>Ga0268266_10005186_pt1 | contig 12265 bp, 11 predicted proteins | sample KBSS13metaG_FD_190356 | JGI IMG/M metagenome (GOLD analysis project Ga0268266, IMG submission 190356) | Switchgrass rhizosphere microbial communities from Kellogg Biological Station, Michigan, USA - KBS S1-3 metaG (SPAdes) (version 2) | ecosystem: Host-associated > Plants > Roots > Rhizosphere... | reverse complement strand
GTGCGCACCGTCCCCGGCGTGCGCAAGGCGGTCAAATGGAACACGCCCTTCTATGGCGTCGCGGATCAGGACGGCTGGTTCGTCGCCTTTCATTGCTTCACGAAGTACGTCAAGGTGACGTTCTTCTGCGGCACGTCGCTGCGCCCTCTCCCGCCCGGCGAGTCCAAGCACAAGGAAGTGCGCTACCTCGACGTCTACGAGGATGTCCCACTCGACGAAGCGCAGTTCATCGACTGGGTGAAGCAAGCGAGCCAATTGCCCGGCGAACGAATGTGAGCGGACCGACGACATGAAGAAAGCGACAAGCGTGAAGAAAAGCAGCGCGACCGAAGCAAAAGGCGGAGTTTCCCCCTCGCGGCACATCGACGCAAGAATCAAGGAGCTGGGCGATTGGCGGGGTGAGACGCTCGCGCGCATCAGGAGCATCATCAAGCAGGCGGTCCCCGACGTGGTCGAGGAATGGAAATGGCGTGGCGTTCCGGTGTGGGAGCGCGACGGCATCATCTGCACCGGCGAGACCTACAAGGCCGTCGTGAAGATGACCTTCGCCAAGGGCGCTTCGCTGGACGATCCGTCACGCCTCTTCAACTCCAGCCTCGAGGGCAATACCAGGCGCGCCATCGATATCCACGAGGGCGACAAGATCAACGAAAAGGCGTTGAAGGCGCTGTTTCGCGCCGCCGCGGAAGCGAACATGTCATCGCGCGCTGCGCGAAAGAAAAAGAGCGCCTGAGATCGGCGGACCTGCCGTCAGCGCGCCGAGGCCGACCGGATCGCGCGCCAGATGCGGGAGGGCGTTGCGGGCATGTCGAGATGCCGCACGCCGAGCGGCGTCAGCGCATTCATCACGGCGTTCATGATGGTGGCGGGGGCTGCGATCGCACCGGCCTGACCGCTACCCTTCACGCCCAGCCGGTTGGCGAGGCTTGGAAAGTCGCCGGTCAGGTTGCCCTCGAACGCGGGAAGATCGTCCGCGCGCGGCAGCGCGTAGTCCATCAGCGAGCCCGAGAGGATCTGCCCTGTCTCCGCATCGAACAGCGCCTGCTCGAACAGCGCCTGCCCGATACCCTGCACGACACCGCCATGCACCTGCCCCAGCGTCAGGCGCGGATCGAGCAGGCGGCCGTAGTCGTCGAAGATAACGTAACGATCAAGCTTCACCACGCCGGTCTCGGGGTCGATCTCGACTTCAGCAACATGGCAGCCGTTGGGAAAGGTGTAGCGGTCGCAGAGGTGGGTCGCATGATGCGCGAGGCCGGGCGCGACATCGTCGCCGGCTGTCTGGTAGGAGGCGCGCGCCACCTCCTCAAGAGTGACCTCCTGCCCGGTCGCAGCCACGCGCAACAGGCCGGCTTCGTAGTGAACCGTCTCCACGCCGGCCTGCAGCAGGCGCGCGGCAAGCCGGCGCGCATTCTCGATGACGCCTTCCGCAGCCATCAACAGCGCGGTGCCGCCCTGGTGCATGGAGCGCGCCCCGCCATGGCCGCCGCCGGCGTCGAGGTCATCCGTATCGCCCTGCCGAAACCGAAAGCGATCGAGCGGCAGGCCAAACGAATCGGCCGCGATCTGGGCGAACGTCGTCTCGTGGCCCTGCCCGTTGGAATGCGTGCCGACCTTCAGATCGATCAGGCCGTCCTTGCCGAGCGACACCTCCGCCACTTCATTGGGCTGGCCGCGCGACGTTTCGAGAAAGCAGGCGTAGCCCAGGCCACGCAGCCTGCCCTGCTTGCGTGAGCTTCGCCGGCGCGCCTCGAATCCCGCGGCGGCCTTGACCGCGTGATCGATCGCATGCGCAAAACTGCCCTGCTCGACCGTGAGCCCCATCGCGCTTGCATGAGGAAAACGGCGAAAGATGTTCTTGCGTCGCAGCTTCAGCGCATCGATCCCGAGCTGGTGGGCTGCGATGTCGATGCAGCGCTCGATCAGATAGTTGGCCTCGGGCTTGCCGGCGCCGCGATAGGCGTCGACCGGCGTCGTGTTGGTGAACACGCCGCTGGTCTGGAAGGCGATCAGCGGAATGTTGTAGACGCCGCCCATCGCGCTCGCCATCGCCATGGTCGGCACGACAGGCGCCACCGTCGAGACATAGGCGCCCAGATTGGCGAGGACCTTTGTTTCGAGCGCGAGGAAGCGGCCATCGCGGTCGAGCGCGAGGCGGGCGCGGACGACACTGTCGCGGCCATGGGCGGAGCCGGTGAAATCCTCGCTACGATCCCCGATCCAGGTGACCGGACGGCGGAGGCGGCGCGCCGCCCACAGCACCAGCACCCATTCCGGATAGAGAACGTTCTTCATGCCGAAGCCGCCGCCGACATCGGGAATGCTGACACGGAGTTTGTCCCGGCCGATGCGAAACACGCCGTCGGCGAGAAGGTCGCGGATCGCATGCGCGCCGGCGGCCGAGGCGATCAGGTGCAGACGGCCGCTCGCGGCATCGAACTCCGCGACCGCGCCCCGCGTCTCCAACGGTGCAGCAACGACGCGGTTGTTGACGAGTTCGCATTCCACGACATGGGCGGCGGCGCGGATCGCCGCTTCCACCGGGGCGATCTCGCCACGATTGAACTGAAACGCAATGTTGCCCCGCGCCTCCGGCCAGATCGACCGCGCGTCCGGCAGAACGGCATCCGCGATCGAGACCACCGGCGGCAGCGGATCATAGTCGACGATGACGGCCTCGGCGGCATCCCGCGCGGCCTCGATGCTTTCCGCGACCACGAATGCAACCGGCTCGCCGACATAGCGCACGATGTCGCGCGCCAGCGCGTGACAGGGCGGCACTATCAGCGGCATGGTCATCGGGATGCTGGTCACCGCGCACGGCAGCGGTCCGATATTGTCGGCGGCCAGTTCGGCGCCCGTGAGCACGGCCGCAACACCCGGCATCCTGCGCGCGGCATCGGCGCTGATTGCGGCAATGCGCGCATGCGCATGCGGCGAGCGAACCACGACGCCATGAAGCGCTTTTGGTAAGACGAGATCGGCGACGTAGCGCCCGCGCCCCCGCACGAAGCGCTCGTCCTCAAGGCGGTCGATGCTGCGCCCCAGTAACGGCTCGGTCATGGGAAGCTGTATGGAACCGGGGGGCTTTAAACGCAAGCAGCCCCGCTTATGCGGGGCCGCCCTCCCCGCTGAGCGGGAGTTTAAATCGCTAAGCCGTGGCGGAGTGCTCGACCCCTTGCAGCTTGCGCCTGCGCCAGATCGATCCCGCGATCAGCACAACGATGATGCCCAGTATCCCCAGCACGACCTCGCCGCCGTGGCCGCCATTGGCGAACTGCGGTCCCATGCCGAGTGACTTGAGCACTCCATCGAGGCCGACGCCGACCGGACCGTTGAAGAAGGCGTGTAGCGACGGCTGCACGGCCGGGTCGGTCGCCATGACCTCGCCCGCGATCCAGCCCAGCAGGCCGGCACCGGCCCATACCAGGGCCGGCAAGCGCGTCAGCAGCGCCATGATCAGCGCAGCGCCTGCGACGATCAGGGGAACGCTGATGGCGAGCCCGATGACAAGCAGGGGAATGCTGCCATTGGCGGCTGCGGCGACCGCGATGACGTTATCGAGGCTCATCACGATGTCGGCGATCGCCACGATCTGAACGGCGGCCCACAGATGCGCAGCCGCGTCCACACCGCCCTCACCCTCATGTTCGGGCACCAGCAGCTTTGCCGCGATCACCAGCAGCGCCAATCCGCCGACCAGCTTGAGGAACGGCAGCGCCATCAACGTCACGACGATACCGGTGAAGATGATGCGCAAGAACACCGCGACACCGGCGCCGAGCACCATGCCCCAGAACCGCTGGCGCGGCGGCAAGCCCCGGCAGGCCATCGCGATGACGAGCGCGTTGTCGCCCGACAGCAGGATGTTGATCCACATGATCTTGCCGAGCGCGACCCAGAAGGTCGGCTGCTGCATCTCGGTCTGGAACTGGGTGAAGAACGCCGAGATCGTTGCAGGATCCAAGATTTGCCAGAGCCAGTTCACAGCGTTTTTCCCCCCGGCCTCTTCAGCCGTTATGCGCGGCTATTGTTGGCCGCTGTCCAATCGATTTAGCCGACGATTTCGTTGCCCGAGAAGAACTGCGCGATTTCGATCGCAGCGGTCTCGGGCGCGTCCGAACCGTGCACCGAGTTCTCGCCGATCGACTTCGCATGGACCTTGCGGATCGTGCCGTCTGCCGCCTTCGACGGATCGGTCGCGCCCATCACGTCGCGATACCTGAGAACAGCGCCCTCGCCTTGCAGCACCTGCACAACGACCGGACCGGAGGTCATGAAGTCGACCAGTTCACCGAAGAACGGCCGCGCCTTGTGAACAGCGTAGAAGGTTTCGGCCTGTTCGCGGGTCATGCGAATGCGCTTCTGAGCCACGATCCGCAGTCCGGCCTTCTCGATCAGCGCGTTGACGGCACCGGTCAGATTGCGCTCGGTCGCGTCCGGTTTGATGATCGAGAAAGTGCGTTCAATCGCCATTGCTTACGTCCTTACAAAACGCTGGTTGGAGAGTTGCGGGGCTTATATCGGCGCCACCTCACGACGGCAAGCGACCGTGTGACGCGCCTGCTACCCCTTTTTGGCGTGTTTCCGGCCGGGTCCACGCGCCCCGGGAAGCGAAGATTACAGCAATTTCACGCAGGTGAACCCTGTCTGAAACCGCCATGCCGCCTGCGTTCAGCTTGGCAACCGTAGAGTCACGGACGATCGAACGCAGGGCACGCGCATCCGCCGGCCCCAAGGCGTCACGGGACCCGATCTCACTGATGGTGCCAACCGGCACCGAACCTTTGAGGAGACGATCATGTTTCGCAAACTCTCGCTCGTTGCAGTTGCCGCGGCTTCACTGGGTGCAGCCGCGCTGGCGCCGACTTCGGCCTCGGCCTGGGGCGGCGGCTGGCACCATGGCGGTTGGCATCACGGCTGGGGTGGTCCCCGCGTATTCATCGGCGGACCGGCCTATTACGGCGGCGGATATGGCGGCTGCTACGCGCGGCGCCTGGTTCCGACCCCCTGGGGTCCGCGCTGGCGGCTGGTGAACCGCTGCTACTGACCTGATTTGAGCTTCCCCCAGACTGACGCCCCGGCCGCCGCGCCGGGGCATTTTTTTGCTGCGCCGGAACCGGCTTGCCGCATTTGATTCGACTACTTTGAGGCGAATACATGCAGCTCATGCACGGAAACAAAATACGCCGCTGCGACTTGACCTAGCAATAATCACTCAAGCCTTGCGACTGCTGCGAGGTGGAACTCGTAGAGAACGTCCCATGGATGCTCAACTCAATGATGATTTCGAGCAGATCGATCACAAGACATGCGTATCGATCTGCGACGCCGTCGGCGAACGGCTGCAGCGAAACCTGCAACCGGAGACCAAGCTCACGCCGCGTTTGCGCGAACTCGTCGATGAGCTGCGCCGCAGAGACAACGATCGAAGGTGAGGCCGCTCACTGATTTTGCTGATAAAAAATGGGTTGCGTTTGCCGCCGGGCCCGGTGACAACGCCGCATGCTTTCCATCACCGACATTTCGATCCGCATTGCCGGGCGGCTCCTGATCGACGACAGCACGGTGCAGATCGTGCCGGGTGCGCGCGTCGGCTTCGTTGGACGCAACGGCGTTGGCAAATCGACGCTTTTTCACGCAATCCGTGGCGATCTCCCGACTGAATCCGGCAGCATCACCCTACCGCCACGCTGGCGGATCGGCAGTCTGGCGCAAGAGGCGCCGGACGGGCCGGAAAGCCTGATCAACGTCGTGCTGAAGGCCGATCTCGAGCGCGACGCGCTGCTGCAGGAAGCTGAAACCGCCGATGATCCGCACCGGATCGCCGAGATCCAGACCCGCCTGGTCGACATCGATGCACACTCTGCGCCGGCCCGTGCGGCGGCGATTCTCAGCGGCCTCGGATTTTCCACCGCCGACCAGGCGCGGCCGTGCTCGGAATTCTCCGGCGGCTGGCGCATGCGGGTGGCACTGGCGGCGACGCTGTTTTCGGCGCCTGATCTGTTGCTGCTGGACGAACCGACCAACTATCTCGACCTTGAAGGCACGCTGTGGCTGGAAGACCATCTGGCCAATTATCCACGTACCGTGATCGTGATCAGCCACGACCGCGACCTGCTCGAAACGTCGGTCGACCAGATCCTGCATCTCGATCGCGGAAAGCTGACGCTCTACAAGGGGACCTATTCCTCGTTCGAGGAACAGCGCGCCACGCGCGAGATGCTGGACGCCAAGCACGCCAAGCGCCAGGCCGACGAGCGCAAGCGGCTGCAGGCCTTCGTCGATCGCTTCAAGGCCAAGGCTTCCAAGGCACGCCAGGCGCAATCCCGCGTGAAAATGCTGGAACGGATGAAGCCGGTCACGGCGCTGGTGACCCAGGACGTGCGTGAAATCACGTTTCCGACGCCGGAGAAAATGCTCTCGCCCCCGATCATCGCGGTCGATGACGTCTCGGTCGGCTACGATCCGAAAAAGCCGGTGCTCAATCGGGTCACGCTGCGCATCGACACCGACGACCGCATCGCCCTGCTCGGCTCCAACGGCAACGGCAAGTCGACGCTCGTCAAGCTACTGGCCAGCAAGCTCCAGCCCTTCTCCGGCCGGGTCACGCGGGCGGAAAAACTTTCGGTCGGTTATTTCGCGCAGCACCAGGTCGACGAACTCAACCTCGACGGCTCGCCCTACGATCACGTCCGCCGGCTGATGCCGGACGCGCCGGAAACCAAGGTGCGCGGCCGCACCGGCGCGATCGGGTTTTCCGGCAAGGCCGGCGATACCCTGGTCAAGAGCCTGTCGGGCGGCGAGAAGGCGCGGCTGTTGCTCGGGCTTGCCACGTTCTTCGGCCCGAACATGATCATCCTCGACGAGCCGACCAACCATCTGGACATCGACAGCCGCGCGGCGCTGGCAGAAGCGATCAACGATTTTCCCGGCGCCGTCATCATGGTCTCGCACGATCGCTATCTGATTGAAGCCTGCGCCGATCAATTGTGGGTCGTCGCCAACCAGACAGTGACGAGCTACGACGGCGACCTCGACGAATACCGGCGCATGGTGCTGTCGATCGGCGATGCGCGCAGCGGCTCGCGCGAGCGGCCCAAAGAGATTGCAAAACCGGAACGCGCGAAGAGCGAACGGCGAATCTCGCCGAAACAGCGGATCGCCGAGGCCGAAGCCGAGATCGAGCGCATCAACGGCATCATCGCCAAGATCGATACCGCACTCGCGTTGCCGGACCTGTTCACGCGCGATCCCAAGCAGGCAGCGCAGCTCAGCAAGGCGCGCGCCGGCGCCGAAAGCGCGCTGCAGCGCGCCGAGGAAGCCTGGCTGGAAGCCAGTTCAGAATTTGACGAAGCAACTGGCTGAGGCCACGCGAAGCCGGCGGACTACGCGGCCGGCTTCTTCTTCGGCTTTGCGCCCCTGGTCGGCGCGGCCGCCTCCGGAGCGCGCTCGATCGACGTCAGGCGTCCCGCGGTGAAGGTATAGATGCCTGCCCGCTGGCCGCGCGAATAGCTGACGACCGCCACGCGATCCCCGCGCGGATTGTTGGAGAGGCTGACATTGTCGGGCGCCCCGATACCGCGCACGACGTCGCATTCGGTATGACCGAGCGCCACCGTCCCGGACGTGGAGGGAGCCGGCGCGCCGGCAGCACCGTCTGCCAGCGCGTTTGCACCGGCGCCCGGCGCCGCCATTCCAGGACAGCCGCCGTCGGAAGCAACGAGTTCATCTGGAGTCACAGCCTTGTCCTGGCTGAGCGGCGGCGTTTCAATCGATACGTTTCGGATGAACACCCGGCCGGTGCGCTGAAACCAGTCCGCGTCCCTCGACATGATGTCGGACGCACCTGAGCAGCCCGCAAGCGCCGGCCCGAGCAGCAATAACGTCAGCAGTGGCCTTCGATCGATCATTCCGCGTCGCAAGCTAGACCCCGTCTCCCCACCCGTATCCGTAACTATCTGTCCGACCATCCCTTTGCGGCACGACCATGGCTGCCTGCGAGGTCCGGCGCAGAATCCAAAGATTATCATCAGTTCCGGAGGATCGCTAATCCCCTGGGATCGCTAATCCCCTGGGATCGCCAATTCGACTGACGCCCATTTTAGTGCACCGCTATTGGCGGCGCTGCCAGCGGCCCCGCTCATCGGCCTGCCAATAGGTCACCTCGAACCCCCGCGCCTTGCAATCGGCCCAGGCGCCGCGCGCGGCGGTCAGCGCGTCGGCATCGTCGCCGTTGAATACGAGCACCAACCGTTCGTAGCTTTCGCAATCGGCCGGCAACGCAGCGTTGTCGATCAGAAACCTGACATTGGCCCGGTTCGGGTTGCCGTCCTCGATCGACAGAATGATGGGTTGGTCCTGTGCATCGCCGACGCGCGATGTGGCGTGCGGCAGGAACGAATCGTCGCTGTAGGTCCACAAATGCGCATCGAGCGCCTCGGCACGCTCCGGCAAAGTCGATTGCACGACCACGCGCCAGCCACGCTCCAGTGATTTTTCCAGGAGCGGCGGCAATACGCTTTCGAGCGACATGCCCTGCAAATGATAGAACAGGACTTCCGTCATCCGGCTGCAAACACCTACTTCGTGGCTTCGTAATATTCCGCAACCAGCCGATCCAGCAGGCGAACGCCGTAGCCGGACCCCCAACTCTGGTTGATGTCGGTTTTCGGCGCGCCCATCGCGGTTCCCGCGACGTCGAGATGCGCCCACGGCGTGCCGTCGACGAATCGCTGCAGGAACTGGGCGGCAGTGATCGAGCCGCCATTGCGCCCGCCGGTGTTCTTCATGTCGGCAAACTGCGAATCGATCTGCTTGTCGTATTCGGGACCAAGCGGCATGCGCCAGACGCGCTCGCCGGTTTCGTTTCCGATCTTGCTGAGCCGCTCAGCTAGTTCGTCATTGTTGGAGAACATACCGGCATATTCGGTTCCGAGCGCGACCATGATCGCGCCGGTAAGCGTCGCAAGATCGACCATGAATTTTGGTTTGAATTTCTTCGTCACGTACCAGAGCACGTCAGCCAGCACGAGCCGGCCTTCGGCGTCGGTGTTGATGATCTCGATGGTCTGCCCGGACATCGAGGTGACGATGTCACCGGGGCGCTGGGCGTTGCCGTCGGGCATGTTCTCGACCAGACCGATGGCGCCGACCGCGTTGACCTTCGCCTTGCGCGCCGCCAGCGCATGCATCAACCCGACGACGCAGGCCGCACCGCCCATGTCGCCCTTCATATCCTCCATCCCCGCGGCGCCCTTGATGGAAATACCGCCGGTATCGAAGCAAACACCTTTGCCAATGAAAGCAACGGGTTGATCGCCCTTCTTGCCGCCGTTCCAGCGCATGATCACGGTGCGGCCCGGCTGCGTCGAGCCCTGTGCGACACCAAGCAAGGCGCCCATGCCGAGTTTCTTCATCGCCTTGACGTCGAGCACCTCGACATCGACGCCGAGCTTCCTAAGCTGGCTCGCGCGGCGCGCGAACTCCACAGGGTACAGCACGTTCGGCGGCTCATTGACGAGTTCGCGCGCGATGACCACGCCGTCCACGACATGGGACGCCGGCGCGAAGGCTTTTCGCGCGGCGGCGACATCCACAACCGCAATCGAAACGTCGGCACGAAGCGCGCCGTTCTCGCCGTCCTTCTTCTTCGTCTTGTAGCGGTCGAATTTGTAGGCGCGTAACCGGATGCCCGACGCGATCGCGGCGGCGGCTTCGCCCTGCATCGCCGCTTCCGGCAGTTCGGCGATCACGGTGACGGATGCACTGGCGGCGTTGAGCTTGCCCGCCGTCACCCCGCCGAATTTGAGAAAATCCTTCTCCTTGATATCGGCCGGCTTGCCGACGCCGACCACGATCAGGCGGTCCGCCTTGATTCCGTCCGGCGCCGGGATATCGAGCGTCGATCCGCTCTTGCCCTTGAACTGGTTGGCCGCGGCCGCCCGCTTGACGGTATCGGCCGCCTTCCCCAGCGCCTTCCGGGTCACCTCGCCGAACTTCAGCGCGTCATCGCAAAACACCACGAGAACCCCACGGGGCGCTGCGGAAAAAGCGGCAAAGCCGACCTTGACGGCGTCGGACATGGATAGATCCTCCAGGATTCAGGGCTGTCTTAGGGCTGTTTTGGGCGGGTCCGGAAACGGGCCCGTAGACGGAATGTTTCTCTTTGGTAACGGCCCAAATCGCTCGGGACCTGATGTTTCCAACACTATGGCCTGTCAGCCACACCGCTGCCAAGCGCCGCAGTGGCTGGAAGGCCACATGAAGTGAATTATTAGCCATATTGGAGGCGCGCCACGGCTCGGCCATTTTGTTGACAGATCAAAGGGATGGTAGTCAGAATGTAGACGGCCGGTGATTGGCGGCCCGACCATGGGGAACCCTCAACAAGGGTTGGTCGGAAGCCGCTCTTGAGGGGTACTAGGGCGGGGATCGTTCGGTAACGATGGGGTCGATCGACAGGTATATTTTCCGCACGACGCTCGCGTCGTTTGCGCTGGTCCTGATCAGCCTAACCGGCGTGATCTGGATTACGCAGGCGTTGCGCGGCATCGACCTGATGACGAGCCAGGGCCAGACCATCATCACCTTCCTCGGCATCACCAGCCTGGTGATTCCGGCACTTGTGCTGGTCATCGCGCCGATCGCAGTGATGATTGCGATCTCGCATACCCTCAACAAGCTCGCGACCGATTCCGAAATCATCGTGATGAACGCCGCCGGCTTCTCGCCATACCGGCTGTTCCGCCCGTTTTTCTTCGCCACATGCGTGGTGGCGGCGCTGGTCACCTTCATCGGTGCCTATCTCGCGCCCGACGGCCTGCGCCGGATCAAGCAATGGGACGCCGAGATCACGGCCGACGTGCTGACCAACATCCTGCAGCCGGGCCGTTTCGCCCAGCTCGACCAGAACCTGACGATTCGCATTCGCGAACGGCAGCCCGGCGGCGTGCTCGCCGGCATCTTCGTCGACGACCGCCGCGATCCCAAGGAGCGCGTCACCATCATTGCCGACCACGGCACGGTGCTGAAGAACGAAAACGGCTCGTATCTCGTGCTGGAGGACGGCAACCTTGAACGCTTCGAGGCCGGGAAACGCGATCCGGCGCTGGTGGCATTCGCCCGCTATGCCTTCGACATGTCGAAATTCTCCAATCGCGGCCGCGACGTCGCGCTGGGAATTCGCGAACGCTATCTCTGGGAGCTGATTTCACCCTCGGAGGACGATCCGGTCTTCAAGCAGCTTTCTGGACAGTTTCGCGCCGAGTTGCACGACCGCTTCCTGGCGCCGGTCTATCCCTTCGCATTCGCCGTCCTGACCTTTGCATTCCTCGGCACGCCGCGCACCACGCGCCAGAGCCGCAATTTTTCGATCGGTGGATCCATTTTGGCGGTGTTCGGTCTGCGTATGGCCGGATTCGCCTGCTCGGTGATGGCGGTGAAGACGCCTGAAATGGCGCTCGTCCAGTATTTGATGCTGTTCGGCGCGATCGGCGTCGGACTGTGGATGATCATCGGCGGCATCGTGGTGGAGCCGCCGGCCGCGCTGATCGAGGCCATCAACAGGTCGAACGCGCGATTGGCGCGGCTCTTTGGACGACCGGCCACAGCATGAGCATGATGACCAACACGCTCGGGCGATACTTTGCCGGCCGCTTCCTGGTCGCGGCGGTAGGCGTGTTTGCGAGCATTTTCGTCCTGCTCGTCCTGGTCGACTACATCGAGATGGTTCGCAAGACCTCCGGCCTCGTATCGGTATCGGCGATCACGGTCGCTCAGACCTCGCTTTACCGGGTGCCGCAACTGCTCGAAAAGCTGATGCCGTTCTGCGTCCTGATCGGCGCGATGACCTGCTATCTCGCGCTGTCGCGGCGGCTCGAACTGGTGGTGGCACGCGCGGCCGGCGTGTCCGCCTGGCAGTTCATCTCGCCGGCGCTGGCAAGCGCGATCATCCTCGGCACCGTGGCAACCGTTGCCTACAACCCGATGTCGGCGACCCTGCGCGAACTCTCCAAGCGGATGGAGGCTGAGCTGTTCGGCTCGGCCCCCGGCGGCGGCATCCAGGACGCATCGGGCTTCTGGCTCAACCAGATCAACAGCGACGGCCAATCGATCATCAACGCGGCGCGTAGCGAGCAGCAGGGGGTCCGGCTGACCGGACTGACCGTGTTCCGATTCGATACAGATCTCCAGTTCAAGGAGCGAATCGAAGCCCGCGAAGCCACCCTCGAGGAAGGCCGCTGGGCGTTCAAATCGGTACGTA
>Ga0268266_10005183_pt1 | contig 12270 bp, 3 predicted proteins | sample KBSS13metaG_FD_190356 | JGI IMG/M metagenome (GOLD analysis project Ga0268266, IMG submission 190356) | Switchgrass rhizosphere microbial communities from Kellogg Biological Station, Michigan, USA - KBS S1-3 metaG (SPAdes) (version 2) | ecosystem: Host-associated > Plants > Roots > Rhizosphere >... | reverse complement strand
CGCCACCGTCTGGCCCGTGCCCTCGGACGTCAAGCGCGAGGCGCGGGCCTCGAGTGATTCGGTTTCGGCCTGGACCTGCCGGCTTTCGGCGCTGTCGAGCCGCGCCAGCAGCTGGCCCTTCTTCACCTGCTGACCGGATTTGACGAGGATCTCGCTCACCGTCGCCGCCTGGGAGGCAGTGATCGTCTGCAGCTTGGTCGACGGGATGACCTTGCCTTGGCCCTTGGTGACTTCGTCGACCTGGGCAAGGCTGGCCCACAGCAGGAACACCAGGAAGGCGACCGCGGAGGCGATGATGATCAGCTTCGCGCCGGTCATCGGCTCGCGATACTTGGTCGCGGGACCAGTGAAGGGAATGGTGGCCATGGCTAACGCTACTCCGGGTTCTTAGCGGCTGGCGATGGCGGTGCCGCCGGGGGCAGCCGCGACGGTTGCCGCCGGCTTGCCTTCCTGGGCGGCGATCGCCTTGGTCGCGCTGCTGCTCTCGTCTGGGCCGGGGATGTGAAGGGTCCAACCCTTGCTCGTGTCGAGCAGTCCGCCGACATCGTTCGGCGCCGCTTTCAACATCGTGCCATCGACGATCGGACCGGCCGGCTCGGCCGATGCAATCTCACCCGTGGGCAAGTCCACCGGCTTGGCCGGCCGCATCGAGAGCGGGTCGCGCGGCTCGCCGATGTAGCGGCCGTTAAAGGCAGCCGGCTGCCCCCATGCACCCGGCCACCGATAGAAAATATGCTGGCCGATCTGGGCGACCTTGGCGAGCATCGGGGCCCAGCGCGGCGCGACATAATCGGCATGATAGTGGGTTGCTTCGCCAACCGTGCGCTCGACGTAGCCGTCGAGCGCCTCGCGGGCGACTTCCTCGGCTCGCAGCCAGGCGTCGCGCGCCGGAGCGCGATACAGCGCGCCGTCGCAGACGAAGGTGAACTGGCAAACGCGGCCGCCGGAACCCTGGTAGACGACGCCGCACACCGACTTCGGGAACGCCGGGTGCCGCATTCGGTTGAGCACGACCTGGGCCACCGCGCGGCGGCCTTCGACCGGCTCGAACCCGGCTTCGTAATAGACCGCCTGGGTCAGGCACAGCAGCGCGCGCCGCTGGTCGATGTCGCTGCCCGACACCGCGAAGGGGCTCGCGGCGTGGAGCGGGCCGCCGGCGAACGGCAGCGCGGCGTTGATCAGCTTGGCCTGGTCGCCAATCGCCTGGAAGTTGTTGGCTTGGGCGCCGCTGGTCGCATTGATCAGCTGCTGCGCCTTGGTCGGTGAAATGCGCACGTTGACCGTCGACGCATCGGCCGGGCCGCGCGCGATCAGCAGCGCGGCGGCAAGCCCGGCGACCACGGCGATCGCGGCCAGCGCAATCAGCATCGCTTTGCGGGTCAGCCGCGTCGCTTGGAGGCGAAGGACGAGCGCGGTCATTGCTTTGCTCCCTGCTGCTCGGCGGCAGGCGCGCTCAAATGCTTGAGCACTTCGTCGCGCGGGCCGTCGGCGAGGATCTTGCCGGCGTCGATGACGATCAGGCGCGTGAGGATCGACAGCATATTGTGGCGGTGCGTCGACACGACGAGCGATTGCTCGGGACTCAGCGCCGTCTTCAGATGCTCGATGAAATAAAGCTCGGTCTGGGTGTCCATCGACCCCGTCGGCTCGTCGAGAAACAGCATCTTCGACGGGCTGACCAGCGCGCGGGCGAGAACCAGCAGCGAGCGCTGTCCGCCCGACAGGCGGTTGCCGCGCTCACCGACCGGCAGGTCGAACCCGGCCGCGTCGCGCGACAGGAAGATGTCGGCGCCGGAGCGAACCACCGCGTCGATCAGCTGGGCGTCGTCGGCCTTGGCCGCGCCAAGCATCAAATTGTCGCGGATCGTGCCGCTGAACACCTCGGAGTCCTGGGCCACGTAGCGGAAGGATTCGCGCAGCTGGTGCGGGTGGTACTGGCGGCTGTCGAGGCCGTCGACCAGCATCTCGCCGTCGGTCGGCGGATAGAGCCCGCACAGCACCCGGCCAAGGGTCGACTTGCCCGAGGCAACGCGGCCGATGATGCCGATCCGTTCGCCCGGACCGATCTTGAGGTTGATGCCGTCGAGTGAATCGCGGCCCGCATTGGGATAGCGGAACGAGGCATTGACCAGCTCGATATGGCCGACGCGGATCTCGGGCACGATGCTGCGCATCGCGACCTGGCGCTCATCGTTGGCGTCCATCATCCGCTGCAGCGAGTCGAGCGTTGCGAACGCCTGCTTGCCACGGGTGACGAGGAAGGCGAGCTGGCCGACCGGCTGCAGCGAGCGGCCCGACAGCATGATGATCGCGATGATCGCGCCCATCGTCATTTCGCCCATCTGGAAGCGGTAGAAGCCGCCGATGAGCAGGCCGACGCTGATCAGTTGCTGCGAGATGCTGGCGAGGTTGACCGCGACCGCGGTCAGGCGCCGCATGCGCTCGCCGGTTGCCGCCGACATCGCCGAATAGCGCCGCCAGCGGCCGAGCATCTGCCCCTCCGCGCGCACTGATTTCAGCGTCTCGGCGCCGGCAATCGATTCGACCAGCACCGAATGCTGGAGACTCGAATCCGCCTGCGCGTCGAGCGCGGCGCGGCCCATCGCCTTTTGCAGGCTGAGGCCGGCGATCAGCATCAGCGCGATGCCGGTCAGCGGCACGAGCACCAGCCAGCCGGCGAGCACCGTGATCAGCGCCAGGAACAGGAACAGGAAAATGACATCGACCGCGAGCACGACCGTGGTCGAGGCGAAGAAATCGCGGACCATCTCGAACTCGGAGACGCGCTTGGCGAATGCGCCGGTGCTGCCCTGGCGCTCGGCCATCGGCAGGTTCATCACCTTCTCGAACAGCTTTTGGCTGAGCTTCGCGTCGAGCTTGCGGCTGACCTCGTCGATCAACCGGGCGCGGGCAACGCGCAGCACGAAATCGAACGTCAGCGCCAGCACCACGCCGATGCCGAGCACCCACAGGGTCGCGACGGCCTTGTTCGGGATGACACGGTCATAGACGTTCATCGTGAACAGCGGCATCGCGAACGCGAGCAGGTTGACGATCAGGGCGGCGAGCAGGACCGGCCAGAATTCCTTCCGGACCTTCCACACTTCCGACCAGAACCAGTGCGAACGCTTGGCCTTGTCCCACGGGCGCTCGCCTTCGCGTTCGCGCGTCGGATCGGTTTCGACCACGACCGCGCGGCCGGTGTAGACGCTCGCGAGTTCATCGAGGCTGACCCAATTGGGCTCGGCCAGGCCGGGCGCATAAAGCAGCCCTTCGGCGCCGCGCGTCTCAAGCAGGACCGCGGCGCGCTCATCGCTGAGCTCGAGCACCGCCGGGCACTTGCGTGACGGCCAGCCCTTGAGCTTGCGGGTAATTGCTTCGGTGCGCATGCCGACCTGTTCGAGCGCCGGCTCGATCTGGTGGAATGGCAGCGTGCCCTGTTCCGACAGGGCAAGGCCCGCGCGGAGGAGGACCGGCGACGATGGCCGGTCCGCCTCACGCGCGAGGTAAGTCAGGCAGTCAAGGACGGGGTCGATTTCACGCGACCGTTCCGCATCAAGCCAATGCATGAAGCTCACAAACCGTCCTTTGCACTATCTACCTGCCAGCAGGCTGGTCGTTCGGGTTGGCCATCGCCGTACCCGGAGTGCTCGCCGGCGCGCTAGCAGGTGTCGCGCCCATGGCCGGATATGGGACACTATTCTCCTGCAGGTCCGCCGGCGGAATCGGGTTCACATGGAACCGGGCGCGCTCGCTACCGACCGCGGCCGAGGCCATGTTGACGCCGAGGCAGTCGATCAGCTTGTTCGCCGCCGCAAGCACCCGATACTGCGCATAGAGCTTGGCGAGACGCGCGGTCTCGGTCTGCTGCTGCACGTTGTAGCGCGTGTTCTGGGCGTCGAGCACGTCGAGCAAAGAGCGCCGGCCGATGTTGAACTGCTCGCGATAGGATAGCAGCACGTCGTCGGAGATCTTGGCTTGCGTTTCGAGCTCGCTGACCAGGGCCGTCTGGTTGGTGAGGCGGCTCCACGCGGTGCGCGTGTCCTCCTCGGCCTGGCGGGTTACCTGGAACAGCCGCCCGTGGACCTCGTCGGCCCGGTGCTGCTGCTCGCGCACGTTCGCTTCCTTGATTCCGCCATTGTAGAGCGTCCAGCGGAGCACGGCATTGGCCTGCAGGTCGGTCGTGCGACCGGCAAAGCCGTCAATGTCGTGACCAGCGCGGGCGCGGCCTTCAAGGTAGAATTTCGGACCGATGTCGGCCTTCGCCGCGCGGACTTCCTCGCGCGCGGTGTTGAGGTCGGCAATCGCTTCCTGGACGCGCGGGTTCTGGCCGCGAGCCAGCGCCTCGGCATCTTCGAGCGACGCGGGCATGCACTGCGACACGTCAGGCGGCAGCGACACGGTGTCGATCGGCACGCCGGTCAGCGTGCGAAAGGTGATCGCGGCCGTATCGAGATCCTCGCGGGCCTCGGTGACGCGGGCGCGGGCCGACTGCAGGCGCTCTTCGGCCTGCTGCTGGTCGGCAATGCTGATCGAGCCCTTGGACACGCCTTCGCGAAGGTCACCAACCAGGCGCTCGTGGAACGTCACGTTGTCCTGGGCGATGGCGACCAGCCGCTGCTGGAGCAGATAGTCGATGTAGGTGCGCGACACGTTGAGCGCGACGAACTGCGAACGCTCCTCGATACGGGCCGACGCGGCGTCGGTACGCGATGCCTGGCGACGGATTTCCGCTTCGCGGCCGCCGCTATCGTACAGCAGCTGCTGGACGATCAGGTCGCCTTCGATCGGATAGAGCGTCTGGTCGGCAAGGCCGATCGACCGGCGCGTCGGGTTGCGCAGGCTGCGCACGCCAACCGAGCCTTCGACCGAGATCCGCGGATACCACAGGCCTTGGCCCTGGACCCGCTCTTCCTGCGTCGCCGACCGGTTGGCGACGGCCTGACGGATCTCAGGATTGGTATTCAACGCCGATTGAATGGCGTCACGCAGCTCCACTGCAGGTGCTGGTGACGCACACAGCAGCACCGCTCCGGGAACGATCATCGTCCAGTGCTTCTTAATCATGGTACCCCCTTCTGGTCGTTACGGGACCCCACCGTCCACAGGTGGGGCCCCGCTTTGTCGCTAAACTTGGTTACGCGTGTGTCGGAGCGGCGTCGGCATGCACCACCATCTGCTCCATCGTGAAGTGTGCATTGGCTTGGGCAAAGCCGGCAAAGGCACTGCCATTCCCGTCCGAGGCGGCCCCGCCATGGCTGGCGAGCGCTTCGAGCGCCGCGGTGTGGGCGTTGGCCTGACCTGGCAGCGCATTGAGCACGCTGTCAATGGTCGGAGCATTGGCCCCACCGTGGAGTGCGTCGGCCAGAACCTGACCGATCACCGGATTATGAGCCCCCGCAAGCTGCGCCGCCGCCGGCATGGCAACCGCCGCAGCCGCAGGAGCCGGAGCCGCGTCGGCGTGAGCCGCTGCAGCCGTACCGTGGAGCAGCGCCGCAGGCGCCTGCTGATGCTCGCCGGCGTTGCCAGCCATCGGCTGGGCGTGCGCCTGGCCAGCACTGGCATGGGCCGCAGCCGCCTGCGCCGAAGCGAGGGCGTGGCCGGTGAGCGCCGGCATCGCGTCATTCGCTGCCGGGTTCAGTCGCGCCGCTTCGTTGCCTTCGATCGGCGCCTGAAGCGCATGATACGAAGCCACGTCGAAGCCCCGATCGCCATGCGAACCGGCATTGTGGTTCGTTTCGGCTGCCAGCGATTCCGACGACGCCACACCGGCGGCAGCAAGCGCACCCATCAGCACGTTGTTGCTGTTGGTGGCAGGCTGCTGAACGATCGACGACGTCTTCGTGTTGAGCCCTGCCTGCGCGGCCGGGCTCGACGGAACAAGACCTTCGGAAACGTGGATCGTGAAGTTGCCAGTCGTCGTCGGGTCGCCGTCGCCATCGGTCAACGTCACCGACGCAGCAATCGTCTTGTCGAGGCTCGACGTTTGCACGCCCACCGACACGAGGTCGACCTTACCCGGCCCGGTGCCGCTGGTGTACAGCTGGATGTCAGCGATGAACTTCCCGGAGTCGGCCACGAACGTCCAATCCGGTCCGCCGGAAGCCATGTTCGCTGAAGGGACATGACCAGAGTCGAACGTGCCATCCGTATAGTGCACGACGTAGCTGATGTCGTCAGCGGCCGTGTACTGGATGAAGTCGAAGGTCGCCGTGCTGATATTCGGCAACGAAGCCCCCGAAGTCGACGTGTCGATTCCGCCCGGACCATCCGGATCGGCCAGCGGCTGAGCACCGAAGTCAAAGAACATAAATTCGTTGGTGCCGCTGAAGACGTTGTTGTCGACGCCCCAGCCCGTGGTCGAGCCGTTGATGCCAGCGTCCGAGATCATCGCGGATGTGAGGCTTCCGGTCGACAGCCAGGTCGCTTCGTTGAAGCTGCCGGTCGTGTTGTAGCCGGTCAGGACCGACAGGTGCTGCGCACTGGCGCTGTCGAGCACCTGGAAGCCCGTCGGGCCCGCACCGAACGATGACGAACCGCCAATTGGCGTATCCGTGATCGTCGGATCGAGCGGCGTGATCAAGTCGAACACATACTGACCGCTCGTACCCGCAGTCGGGTTCACCGTGATAGTGAACACCGCGGTGCTTTCGCCGGCTTGGTGGATGCCGTCGCCGTTGGTGTCCTGATAAGCCGTCAGGACATTGCCCGACTGCGCCGTCACGAGGTTGAACCCACCCGACTTCAGCCCCGTCACGTCCGCCGTGATGGTCATCGTCGAGCCGGCACCGTCGGCACCAGGCGTGAAGTGCAGCGTCCCGACCGCCGGAGTCTGGGTCGGATCGTTACTCGCCTGCTGGTTCTGCACGGTTCCGAGCGTCGGCCCGTCATCCTCGAAATTTAGGTTCTGGCCGATGTTGACGGTGGAGCTCGCCGTATCGCCATCCTTATCCGTCGCCGTTGCGGTGAGCGTGATGAGGTTGTCGGCGGCCAGCGTGACGCTGTCGTCCGGGTTGGCGGTGTTCGGATGAACCACCGCACGCATCTGGTCGAGCGTGACGTCGCCGTTCGCAGCGACCGTCACCGTGAACGCCAGCGCGCCGCCGGTGCTGCCGACGTGACCTTCGATCACGCCCGCGTTGTTCACGAGCACGATGTTCTGGCCGGTAGCCGTGTCAACGAGGCCGCTATTCACGCCGTTAACGCCGGTGATCGCGAGCGCATAAGTCAGCGAGTTCGCCGCCGCCGCGCCGTCCGCTCCAAACGTCGGAGTGAAGATGCCCGCGAAGCTGGCCGTCGCGTTGGTGGCGAGCACCGTCTCATCGACGATCAGATTGGGCTGGGTGCCAGTCCCGCTGATCGACGGGCCGTCATCCTCGAAGTTGAGGTTCTGGCCGATGTTCGCCGTCGCCGACGCCTGGTCGCCATCGTGATCGGTGACCGTCTGGGTCAACGTGATCAGATTGTCGTTCGCCAGGCTGACGCTGTCGTCCGGATTGGCCGCATTCGGATGCACAACCGCCCGAATTTGGTCGAGCGTGACGTTGCCCGAGCCATCGACACTGACGGTGAACGCCAGGGCGCCCGCCGCATTGCCGACGTGGCCTTCAACCACGGTGCCGTTGAGGACCAGCACGATGTTCTGGCCGGTTGCGACATCGTCGAGACCGCTGTCGACGCCATTCCCGCCGGTGATACCGAGCGCGTAGGTGACCGAGTTGGCCGCCGCCGCACCGTCCGCACCGAAGGAGTGCGAGAACAGACCGGAGAAGTCCTTCGTGTCGTTGGTGCCAAGGACAGTCTCGTCGACCGTCAGGTTCGGCTGGGCGCCGAGGGCCGTGACCGTCGGCGTGTCGTCATCGACGCTGATGCTGATCGTCGAGTTACCCGACTGGTCGCCATCCGCGTCCTGCGCGAACACGTTGACGTTGATTGCCGAGAGGATGTTGCCGACCGGCACTTCGCCCTCGGTATTGTCACCCAGGACGTGCTGGATCGGCGCGTTCTGCGTGACCGTGTAGGCACCCGTCTCGTTGTTGAGCGTGACGGTGATGACCAGCGTCCCGTTCTGCGAGATCTGCATCGTCTGGACACCGGCCACCGTGTTGGTGACGCTGGTGAAGCCAGTCGGCAGGCTCTGCGTGCCCGAGATGAAGTAATCGAGGTCGCCGTCGCCCCCAGTGGCAACCAGGCTGCCGCTGGTGTTCTGGGTGTCGGGGCTACGGTCGCCCGGCCCCCCGGCATTGCCGCCCGCGAGCGCATCGTCGTCCAGGAGGACCACGATCGGCGCCGGTGGATTGGGCGCCGCGTCGCTGATGTTGATCGTCAGCGTGGCGGTCGTGGTATCATTGTCACCATCCGCCAGCGTGTACGTGAACACGTCCTGCACGGTGCCCGGCGAGCCTGGATCACGCGTGTAGGTATAGTTGCCGTTCGCGTCGATCTCGAGCGTGCCGTACGAACCGTGGATCGAAAGCACCCCGGCGGTGAACGTGGTGTCCGTCCCGCCAGCTCCCTGGATCGCGGTGATGTGCGCGCCCTGGTCGGCGCCGGCATTGTCCGCGGTCGAAACACCGCCGTCGGTGCCGATACCGGTGATGACGTTGCCCTGGGCAGTGTTGCCGCCGCTGGCAACGGTGTCGCTGTCGTTGACCGCCGACGGACCGTCATCCTCGAAGTGGAGGTTCTGGCCGATATTCAGCGTCGCCGACTGGTGATCGCCGTCGCGGTCGGTGACCGTGGCGGTCAGTTGGACCAAATTGTCGGCGCTCAGCGTGATGCTGTCGTCCGGGTTGGCCGTATTCGGGTGAACCACCGCGCGCTGCTGGTCGAGCGTGACGTTGCCCGAGCCATTCACGGTGACGGTGAACGCAACGGCGCCAGCGGCATTGCCGACCCGGCCTTCAACGAACGTACCGTCCGCGCTCATCACCAGCACGATCGCCTGGCCGCTCAGCGTATCGACGAGACCGCTGTTGGCGAGGTTCGCCGAGATGCTGAGGGCGTAGGTTACCGCGCCCGCGCCGTCGGCACCGAATGCCGAATTGAAGGCGCCGGCGAACGACGACGATGCATCGGTCAGAAGAACCGTCTCGTCGACGGTCAGCTGCGGCTCGGCCGCAGTACCGAGGCTGATCGACGGGCCGTCATCCTTGAAGTTGAGGTTCTGGCCGATGTTGGCGACGGCCGAAGCCTGGTCGCCGTCCTTGTCGGTGATCGTCGCGGTGATCGTGACGAGGTTGTCCGCGCTGAGCGTTACGCTGTCGTCCGGATTGTTCGGGTTCGGGTGAGACACCGCCCGCAGCTGGTCGAGCGTGGCGATGCCGGTGTTGCCGTCAATGCTGACAGTGAACGCCAGGGCGCCGGCCGCATTGCCGACGTGGCCTTCGACCACGCCATTGTTGTTGACCAGGACGATCGACTGACCGGTCGCGACGTCGGTGAGGCCGCTGGCCACGCCGTTGCCGCCCGTGATGCCGAGCGCATAGGTGATCGTGCCTGCCCCATCGGCTCCGAACGAGCTGATGAAGGAACCGGCGAAGCTGGCGCTGGCGTTGACCGCGAGATTGGTCTCGTCGACCGTCAGGCTCGACTGTTCGCCATTGGCGTTGATCGCCGGGCCGTCATCCTCGAAGTTGAGGTTCTGGCCGATGTTGAGGCCCGCAGTGGCGGTATCGCCATCCTTGTCGGTGACCGTCGCGTTGAGAACGATGAGGTTATCGTTCGCCAGCGTGACGCTGTCGTCCGGATTGGCCGGGTTCGGATGCTGAAGGGCCCGGACCTGGTCGAGCGTGACATCGCCGGCAGCGTTGACGCTGACCGTGAAGGCGATCGCGCCGGCGGCATTGCCGACGTGACCTTCAATCACGCCCGCATTGTTGACGAGGACGATCGACTGGCCGGTCGCGACATCGATGAGGCCGCTGGCCGTGCCATTGCCGCCGGTGATGCTGAGCGAATAGCCGACCGTGCCCGCGCCGTCGGCGCCGAACACCGGCGCGAAGGCGCCCGCGAAGCTGGCGCTCGCATTGGTCGCGAGAACCGTCTCGTCGACCGTCAGGCTGGGTTCCTGGCCGGTCGGCGTTACCGACGGGCCGTCATCCTCGAAGTTGAGGTTCTGGCCGATGTTGAGCACTGCCGAAGCCGTGTCGCCATCGCGGTCGGTGACCGTGCCAGTGACGGTGATCAGATTGTCGGCGCCGAGCGTGACGCTGTCGTCCGGGTTGGACGCGTCGGGGTGCACGACCGCGCGGAGCTGGTCGAGCGTGACCGTGCCAGCACCATCGATGCTGACGGTGAAAGCGAGCGCGCCGGCGGCATTGCCGACGTGACCTTCGATAACGCCGGCGTTGTTGACCAGGACGATCGACTGGCCGGTCGCGACGTCGGTGAGGCCGCTGGCCACACCGTTGCCGCCCGTAACGCCGAGCGCATAGGTCACCGTGCCGGCGCCGTCGGCACCGAACGCGCTGGTGAATGCACCTGCGACCGAGCCGCTGGCATTGGTTGCAAGAACCGTCTCGTCGACCGTCAGGTTCGGTTCGGAACCGGACAGCTGGATCGACGGACCGTCATCCTCGAAGCTGAGGTTCTGGCCGATGTTCAGCGTCTGGCTGGCCGTGTCACCATCGTGATCGGTGACGGCGAGCGTCAGCGTCACGAGGTTGCCGGCGCCCAGCGTGACGCTGTCGTCCGGATTGGTCGCGTCCGGGTGCTGGAGCGCCCGGACCTGGTCGAGCGTGACGTCACCGGCAGCGTTGACGCTGACGGTGAAGGCCAGCGCGCCGGCGGCGTTGCCAACGTGGCCTTCGACCACGCCGTTGTTGAGCACGAGCACGACGGCCTGGCCGGTCGCGACGTCGATGAGGCCGCTGTCGGCGCCCGGCGCACTGATGCCGAGCGAATAGACCAGCGAATTCGCCGCTGCCGGGCCATCCGCGCCAAAGCTGTGCGAGAAGTTGTTCGCGAAGCTGGCAGTGGCGTTGGTGCCGAGATCGGTCTCGTCGACCGTCAGGGTCGGCGTGCCGCGATCGGCGATTCCGGCCGTCGGCGTGTCGTCGTCGACATTGATCGTGAACGTGCCGGGGGCGCTGTCGCCGTCCGAGTCGGTCACGGTGTAGTTGATCGTGAAGACGTCGTTGTTTTCGTTGCTGCCCGCCGGATGATCGATCGGCGCATTCTGAACGACGTTGTAGCTGCCGTTGGCGCCAACCGTGACGGTCAGGACCGTGTGGCCGTTCTGCTGGACGAGCACGACGCCCGCGCCGCCCGATACGTAGCTGAAGCCCGCCGGGGCGCCAGTCGTCTGGACCGCGAAGGTGATCGGGCCATCGCCGCCGCTGCCAGCGAGCTGGCCGGCCGCGTTGACCGAATCCGGATCGTCACCGACGCCGCCGGCGTTGCCACCGGCCAGCGCATCGTCGTCGAGCTGGACGAGCGGATTTTCACCGGTTTGCGGCGTCGCATCGCCGATGCTGATCGTCAGCGTGGTGGTCGACGTGTCGCCGTCGCCGTCGGTCAGCGTGTAGTTGAACACGTCGTTGACGCCGCCCGGAGTGCCCGGGTTGCGGGTGTAGCTGTAGCTACCGTCCGCCTGCATCGTCAGCACGCCATACTGGCCGTTGACCACGAACGGGCCGCTGTTGTCGGTGCTGCCGTTGAAGCCGGTAACCAGCGAGATGTGCGCATTGTCGGCGCCAACCGTGTCCGCACCGGTGTCGCTGTCGCCGGCATCGCCAGCCGACGCGTCGGTGATGACGTTGCCGGTCGCCGGGCCGAACTGGCCGGCCGGGATCGAGTCCGTGTCCGGACGCGCGGTCGGGACGTCGTCGATGATGTTCACGACCAGCGTGGCGGTGGCCTGGTCGCCATCGGGGTCGGTGACGGTGACGCTGAAGTCGTCGTGCGTCGCATCGCCCGACGTGTTGTCGGTCAGCGTGTAGGTGTAGAGGATGTTGCTGCCGCTGAAGCCCGTGATGGTTAGCGTGCCGAAATCGCCAGCAATCACCTGGCCAGCGACACCGGTTACCGCGACGCCGTTGATCGAGACGCCGCTGACGCCGTCGGGCGAATTGACGATGATCGTTCCGCCATGGGCTTCGCTGGTGTCGCTGTTGTTGGCGCCATTGCCGTCGGCGATTTCGCCCGAACCGGCGGGCTCGCCGCCGTTGCGGGTCGGCAGGCCCTTTTCGTTGACGCTGTCGACCGCCGCGACCGAGGCCGGCTGGCCGTCTGGCTGAATCTGGATCGTCGGCTCACGGAAAGGGCCTG
>Ga0268266_10005181_pt1 | contig 12273 bp, 10 predicted proteins | sample KBSS13metaG_FD_190356 | JGI IMG/M metagenome (GOLD analysis project Ga0268266, IMG submission 190356) | Switchgrass rhizosphere microbial communities from Kellogg Biological Station, Michigan, USA - KBS S1-3 metaG (SPAdes) (version 2) | ecosystem: Host-associated > Plants > Roots > Rhizosphere... | reverse complement strand
CTCGGTGCATCTGGCACTGGGCGGATTGCTTTCGTTCCTGCGCATAACGGCGGTGTCGATCGTGCTGCTCGGGCTCGGCGCGATGGTGTCCTGGACCACCAACGTCGCCGAAATCGCGCCCGCCGTCGCGACATTGGGCAGGCCGCTGCGGCCGCTGCGGGTACCGGTTGACGACTGGGCGGTGGCATTGGCGTTGGCGTTGCGGGCATTTCCGATGTTGATCGACGAATTCCGCGTGCTCTACGCGGCGCGCAGGCTGCGGCCGAAGGTGGTGCCCGTCACGCGTCGGCAGCGCAGGAAGCGGTGGGCGCTGGAGGTCGTCGACATTCTCGCGGCCGGGATCACGGTGGCGTTGCGCCGCGCCGACGAAATGGGTGACGCGATCACTGCCCGCGGCGGCGCCGGCCAAATCTCCGCTGACCCGTCGGGGCCGAAACGCGCCGACTGGGTGGCGCTCTCGATCGTCATCGTCGTGTGTGCTGTTGCATTGACGCTCGAACTGACGGTGCTGGGCACGCTCTAGCTTTATCCTTGGCCAAGCGGTCTGTGGGGACCGTGTAACGGCGGGGGACGGATGGCGACGGCAGCGACCGTATGCGACTCGTGCGGCACCGAACCGCGGGGTGGTGCTCGGTTCTGTGATTCCTGCGGTGCGCCGATCGCCGCGGCGCGTGAACCTGCTGAGTTCAAGCAAGTCACAGTGCTGTTCGCCGATGTCGTAGGTTCGATGGACATCGCGGCCCTCGTTGGACCCGAGCGCTTGCGAGAGATCATGGCGCACCTAGTGGATGGCGCTGCCGCGGCGGTGGAGCACTTCGGCGGTACGGTGCGGAGCTTCACCGGCGATGGGATCATGGCGCTGTTCGGCGCACCGGTGGCCTTGGAGGATCACGCGTTACGCGCGTGCCGTGCGGCACTCGAGCTGCAGCAGACTGTGCAACGCGAAGCGGTCGATGTGCTTGACCGCGACGGCCTGACACTGCAATTGCGTGTCGGCCTGAATTCCGGCCAGGTGGTTGCTGGTGAAATGACTTCGAGCGCTGCGGGATACACCGCGATCGGCGAACAAGTCGGTATGGCCCAGCGGATGGAGTCCGTCGCACGGCCCGGCGGGGTGATGCTCAGTGAATCGACCGCAAAGCTCGTTGAAACGGCCGCTGTCTTGGGTGAGCCGGAGCTTGTGCGGGTCAAGGGTCGCGACGTGGGCGTGCCGGCCCGTCAACTCCTCGCGGTCCATTCCGGACGTCCCGAGCCTCGTCGGTGGCAGTCGACGTTCGTCGGGCGCCAGCGTGAGATCGACAGCATCACCGAGATCATCGATCAGGCGAGAGGTGGACATGGGCAGGTGGTCCGCGTCGTCGGGCCTCCGGGCATCGGCAAGAGCCGGTTCGTCGGCGAATCGACCGCGTTGGCGCGCAGCGGGGCTGATGTGCACGTGGCGTACTGCGAAGCGCATGCCGAGGATATCGCCTTTCATGCCGTTGCGAATCTGCTGTGCGCAGTATGTGGATTGATTGATCTGCCCGATGGTGTGGCCCGACAAGAGATTCGGTCCCAGTTCACTGGCGCCGACGAAGATGACCTTCTGCTTCTTGACGATCTGCTGGGCATCGCGGACCGGGACGCGGCGATGCCGGACATCGACCCTGATGCCCGTCGGCGACGGCTGACCGCGCTGCTGACCAAAGCCTTGCTGTCGCGCCCGCGTCCGGCGATCTACGTGATCGAGGATGCCCACTGGATCGACGAGGTCAGCGAATCGATGCTGGCGGACTTGCTCACGGAGATACCGCGCTCGCAGTCGATGGCGATCGTCTCCTATCGACCCGAATACCGCGGCGCGCTCGCGCAGACAGCCGGTGCAAAGCAAATAACACTTGCCCCGCTGGACGTTTCGCAGGCCGGCGCGTTGACGGCTGAGTTGTTGGGCTTCGACTCGTCCATCGTTCAGGTCGGAGCGATGATCACCGAGCGTGCCGCCGGTAACCCGTTCTTCGCCGAAGAGATCGCGCGGGACTTGGCCGACCGTGGCGTGCTGATCGGCAGTCGCGGCAACTACGTCTGCCACAGCGATGTGGCCGCCATCGATGTTCCGGCGACGCTGCAAGCGACAATCGCCGCCCGCATCGATCGCCTGGGACCGATGGCCAAACGGACGCTGCGGGCGGCAGCAGTGGTGGGCTCGCGGTTCAGCCCAGACCTGCTGGTGAGCTTGGGCGTCGAGCCCGCAGTTGCCGAATTGGTCGATGCGGAGCTGATCGACGAAGTACTCGCAGGCCCGCAACCGGAGTATGCGTTCCGGCATCCCTTGATCCGGACCGTAGCGTACGAATCACAGCTGAGGGCGGATCGGTCAGACTTACACCGGCAACTCGCCGCGGCGATCGAACAGCGCGACGCGGGCGTCACCGAGGCGAATGCGGCGTTGATCGCCGAGCACTCGGAAGCGGCCGGTGACCTGCTGCAGGCATATAGGTGGCACATGCGGGCGGCAGGATGGCTGGCGACCCGCGACATCGCGGGCGCTCGTATCAGTTGGCGGCGAGCCAGCAGTGTCTCCGACCGGTTACCCGATGACACCGCCGATATCACGGCGCTGCGCATCGCTCCACGAACTCTGCTGAGCGCCTCGGCTTTTCGAGTCGGCGGAAGTGTGGCGGACTCGGGTTTTGATGAGCTACGCGACCTGACCGGCATTTCCGACGACAAGCGGTCACTGTCGATGGGCATGTCCGGCTTTGTGATGGCCTTGACAGTTCATTCCCGCCATCGGGAGTCATCCGAGCTCGCATCCGAATGCATGGCGTTGTTCGAGTCGATCGGAGATCCCGCACTGACCGTCGGATTGTCGTTCCCCCTCATCCTCGCGAAATATGAGGCAGGTGAATTGACAGAGGCGCTCGAAATGGCGCAGCGCGCCATCGATCTCGCTGATGGTGATCCGACAATGGGCAACCTGATCTTCGGATCGCCCCTGTCATTGTTGCTCGCTATCCGCGGCACCCTGCGCTACCGCATCGGGAAGGCCGGCTGGCGCGACGATGCTGACCGTGCGGTCGAGATGGCCCGCGCCAACGACCCGGCCTGCTTGGTGTTCGCGGTCATGTACAAGTATCTGGGCATCGCCTCCGGTGCCTTGCTGCCCGACGACACGGCCCTGCAGGAAACGGCCGAAGCGTTACGGTTGGCAGAGAATTCGAGTGACGACTTCGCGTTGACCGCTGCGCGATTCGTCCGCGGTGTCACGCTGATATTTCTCGAAGGTGCGGATCGCGACGCCGGTCTGGACCTGCTGCGACAGACCCGTGAGGCTTGCCTCCGCGAGCGGTTCAGCACCACCACGCTGCCGTATGTCGAGGGCGTGTTCGCGAAGGAGATGGCCGCTGGCGGTGACCTCGATGGCGCCATCGAGTCAGCGCGAGCGATCCTTGCGCGAGTATCCGACTCAGGAGAGATGATGAGCCGTGGAGGAGTGGCGGCAACGCTCATCGAACTCCTGCTGGCTCGCGGTGGCCCGACAGACTTGAGAGAAGTCCACGGCGTCCTGGATTCGGTCGCCGAACTGAGCAGTCCGCGTTACGCACTCGATCAGATGGTGTCTTCCCTCGTCCACGCGTTCGTGGCGCAAGTGGAGGGCGATGAGACGGCGTATCGGGAATTCGCCGAACACTTCCGGACCATGGCGACTTCACTTCAGGCGGACGGATTCATGGCGTTGGCACAAGCGTTGGCGTGATCCTCGCCGATCAGGATTCTGGACTTTTGCTGCCGAGTTCCTGCGGCATAACTGCCGCAGGCCTATAGTCGGCCGAATCGGGGGCAAGCACAGTCTGTGCCAAGTCAAGGAGGGGACATGAGGCACATACAACTTGCGATGGCGGCCCTATCCTTGAGCGCGGTCGCAGCGGCGTTGGTAATCGTTGTGATCACGTCGGCTCCACGCGTCGAAAACGTATGGGACCTCAAGGCGTGTACGAAGGGGGCGCCGCTTGATCAAATCAGATGCTGCGATTTCAGTGATGGGGTTCTCCAGGACAACGGTAAGTGTGTGGCGCCACCGCCTGATCCCGGCCCGCCGGGGTCGCAGCACGATTTGTCGGACATCGGATCGGAAACACTTACTCCGTCCCCGTTACGAACTCATGATCTGTCCGACATCGGAACCGAGACCTTTACGCAGTCCCCTACATCGACACCGATGCCAACAACGTATCCGTCACCTTCGACCACACAGGCACCGCCGACCAACCCGTGTATGAATCCACTGGAACCAGTCTGCGCCGGGTGAACGTGCCGCGGTAGGGCATCCTCTAGCGTCGTTCACTCTGCCGCAGACTCAACTTTCAGCCGCGGCGTTGGCCGCTTTCTGTGCCTGCGACAGCGCAGTCGCCACCTCTGTACGGCCGAGGAACATCTCGTCGAAGTAGGGTTTCAGTGCATCGAATCCGGCGGCGAATCCCGCGCCGCCGGGCGCAGGGACGCGAGGACCGTTGAGCACCTTGAAGAACGGGGTTACGTCGACACCGCGTGACGCCCAATACTTGTGGTACACCGGCTGTGCCGCAAGCACTGCCGGAATCGCCGACCCTTTCGCCCCGAGATATTCGTTGCCGCGCCGACTGCCCATCCATGCGAGCACCTCTCGCACCGCATCGGGGTGCTTGGTGGTCGAATTGCCCGCGGCGGCAATGCCGTTGGTGACACTGACGCGACCCCTTGGCCCCGACGGCATCATTGCCACCCCCCACCGAAACGGCGCCTGGTTCGCGATCGCCGCGAGGTTGTAGGTGCCGGACTGGAACATCGCCATTCGCCCCTGCAGGAACTGATTGCGGGAGAAGTCGCCGTTGTCGTTGGTGTCCGATGCGGGCGGCGCGACGTGATCGGTGTTGATCAGCCGCACCAGGTATTCGAACGCCTCGGTAGCTTGCGGGTTGTCGAAAGCGAACCGGTCGCCAAGCGAGAACACTCCACCCGCCGACCCGATGTAGTTGAGGTAGATGCCCTGCAGGTCATTGGCCGCGTTGTAGCCCCACTGGCGGATCCGTGTCGGATCGAAACCCGGTGTGCCCGCGGCGCGCCCGTCGGCGTCGAAAGTCAGCCGGGCCAGCAGCGGCCGCAGCGTGTCATCGCCGTCGGGCGACCAGTGCAGCGTCAACAGCTCATGCAGATCCACAGCTGCGGCGTCCAGCAGGTCGGCGTTGAAGTACAGCGCGATACCGGCGTCGGTCAACTGCGGCACCGCCCACAGCACACCGTTGCGAGTGAACTGGTCGACCACCGACGGTTCCCACGCGGGCGAACTGTCAACCCGCATCAGCCTGCCGTTGTCGGCGTATCCCGCGAAATAGGCGTTGGACAACCAGAAGATGTCGTCGGCGCTGCCGCCGGCGACATCGGTGCGCAGGGTGTCGAAGTAGCTCGAGTAGGCGACGACGTTGACCCGCACCTCGATGTCGGGATGCTCGCGCGTGAACTCGGCGAACGAATCCCGATACGCGGCCGCGACCTGCTCATCCCACAACCGCACCGTCACGACGGTCCGGCCGCCCCGGTCGTCGGACCGCCCCAGCAGCATCGCCGCGACGAGCAGGACGGCCATCGTGAGCGCCAGTCCGACGGCGACGAGTGTGGAAGTACGTGGCCGGGCGGTCATTTCAGTCCCGTCACCACGATCGAGCGGACGATGTGACGGCCGAGCGCGACGAACAACACGATCAGCGGCACGATCGCCACCGTGGTCGCCGCCATCACCAACGTCCACTGCGCGTTATAGCGGGACTGCAGGCCCGCCGTCGCAACCGTCAACACCTGCCACTTGCTTCCGCTCGTGATGACCAGCGGCCACATGAAGTTGTTCCATTGACTGACGCACGTGATCAATGCGAGCGTCACCAGAATCGGCCGACTGGCCGGCACCACCACATGCACGATGACGTCCACGGTGTTTGCCCCGTCGATGCGGGCAGCGTTGATCAAGTCGGCAGGGATCGTGCGGAAGTACTCGCGCAACAGGAAGATCGCGTACGGCGAGCCGAACATGAACGGCAACACCAACGCCCAGAACGTGTTCCGCAGTCCGGCTTCGGCCATCATCAGATACAACGGGACAACCGTCACCGTGGCCGGCACCATCAGCATCGCGATATACACCCAGAACAGCGCGTCGCGGCCCGGAAACCGTAGTCGTGCAAAGGCATACGCCGCCAGCACCGAGAACGTCATCTGCCCCAACAGGATGACCGCGGTCATCAATGCGGTAACCAGGAGCGCTCGCCCGAATCCTGCGTCGGCGAGCCCCGTGTAGTTCTCCAGGGTCGGCGGGTTCGGCCACGACAGCGCGGAACCCGTGTTGAATTGTCGCGCCGACGTGAACGACGTCAGCAGCCCCAACGCGAACGGCGCCAACGTGATCACCGCCCCCACCGCCAACCCGGCGTAGATGACGGCGCCCGCGATCGTCCGGCTAGGTGAGGTCATAGGTGATCCGTCGCCGGAAGTAGAGATGCTGAACGATCGTCACACCGACCAGCAGCACAAACAGCACCACTGCCATCACCGCCGCGCGTCCGACCGCCGCTGCGCCGAACGCTTCGGCGTAGATCCGGTGCGCCACCAAATCGGTGCGGCCTTGCGGACCGCCGCGTGTCAACGCGTACACCGTGTCGAAGACCTGAGCCGCGCTGATGATCCCGGTGACCGTGACGAAGAACAACGTCGGCCGCAGCATCGGCAGCGTGATACGACGGAAGCGCTGCCACGCGGTCGCGCCGTCGGTGCGGGCCGCGTCGTGGATGTCGTCGGGGATGTTGAGGATCCCGGCCAGGAAGAACAGCGTCACGTAGCCGACATTGGTCCAGATCACCACGGCGGACACGACGGGCAGTGCGAGGCCCGGATCGGTCAGCCATTCGATCTGGTGGCCGAGCAGTGTGCTGACCGCACCCTCGGTCGGCGCCAGGATCCACCGCCACAGCACGGCGATGGCCAGCGGCGAGCAGATCCACGGCAGCACGTACAGCGTGCGGAAGAACCCGGAGCCGGGCAGCGCTCGCGCCAGCATTGCCGCGGCGATCAGGCCGAGCACTGTCTGCGCAGGCACTACAATCGCGATGAACGCCAGCGTCACGAGCAGCGAGGTTCGGAACGACGCGTCGGTCAGCACAGACTGCCAATTGTCCAGTCCGACATAGCGAATCGGGCCGAGCAGGTCCCAGCGGTGCAGGCTGAGCCACAGCACCACCAGCATCGGCAACAGCAAGAACGTCACCACGCCGAACAGGCTGGGGGCAAGCAGCGCATAGCCCAGTGCCGTCGACCGGACACGGTTGGCTGCCACCGAGCCATTAAAGCGCCACGTGTGGCCTGCCACTACGGTAGTGGCGTGACAGCAGCGCGCCGTGTCGATGCCGATTTCCTCGCGTTGCCGAGGCATCAGCTTGCCGACGCTGCGTTGTCCGCCGCAATGGCCGCCGGGGCGAGCTGTGCCGACCTGCGCATTCACGGCATCACCACAGAGATTGTGCAGCTGCGCGACGGCGAGCTCGAAACCGCGGTGGTCAACCACGAAATCGGCCTGGCGGTCCGGGTCATCGTCAACGGCACGTGGGGCTTCGCCTCGCACGCCGAGCTGAGTGCTGACGTCGCCGCCGAGACCGCGCGACAGGCGGTGCAGGTGGCGACGACGCTGGCTCCGCTGAACGCAGAGACCATCGAGCTGGCCGCCGAGCCGGTCTACGCCGATGTCACCTGGGTATCGGACTATCTGGTCGACCCGTTCGCCGTCGGTGTCGCCGACAAGATCGCGGTGCTGGGGGAATACTCGGGTCGGCTGCTGGCTGCCGACGGCGTCGACCACGTATCGGCGGTGCTCTACGCGGCCAAGGAGCAGACGTTCTACGCCGACACGTTCGGTTCCTCGACCACCCAGCAGCGGGTCCGCGTGCAGCCGACGCTGGAGGCGATCACGGTCGATGCGGCAGCAGGCACATTCGAGTCGATGCGCACGCTGGCGCCGCCGACAGCCCGCGGCTGGGAGTACGTCGACGGCGGCGAGATCTGGAACTGGAGCGACGAGCTGGCACAGCTGCCGTCGCTGCTTGCCGAGAAGGCCAAGGCGCCGTCGGTGACCGCCGGTCCGACCGATTTGGTGATCGACCCGTCCAACCTGTGGCTGACTATTCACGAATCGATCGGGCACGCCACCGAGTACGACAGGGCGATCGGCTACGAAGCGGCGTATGCGGGCACGTCGTTCGCCACGCCGGACAAGCTCGGCACCATGCGCTACGGCTCGCCGGTGATGAACGTGACCGCCGACCGGACGGTCGAATACGGTCTGGCGACAATAGGTTTCGACGACGAGGGGGTGCGGACACAGAGCTGGGATCTGGTGCGTGACGGCATCTTCGTCGGCTATCAGCTGGACCGGGTATTCGCGCCGCGACTGGGGCTGACACGGTCCAACGGTTGCTCGTATGCCGATTCGCCGCACCACGTGCCGATCCAGCGGATGGCCAACGTGTCGCTGCAACCATCGGCCGACGACGTGACGACCGATGACCTGATCGCGCGCGTCGAGGACGGCATCTACGTCGTCGGCGACAAAAGCTGGTCAATCGACATGCAGCGGTACAACTTTCAGTTCACCGGACAGCGGTTCTTCCGGATCCGGGACGGCCGCCTGGACGGCCAGTTGCGCGACGTCGCGTATCAGGCGACCACCACAGACTTCTGGGGTGCGATGGAAGCCGTTGGTGGACCGTCGACCTGGCGGCTCGGCGGCGCATTCAACTGCGGTAAGGCTCAACCCGGCCAGGTGGCGGCGGTCAGCCACGGCTGCCCATCGGCGTTGTTCCGGCGCATCAACGTGCTCAACACTCTTGCCGAGGGCGGCCGATGATCGGGGCGCAGCAGGTCGTCGACACTGCACTGGCTGAGGCGGCGCGACTGGGTAAGGCCGACGAGACGATTGTGCTCGTCACCGATCGCGCCGACGCGGCGCTGCGCTGGGCAGGCAATTCGATGACCACCAACGGCGAGTCGGTCAGCCGAACGACCACCGTGATTTCGATTGTGCGCAAAGGAGATACGGCCCAAGTGGGCTCGGTGCGGTCTAGCGATGTGGACCCAGCGGCGATCGCGGACCTGGTTGCGGCCTCACAGCAGACTGCGGTCTCTGCGCCAGAGGCCCGCGACAGTGCGCCCGCGCTGTCGGGCACGGGTACACCGGCGGACTGGGATGCGCCGGTGCCTGGTACCGCTGCGCAGGTGTTCTCGGGCATCGCGGGTCCTCTGGCGCAAGGCTTTCGGGGCACGGATCGGTTGTACGGGTATGCTCGGCACATCGTGGAGACGACGTTCGTCGCCACGTCTGCAGGTTTGCGGCGGCGATACACGCAACCGACAGGCTCGGTGGAGATCAATGCCAAGCGTGACGGTGCGAGCGCCTGGGCTGGTGTCGGAACGCCGAATTTTGTTGATGTACCCCTAGATTCGCTGCTTGATCAGTTGTCGACGCAACTCGGTTGGGCTAAGCGGACGATCGAACTGCCCGCGGGGCGGTACGAGACGATCATGCCGCCGTCAACGGTGGCCGACATGATGATCTACTTGGCGTGGTCCATGGACGGCCGCGGCGCGCAGGAAGGGCGCACGGCGTTGTCGGCGCCCGGCGGTGGCACGCGAGTGGGGGAGAAGCTGACCGACTTGCCGTTGACGATGTACTCGAATCCGTCTGCTGCCCGCCTCGAATGCACACCGTTCGTTGCGACGCCGGCCTCATCGGAGCGGATGTCGGTGTTCGACAACGGCATGGACATCACACGGGTGGATTGGATCCGCGACGGCACGATCAACGCGTTGGCGTATCCGCGGGCGGCGGCAGCTGAATACGATGCGCCGGTGGTGGCGCCCGCCAGCAACCTGCTGATGACCGGCGGGTCGGCGAGCCTGGCGGACATGATCGCGGGCACCGAGCGCGGATTGCTGCTGACCACGCTGTGGTACATCCGCACGGTGGACCCTACGGTGCTGCTGCTGACGGGCCTGACGCGCGACGGTGTGTACCTGATCGAGGACGGCGAGGTGACCGCGGCCGTCAACAACTTCCGGTTCAACGAAAGTCCGTTGGACCTGCTGCGCCGGGCCACGGAGGCGGGCGTCAGCGAAGTGACGCTGCCACGCGAATGGGGCGATTGGGCGACGCGGGCGGCGATGCCGTCCCTGCGGATCCCTGACTTTCACATGTCGTCGGTGAGCCAGGCGCAATAATCCATGCGTGGCTGACGAAGCGATACCCGAGCGGCTGGCCGGCTTGGTGGCGATGTCATCGGGCGATACTCGGCTCGACACGCTGATCCGGCTGACGTGTGGCAGGGCGTTGTCGTTGCCTCCGTTGCCATCGGAAGTCGATCTGATTGACGGGAAGTCCGGCTGCGAAGCGGTGGTGGCGGCGTTCGCCGAACAATTCACGGTCGACGTCGCGGGCATCGGCAAACACCAACGCGCGCAGTTTGTTTCGACGTTGGGCAAGAACGCGTTCCGAGTGACGGTGGCGACGTTCATCGCGGACTTCGTGCCGCGGGTGTGGGCGGGTCTCGAAGCGCTCGGCATGGGCAAGCCGGGCAACGGGGGAACTCCGGATTGGGATCACGACGCCGATCCGATCGGAGCGCTGCTGAACGACTTCGCGCCGGCGGTGGCGCGGCTGCGGGCACTGGATCCGGTGACGACGGAGGTGGTGCGGCTGCGCGGCGCCGCGCAGCACAACTGCAGGCTGTGCAAGTCGCGGCGCGAGGGCAATGCGTTGGACGCCGGGGGATCGGAGTCGTTGTACGGCGACATCGAGAACTTCGAGACCTCGAAGCGGCTGTCGAACCGGCAGAAGGCGGCGCTGCGATACGTGGACGCGCTGATATGGACGCCGTCGCGCATCTCGAGGACGGTGGTGGCAGGGGTGCGCGAGCACTTCACCGAGGAGGAGGCGTTCGAGCTGACGCTCGACGTCATGCGCAATGCCTGCAACAAGATCATGGTGGCGCTAGGAGCGGATGCGGCGCAGGTGGCCGAGGGAACGGAACTGTTCCGGGTCGATGCCGACGGGCAGACGGTCGTCGGTTAACCGCGGCGAACTCAGTCCGAGAGCCGCTTGACGCCGAATCGAACGTGAAGGCCCGGGATGCGGAGGCTACCGGTCAGCTTCGATTTACTCGTCGTTTCCGCCGGTCCACGCGGAGCACGTGTCCTGCGCTGGGCGACAGAGTCGGCACATGCTTGTGAGCGGTCGTAGCGTGCCCGGCGCTCAGGGTCGCGCAGCAGGGCGTAGGCCGCCACGACCCGTCGGAGTGGCTCATCGGCGAACTGCTCTGCCTGCAGACTTGCGGGTCTGGCGTCGGGATGATGAATCCGAACTTGCCTGAGGTAGGCACGTCGAATCTCGTCCGCGGTTGCCGTTGCACGCACCCCCAGGACGGCGTACGGATCAAATTCCATCCGCGGATCCACCTCTCGCGTCAGGGCTTAATGCCCCGAAGGTCGAAGTTCTGGTGCCGCGTTGGTTGCTGCCGATGCCTGATCAGGTATGGCGTTGGGCACGGCTGATGCCTGTTCGGTAGCGGCTGCCGTTGCTGTTTCCGGCGCCGCTTTAGCCGCCGCGAGCACCAACTGCCTGCGCTTGAACCACAGCCAGATCGCCGCTCCTATCGCACCGACAGCGAACAGTATCGCGCCTACCAAAACCGGAAACGGATTGCGCATGTGGTGCCTCCTATTGGACCGGCAAAGCGCACCGGGGTCTTGGGTCGCTTCGCTCCCGCTGGGCTACCCCACTCGCGTCCGAATTAACCGTCCCGTCGATTTCCGTGACAGGCGTCTTGACGCACCTCGCCCACATGTTCGGCGGGGTACGCCGCCGTCCTCGGCGTATGCGACCATGATTGCCGCGAAACACTGTGAACAGGGGCGGTAGCTCAGTCGGTTAGAGCCGCGGACTCATAATCCGTTGGTCGCGGGTTCGAGCCCCGCCCGCCCCACCGTATTTATGTATTACCTCGGTTGATGGCTGACTTTTCTATGTCGGGTGATGCCTGACGGTGTTTCGGCTGATGCTTGACAGTTGCTTCGGTTGATCTTTGACACTCCCTAGATGTACTGCCCAGGGAGGTTGGTTGGGAAAGTGTGACGACACGCTGTAGCGGTCGTTGATAGGCGAAGGCCCCCTGTCGTGGGGTGGAGCTGCTACCACTTCACCGCAACTATCAGGAGGCCTTCGTG
>Ga0268266_10005180_pt1 | contig 12276 bp, 9 predicted proteins | sample KBSS13metaG_FD_190356 | JGI IMG/M metagenome (GOLD analysis project Ga0268266, IMG submission 190356) | Switchgrass rhizosphere microbial communities from Kellogg Biological Station, Michigan, USA - KBS S1-3 metaG (SPAdes) (version 2) | ecosystem: Host-associated > Plants > Roots > Rhizosphere >... | reverse complement strand
AACCTTCCCGGAATTAAGTGAGGAAGACCGTGAGCAGGTCGGCGAATTCCTCCAGGCAGTCGAGGACCACGACGACGTCCACCGTGTCTGGGCGGCGATTCGTTAGGCGAGGCCATGTCGGACGAGACGAGCCAGGCAATTTTCGGCGACGCCGTCGCCGCCTCTCTCGAGAAACCCGGGCGCAAACGCCGCGGACTCTTCCGCCGGAAAAAGCCGGCGGAAGAAAAACCGCCGTTCACTCACTGCGAAGACTGCGGCGCGGAATTGCACGGCCGTTACTGCTCCAATTGTGGGCAGGTGGCGGTCGATTACCACCGCTCATTCCGACACGTTGTTGCTGATGTGGCGGAATCGTTCCTCAACTGGGACTCGAAATTTACCAAGACCATCCTGTTGCTTGTGATCTATCCGGGTTGGCTAACGAACCAATTCGTCGTCGGGCGTCGCACGCGTTATCTCCATCCACTCCGTCTTTACCTGCTCGTCAGCATCGTGTTCTTCTTGGGTGTTCGTTTCGCCCCGATTCAGACCAGGCCAGTGGTCGCAGCGGATATGACTGCGAAGGACCGCGCAGAGGTGGAGGAGGCGATGAAGAATCCGGCGATTCCCGCCCTCGTGCGCGAAGAAGTGCTGAAAAGCGTGGCCGAAAGGACAAAGACGCGGGCTGCGGCGCAAGCTGGTCCCAACTCGCCGGGGGAAGTTCCATCGCGATCGCCCGCGCAGGTTGTCGGGGGCGATTCATCGCAGAAACAACTCGACGGTGGATCCTCCCCGAGCTGGCTAAAGCGCAAAGTGAAAGAGAAGATCGGTCCCCACGGAAGCAACGCCCAACTTCTGCTCAAGACGCTGCGCGATAACATCTCGACCATGATGCTTTTCTGCATTCCCCTCTTCGCGCTGGTGCTGAAGGTCCTTTACCTCCGTCAACGCCGCTTTTACATCGAGCACCTCGTCTACGCGCTGCACATTCATTCCTTTTTCTATATCGCGGCGCTGCTAACCGTCTTCAGCGCAATGGCAGCGAGTCGTTGGGCGCCGGCCTTGGAAGGGCCACTCGTCTGGCTGTGCGTGCTTGCAATCGTGGCGCAGGTTTTTCTCTCGATCCGGCAGGTCTATCGCCAGCGCTGGTTCGTTACGACGTTCAAGTTTTTCTTTGGCGGCTTCATCTACCTGTTCGTCCTTATACTGGCGTTGGCCGTCACTGCCGCGGCGACGCTCTTCCTTTCTTGAGATTCGTTAGGCGAGGAGTTCTTTCGCTCGCGCTAGCGCCGCGTCGATCTTCGTCACGTCGGTTCCGCCGCCTTGAGCCAGTTCCGGACGCCCACCGCCTTTGCCCCCGACGAGTGGCGCAATTTCCTGGATTAATTTTCCAGCCTGATAATGTGAAGTCAGGGCTTTGGGAACGGAGGCGATCAGCGCGACGCGGCCCTCTTTTTCTCCGGCAAGAAAAATGGGGCCGTCAAATCGCGTCTTGAGCACGTCAGTGATGGCTTGGAGCAACCTGCCGTCAGCATCGGGCACGCGAGCGATACGGAAAGCCGCGCCATCGCTCAAGGCCATGTCATTGGCGATCGCCGCGGCCCGGCTTTGCATTCCTGCTTCGGTGGCCTTGGCACTTGCCTTTTCCCAATCGCGCACTTCCATCTCCAGTTTCTCGAGATGCGCCGCGCGGAAATCGATGCTGGCCGCCATCCCTGCGGCTGTCGTTGTCTCAAACGCCGGCAACACTGCAATTCCCGATTTCCTTCTGGCCAATGTCTGAAATTTTTCCTCCTGACGCGCTGCTTCGGCCCGCGCCCATTCGCCGACCGCGTTGCCTGCGACTGCCTCAATCCGGCGAATGCTGGCCGCGACCGCTCCCTCGCTCAGAATTCGGAACGAACCGATGTCGGCGGTCGATCGCACATGGGTGCCGCCGCACAGCTCCATCGAATAGCCGTTCAATTCCTTTGGTTGGCCGCCAATCTGCACCACCCGCACAAGATCGCCGTATTTGTCACCGAAAAATTGCATGATGTCGGTCCGTTGCTTCGCTTCCGGGTAGGGAATTTCCGTCCACGATACAGGCGCGTTTTCCGCTATCTTTTCATTCACCAGCTTTTCCACCGCACGCACCTGCGGCTTCGTTAGGGCGGCACTTGAGAAATCGAAGGTCAGCTTCTCCGGCCCGACGTAACTGCCTTTTTGCGCCGCGTCGCGGCTGACGACTTCGTGCAGTGCCCAATGGAGCAAATGCGTCACCGTGTGGTGTCGCTCGATTGCCGAGCGGCGTGCGCGATCAACCTCGTAGCGCACAGGGATCTCGTCCGACGCCCAGAGCGGCTCCGCGTTCTGCAACCGCAGAGCGTGCACGCCACTTGGAGTTCGTGTTGTGTTCGCCACCACCAGTCGCTCCCCCTTCGTGGTGACAACCCAGCCGGTATCACCCACTTGCCCGCCCATCTCGGCATAGAATGGGCTGACCTCGACTAATAGGGTCTCATCTTTGAGCTCGAAATGCCCGCCTTGGCTAACGAGTTGTTCGTAACCGACAAATTTCGTGGGCGCCCACAGAAGAGCAGTAGATACACTGATCTCCTCTTTCTTCCGCGCCTTGCGCCCGCGATCGCGCTGTTCCTCCATTAGCTTCTCGAAGCCTTTCGTGTCGACGGAGAGTCCGCGTTCGCGCGCCATCAGTTCGGTGAGATCGACCGGGAAGCCCTGCTCGTCATAAAGCCGAAAAGCGAATGCACCGGAGATGCGCTTCGCGCTCCCAAGGCGTGCCGACTCGGCTTCAAATAGCGCGATGCCTTTATCGAGCGTCCGGTTGAAGGATTCTTCTTCGCGTTTGAGCGTTTCGACAATCTGCGATTGTCTGGCGCGCAGCTCCGGGAAGATTTCGCCCATTGTCAGGGCGAGAACGTCGACCAGCCGGAAGAAGAATGGTTTGTGGAATCCTAACGACCGTCCATAGCGGACGGCGCGGCGGAGTATCCGGCGGAGGACGTAGCCGCGTCCTTCATTGCTCGGCTGGATACCGTCGGCGATCGCGAAACTGAGAGTGCGGATGTGATCAGCAATGACACGAAATGCGATATCGAGCTTTTCCCGCTCGGTCTCGCCCGCGGTCGCAGGCCTTGGCAAAGTGCTGCCGTAATTCTTCCCACTCAGGTTCTCGATCTCGTCGAAAATAGGGCGAAAGACGTCGGTCTCGTAGTTCGAGATCATGCCGGTGAAATCGATGAGATTTTTTGTGCCTTGGATGATCGCGGTCACGCGCTCGAACCCCATTCCGGTATCCACGTGGCGCTGGGGCAGGGGAGAGAAGCGACCATCGGCATCGGCGTTGAATTGGATGAAAACCAGATTCCAAATCTCGATACAGCGCGGATCGTTCTTGTTCACGAGCGCGCCCCGCGTGTCGCCATTGGGCGTGAGATCGACGTGCAATTCCGAGCACGGCCCGCATGGGCCGGTGTCCCCCATCATCCAGAAATTGTCGTTCTTATTGCCGTTGACGACGTGAATCGCAGGATCGAGGCCCGCCTCACGAAACAGGCGAACCCAATGGTCATGCGCTTCCCGGTCGAACTCTGAGGGTTCGTTAGGCCCGGGTTGATAAACCGTAGCGTAAAGACGTTCGGCCGGAAATTTCCAGCGCCCAACGACCAGCTCCCATGCCCATTCGATTGCTTCCTTCTTGAAGTAATCGCCAAAGCTCCAGTTGCCCAGCATTTCGAAAAAGGTGTGATGGTAGGTGTCGAGTCCGACATCTTCGAGATCGTTATGCTTGCCGCCGGCGCGGATGCATTTCTGGGTATCGGCGGCGCGCGGCGGATCGAAGCTGGGGCGTTGCTGGCCCAGAAAGATCGGCACGAATTGATTCATGCCGGCGTTGGTGAAGAGGAGATTCGGTGCGTCGGGAAGAAGCGAGGATGACGGCACGATGGTGTGCTTTTTCTCGCGAAAGAAGTCGAGAAATGATTGGCGAATTTCAGTGGACGTCATCGCGATGAGTTTAGCGCGAACGGTAGAATTTTCATGCCGCGCAGCGCACGCGACTCGCGTGCCGGTCTTGGCGACCGCCAAAACGAACGTTTTCTTGATGCGCAGGGAAAGAGTTCACGAAGGCGAGTCGACTTCGCCAGCGCGCGAGTCGGGCGCGCTCCCCGCAAGAGGATCGGCACTCTCCCGCGTTTCGCAGAGCCAAACGTCTAGAGCTTCTTCTCTTCGTCGAGCTTGGCTTTGACCGCGGTCTCGATTTCTTGATAAAGCGCCGGGTCGCTTTTCAACACTTCCTTTGCTGCGTCGCGTCCCTGAGCGAGTTGCGCGCCTTTGTAGCTCATCCAGGAACCGCGCTTTTCCACGATCTGTTTCTCGAGCGCAAGATCGAGCAAAGCGCCGGTCGAGGAAATACCTTCGTTATACATGATGTCGAACTCCGCTTCGGTGAACGGCGGCGCGACTTTGTTTTTCACCACTTTCACCCGTGTGCGATTGCCGGTAACGACGCCATCGGTCTGTTTGATCGCTCCGATGCGGCGGATGTCGATCCGGACGCTGGCGTAGAATTTGAGCGCTTTTCCACCGGGGGTCGTCTCTGGATTGCCGAACATGACACCAATCTTTTCGCGAATCTGGTTGGTGAAGATGCAACAGGTGCGCGCCTTCGAGATGAGGGAGGTGAGCTTGCGCAACGCCGCACTCATCAGGCGCGCCTGCGCGCCGACCGTGGAGTCGCCAATCTCTCCTTCCAGTTCCTGTTTCGTGACGAGCGCCGCAACCGAGTCCAGCACAATGACGTCGAGCGCATTTGAACGAACCAAGGTCTCGACAATCCGGAGCGCTTCCTCGCCAGAACTCGGCTGCGATACGAGCAAATCATCCATGTCCACGCCGAGGCGCCGGGCATATTGCGGATCGAGCGCATGCTCCACGTCGATGAAGGCGGCGAGTCCGCCGCGCTTTTGTGCCTGGGCGATGACCGTCAGCGTAAGTGTCGTCTTACCGGACGATTCGGGTCCGTAAACTTCCACGACGCGTCCGCGCGGAAATCCGCCTACGCCGAGCGCGCGGTCGATCAAGATGTTGCCGGTGGGAATGACTTCGATGTCGACGATCTTTTCGTCGCCGAGCCGCATGATCGCGCCGTCGCCGTAATCTTTGGCGATCTGTTGGATGGCGAGGTCGAGGTTTTTATTGCGGGCAGCGACAAGCTTGTCTTCGGAGGGTTTTTCTTCAGTTTTGGTGGCCATAAACGGGGTTCTTTAGGTACGACGCGGCAACGATTGCGCCAAGTAGAAAAGCGCGCCTGTGGCGAAAAAGATTAGTTTAGGAAAGAAAAAAGCCGCGGATCTGGCGATCCGCGGCTCTGGTTCCCTAACCGAATCAGAATTACGACACGGTGATTTTGCGCGGTTTCACTTCCTCCGCTTTGGGGAGCGTGAGGGTGACCACGCCCTGGTTCATGCGGGCGGCGATTTTCCCGCTGTCGATCGAGGGATCGATCTCAAACGAGCGGCGATAATTCTGCGCCCGGGATTCGCGATGGACCAGTGTTCCGTCGATCGCCGGGTTGGAACGACGACCGATTATCGAGAGTTCGTTGTTCTCGATCGAGATCTCGAGGCCGTCCTTATTTACCCCAGGCATCTCGAGCTCCAGGAGGTAGCCGTCGGCGGTTTCGCTGACGCTCGCCGGCGGAGTGATGAACTTCTCGAGTTCGCGGCGACCGGCCGCTCTCCCATTATTTTCGCGTACTAAGTTGGTGGTCATGGATTTCCTTTCTTGAATTTTGCCGGCGAATTGGGTCCGCCGACGGTGATTATTCGATGCTGACTTCGACTTTCTTCGGCTTCGCTTCCTCGGACTTAGGGAGGGTAACGGTGAGAATGCCATCTTTATAAGAGGCACTGACTTTGCTCGCGTCGACTCGCGTCGGGAGAGTGACGCTGCGGCGAAATTTGCCACTGAAACGCTCGGTGCGTTCGGCGTTTTCACCTTCGCCCGCGGAGCTCTGGCGTTCACCCGCGATGGTCAGCATGCCGTCATGCAGCGAGACGTCGATGTCTTCCTTGCGCATACCTGGGAGCTCAACGACAGCGACGACGTTGTCGTTGTTCTGATACAGGTCGAGAGCCGGTGTCCAGCCGCTGAAGAGCTGCGCTTGCCGGGCAAGATTGCCCGTCGTTGGCAGATCGAAAAGGCTGTTCAGCTCGTCTCGGAGATCAGCCCAGCGATCTAACGCAGGCCAGGTCGATAGTTCAGGAGATTGATAACGAATTATGCTCATTGTGAATTGTTCTTTCTGGTGAATGTTTGTTTCAACGTCAGAATGTTAAGCTTGGCGAATGCCACACAGTAGAGTAAGGCTGATATGAAATGCAATTTACTGTGGTTGTGCGATTTAATAAGATTTATAATTGAATTGATATTGAGATGATTCGGGTCAAAATGGCGCTAAGATTGCACAAAATATTGTTTGCTACCTGTGTCAGAATGTAACTCTCGAATATTCCGCCCATCGCTGTGATGAAAAGAGCGGAATCCATTGCCACTCGCGCCCCATTTGCTTAGCGTTCGGCAATGGCAGATTCAACAGACGAGGCTTTCATGCGGGCGGCGCTGGCCGCAGCTCGCCGGGGGATCGGAAGCGCTAGCCCAAATCCGGCGGTTGGAGCAGTTCTTGTCCGGGGCCAGCGCGTCATTTCCCGGGGCTATCACCGGGCCAGCGGCCTGCCGCACGCGGAAATCGAATGCCTGGCCGCCGCCCCGAGTGGCTCGCTTCGTTCGGCCACGCTCTATATCACACTCGAACCGTGTTCCACGATCGGCCGCACCCCACCCTGCACTGACGCGATTGTGCGTGCGGGCGTGGGGCGGGTCGTGATCGGAGCAACAGACCCTAATCCATTGCATGGCGGACGCGGGATCGACCAGCTGCGAGCGTCAGGAATTAGGGTGACGACGGGTGTGTTGGGGGCCGAATGCAGTCGGCTGAATGAGGCCTTCAATAGGTGGATCGTGACTGGGAAACCATTTGTGATCGCGAAATGCGGGATGAGCCTGGACGGCCGCCTAACAAGGGTTCCTAACGAAGAACGCTGGCTGACTGGCCCGGTGGCGCGTCGGCATGCCATGCGACTGCGGGCACAAGTTGACGCAATATTGATCGGCGCGGAAACGTTACGCCGCGATAATCCACGCCTGACCACGCGTGGGATACCAGGTGCGCGCCAACCGTGGCGTGTCGTTCTTTCGCGCTCCGGAAAATTTCCGCGAGATGCGCATCTTTTTGCCGATCGGTTCGCGGCCCGCACCCTGGTTTACCGAAACAAAGCGCTTCGGCAAGTTTTGGCCGATTTGGGTCGGCGGGAGATCACCAGTGTGCTGATCGAAGGCGGCGGAAATGTGCTGGGCCAGGCGTTCGACGCCCGGCTGGTGGACAAGGTCCAATTCTACCTAGCACCTGTGTTCACCGGCGGTCCCGTCCCGGCGGTGGCCGGAAGGGGCGCCGGCTCAACCGCGGATGGCGCCAAACTCTCGCAGACGCGATTCGAGAGAATCGGTCCCGATCTGATCGTCACTGGCTATCCACGATGGGATGAAGAAACGGGTGAATAATTTGCCAGGAACAGCGTCTCAATTTACGCTATTTATAGGAAAGGAGGTGAGCAAATGAACTGGAAAAAGCTTCTTTTGATCGCGGCCGTTGCGGGCGCATTCACTTTCGCTGCCGCGGCGAAATCGGAAGCCGGGGTGCGTGTCGGCATCGGCATCGGTTTCCCGGTCGGTTACGGGTATTCCTGCGGCTATCCTTACGGCGGATATTATCCCTACGCCTACGGGTATCCGTATTACCCTTATGGATACGTATCGTATGGCTATGCCCCGGTGGTTTATGGCCGTTCGGTCGTTTATACGAGACCGGTGGTGGCCCACCGGAACGGGCACCGCGTTGTCCACCACCGCCCTCGTTAGGCGGCAGGGGTGGGCGCTTTTGGGACAGTTTGAAGATCGGCAGCTTCGAGGAAGCCCTCAAGCTGCCGAATTCTTGTCGGGTGCCGCATCTTGCGGAGCGCTTTGGCCTCGATCTGGCGGATGCGCTCGCGCGTGACGCGAAATTGCCTGCCTACTTCCTCGAGCGTTCGGCTGTAACCGTCGACCAGGCCGAAACGCTGTTCGAGCACCTGGCGTTCGCGATCGGTCAAAGTCTCGAGAACGTCTTTGATCTTCTCCTTGAGTAGCGCGATCGCGGTCATATCGCTGGGATTTTCCGCGCCTTTGTCCTCGATGAAGTCGCCGAAATTCGTTTCCTCGCTCTCGCCAACAGGCGCCTGAAGTGAAATCGGCTGCTGCGCCATTTTGAGCACGGCCCGCACACGATCGACCGGGAGAAGAATTTCTTCCGCCACTTCGTCCGGCGTTGGCTCCCGCCCGTATTCCTGGAGAAGCTGTTTCTGCACTCGCATGAGCTTGTTGATCGTCTCGATCATGTGCACCGGAATGCGAATCGTTCGTGCCTGATCGGCAATCGAGCGGGTGATGGCCTGGCGAATCCACCACGTTGCATAGGTCGAAAATTTATAGCCGCGGCGATACTCGAATTTTTCCACGGCCTTCATCAAGCCCATGTTGCCTTCCTGGATCAGGTCGAGAAAGGAAAGGCCGCGGTTGGTGTATTTTTTGGCGATCGAAATAACGAGGCGCAGGTTGGCCTCGATCATTTCTGTTTTGGCGCGAAGCGCTTTACGCAGCCAGCCGCGCAATTCCTGGTAGCGCTCGGTAAACTCCCCGGTCGAAAGCCAGAGCGTGGCTTCAATTTCCCGCATCCGTTTGGCGTGCAGGCTGGGCCCGCGCTGTTTTCCGCGCTTCTTCATCTCCTCCTGCAGGGTGCACAGGCGGGCGTAATGTTCGTCGGCCAGGTGCACGAATTCCTCGGTCACCCGCTGTTTGAAGTAGAACTGCGGATAAAGGACCTGCAGCTTGGCGACGGCTTTCTCAAACTTTTTCGCCTTGGAATCATCGCGCTGACCCGCGCGGGTCAGATGCTCGTACTCGTGTTCCAATTCCACGCTCATCTTCTGCACTTTTTTGCAAAGCCGCGGGAGCAACTTCATGTAGCGCTCCCGACTTTCGATTTTCTTATCGAGAATCACGCGATCGAAGCGTTCGCCGCCCTCGACCAGCCGCGCCGCCAGCTCGAGGTGGGCGCGCGCGACAAACCCGAACCGATGAACATGCTCAGCCACCCGCCCTTCGGCTTCCTCGATCCGCTTGGAAATTTCCACCTCCTGCTCGCGCGTCAGGAGCGGCACCTGGCCCATCTGCTTCAAATACATCCGCACCGGATCGTCGAGGATGTCGAGCTTCGGTTCCGTTTTTTCTTCTTCCTCTTCGGGGTCTTTCTTGACGTCCTTATAACGATCCACTTCAGACGCCTCGATGATGTCGATCTCGAGTTTGCGCAGGCGCATCAAGATGAGGTCGAGCTCGTCCGCGTCGGTCAGGTCGGGTGGCAACGCCTCGTTGAGATCGTCGAACGTGAGGTAGCCCTGTTCCTTGGCCAGCTTGATCAGTTCGCGAATCCGCGCCTGGGTGTTGCTCGCCGACGTTGGAAGCGAATCACCATTCGTGCCCGCGAGTTCTCCGTTATGGCCATTAATCGCGGCCTTACTTGCGAGCCGGACAGGCGATTTTTTCCCGGGCGGACGACCACGTCGGCGCTTAGTGGACGGAGTGTCCCGCGAGACAAGTTTGCGCGGCCGACCGCGCGGTCGTTTGGCTTTCGCTACGACCTTTGCCTTGTGCGTTTTTTTCTTGAGCTTGAGCTTGGGCGGGCGTCCGCGCTTCTTGGGCTTTCGCGCGGCGCCTTTGGCCGGCTTTTGCTCGCGGGCGGATCTTTTCGATTTTTTTGCCAAAACGATGTGCTGTTGAGCGATGGACGAAATAGCAGGATCCGCGCTAACCTCGCTTGCTCACCATAGTCAAGACTCCAGCACGCGGGCCGGCGAAAACCGTGAAAAGTCGTCGAGTTGCCCCCGCAGGTCAACCACCTGTTTCTCCAGTGCCGCCGCCTCGCTTTCGCCCAGGCCTGGCTGTTGCATCTGACTTTCCAGCGTCCGAATGCGCAAATCAAAGATTTCTCTCTGCAACGCAATCTCTTCACCAATGCTGAGCTGTGGCAATTTCAACCGGCTTTCGGCTGCCTGAAGCCGGCGGCGCAAGGCAGGCAGACGCAGTCCGTGCCACCATTCACGAGCCACAGTTTCTGCATTGGGCGGCATTTTTTGCAACTGCCAGGCTGAGACTAACGATTCCTCGGCCGGGTCCAATGACGACATGAAGCGCGTGAGCGAGGCCGGGTCGTCCGGCCGGAGACCGCCCTCTAGGATCCGGGACAACATCTCGCTACCGGGAGTTTCCGCAATCACCTCTCGCCAGTCCTGGGTCAGCAGGAAATTGTGGGCATTGACATCGCGCAGCGCCAGGAGGCAGAGCATGGCAATCTCGTGCCTGGGCGCAGGCGCCACTGTGCGCGGCGTCGCCGGCGGAGTCCGGCTTCGCTGCGGCTTGGGCAGAAGATTTGCGAAATCTGCCGCTCCCACCCCGAGGCGGGCAGCAACCTTGCTGACCACCTCGTTCCGCATCAGCGGGTCGTGCACACGCGCGACAGTTTCGGCCAACTGCCGGGCAAGGTGCATTTTGGCGTTCAGGTTGGAAAGGTTCCTGGTCGAAACTTCCCGCTCGATCCAGAAATCGAAAAAATCCAGCGCACCAGCGATTCGGGCGCCGAATTTTTCCGCGCCTTCTTTTCGGACTAACGAATCGGGATCCTCGCCCGGCGGCATTTCGGCGACGCGAACGATGAGATCATTTTCTAAAAGCGGCTCGAGCGATCGCTCCGCCGCCTTCTGTCCGGCGGCATCGGCATCGAAGCAGAGTACGACCTCGCTGACGTAGCGTTTCAGAATTCGGGCCTGACTCTCCGTAAAGGCGGTTCCCTGTGGGGCCACGACATTCGTTAGGCCCGCTTCAAACAGCGTAATGAGGTCGAGTTGGCCTTCGCACACGATCGCGCACTCCGCTTCGATCAGTCCTCGTTTCGTTTTGTGCAGACCGAACAGAATGCTGCCCTTGCGAAAAAGTGGTGTCTCCGGCGAGTTCAAATATTTAGCGGTTTCGGTGTCGCCCGTCAGGATGCGCCCGCTGAAAGCGATTACCTCGCCGACATCGTTGCAAATCGGGAACATGAGCCGCCCGCGAAAGCGGTCGTAAACGTCACTCTCCGGCCGCTCTTCATCGCGCAGCTTGACCAGGCCGCTCTGCAAAATCGTTCCGCGTTGATAGCCCTGGTCGAGAGCCCATTTCAGGCAGGCGTCCCAGCTGTCCGGCGCGAAACCGAGTTGCCACGATTTCACTACGGCGCTCGTGAGGTCGCGTTTCTTCAGGTAATCCCGCGCCGGCCTGCCGAGCTCGCGCTTGAGCAGGTTTTCCTGAAACCATTCCGTCGCGTCGGCGTGCAACTTCAGCAGCGTGCGCCGCGCTTCATGCTGGCGATCGTCCTCGCTCCTGCCGCCTTGCTCTTCGACAACCGGAATGCCCGCGCGGGCTGCGAGCCGGCGTACGGAGGTGGGGAAATCGATATGCTCGTAATCCATCACGAAGCGAAAAACACTCCCACCGACGCCGCAGCCGAAGCAATGAAAGGATTGCCGCGTCGGGTTAACGTGGAACGACGGCGTCTTCTCCTGATGAAAAGGACAGAGCGCGCGAAAGTTCGCGCCGGCACGCTTGAGGGGAAAATAGGAGCCGATTACCTCCACGATGTCGTTCGCGGACGCAACCTGCTCAATAACGTGGGTCGGGATGGTTCCCATGGTGCGATGTTTTTCCTCGTGACGACTGCGGAACGCTGCCAGATTAACGCAGCGCCCTCGGGCCTCCAAATGATCTTGTTATGTTGCGTCGTACGACCTGTTGCCTAGTCTGCTTACTGGTCGCTTCCTTTTCGTTAGGCGTGGTCGAGGCGCGCGAAGTGATTGGCCACGGCGACGTCGTAGTTGTACCGTTGCGCGGGGAAGTTTCAGCGTCGCTCGCGCTCTTTCTTCGGCGCGCACAAAAGGCGGCCGAGGCGGAGGGCGCGGCCGCGATTGTGTTCGACATGGATACCTATGGTGGCCGGCTCGATTCGGCGGAGAAAATCACCGGCATTTTGAATCACGCCACGATTCCGACTTACACCTACATCAACACCAATGCCGGATCGGCCGGCGCGCTGATCGCCCTTTCCACCAA
>Ga0268266_10005179_pt1 | contig 12277 bp, 9 predicted proteins | sample KBSS13metaG_FD_190356 | JGI IMG/M metagenome (GOLD analysis project Ga0268266, IMG submission 190356) | Switchgrass rhizosphere microbial communities from Kellogg Biological Station, Michigan, USA - KBS S1-3 metaG (SPAdes) (version 2) | ecosystem: Host-associated > Plants > Roots > Rhizosphere >... | reverse complement strand
CGCGAGCGGATGCTTGACGATCGTCGATAACGGTGGAGGACAGGAAGATCCCAGTGGCTGGAACGTTGAAACGGCGCTCGACGTGGACATGGCAAGCGCCGGTTGCCCGAACTGCAAGCTGCTCGTAATGCTCTCGGACCCCAACTCTGACAGCTCGCTCGACGACGCGAATGCGACGGCTGCCCAAATGGGCGCGACCGTCATCAGCAACAGTTGGGGCGGCGACTACAACAAGTCGACTGATCCGACATTCGACAAGACCGACTTCAACCAACCGGGTGTCGCCATCTTCATCGCGGCAGGCGATGTCGGATACACCTCGACTGCGGACTATCCGTCGACGGGCGAGCACGTGATCGCGGTTGGTGGCACCAATCTGAAAAAGGACTCGAGCACTCGTGGATGGAGCGAGACGGCGTGGGGCTTGGACGCGCAGCAGGACAACGGAGCGGGCGGAAGCTCCTGCAACAAGGACACGACGAACTTCAAGAAGCCGACGTGGCAGACGGGGATCGTGAGCACGACGGTGTGCGCCGGACGCGCAGCGACGGACGTCGCGGCAGTTGCCGACCCGCAGACAAGCGTCGCCGTCTACAACGCGTCGCAAGGTGGATGGATTGACCGTGGCGTTGGTGGCACGAGTGCAGCGAGCCCGCTGACCGCTGCGATCTTCGCCCTCACTGGTAATGGGTCCGCGGATGGATCGTTCTCGTACGCTCACACGAGCGCCTTCTACGACGTCACGAAGGGAACGAACGAAGCGCAGGACTCGTGCTCCGGGCTGATCTGCAACGCCGCTGCTGGCTGGGACGGCCCCACGGGTAACGGCACACCCAATGGTGCGGCGATGGCTGCGATCTCGGGCGTAGGCTCGGGTTCGGGCAGCGGCTCCGGCAGCGGTTCGGGTTCGGGTTCGGGCTCGGGTTCGAACATGGGCTCCGGCTCGGGCAGCGACATGGGCTCGGGCTCGGACACCGGCAGCGATGGCAACGGTGACAACAACGGCGGCAACGGGTCGTCGGGCGGCGGTTGCGCCGTCGGCGGTGGCAGCGGCCTCGCCACGATCCTGTTCGGGCTCGGCCTCGCGATCACGCGGCGCCGTCGCGCGGCTTGATCGGTAGCGGCTTCGAGCGAGGCTGGGCACGCGCCCAGTCTCGTCGCATTTTCGGCTGCTGATGCGTCCTAACCGAGTTGCTGATGCTCGCGATGAGCGAGCAGTTCTGCACGCTTGTTGGTGGCGTTTCGCTACGCAGCGCCGTCGCGGTTTCATCCAGTGCAGCAACATCACACAGGCCAGCGTCTGGCATGCGCCGTGTACCAGCGCGCCCCATGGTCCTTGGTCGCCTGTCTCTCGGTCTCTTGGCGGGTGCGCCGCTGCTCGCCGCATGCGTCGCGCAACCTGGTTCATCGCCGTCGACGTCTGACGATCCCACGGCCAACACAGGCGGCACACCTGACGAGATCGCGAGCGTGTGCAGCAGCGGCGACATCCGCTGTTACGCGAAGATCAATCACACCGCGACGCGTCGGATGCGCGAGCAGAGCCGCGCGACGTTCATGGGCTACACGGCCGCCGATCTGCAGGCCGCTTACAAGATCGATACGACGATCCAGTCCACTACGACGATCGCGATCGTCGATGCCTACGGCTACAAAGCGCTCGAGAGCGACCTCGCGCAATACCGCTCGATGATGAGCCTGCCCGCGTGCACGAAGGCGAACGGGTGTCTGAGTATCGTCAGCCAGACGGGCTCGACCACGTCTTTGCCCAGCGAGCCGCCCCCAGGTGACGACTGGACCGTGGAGACCGCGCTCGACGTCGACATGGCGAGCGCAGCCTGCCCGAGCTGCAAGATCACGGTGGTTCAAGCCAAGGACGCGAGCTCGAACCTGTACACCGCCGAAGATGAGGCGGCGAAGCTCGGCACCGTGATCAGCAACAGCTGGGGCGGTCCGGAGGGCAGCGTCTCGTCGCTTGAGACGCACTTCACGCACCCCGGCGTCGCGATCTTCGTCGCGGCCGGCGACCACGGCTATGACGACAGCCAGGGCACGCCCGACTATCCGTCCACGAGCGCGCACACGATCGGCGTCGGCGGTACGTCGCTGACCAAGACGACCGGCGGACGTGGCTGGTCGGAGAGCGCGTGGAGTGACGGCGGTAGCTCGTGCAGCGAGGCGGTCGCGCAGCCGGCGTGGCAGGCGAACACCGGCTCGTCGTGCACGATGCGCATGGCCTCCGACGTCTCCGCGGTCGGCGACCCGCAGACGGGCATGATCATCTACAACGCGGCGAACGGCGGCGCAGTGATCGTCGGCGGCACGAGCGCGGCGACGCCGCTCGTCGCGGCGATGTTCGCGGCGTCGGGCAACGGCGCCGTGACCTCGCAGTTCATCTACCAGCACACGAACGCGTTCTACGACGTCACGACCGGAACGAACGGCAGCTGCGGCGGAGACATCGTTTGCACGGCCGCCACCGGTTGGGACGGCCCGACGGGCAACGGCACGCCGAACTTCGAAGCGCTCGTCGCGCTTGGCGCCGGCAGCGGCTCGGGCAGCGGCTCGGGCAGCGGAAGCGGTTCGGGCAGCGGCATGGGCTCCGGCTCCGGCTCCGGCTCCGACATGGGATCGAACACGGGTAGCGACATGGGCTCGAACACCGGCAGCGACACGGGCTCGAACACCGGCAGCGACGGCAACGGTGACAACAACGGCGGCAACGGCTCGTCGGGCGGCGGTTGCGCCGTCGGTGGTGGCAGCGGTCTCGCGACGATGCTGTTCGGCCTCGGCCTCGCGATCACGCGGCGGCGGCGTCGCGCGTAACGCGCTCGTCGATCACATGCGGCTGGTTTGGCCGCACTGAACGGATTGTCAGACCCTCGTGAGAGGGTCTTTTTCATGGATGAGTCTCGGTTCCAGCTCACGCACGGCGACGCGGTCGCCTGGCTGCGCGGGCTGCCCTCCGGATCGATCGATCTGGCGATCACGGATCCGCCGTACGAATCGCTCGAGAAGCATCGCGCGATCGGCACGACCACGCGGCTCAAGCACAGCAAGGCGTCGAGCAACGACTGGTTCGCGATCTTTCCGAACGCGCGGTTCCCGGAGCTGTTCGCCGAGATCCATCGCGTGCTGAAGAAGGACTCGCACTTCTACTTGTTCTGCGATCCGGAGACGATGTTCGTCGCGAAGCCGGAAGCCGAGAAGGTGGGCTTCAAGTTCTGGAAGCCGCTCATCTGGGATAAGTGTCTCGGGCCCGACACACTCGTCTGGACCGATCGAGGCGTGCAACGAATCGCCGATATCGTCGTCGGCGACCGCGTCGCCGTTCCAAACGGCGGCACGACACGTGTTCGCGGCACTCGACGCACGCGCTCGCCATCTCTCCGATTACGGCTGTCTGACGGGACCGAGCTCGTCGCGTCTCGCGATCATCGCTTCGTACGCGCAGACGGATCGCTCGTCGAAGCGTGCGAGCTGCGCGTCGGGGATCGCTTGCAGACGCGTCCTGTTCGCGAGGCTCCGGCCACCACCGTATCGATGGACGAGGTGATTCCGGACCACGACGCGGTCCACGAGCTCCCCGACATCACGCGTTGTCTGTGGTGCGGCCACGAGTTCGAGAGCTCGCGTGCGGCCGCGGCACATCAGGCGCGCTGGTGTGCCACGCCACTCGCGAAGCGCGAGCTCGCCCGACGGTTGGGCGTAGCTCCGAAGCGGCTGCGGCGATGGATGGGTCAAGGCCGACTGCCGCGCGTGTGGGCAGAGCGTCTCGGCCTCGAGCACAAGCTCGGACATCGCGTTCAGACGTCCCTCCAGAACGACGTCGAAGTCTGGTATCCGCGCAGCCTCGAGCTCGATCACGAGCTCGGCAAGGTCGTCGGATTGTTCGCAGCGGAGGGATCGGCCGGCGCGACGACGGTGAGCTTCGCGCTGCATAGCCACGAGAAGCACCTGCACTCGGCGGTCGCGAGGTTCGCGCGCTGGCTCGGCGTGCACACGCGCGTGCGTCGCGCCGGTAACCGCGCGGTCGTCGAGGTGAACTTCAAAGTGATGAAGCACCTCATGCGGCACTTCGTGGGTGGGCGCAACGCCATCACGAAGTCCCTCACGCCCGCGGCATACGCCTCGCCGGCCGAATTTCGCCACGGCGTGCTGAACGGCCTCATCGAAGGCGATGGCCACTGGTCGCATCGCGAGCAACGCGAGTCGTACGCGAGTGCGTCGGCCGACCTCGCAATGTTCGTCCGCCGCGAGCTTCAGGATATGAAACGCGCGCCGACGATCCGCCGGTTCGAGAACGAGCACGCCGGCGGCTGGAGGGTTCGCGTCGACCCGATTCGCCGCGATGACGGCACGCGTGTCACCTCGATCGAGGACATCGGGATGCAAGATCTCGTCGACATCTCGGTCGAGCACCCGGACGAGCTGTTCCTGCTGGCGAACGGCGTGGTCACCCACAACTGCAAGATCGGCATGGGATATCACTACCGTGCCCGCTACGAGTGCGTGCTGTTCTTCGAGAAGGGCAAGCGCAAGCTCCACGACCTCGGCATCGCGGACATCATCGAGGCTCCGCGCGTGAACGGCGGTTATCCAGCCGAGAAGCCGCCACAGGTGGCCGAGGTGCTGGTCACGCAGAGCTCGGAGCCGGGCGCGCTGGTGATCGATCCGTTCATGGGCTCGGGCTCGACGGGCGTCGCGGCGGTGCGCAACGGCCGCAACTTCGCCGGCAATGATCTCTGTACCGAGGCGATCGAGATCGCGCGGGCGCGGCTCGTCGAGCTCGGCGCGCGCGAAGCGGCGCTCGAGCGGCCGGCGAGTGGAAGCGCGGTGCCGCAGCTCGGACTGACACTGTGATGGAGTGACGCTGTGACCGGCCACCAGTACCGAGACCTGATCGCGAGCTACATCCACCACAACTACGGCCCGCACGGCCTGGTCGTGTATGTCGAGATCGCGCTCGGCAAGACGGTGATCGGCAAGGACCGCAACATCGACGTGTTCGTGATCCGGCCCGACGATCGCAAGGCGGTCGCGATCGAGTGCAAGTATCAAGACTCGCTCGGCACCGTCGACGAAAAGATCCCCTACGCGCTGCAGGACCTCGAGGCGCTGTGGGTGCCGGGCTGCCTGGTGTATGCGGGCAAGGGCTGGTCGCGCGGCGTGCTGCACTCGCTGGAGGCGTCGCGGCTGGCCGCGTTCTGCCTGCCGGAACGCGACAAGCTCCACAAGTCGCGCCAGACGCGCGAGCTCGATCATATGCTCGCTGCCGTGTTCGGGTTCTGGGATCTCGTGCTTCCCGCGAACAAGCGGTTTCGGCGCTAGCGATGCAGTGCCGGCGGCTCGAGCACTACGACAAGGGCCGTTTCGTCGAGATCTTCTGGGAAGCCGGCCGGGTCGAGCTGACGAGCGGCTCGTTCGGCTCGAAGGGCCGGACCCGCGAAGAGGCGTTCTCGAGCGTGCGCGAGTGCGACGAGTTCGTCGAGACGACCGTGGCGCGAAGGCTGCGCGAAGGCTACGTCGAGGTCGTGCCCGAGGTGTTGCGCGCGCGAGAAGTTCGGCACGTCGCGCCCGAAGCGGACTGGATCGTGCGCATCGCGGCGGCGTACGACGACGACGCGCCGCGCCTGGTCTACGCCGATCATCTCGAGTCGCTCGGCGATCCGCTCGGCGAGCTGATCGCGGTGCAGTGCCAGCTCGCGCGTCTCGATCCGTGGGACCCGCGATGCGGCGTGCTGCGCGAACGCGAAGACACGCTGATGATGACCTACCGGCCGCGCTGGCTGCCGAAGATCGAGCCGGACATCAAGTGCACGTTTCACCGCGGCTTCGTCGAGCGGATCGCGCCGGAGCCGAGCGTGCGCGCCCCCGCGTTCGAGCAGCTGATGAAGCACGCGCCGCTCGTTCGCACGTTCGAGCGCGAGATGCGGTTCGATTACTGGCAGGGCCGCTCGCCGTGGGCGAACGTGCCGCGTGCGCTGCTCGAGCAGCTGACCGGCATGGCGATCCACAACTGGGGCCAGGCGGCGCCGGGGCTGCGCGAGATCCTCGAATCGCCCGAGCTCGCGCGCGTGAACCGGCTCGCGCTGACCAGCTGCAACCTCACGCCGCAGCACATCGACATGATCGCGACGCGCGCGTGGCGCGAGCTCGCGTTTGTCGGCTGCTCGATCGGCGACGACACCGCCGCGAAGTTACTGCGCGCGTCGGCGTCGATCCTCGAGGAGCTCGTGCTCGACGCCGGCTCGGTTCGCGACGACACGATGCACGCGATCGCAGGGGCACCGGCGAGCCGCCTGCGCCGGCTCGCGGTGCGCCACACGAAGGCCACGCGCACCGGCATGCGCGCGCTGGCAGGCTCGCCGCACCTGCCGGCGCTCGCCGCGCTCGACGTCTCCGACAACGCCGACGTCGTCGGGCTGTTCGAGGACGCGCAGTTGCCCGCGCTCACGGAGCTTCGCTTGCACCAGACCGGGCTCGACGACGACGGGCTGACCGCGCTGCTCGCCTCGCCGCTCGCGACTCGGTTGCGCGTGCTCGATCTATCGAACAACCGGCTCACCGACGCGCGGCTGTTGCTCGAGGCCGAGCTGCCGGAGCTGCGCGTGCTCGACGTCTCGAAGAACCCGCTCGGCGCGCGCGTGCGCGAGCTGAAGTCCGGCCTGCCACGCGTGCGCGTCAACGCGCGCGGATCGCAGACGAGCTAGGCCGCGGCGTCGACGAGGTGAATCGCGCGATCGAACGTGCGGCGCGTGCGCTCGAATGCCGCTTTCGAGACCTGGAGACGGCCGGAGAACGCGTTGTCGAGATCGCCGATGAGGAACAAGATGTGCGCGACCGCGCCGGCAAGCGCCGCGGTGATCGTCGCGTGGATCCACAGCTTGTCGACCGACATCAGGAACATCGAGCCGATCACGATCGCGGCGCCTAGGTAGAGCAGCGCCTTCATCAGAAACGGGATGCGCGCGCGCGACGTCGAAAGCCGGCTCGTGCGCATGTCAGAAAGGTCGTTGTAGCGCGACAGCACCTCACTGAACACGGCGTGCTGGCAGTCGTTGACCGGGCAGCACGAGTGGATCGCGGCCCAGACGTGATCGAGGTGCGCGCCGACCTTCTCGAACGTGTCCTCGTCGTGCTTGGCCATCGCGTTCCATTCGAGCTCGATCACTTGCTCGACGTAGAGGCGCAGCGCCTGCTGGATCTCGATCCGCGTGGACCTCGGCAGACCGCTCGCGGTGCGGTGCAGATCGACGAGCGCCGTCGCCTCGCGCTCGATGTACATGCGCGCGTCGTTGAACTGCCCCCACACCACGAACACGATGAACGCGAGCAGCACGGCATAGATCCCGCCGACGGTCTGCAGGTAGTTGCCGACCGCATCCGACGAGCCGGCGAGCTCTTGCGGCGAGATCCCGGCGCGTACGACGAGCAACATCAACACCGCGACGATCGAGACACCGCCGACGATCGGCACGAGGCCGAGCGTCGTCTTGAGCCAGTGGGGCATCCCCCGAGACTACTCTGGAAGCGTATCGATGCCGGCGCCGAGCGCGATCGACTGCGTGCCCAGCATCAACGTGCCGCCGACGCCGGTCGGATCGAACGCGAGGTGCACGGCGGTGCCGTCGGCGAGCATGAGGTCCACGCTGTTGCCGTCGGTCGACGTGATCTGCGTGGCCGAGCCGTCGATCGTCGCGACGTGCAGCCAGCGGTTGTCGCCGCCGGCCATCGTCTCGTCGAGGCGGAACCCGTTCGAGAAGTCGCTGTTCTGCGTGAAGTCGTAGACCGTCGGCGTCGCGGTCGTGGGGCCGAGCCGCTGGATCGCGAGCGTGTGGCCCGACGCCGTCACGGTGGTCGTCGCGCCCGAGATCGCCGGCGAGGCCGGGAACGCGAGCGACCACACCTGCTGGTTCGCCGCGGGCGTGGTCGCGCGATCGTAGATCACGACCGTGTCGGGCTGGAGATAGACGACCTCGCGCTGCAGCTTCGTCGCGGCGCTGCCTTCGAGCGCCGTGAGATCGGCGGCGATGTGGACGTAGCCGGTGCCGGCGTGGAGCGCGAGCAGGGTCGACGCGTTGCCCATCTGCTGCGCGACCGCCTTGCCGTTCTTGACCACGCGCAGCGTGCCGTGCTCGTCGACGTCTTGCGGCAGACCGGAGTGCGAGTCGATCACGGGGTCGTAGGCGAGATAGCCATCCTTGTAGATCATGAGCGCGCCCTGATCCTGGTGCGCGTGCGACTCGGTGTACGGGCCGGCGTTCATGTTGATCCACGTCGCGTGCGTGTCCCAGCCGGAGCGCGCGTAGAACTGGCCGGTGCCCGACGCGTAGTACGCGGTGCCCAAGCTCGACAGCGACGTCGGCGGCACGTCGCTCGCGAGCAGGAAGTCGTAGGCGTACATGAACTGCTCGGTCATCGCCGGCACCGACGAGCTCTGGAGCAGCGCGAGCGCCGGCCCGGCGAGCGAATCGTTCGGGAACAGGTGCACGAGCTCCTGCAAGAACATCCGGTGGTAGTCGAAGAACGACGCGGTCGAGTCGCGCGACTGATCGCCGGTGGGCGCGACGCGATCGAGCGTCGGCAGGACCTGGTGGATGAAGTCGAGCATCGACGCGCGCGTGTGCGGCGTCATCGTCGCGATGTCCTCGCTCGTCGACGCGCCCCACAGATCGTAGAGCTCGAACAGATCGCGCAGCGACACGCCGTAGCCGGTGCCTTCGCGCGAGCCGCCGCCGACGAGGTTCTTGTCGAAGTTGGGCACGAGCTCGCCGGTGAGCTTGGTGTCGTGGAACTCGGTGATCCACTGATCGATGCCGTCGAGGTCGCCGTGCCCGGCGAGCCCGAGCAGCATCGTGGCGCGTAAGAAGCTGTAGTAGTAGTTGTCGTCGGGGTCGTCGATCGCCCAGCCGTCCCACTTGGCGGCCGTGCCGCCCCACGACGCCGAATCGGGGTTCCACACGTTGGTGACCGCCTGGTTCGCGTACGACAGCCACGCGGTGCGCTGATCCGATGACAGCGTGCCGTAACACCAGTCGTAGACCAGCGCGAGATCGCCGACGTCGTCGCCGACATCGAGGTAGTCGTCATCGGCGACATCGGGCGTGTTGCCGCCGGAGATCGCCGAGTTGGCCGCCGTGACCTCGTCGTCGACCGACTTCACCGCGGCGGCGCAGTACTTCGCGTCGCCCGTGAGCTGGCCGAGCAGCGCCGCGTTCCACGGCTCGAAGCCGTAGACGTCGTCGCCGCCGACCCAGCCGTCGACCATCTTCTGAAAGCGCACGGCTTCCGGCGTGCCGGCGGTGAGTGCCGCCGACAGCCGGTCCTTGTTCGCGCTGATGTAGATGCGCGGATGGTCATCGGGGAGATTCGGTCCCGAGCCTCCGCCGTGACAGCCCGCCGCCAGCAACACCAACGCCAGAAGGTTCCGCATGGACCACCGGCTTAACAGAGGTCCGCGGGCGTGTCACGCCTCAACTACTCCGGGAGCTGATCGACCGTCGCTCCCAGAGGAATTGTCTGATTCCCGAGCGTCAGCGTGCCGCCGACGTCGTTGGGGTTGAACGCGACATGGGCAGCGGTGCCGTTGGCCAGCACGAGGTCGACGCTGTTGCCATCGCTCGACGTGACCTGCGTCGCCGAGCCGTCGATCGTCGCGACGTGCAGCCAGCGGTTGTCGCCGCCCGGCATCGTCTCGTCGAGGCGATAGCCGTTGGTGAAGTCGCTGTTGTTCGCGGCGTACGAGTACGAGCTCGCGGTCGCGTTCGCCGGGGCCAGGCGCTGGATGTTCAGCGTGTGGCCCGACGCCGCGACGGTCGTCTGCGGGCCGCTGATCGACGGCGACGCCGGGAACGCGAGCGACCACACCTGCTGGTTACCCGCGGGCGTGCTCGCGCGGTCGTAGATCACGATCGTGCTCGGCGGCAGATACACGATCTCGCGCTGGAGCTTCGTCGCCGCGCCATTCTCGACGGGCGCGAGGTCCGCCGCGATGTGCGAGTAGCCCTGGCCCGCGTGCAACGCGAGCAGCGTCGACGTGTTGCCGACCTGCTGCGCGACCGGCGCGCCGTTCTGCAGCACGCGCAACGTGCCGTGCTCGTCGACGCCTTGCGGCAGGCCCGACTTCGAGTCGACGACCGGGTCGTACGCGAGCCAGCCGTCCTTGTAGATCATCAGCGCGCCCTGATCCTGGTGCGCGTGCGACTCGGTGTACGGGCCCATGTTCGTGTTGATCCACGTCGCGTGCTTGTCCCAGCCCGAGCGCGAGTAGAACTGGCCGGTGCCCGACGCGTAGTACGTCGTGCCGAGCCCGTCGAGCGACGTCGGCTGGACGCCGCTGTCGAGCATGAAATCGTACGCGTACATGAACCCCTCGGTCATCGCCGGCACCGAGCAGTCGCGCAGCAGCGCGGCCGCGCGCGGCGCGAGCGAATCGTTCGGGAACAGGTGGATCAGCTGCTGAAGAAACGCCCGGTGGTAGTCGAAGAACGACGCGGTCGAGTCGCGCGACTGGTCGCCGGTCGGCGCGACGCGATCGAGCGTCGGCAGCACCTGGTGGATGAAGTCGAGCATCGTCGCGCGCGTGTGCGGCGTGAGCTGCGCGATGTTCTCGGTCGTCGACGAGCCCCAGAAGTCGTAGAGCTCGAACAGGGCGCGCAGCGAGAGGCCGTAGCCGGTGCCTTCGCGCGAGCCGCCGCCTTGCAGATTCGCATCGAAGTTCGGGATCAGCTCGCCTTCGAGCTTGGTGTCGTGGAACTGCGTGAGCCATTGATCCATGCCAGCGTGCTCGCCGTGCGCGGCGAGGCCGAGGAACATCGTGGCGCGCAAGAACTGGTAGTAGTAGTTGTCCTCGGGATCATCGATCGCCCAGCCGGTCCACGGGGACGCGTTGCCGCCCCACGTCGCGGTCGTCGGGTTCCACACGTTCGACACGGCCTGGTTCGCGTAGTCGAGCCACGCGTTCGCCTGATCCGACGTCACCATGTCGTGGCACCAGTCGTAGGTCAGCGCGAGGTCCTCGATGTCCCCGCCGACCTCGAGGTAGTCGTCGGCGGCGATCACCGGCTTCGAGCCGCTCGCGATCGCTGCGTTGGCCGCCGTCACGTCGCTATCGACCGACGCGATCGCCGCCGTGCAGTACTTCGGATCGCCGGTCAGCGCGCCCATCAGCGCCGCGTTCCACCGCGGAAACGCATAGACGTCCTCGCCCGCGACCCAGCTGTCGACCATCTGCTTGAAGCGAACCGCGGCCGGCGTCTGCGCCGCGAGCGCGGCCGACAACCGATCCTTGTTCGCGGCGAGATAGATCCGTGGATGCGCGTCGGCGTAGACCGGCGTCGTGTCGCTGCCCGTGCCGGGCGCGACGCCGCTGCCATTGGTGTCACCGTTGTCGCTGCCGGAGCCTGCCCCGTCGTTGCTTCCACCACACGCGGCAGCGAGCGAGCACGCCACCGCAAGAACGATGAGATTTCGTTGCATGAGCCGCACGAGATAGCAGAGCTCGATTGGCACGTCGCCGACAAAATCACGAATCGGGCAAAGTCTTCAAGAATGCCTCCAAATCTCCGACATCCTCGTCGGTGAGCCTCGGAGTTTTCTCAGCGAACGGCGCACCTACATCTAGGTTATGCAGATACTGCTTCGGCAGATCTGTAATCCACAGACCAGGCTTCGAATCTCGCGTTGCATAGAAGCGAAGCACATCGCGCAAGCTCGACAGCGATCCATTGTGAAAGAAGCGGCGACGCCTCGCGACGTTGCGGAGCGACGGCGTGCGGAACATGCCGCAGTACTCGGGATGCGCTGCGAGATCGGTGCGCAGCGGGCCGATCTGCGGTTCGGCATCTCGCCGCTGCCGGGTATCTCGTCGCGCGATGCGGCGCTCGTCGCCGCGGGCGGCGTGAAGATGGGCGACCTGACGAACGCGCTCGACTTCAGTGGCCACTAGTGCGCGGCTTCACGCGCGCGTTGTAGATCGTCAGCGATAGCGCGAGGCCGAGCACGCACACCGGGATCATCGCGAGCGGCCACGCGTGCCAGCTCGCGACGTCGTGAATCGCCGGATTCTCGACGAGCTTGCCGCCGACCATGATCTTCGACTCGGGCAGCGTGTGGCCGTAGACCACGCCCTGGATCGCCGAGCCGAAGTACACGAAGCCATCGATCAGGCCGGTCGCCGTGCCGGCGTTCTTGCGGCCGCCGAAGTCCTGGCTCGCGACGCCCGACAGCATGCCGTTGATGCCGATCACCGACATCGCCATGAACGCGACGACGA
>Ga0268266_10005177_pt1 | contig 12286 bp, 10 predicted proteins | sample KBSS13metaG_FD_190356 | JGI IMG/M metagenome (GOLD analysis project Ga0268266, IMG submission 190356) | Switchgrass rhizosphere microbial communities from Kellogg Biological Station, Michigan, USA - KBS S1-3 metaG (SPAdes) (version 2) | ecosystem: Host-associated > Plants > Roots > Rhizosphere... | reverse complement strand
GAACAAGGGCGGCCTGCGCAATGCCGTGCAGACGCTCTCGGTGGCGGCGAGCCCGTCCATCCTGTTCGTCGATCTCTCGGAGTCGGGCGATCCGCTCAACGACATCAATGCGCTGGCCGAAGTCTGCGAGCCGGGTACGGTGGTGATCGCCGCCGGCCAGGTGAACGACGTCCGCCTCTATCGCGACCTCGTCGCCTCGGGCATCCAGGATTATCTGCTGAAGCCCTTCTCGGCCGACCAGCTCCGCGACGCCTTCGCCAATGCGCAGCTGACCATTTCCGGTCCGCGCCTGCTCGAGTCCGCGAACGAGAAGCCCAATGTCATGGCCGCCGTGATCGGCGTCCGCGGCGGCGTCGGCGCCTCGACCGTGGCGACCTCCCTCGCCTGGCTGATGGGCGACAAGGCCGGCCGCTCGACCGCTTTGCTGGATCTCGACGTCCATTTCGGCACCGGCGCGCTCGCGCTCGACCTCGAGCCGGGCCGCGGCCTGACCGACGCGATCGAGAATCCGAGCCGCATCGATGGGCTGTTCATCGAGCGGGCCATGGTCCGCGCGAACGACAAGCTCTGCGTGCTCAGCGCCGAGGCGCCGATCAATCAGTCCATGCTGACCGACGGCTCCGCCTTCTATCAGCTGCAGGAAGAGATCCGCCACGCCTTCGAGGGCACGGTGATCGACATGCCGCGCAACATGATGGTGCAGTTCCCGCATTTGCTGGGCGACGTTCACGTCGTCTGCGTCGTCGTCGAGTTCACCCTCGCCGGGACGCGCGACGCGATCCGCATCCTCTCCTGGCTCAAGGCCAACGCTCCGCAGGCCCGCGTCATCGTGGTCGCCAACAAGGTGCAGGCCGCGATCCAGGAAGTGAGCCGCAAGGATTTCGAGCACTCGATCGAGCGGAAGGTCGACATCGTCCTGCCGTTCGACGCCAAGGCCGCTTCGCAGGCTGCGAAGCTTGGCCAGCCGCTCGCCAAGGTCACCAAGTCGTCCAAGGTGACGCAGCCGTTCAGCGAGCTGCTCACCCGCACCGTCGATCAGGATGCCGAGAGTGCCGAGGAAGGCGCGAAGAGCGGCGGGAGCTCGCTGCTCGGCAAGTTCAATTTCAAGTCACTCGTCACCAAGAAGCCGAAAGAGACGACCTCGCAGGCGGCCTGACCGCCGGCAAGGATGTCGTGACGAGACCACGGAGGCGAAATGCCGGTTGATATGATCTTGCTGTTCGCGGGGGCCGTGGGTGCGGTCCTCCTGATGTTCGCCGCGCTCTCCGGGCCGGCGACCAGCAAGCTCGTCTCCCGTCGCCTCGACGGCGTGCGCGAGCGGCACAGCCGCTCGTCCGACGCCGTCGCGCAGGCGCAGATGCGCAAGATTTTCGCGCAGCGGGCGAGCAAGAGCGACAGCTTCGCCAAGCGCTTCATTCCCAACCCTGCCTTGCTCCAGCTCCGGCTGACGCAGACGGGCAAGAGCTGGCGGCTGGGCCAATATGTGATCGCCTCGGTCGGCCTCGCCGTCGGAATGGTCGCGTTGCTCATCTTCCAGGGCCTGCCGGTCCTGCTCGCGATCACGGTCGGCCTGCTGATCGGCGTCGCCTTGCCGCACATGGTCGTCTCCAACCTGATCAAGCGGCGGATCAAGGCGTTCAACTCCAAATTCCCCGACGCGATCGAGCTGATGGTCCGCGGCCTGCGCTCCGGTCTGCCGATCTCCGAGACGATGCAGGTCGTCTCCGAGGAAATCCCGGACCCCGTGGGCATCGAGTTCCGCGCCGTCGTCGACAAGATGAAGATCGGCCGGACCATGGACGCGGCGCTGAACGAGACCGCGCAGCGGCTCGGCACGCCCGAATTCCAGTTCTTCGTGATCAGCCTCGCCATCCAGCGCGAGACGGGCGGCAACCTGGCCGAGACCCTGTCGAACCTGGCCGACGTGCTGCGCAAGCGCGCCGCGATGAAGCTGAAGATTCGCGCCATGTCGTCGGAGTCGAAGGCGTCCGCCTATATCATCGGCGCCCTGCCCTTCATCGTCTTCGGCCTGATCTGGTGGATTAACGGCAGCTACATGCAGAATTTCTTCATCGACGAGCGCCTGATGATCGCGGGCGGCGGCGGCATGGTGTGGATGGGGATCGGCGCGTTCATCATGTCCCGCATGATCAACTTCGAAATCTGAGCGAGGGAAAAGACCGGTTATGTCGACGCCTTCGTCTGGTGGTACGATCCTCGGGATCGACTTCGTCATGGTGGGGAGCATCCTCGCCGCCGTGGCCACCTTCGCCGTCCTTGTGGCGATCTACGCGGCCGCGACCGTGCGCGACCCGATGGGCAAGCGCGTCAAGGCGCTGAACGAGCGGCGCGAGCAGCTCAAGGCGGGCATCGTCGCCTCCACCTCGAAGCGCCGCCGGAACATCAGCAACAAGAACGAGATGGCGGACAAGGTCCGCGGCATCCTCTCCTCGCTGAAGGTGCTCCAGGAGGAGCAGGTGGTGAAGGCACAGGCGCGGCTGATGCAGGCCGGCGTCCGCTCCAAGGACCTCGCCTTCGTCGTCATCTTCGCGCGGCTGGTGCTTCCGATCGTGCTCGGCAGCTTCATCCTGTGGCTGGTCTACTGGGTGGACTATTTCCCGGAATGGGGCTCGTTCAAGAAGTACGCGCTCGTCGCCGGCACCTTCATCCTCGCCTACAAGGCGCCCGATCTCTGGCTGAAGAACAAGATCGACAAGCGCACCTCGGCGATCCGCAAGGGCCTTCCCGACGCGCTCGACCTGCTCGTGATCTGCGCCGAGGCCGGCCTCACCGTCGACGCCGCCTTCTCCCGCGTCTCGCGCGAACTGGGCAAGGCCTATCCGGAGCTGGGAGACGAGTTCGCCTTGACCTCGATCGAGCTCGGCTTCCTGACCGACCGCCGCCTCGCCTTCGAGAATCTGGCCAAGCGCATCGACCTGGATTCGGTCCGCGGCGTGGTCACCACCATGATCCAGACCGAGAAATACGGCACGCCGCTCGCTTCCGCGCTGCGCGTCCTGTCGGCCGAATTCCGCAACGAGCGCATGATGCGCGCGGAGGAAAAAGCCGCCCGCCTCCCGGCGATCATGACCGTGCCGCTGATCCTGTTCATTCTGCCGGTGCTGTTCATCGTCATCCTCGGCCCGGCCGCCTGCTCGATCAACGACGCCCTCATCGCCGGTAATTGATCCGGAACCTCGGATCGGGGGAACGGTTGTTCCCCGAAACGATCCGAGGAGAAGGCCGATGTCCTTCACGCCCGACCAATGGCTTATCCTGCTGCTCGCCTTCGTGCTGGGCCTCGTGCTCGGCATGGCCCTGCTCGCTAGCCCGAAATGGAAGGCCCGCTACCGCGAGGAGGTCGCGAAGCGGCAGGAGCTTGAAACCGAGAATGCGCGGCTTCAGCGCGAGCGCGAAACCGACGCCGAACGCACGCGGCGCGAGGCCGCCGAGATGGATTCTCTCCGCCACGCAGCCGCCCGCGACGAGGCCCGCCACGACGACCGCGACCGGACGGGGCCGCTCTAGCTTATTTCCGCAGCGCCGCCTGCGCCGCCGCCAGCCTTGCGATCGGCACGCGGTAGGGCGACGCGCTGACATAATCGAGGCCGACCTTTTCGCAGAAGGCGATGCTGGCCGGGTCGCCGCCATGTTCGCCGCAAATGCCGAGCTTGAGGTCGGGCTTCACCAAAGTGCCGCGCTCCGCCGCGATCGCGATCAGCTCGCCCACGCCTTCCACGTCGAGGCTGACGAACGGGTCGCGGGCGAAAATCCCCTTCTCGACATAGGTGGTGAGGAAACGGCCGGCGTCGTCGCGGCTGACGCCCAAGGCGGTCTGGGTGAGGTCGTTGGTGCCGAAGCTGAAAAAGGCCGCCTCCTTGGCGATCTCGCCGGCGGCCAGACACGCACGGGGCAGCTCGATCATCGTCCCGACCAGATAGTCGACCCGCTTCCCCCTCTCGGCGAACACCGCCTCGGCGGTCTGCTCGATCAGGGCGCGGATGATGGCGAGCTCGGCGCGTGTCGCGACCAGTGGCACCATCACCTCGGGGATCGGCGCCTCGTCCACCTCCAGCGCCGCCTCGAAAATGGCGCGCGCCTGCATTTCGTAGATTTCGGGATAGGTGATGCCGAGCCGGCAGCCGCGATGGCCGAGCATCGGGTTGAACTCGTGCAGCTCCCCGACCCGGCGCTTCAGCGTCTCCAGCGCGACGCCGGCGGCCTCGGCCACCTCGGCGATCTCCTCGTCCGTGTGCGGCAGGAATTCGTGCAGCGGCGGATCGAGCAGGCGGATGGTGACCGGCAGGCCGGCCATGATCCGGAAAATCTCGGCGAAATCGCCGCGCTGGGCGGGCAGCAGATCGGCGAGCGCGGCGCGGCGCCCGGCCTCGTCCTCGGCCAGGATCATCCGCCGGACGTTCATGATCCGCTCGGCGTCGAAGAACATATGCTCGGTGCGGCAGAGGCCGATTCCCTCCGCGCCGAACTCGCGCGCGGTGCGGCAGTCGAGCGGGGTCTCCGCATTGGTGCGGACCTTCAGCCGCCGCTTGGTGTCCGCCCATGCCATGAGCGTGCCGAAATCGCCGACCAGCTCGGGCTGCACGGTCGGCACTTCGCCCAGCATCACCTCGCCAGTCGTCCCGTCGATGGTGATGATCGTGCCCTGGGCCACCTCATGGCCGCCGACGCGCAGGCTCCTCGCCTTATAATCGATCGCCAGCGAGCCGGCGCCGGAGACGCAGGGCCGGCCCATGCCGCGCGCCACGACCGCCGCATGACTGGTCATGCCGCCGCGCGCGGTCAGAATGCCCTCGGCCGCGTGCATGCCGTGAATGTCCTCGGGGCTGGTCTCGACGCGGACGAGGATCACCTTCTCCCCCGCCTGCTTCCAGGCCTCGGCCGTGTCGGCGTCGAACACAGCCTTGCCGCAGGCCGCGCCCGGTGAGGCAGGCAGACCCTTGGCGATGACCCGGCGTTCGGCCGTTGGATCGAGCGTCGGATGGAGCAATTGATCGAGCTGGGCGGGATCGATGCGCAGGATCGCCTCGTCCTGCGTGATCAGCCCCTCATTCGCCATGTCCACCGCGATGCGGAGCGAGGCCTTGGCGGTGCGCTTGCCGGAGCGGGTCTGCAGCATCCAGAGCTGACCGCGCTCCACAGTGAACTCGATGTCCTGCATGTCGCGATAATGGCGCTCGAGCAGGTCGAAGACCCGGGCCAGTTCGGCGAAGACGACCGGCATCGTCTCCTCCATCGACGCGGCCCTGGCGCCCGCTTTCTCGCGCGCGGCCCGCGTGAGATATTGCGGCGTGCGGATCCCGGCGACGACGTCCTCACCCTGCGCGTTGATCAGATATTCGCCATAATAAGCCCGCTCGCCGTTCGAGGGATCGCGGGTAAACGCCACGCCCGTCGCGGACGTGTCGCCCATATTGCCGAACACCATCGCCTGGACGTTGACCGCGGTGCCCCAGTCGCCGGGGATGTTGTTGATCCGGCGATAGGTCTTGGCACGGTCCGACTGCCAGGACCCGAACACCGCGCCGATCGCCCCCCAGAGCTGCTCAAGGGCGTCGTCCGGAAATTGCTTTCCCGTCTCCTCCAGTACGATCGCCCGGTACCGCTCCGCGAGCCTTTCGAGGTCGATTGCCTCCAACTCTGTGTCGAGATGGACGCCTTTGTCCTCCTTGGCGATCTCAAGCGCCTCTTCGAACAGGCCATGATCGACGCCCAGCACGACGTCCGCATACATCTGGATGAAGCGGCGATAGCTGTCCCAGGCGAAACGCTCGTCACCGCTCGTGTCCGCCAGTGCCTCGACCGTCCACGGGTTCAGGCCGAGATTGAGCACCGTGTCCATCATGCCGGGCATGGACACCCGGGCGCCGGACCGCACTGACACGAGCAGCGGCGCGCCAGACCCGGGCTCGCCGAACCGCTTGCCTGTCACCTTCTCCAGATGGGCGATCCCGTCCGCGACCTGGGTCGCGATCACGGTGTCGATATCCTCGCCGAGTTCATCGTAGAGCGCGCAGGCGGTCGTCGCGATGGTGAAGCCCGGCGGGACAGGCAGCCCGATCGACGCCATCTCCGCGAGATTGGCGCCCTTGCCGCCCAGCAAATTCTTGTTGCCCGCCTCGCCGTCCGAGGCGCCGCCGCCGAAGCGGTAGACGTATCGTGTCATCTCAACCTTCGATTCTGGAGAAATCCGCCACCTTGTGCACGGCGTTGCGTATCCGGGCGAGGAGGTTCAGGCGCAGCTCCCGCGTCGCCAGATCGGGATCGTTGACCGTCACTTTCTCGAAGAAGGCGTCGACCGGGCCGCGCAGGCTGGCCAAAGCCGCCATCGCCCTTGCATATTCCTCGTCGGCCAATGCCGCCTTGACCTTCGGCTCGGCGGCATCGAGCGCATCATCCAGCTCGGTTTCCTCAAGCGGCGGCGCATAGCCGCTGCCGGCAATGCGGACGCCGTCCACATAATCGGCCGTGCGACTGCGGTCGGGACGCACCGGCTCCCGGTCATGATCCCATTCCTCCTTCTTGAGGATATTGGCCGCGCGCTTGTAGCCGGCCAGCAGGTTCGCGCCTTCCGGCCCTTCCACGAAATCCTGCAGCGCCTTCACCCGCGCCAGCAGGCGGATCAGATCGTCCTCGCCGCCGCCACCCTGTTTTTCGGCTGAAAAGACCGCGTCGACCAGATCGTGGCGAATGCCCGCTTCGCGCTGCTGGACCTTCAGCCGGTCCTGCAGGAAATCGAGGACTGCCTCGGCAAGATCGCCAGCTTCCTCGATGATCTTGCCGCGCTCGATATTCGGCGTAAGCTCGGCTTTCCAGCGCACCACCACGCGGTCGCCATGGCGGTAGGTATAGGTGCCGACCTCCGACGTGATCTCATGCTCGTCCTCGTCGCTGTCGAGCAAATCGGGGAAGGTGACCGAGGAGATCGCGCCGAGCCGCGAGACGATGTTCAGCACCGCTGCCTGCACCAGCACGTCGCTGAGCGGCAGGCGCAGCCTGTTCTTCGTCAACAGCTGCAGGAAGCCGAGCGCCGCGCGGCGCAGTGCGAAGGGATCGCGCGAACCGGTCGGTTTCTCGCCGATCGAGAAGAAGGCGACCAGCGAGTCCAGCCGGTCGGCGATGTTGACCGCGACGGTGACCGGGTCGGTCGGGACCTCGTCCCCCTGCCCCGCAGGCTTGTAATGATCGCCGATCGCCGTGGCCACCGCATCCGGCAGCCCCTGCGCCCGCGCATAATAGCCGCCGATCACGCCCTGCAACTCGGGGAACTCGCCGACCAATTCGGTGACCAGATCGGCCTTGGCGAGCCGCGCGGCGGTGAGCGTGTCGAGGGGGTCGGCGCCTTTCACCAGCCGCTCGTTGACCAGCCATTGCGCAAGCTTGGCGACGCGCTCGACCTTGTCGGCGGTGGTGCCGAGCTTCTCGTGGAAGACGATCTGGTCGAGCTTCTTCGCCTGCTCGGCGAGCGGCGTCTTCAGATCCTGGTCCCAGAAGAATTTCGCGTCCGAGAGGCGGGCGGCCAGCACCTTCTCATTGCCCGCGACCACCGCATCGGGGTCGCTGGACGCGATATTTGCGACGCAGACGAAACGGTTGGAGAGCGTCCCTTCTGTGTCCTGGCAGGCGAAATACTTCTGGTTCACCCGCATGGTCAGGCGGATCAATTCCGGCGGCAGCGACAGGAAGGATTCGTCGAAGCTGCCCTTCAGCGGCACCGGCCATTCGGTCAGGCCGGCATTCTCCGCCACCAGCCCCTCGTCGGGGATGGTCCTGGTCTTGCGCTGGAGCTTGTCGGACTCCTTGCGGATGATCGCCTTGCGCTCGTCCTGGTCGACGATGACGTGGCAGGCGCGGAGCTTCTCCACATAATCCCGCGCGCCGCCGATCGTGATCGGCCCGGGGTGATGGAAGCGATGGCCCACCGTGGTCGCGCCAGAGGTCACGCCGGCCACCTCGAAGGCGACGACCTCCTCGCCGAGCAAAGCGACGATATTGTGCAGCGGCCGGACCCAACGCTGGCTCTCGGTCGACGCCGAGGCCTCGCCCCAGCGCATGGACTTGGGCCAGGGGAAAGCGCGGACAATGGCCGGGATCGCCTCGGCCAGCACCGCTGATACGGCCCGGCCGGGCTTCTCGATGGTCGCGAACCAGATGCCGTCGCGATCCTCGAGCTGGGCCTGAGTCAGCCCGGTCTTGCGCAGAAAGCCCTCCAGCGCCTGCGGCGGCGCCGCGGTGCGCGGGCCTTTAAGTTCCTCCGAGACCGCCTCGGTCGCCTGGGGCAGCCCGCTCGCGACGAGAACGAGGCGGCGCGGCGTGGCATAAGTCGTGACGGCGTCCGCCTTCAGCCCCGCCTCGCTCAGTTGCTCCTCGAACAGGCGCGCGAGATCGGCCCGCGCCTTGTCCTGCATCCGCGCCGGGATTTCCTCGGACAGCAATTCGAGCAGGAAATCGCTCATGCCGCCCACCCGTTCTTTTCCATCCAGGCGGTGCAGGCCCCTTTCGCCAGCTCGCGGACCCGGCCGATATAGGCCTGGCGCTCAGCCACCGAGATCACGCCGCGGGCCTGGAGCGTGTTGAAGATGTGGCTCGCCTTGATCGCCTGGTCATAGGCCGGGAGCGGCAGCTTCGCGTCGATGCAGCGGCGGCATTCCTCCGCCGCCTGCCGGAAGCGGTCGAACAGACTGTCCGTGTCCGCCACCTCGAAATTATAGGCGCTGAACTCGACCTCATTCTCGTGAAAGACCTGACCGTAGGTCACACCCTGATCGTTGAAGGCGAGGTCGTAGACGCTGTCCACGCCCTGAATGTACATGGCCAGCCGCTCCAGCCCGTAGGTGAGCTCGCCCGCCACCGGCTTGCAGTCATAGCCGCCGACCTGCTGGAAATAGGTGAACTGGGTCACTTCCATGCCGTCGCACCAGACTTCCCAGCCGAGCCCCCAGGCACCGAGCGTCGGCGATTCCCAATCATCCTCGACGAAGCGGATGTCGTGCCTCAGCAGGTCGACGCCGATCGCGGCGAGGCTGCCCAGATAGAGCGCCTGCAGGTCCGGCGGGCTCGGCTTCAGGATCACCTGATATTGATAATAATGCTGCAGCCGGTTCGGATTCTCGCCGTAGCGGCCGTCGGTCGGCCGGCGCGAGGGCTGGACATAGGCCGCCTTCCACGGGTCGGGGCCGAGCGCGCGCAAGGTGGTCGCCGGGTGAAAGGTGCCGGCGCCCATCTCCATGTCATAGGGCTGGAGGATGACGCAGCCCTGCTCGCTCCAATAATCGTGGAGCGTCAGGATCAGGCGCTGGAACGACAGCGGAGCCCCCATTTTTTGCCTTCTTTTTGTCTTCGCAGGTGCAACAAAAGGTCGCTTCGCTTTGGCGCATGGGGCATGACGGGTCAAGGAAAGCGAATTGGGTAAGCGTCGGAAGGACATGGCGATGGGTTGGGGCAGGCGGATGCTGGCGGCGGCGCTGGGCATGTTCTGGCTCGCGGGGCCCAATTCTGCCGCAAGCGCGCAGACGGCGGCGCGCGCGCCCGCCCCGGCCGCCCGGGCGCAGAGCGAGCCGCGTCCCGCCATCTGGCTCCTCGCCGACGCCGACACCCGCATCTATATTTTCGGCACCGTCCATATCCTCCATCCGGACCTGCGATGGCGCTCCCCCGCCTTCAACCGGGTCGCCCGCGAGGCGCGGGAGCTGGTGCTGGAGCTGAGCGAGCAGGAGCTCGGCAATGCCAGCACGCAAGGCACCGACGCCTTCGCGATGATGCGGATGGCGAAGTCGGTGCCCGTCCTGCAGCGTGTCTCCCCTGACCGGCGCGAAGGCCTCGCCGCCTTGCTCCGCGAGCTCCAGATTCCCGAGGGCAGCCTCGACCAGCTGGAGACCTGGGCGATCGCGGTGATGGTCGGCGTCACCCAGATGGCCCGCGAATATGCCGGCGGCGAAGGCAGTACCGCCGAGGCGGCCGCGACCGCGGCCGGGGTCGAGGAGACCTTGACCCGGGAGTTCCGCGCCAATCGCCGCCCGGTCTCCGGCGTGGAGACGGCCGCCGACCAGCTCGGCGCCTTTCGCGGCATGCCGCTCAACGTCCAGCAGGCCATGCTGGAGGAGACGGTCGACGCCTACACGACCGGCGAGGAAGCCGGCGATCCGGACGAGAGCGACTGGGTGAGCGGCAATCTGGACGGCATCGCCGCGGAAATGGAGACGCTCCCGCCCGAACTCTACGAAACCCTGATCACCCGCCGCAACCGCAACTTCGCCGACTGGCTCGCCCGGCGCCTCGACCGGCCGGGCACGATCCTCTTCGCGATCGGCGCGGGGCATCTGGCGGGGCGCGTCTCGGTCCAGTCGATGCTGGAGAGCCGGGGCCTGCGGGTGCAGCGGATCCACTGAGCTCCTTACGGCGCGCCCACGCGCGCCCATTCTCCTGGAAAACCCGCCAGCATATGTGGTGGCTGGCGTGCGATGGCTGACATCGATTTCAGGCCGCCAGACGAAAGCAAGTCTTACCCGATGATGTAAGGTACGCTTGACATCTCCTCGCGAATCGCATAGTCAGGTTTCCATGACACATGGTCAGCACAAGCTGACACACGGAGACCAACGGGTGCAGAATCGTTTGCGGGTGCTCAGGGCCGAGCGCGGCTGGAGCCAGGCTGAGCTTGGCGGCCGGATCGGCGTGTCCCGCCAGGCGGTGAATGCGATCGAGACAGGCAAGCACGACCCCTCGCTGCCGCTGGCCTTCCGGCTGGCGCGGCTGTTCGGGACGAGCATCGAGGAGATTTTCAATGATGGCACGGCGGGTGAAGGCTGACCTTGCGGAGGTCGGCGAAGGCGAGCGGCTCGAACAGGCGCGAAACAGCCGCAAGGCGTGGCTTCTCATCGCCCTGATGGCCGTGGGGGGGCTGATCGGCTTCGTGGTCGCGATGAGCGGCGGCAAGGACCCGTTCACCGATCCGGATGGCTGGCCGCCGGCCATGGCGATCGGGATCGCCATCTTGTTTGTCGCAGCGACGGTGGGCGGCGGCCTGATCCTCGCGCGGCAGACCGACGAGGTCCAGCTGCTGGCCCAGTATAAGGCCGTCGCCTTCGCCGCACTCGCTTATGTCCTCGCCTACCCAATCTGGTTCTGCCTCTGGATGGGCGGGCTGGCTCCCGAGCCGATGCACGGGGCACTCTTCGCCATTTTCTGGCTGAGCCTTGCCGGCGCTTCCCTTTTCTACCGCGTTCGCTAGGCGAACGGCCTCACTGGAGTTTGCGTATCATGAAGAAGCTGTTCCTCGCCGCCATGCTGGCGCTGCTGCCCGCCTTTGCCTGCGCGCAGCCGCCGGCGGCGCCCGCCGCCAACCCGGCGAACAATGCCGCCGCCGCGACGCCGCCGCGGCCGGCCCGCCCGCCTCTGCCCGGCGCCGACCGGGACGCGGACCCGGCCCTGTTCGTCGTGCGCGATGCCGACACGACCATCTATCTGTTCGGCACCATCCACCTGCTGGATGGCCGCACCTGGTTCAATGACGAGGTGAAGACCGCGTTCGACGCTTCGGGCGAGCTGGTGCTGGAGGCCAGGCTGCCGGAAGATCCCGGCGCGCTCGCCGGCACGATGATGCAATATGCGGTGGATTCGAGCGGCCGGACGCTCTCCTCGCGGCTGACCCCGGCGCAGAATGCGGCGCTCAACGCGGCGCTCGGCCGAATCGGCGTGCCGCAGGGCGCCTTCGACCGGTTCGAGCCCTGGTTCGTCTCGCTGACCCTGACCGCGGTGCTAGCCCAGGATCTCGGGATCAGCACCGACAATGGCCCCGAGACGATCCTGACCCGCGCCGCCCAGCGCCGCTCGATCCCGGTGGGCGAGCTGGAGGGAATGGAGCATCAGATCCGCATCTTCGACCAGATGCCCGACGCCATGCAGCTCACCCAGCTGACCCAGACGCTCGACGAATTCGCCACCGCGGGCGACAAGCTCGCGCCGATGCTGGCCGCTTGGTCGACGGGCGACGTCGATCGGCTTGGCGCCCTCACCGGCGAGTCGGCGCAGGACCAGAATCCCGACGCCCGCGCGCTCTACCGGATCATCTTCACCGACCGGAACCGGGCCTGGGCGGGCTGGATCCAGCGGCGCCTCGCGCAGCCCGGCACCGTGTTCATCGCCGTCGGCGCGGGCCATCTGGCCGGCCCGGACAGCGTCCAGAACGCGCTCCGCACGCTCGGCATCCAGAGCGGCCGCGTCCCCCACGTCGTGGCGCGCTGAAGCACAGGGGACGGCCGCTGGCGGC
>Ga0268266_10005176_pt1 | contig 12287 bp, 15 predicted proteins | sample KBSS13metaG_FD_190356 | JGI IMG/M metagenome (GOLD analysis project Ga0268266, IMG submission 190356) | Switchgrass rhizosphere microbial communities from Kellogg Biological Station, Michigan, USA - KBS S1-3 metaG (SPAdes) (version 2) | ecosystem: Host-associated > Plants > Roots > Rhizosphere... | reverse complement strand
CTGCCGGCGACCAGCGGGAGGGAACGACGCGGACCGAGGTGACCGTCCTGGTCGTCGGACCCACCCTCGAGGCCGCAGACCACCACGCCCGGTGGCGTGATGCGCTGGCAGGTCTTCGGACTCCCGGGCGTGGATCCGTGATGAGGAATCCGCCTACTGGTGGCCGCTTCCCGAGCCCGGAGGCTCAGTGCGTGTGGCCACGGTCGTTCCCGGTCACCGCTGCGGGGCAGTCCCGGACTCTCACCGGGTTCCCTCTTGCGACGGCTCCGACTCTCGTCGGGGCCGAACCAGCTGCGCCTCGCAGCCTAGGGGGTCCGAGCGGCGATCGCGCGGCCGCTCGCCGGGGTGTCCACGACCCGACAGGCGCACTCCCTGTCCTGCAACTCTTGACTTGCAGGTCCTGATCGGGTTGACTACCTGCAACCCAAACATTGCAGATAGGAGCAGGCCATGAAAGACGGATACCGGACATCGATCGCCGTCAGCGCGACCCCCGAGGAGGTGTACGCCGCGGTGACCGACGTCCGCGCGTGGTGGTCCGAGACCGTCGTCGGCGACACGACCACCGCCGGGAGCGAGTTCGACTACGCCTACCAGGACGTGCACAGCTGTCGGATCCGGGTGACCACGGCGGTGCCGGGGGAGCGGATGCAGTGGCTGGTCGTCGAGAACCGGTTCTCGTTCACCGAGAACCCCGCCGAGTGGGTGGACACCGAGATGATGTTCGAGATCGCGCCGGCGACCGAGGGCACGACGTTGACCTTCACCCACGCCGGGCTCGTCGAGTCACACGAGTGCTACGGCGTGTGCGTGCAGGGATGGGGCTTCTACATCGAAGAGAGCCTGCGCCGGCTGATCGAGGACGGAGCCGGACAGCCGGCCACCTTCGACCACCGGGTCGACGACCAGCGGGTCGAGGTGGCGTCGTGAGCTACCGGACGGCGTTGGTGCTCTGTGCGACCCCGGAGGCGACGTACGACGCGGTGACCGACCCGCGCTCGTGGTGGGGCGAGCTGGTGGAGGGCTCGGCTGCGGCCGCCGGTGACGAGTTCACCTTCGAGGTGCCCGGCGTCCACTGGTCCAGGCTCGCGGTGGTCGAGTCGAGCCGCGAGCGCGTGGAGTGGGAGGTGGCCGACGCGCGGATCGCGTACGTCGCGGAGCAGGACGAGTGGACCGGGACCCGGATCGTCTTCGAGCTCGAGCCCGTGCCCGACGGCACGCGACTGACCTTCGTCCACCGGGGGCTCATGCCCGAGCTCGAGTGCTACGACTCGTGCTCCCAGGCCTGGGCGGGCCTCGTGCACGGGAGCCTGCGGCGCCTGGTCACCGAGGGGGTCGGCGAGCCCTACCCCGGCGGGCGGCTGGCCGGCTGAGACTGCCGGCTGAGGTCAGGCGCCGGCGCCGAACAGCGCGGCGTACCGCTCGAGGTAGAGCGGCCATCCCTCGTCGCCCTCGACGCCGTCGCCGACCGACTCCCAGCCGGTGCCGTGGCGGTCGAGGTTGCGGTGCTCGAGCTCGACCAGGGTCTGCTGCCCGTCGGCCACGAAGCGGACCTCGACCTCGCTGGTCTGCTCGGGATCGCCCTCCAGCTGCCACCGCGGGCTGATGTCCCAGCTGAACACCAGCCGGTGGGGCGGCTCGTAGGCGAGGATCCGGGCCCACCGGCACTCGCTGCCGTCCACGCCTCGATCCACGATGTGGCCCCCGACCCAGGGCTCGAGCACGGTGCCGGTCAGAGGCGACGAGAGCAGGTTGTGCTCCGGCGGCTTGATCTCGCCGAAGCGTTCGGTGAATACCGCGAACGCCCGCTCGATCGGGGCGTCGACGACGACCTCGAGATGGACGGCGGTCCGGGTCTGGCTCATCGGTTCTCCTCCGGTGCGGGCCCCGGCTCCTCGGCCAGGGCGTCGGTGTAGCGGGTCAGGGAGCGCTGCCAGTACGTCTCGAGCTGGTCGCGGAGCGCGGCCAGGGCCACCGGGTTGACCCGGTAGATCCGTCGGGTGCCCTCCGCGCGCTCGGCGACCAGGCCGGCGTCCTTGAGGATCCTCAGGTGCTGCGAGACGGCGGAGCGCGACACCGGGAGCTCGGCGGCCAGCTCGCCGACGGGGCGAGGTCGCTCCGCCAGCCGCGACACGATCTCGCGCCGCGTGGCGTCCGCAAGGGCACCCCAGCCGTCGTCTACTCGGTTAGCGTTCACTAACGGTTAGTAGATCCTGACAGAACGGTCGGTGTCAAGCCTCGCGTGGCATGTAGTGCCCGTCGAACGCGGTCGTCCAGCTCGCGCCGTCGTCGGGGGAGGACTCCCAGTGCTGGCGTACGCCGTCGGGCCGGGGCGTCCAGGTGATCCGCTGCCGGGCGGGAGCAGCGCCGTCCTCGCCGGGCGCGATCCCCTCGAGCACCATCGAGTCGCCGACCAGCCCGCCGTCCAGGAGCAGGAGGCCCCCGGTGGAGTCGACCCAGGTCTGGTGCCAGCGACCGGCGGCCGCGTCGTACGCGTTCAGGCTGCGGCCGTCGACGCCGCCGTCGCCGTGCCAGTGCTCCGCGATCGCCCGACCGTCGAAGAGCAGGGTGACGGAGTTGGTTCCGACCTGACGCCCCTGCGGGCCGAACACGTCCCACTCGCCGACCCAGAAGTCGAAGTCCCGCGCAGAGCCCTGTCCCATGGCGCGAACCTAGGGGCGCCGGTGGGCCGCCGGAAGTGGACGGCCCGAGTCGTCACCGGTTCGAGGCCCGACCGTGATGCCCGGTGGCCGGCCGGGTACAGCCCTGCGGCCCGGGATCGACCACCCGGAACACGGTCAGGTGTGCGTCAGCGGCCACGCGTCGGAGTCCGGCGCAGCCCGACAGCGCCTTCAGGTTGCGTGGTGTCGTCCACACGTTCCCGGTGCCGAGTGAGTGGGCGCCGTACTCGCCCACCACCACCCACGTGACCCGGTTGCTCGCCAGGAAGTCCCAGTGCCGGTGCGGGTCGGAGAAGAACGCCTGCGCGCCGCGGAGCAGGCGGTTGGCGCGGTCCAGCTGGGTGCCGAAGGTGTACGGCGCACGGCCGTCCAGCAGTCCCTGAGCACCGGTGAGGTCGGGGATGAAGCCCTCGGTGTAGCCGTTGGCCAGGACCACGTCGTCGCCGGTCAGGGGCAGGGACCGCCACACGGCGAGCTCGGCGCGGGAAGGGGCCTGGCCGTCGTCGTAGTCGCTCACGTCCGTCATCGAGCGAATCCCGCACAGGGAGAGCACGGCCAGTGACGCCAGGATGGCCGGCCCGCGGAGCCACGGCGGCGACCGGCGTGAGCGTCGTCCCCGGTCCCAGACGGCTTGCCCCAGACCTCCCAGTCCGATGGCGAGCAGTGGCGGAGCGAGCAGGCTCGCCTCCAGGATCATCCGGGAGGCACCCGTGCGCCGTGGCACGTAGCCGTGCCAGCCGAACATGAAGACGGATGCCACGGCCAGGAGCCCGAGCAGCGAGACGGCCGTGAACCACACGAGTCGTCGTGTGGGGGCATCCCGCCTCTGGAGGAGCAGACCGAGTCCCGCGAGCAGGAGGACCGGGACGACCCACCAGCGCTGCCAGTCGTAGAGCTCACGCACCGACTGCCGCATCAGGGCGGCGTTGCTCGGCGGAAGCGACGACGCGTCGCCGCGGGCCGCCCGGAAGAACTCCCAGGTCGGGTCCCCGAGCCCGCCGCGGTCGACCAGCCCGCCGGCGTGGACGGTGCCGGAGGCTTCGCGGAACACCAGGCCGACCACGACCACCGCGGCCAGCAGCGCGCCCAGCGCGACGGCGGTACGCCGTACCTGCTCGCGACGCGGACCGCTGACCAGCGAGACCAGCGCGAAGGCGACCACCATCACCCCGGCCGTCAGCGCCGCGATGCCGTGTGCCTGCGACAGCGTGGCCGCGAGCAGGGCGGCCCCGATGAGAGATCCCCGCGACCTGTTCCGCAGCCAGTCGATCCCGAGGGCCGCCATCAGCACTGCCAGGCCGAGGGCGAACCCCTCGGGGCGGTAGGCCGCGAGTCGCAGCGGACCGATCCCGGAGGCCACGGCGATCGGTACCGCGAGGAGCGCGGTGACGCGCCCTCCTCCGAGGACCGAGGTGAGCGCCGCGGTGCCGAGGGCGAGCAGCAGGACGGCGATCAGGGCGATCGCGGTGAGCGCCGTCATCGGGCCACCGGGGTGCTGGACCAGCAGCATCGCCGTGCCCGTGGTGAACAGGTGGTAGTCGTTGAGGAACGGCGTCGTCGTACCGAATTCGAACGACGTCGCGGGGATGGAGCCGGCGTCGGCGACCTGTCGGGCCAGGCCGTAGTAGTACCAGGAGGTCGACCCCAGCGGTGACCACGAGGTGTGGAGGATGGCCGAGCCGAGCGGCCAGAACACCAGCGCCGCGAGCCCGGCGACCTCCGCGACGCGCCGACCGAGCGAACCGAGTGTCGAACCCAGCCGCGCCCGGTGGCGAGGGAGGACCAGTACGACGACGGACGCCGCCGCGACCGTCGCGTCCCACACCCAGACCGACGTCGGGGTGAGGTCGACCGTCCGAGCGAGCAGACCGGAGCCGACCAACCAGGTGCTGATGCCGCAGGCGAGTCCGCGTGCCAGGGCGAGGTCCGGGGTGGTCTGCTCGGAGTCGCCGGAGCCGGCCCGGGGAGGGTCGGACAACAGGACGGCGCCGGCCACGGCCGGCAGCACGAAGACCATCAGGAGTCCGACGAGGGCGCTCATGCTGTGCTCACCCGACGCTCGGGGCCCGCGTTCGTGGATCGCGCGCGCGGGCCCACGACCGGACGATCGCACCGAGGAATCCCGAGGCGTAGCCGAGGCCGCGCGGCTTCTTGCTCGTGCCGACCTCCCGGGTACGGATGTGGACCGGGACCTCGCGGATGCGGAGCCCCTGCCCTGCGGCCTGGATCAGGATCTCGGGCGCGGAGAAGCGGTCCTCGACGAGCCGCAGCCGCGCGAGCGCCGCGCCGTCGATCGCCCGGTAGCCGTTGGTGCAGTCGGTGATTCTCGTCCGCGTCAGCAACCGGATCACCCGGGTGAAGCCACGGATGCCGAGGTCGCGTGCGCCACCGGCGTCGTCGTACCTGCCCAGGAAGCGTGAGCCCTGCACGTAGTCGGCCTCGCCGGAGACGATCGGACCGACCAGGTCCGGGAGCTCGGCCGGGTCGTGCTGGCCGTCGGCGTCCATGGTGACCACGACGCGGGCCTCGAGCCGCTGCGCCAGTGCGAATCCGGTGCGAAGGGCGTCACCCTGGCCGAGGTTGCGGCGGTGCGAGGCCACGACGGCACCCTCCTCGCGAGCCTCGTCGGCGGTGCGGTCGCTGCTGCCGTCGTCGATGACCAGCGGGCGCACCGGGAGCCCGCAGACGGTCGCGGGGAGTGACCGGAGCACCGGGCCGACACTGCCGGCCTCGTTGTACGCCGCCATCACCACGGCAAGCGCCGGAGCAGAGTTGCGGTCGCCCGCAGAGAAGGCCGCCACGGCATCGTCGACCGCGTCGGACCTGACCCTCTGCGCCTCGCCTCGTCGGGCGCGGGTCGAGCGTCGCGTCACGCGTCGGACTCCTGGAACCAGCGCACGGTGCGGTCGAGCCCCTCCTCGAGGGTCACCCGTGCCGCGAACCCGAACAAGGTCCGAGCCCTCGAGATGTCGGCCGAGCTCCGCGCGACGTCGCCGACGCGGGCCGGCCGGTGCTCGACGGCCGCGCCGCCGACGCGCTCGGCCACGAGCCGGGCGACCTCGAGCACGGTCGTCTCGGTGCCGGAGCCGAGGTGCGCGAGCACTCCCGTCCCGCCGGCAGTCGCGGCCGCGGCGATGCCGCGGCACAGGTCCTCGACGTAGACGTAGTCACGGGTCTGGGAACCGTCTCCGTAGACGATGAGTGGCTCACCGGCGACCGCGCTCTTGCAGAAGGAGGCGACGACCGACCCCTTGTGATAGCTGAACGGACCGTAGACGTTCGAGAACCGCAGGACGGTGGTCGGCACGCCGTACGAGCCCGCGAACGCCGAGCAGTAGGCCTCTCCGGCGAGCTTGGAGGCGCCGTACGGCGACGTGGGTCGCGGCACCACCTCCTCGTGAGCGGGCGGGGTGATCTCCCCGAGTGGCGCGTTCGACGACGCGAACACGAAGCCGGCCACCCCGGCCTCGCGGGCAGCGAGCAGCGCGTGCAGGGTGCCGCGGACGTTGAGCTCGCAGTCTGCGACGGGGTCCTCGACCGAGGTGGGGACACCTGCCTGCGCCGCGAGGTGCACGACGTGGGTACAGCCGCGGGCAGCCTCGCCGAGCGCGCCCGCATCGAGGATGTCGCCCTGGAGGATCTCGTCGTAACCGGCGCGCTCGGCGTCGGAGCGGTGGCCCGTGCTGAAGTCGTCGTAGCAGCGCGTCGTGAAGCCGTGCTCCGCCAGGACGGGGGCGAGGTTCACCCCGATGAACCCAGCGCCGCCGGTGACGAGGACGCGGCCCCGCGTCACCGCCATGTGGTGCGCGGGGCGATCGCGTCGCGGATCGCGCGGTGCTGGTAGGTCAGCAGCGTGTTCAGGGTCGCCGTGACCAGGTCCTCGGAGAGGAGGGTCGGCTGCAGGCCGAGGTCGATCAGCTTGGTGTGGGTCGGGTTGTAGTAGTGCTCCTGCGCCTCGGTGCGCGGGTTCTCGATCTCGCGGATCTCGACGGAGAGACCGAGCTCCTTGCCCGCCTGCTGCACCTCGACCGCGAGGTCGCGGATCGAGAAGGACTCGGTGAACTGGTTGAAGACCCGCATCTCGCCGGCATCCGCGGGACTGCCCAGGGCGAGCTCGACGCAGGCGAGCGTGTCGCGGATGTTGAGGAACCCGCGCGTCTGGCCGCCGGTGCCGTAGACGGTCAGGGGGTGGCCGACCACCGCCTGCATGCAGAACCGGTTCAGGGCGGTGCCGAACTGCTCGTCGTAGTCGAACCGGGTGAGCAACCGTTCGTCCAGCTGCGTCTCGTCGGTGTGGAGGCCGTAGACGACGCCCTGGTTGAGGTCGGTGGCGCGGAGGCCGTAGACCCGAGAGGCGAAGTGCAGGTTGGTCGAGTCGGCGACCTTGCTGGCGTGGTACCAGCTGTGGGGCATCTTCGGGAACGGCAGGGTGTCCGTGCGCCCGTTGTGCTCGATCTCGAGGAAGCCCTCTTCGATGTCGATGTTGGGGCAGCCGTACTCGCCCATCGTCCCGAGCTTGACCAGGTGGCAGTCGGGGTTGTTCTCGACGATCGCGAAGATCACGTTGAGGTTGTTCTCGATGTTGTTCATCTGCGTGAACACCGCGTGCCGACGGTCCTTCATGGAGTACGGCGCCGACGGGATCTGGCCGTAGTGGACGACGGCGTCGGGCTGGAACTCCTGGAAGACCCGGTTGACGAGGTCGTAGTCGCGCAGGTCGATGAGATGGACGTCGATGGTGCGACCCGAGACCTCCTTCCACACCTTCACCCGCTGGGACAGGTTCAGGATCGGCGTGAGGCTGTCGCTGCCGGACTCGCTCACCATCTGCCGGCGCAGGTAGTTGTCGGCGACCGCGACGTCGTGCCCGTTCGCCGACAACCTCATGGCTGTAGGCCACCCGAGGTAGCCATCCCCGCCGAGGACTAGAACACGCACCCTGGGCTCCCTTTCGTCACAACGGACGGACGGCAGAAACCTAACGTGTGAACGTCGAGAATGCCCGTCCGGGGCGTCCCCTCCGTACCCATGTGCCGCCCTCGGCACCGCAGGAAGGCACCGACCAAGCCGCTCATCGACCCTCGGGCTGCGGCGCCCGGGTGGCGAACAGGCGGTCGAACAGCAGGAAGCGGAAGCCGAACATCACGACGTAGACCAGGAAGTACACACCCGCGACGATCACGGTCTGAGCGGGATGCGCGATCGAGGTGCCGCGGAGCGCGGCCGCCGCCGCAGCGGTCGCGGCGATGGCCAGGCCGAGCGTGGCCAGGATGATCCCGGCGTACGGCAGCAGCTCCCGGGTCACGCTGGGACGTCCGCGTCGGCCCCACGTCCACGAGCGGTTCATCCAGTAGTTGGGAACGGCGCCCGCCATCCAGGCGAGTGCCGACGAGAGGGTCGTCGAGGCATGGAGCGGTCCGTAGACGACCAGGAACGTCGTCTGGCTGCAGATCGTGGCCACGACGGACCCGGCGCCGTACCGCAGCAGCTTCCGGACCAGCCCGGACTGCATCCCCTTCAACGCCGCGAACCTCTCGGTCTTCTGTGCGACGCCCGGCATGCGCCCGATCGTACGGTGGTGCGCTGTGGGCCGGGTTGCCGCCATGATGCATCCGGGGTGTGCGGCGCCCCGCCGTGTGGACCGCTCGGAGGGACGGTGACGACGTGGTGATCTCGCTCGTGCTGATCGTGGTGCCGACGATGCTCGGCGTCCTGGCGATGCTCGTCGTCCGCCGCTTCGCTCCTCGGGGCGGCTTCCTGAGCGGCATGGAGTCCGCGGACGGCATCTTCAGCGCAGCCGGCGCCGCGCTGGCCGTGCTGCTGGCCTTCGTGATCTTCACGGTCTTCGAGAGCTACGAGAACGCTCGGACGGCGGCGGGTCAGGAGGCTGTCGCCACCCAGCAGATGTACTCGACCTCCGGCTTCTTCCCCGACAGCGCAGACGCGCTGCGTGGCGAGATCGTCTGCTACAGCCGCTCGGTGATCAACGACGAGTGGCCGGACATGTCCAACGGGAAGGAGAGCGCGCAGGTGCAGGGCTGGGTCAACCAGTTGGACAGCACCATCCAGCAGACGCAGATCCGCGGGAACGGCCAGGGGGCCGCCCTCGAGAACTGGTTGTCGCTGAGCCAGGACCGACTCGACGCCCGGCGGACCCGGCTGGCGGAGGGGCGTCCCTTCGTGCCCGCCTTCGTCTGGTTCGTGCTGATCCTGATCGTGCTGTTGGTGGTCGCCTTCCAGTGCCTGTTCGCCGACCCGGCCGCGACCGCGTTCGGTCAGGCGATCGCGATGACCGCGATGACCGCGACGCTGGTCGCCGCCCTGGTGCTGATCTGGGTGCTGGACCGCCCGTTCAACGACCGCGGAGCCCAGATCGCGCCGTCGCGGATGAGCGCCGCGCTGGCAGTGATGACCCATGTCCCGACCTTGCCGGCCACGCTCCCGTGCGACGCCACCGGCAAGGCCGGCTGAGCCGGACCCGGAGCGCCCGCTGCCGACGACCGTGACAGCATCGAGCCATGCGTACAGCCGTGCTCGGAACCGGGATCATGGGGGCCGCGATGGCCCGCTCGCTCGCCCGTGAGGGTCATCAGGTGTCGGTGTGGAACCGAACACCGGCCCGCGCCGAAGCGGTCGTCGCCGATCGGATCACCGCCTGCGGGGGGATCGCCGACGCGCTGCTGGGCGCCGACGTCGTGTTCACGATGCTCTTCGACGCTGCCAGCGTGCTCGACGTGACCGGCGAGATCGTGGGGGCCCTCGGCCCGGACGCGGTGTGGGCCCAGAGCACGACCGTGGGGCCGGACGGGATGCGGCGGATCGCCGATGCCGCCGGGGGAGTGCGTGACCGGCTCCTGGATGCTCCTGTGCTCGGCACCAAGCAACCGGCGGAGTCCGGCCAGCTGACCGTCGTGGTGTCCGGCGCGTCCGCCGCCCTCGACGCCGCTCGTCCGGCCTTCGACGCGGTCGGTGGGCGGGTCCTCGAGGTCGGCGACCGGCTCGGTGACGCAAGCGCCCTGAAGCTGGCCGTGAACTCCTGGGTCGCCTCGATCTGTGCGGCCACCGCTCAGGCGATGGGTCTGGCCGAGTCACTCGGCCTCGAGCAGCGGATGTTCCTGGAGGCGATCCAGGGTGGCGCGGCCGACTCGGCGTACGCCCAGGCGAAGGGCGCGATCATGGCCGAGCGCACCTGGGACGACCCGGCGTTCGCGTTGGACAGCGTGGTGAAGGACGTCGGCCTGATGGTCGAGGCGGCCCGCGGGACCGGCTTCCCCGACGAGCTCCTCGCAGCACTGCTCGCGCTCTACGACCGGGCCTCGGAACGCGGGCTCGGCGGAGCGGACATGGCGGCCGTGCGCGCGGCGTTCGACCGGTGAACGGTCAGCGGCGGCGACCCAGGAGCCAGTAGGCGAGCGAGTTGCCCGGGTTGATCCCGATGATGATCCGCCAGAGGAGCTTGGGGCCGCGGATCTCGTCATCGGTACGGCGGGCCAGGTCACGGAAGGCGAACGCCGCCGACACGGCCTGGACCGCGACCACGGCGACGACGACTTCCTTCGGTGGCTTCTGCATGACGCGAGCGTAGCCAACGGGTTCCCTCCGGTTGCGCGTGCATGCGCGCGCTGTGGGCGGGTACGAGCGGGCGTGGAGTTCGACAGACCGCTCCGCGTGCGGCTCGTCCGGGAGTGCGAGCTGGTCCACGCGGGACTGACCAAGATGCTGTCCGAGTACGACGACCGGGTGACCGTGCTGCCACCCGGCGCGGGACGGGACGAGATGGCCGACGTGGCCCTGGTCGATCCGTTCACCCGTCGTACCGAAGACGAGCAGGCCGGCCCGGCCACGGTGATCCGACCCCCGGGGACCGCGCGGGTGGCGGTGTTCACCTGGGAGTGCCGCGACGGCTTCATCGAGCGCGCGATGCTCGGCGGTGCGGATGCCTACCTCTCCAAGGAGCTGCCGGCCGTCGAGCTGGTGGCGGCGCTTGAGAAGGTGTGCGCCGGCGAGCGGATCGTGGCGCTCGAGCTCGCCCTTCCGACCGCAGCACAGACACCCCCCGCGATCGGGCTCACGCCCCGAGAGACTCACGTGGTGGGCCTGATCGCCGCCGGAGCGCCGAACAAGCAGATCGCCCGCGAGCTCGGGCTCTCGATGAACACCGTGAAGTCGCACATCCGCACCGCCTATCGGTCGATGGGGGTGAGCAGCCGGACCCAGGCGGTGCTCTGGGCGGTCGAGCACGGCATCACGGCGCCATGGGTCGCCGTGCGCGACGAGGTCGCGTCCTAGGACGAGGAGTCCGGCGCCGAGCGGGAGTCGTGGGCGGCTATCCGGCCCGCGGCGTCGACCAGCAGCGGGTCGAGGCTGTCGTCGCCCTCCGCCACCAGTGCCTCGAGCGCGGTGCGCATGCGCGGGTCCCAGAAGCTCTCGATGTGCTGGGCGATCCGCTCCGCGGCCTCGGCCGGTGGCAGGTGGGCGAACTGGCGGGCGATGTCGTTGCCCATTCGCGCCTCAGCCTTGATCAGCGAGCTCATGAGGTGCCGGCGGGGTTCACGCGTGGGTCTCCGCGGGCTCGCGGGTCTCGGTGACCGACTCTTTGCCTCGGGCGTTGGCGACGCCGACCTGGACGGCGGTGACCTTGTACTCCGGGCAGTTGGTCGCCCAGTCGGAGTTCTCGGTGGTGACCACGTTGGCGCCGGTCACGGGGTGGTGGAAGGTCGTGTAGACGACCCCGGCCGGCATCCGCTCCGAGACCTCGGCCCGCAGCGTCGTCGACCCGACCCGGCTGGACAGGTCCACCAGGTCGCCGGTCGAGATGCCGCGGACCTCCGCGTCCGCGGGGTGGATCTCGAGCACGTCCTCCGGGTGCCAGGTGTTGTTGGCGGTACGTCGGGTCTGGGCGCCCACGTTGTACTGGCTGAGGATCCGGCCCGTGGTGAGCACCAGCGGGAACTTCCGCGTCGACCGCTCGGTGGTCGGCACGAAGACGGTCTCGACGAGCTTGCCCTTGCCGCGGACGAAGTGGTCGATGTGCATGATCGGGGTGCCGGTCGAGGTCGCGTCGTAGACCGGCCACTGCATCGAGCCGACCTCGTCGAGGCGTGCGAACGAGACACCTGCGAACGTCGGTGTGGTGGCGGCGATCTCGTCCATGATCTCGGAGGCCGCGGCGTAGGACATGTCGTAGCCCATCGCCTGGCCGATCGCGCAGGTGATCTCCCACTCGTCCATGCCGACCTTCGAGTCGAACACCGGCCGCACCCGGTTGATCCGTCGCTCGGCGTTGGTGAACGTGCCGTCCTTCTCCAGGAACGACGTGCCGGGCAGGAAGACGTGGGCGAACCGGGCGGTCTCGTTGAGGAAGAGGTCCTGGACCACCACGAGGTCCATCGCCCGCAGGGCCGCCTCGACGTGCTGCGTGTTGGGGTCGGACTGGGCGATGTCCTCGCCCTGGACGTAGAGACCCCGGAAGGTGCCCGAGAGCGCGGAGTCGAACATGTTGGGGATGCGCAGCCCCGGCTCGGGGTCGAGGGTCTTGCCCCACAGCTCCTCGTAGATGCCGCGGACGTCGTCCTGCGACACGTGCCGGTATCCGGGGAACTCGTG
>Ga0268266_10005175_pt1 | contig 12289 bp, 7 predicted proteins | sample KBSS13metaG_FD_190356 | JGI IMG/M metagenome (GOLD analysis project Ga0268266, IMG submission 190356) | Switchgrass rhizosphere microbial communities from Kellogg Biological Station, Michigan, USA - KBS S1-3 metaG (SPAdes) (version 2) | ecosystem: Host-associated > Plants > Roots > Rhizosphere >... | reverse complement strand
TTCAATGTCGGGCATGATGTTGAGAAGAGCGACAAGGCCCTGCCGTACGACGTGGTGGTCGTCGACAACGAGGATGCGAATTGGATCAGCCATCGTTACGCTGTCCTTTCTGGGTGGGAAGGGGAACCGTGAGATGAATCTGTGTACCCTGTCCGGTTGCGCTGCTGATGGAGAGTTGTGCTCCGATGTGCCGCGCTCGCTCACGCATGCCCTGAAGCCCGAAGTGACCCTGAGCTGTGAGCAGACTGGCTTCGGAGGTGGAGAATCCCTGGCCATCATCAACGATCGTCAGAGTGAGTTGTGCGGGTTCGTAGTTGAGGGTCAAGGCAGCGGATGAGGCTTGGGCGTGACGAGTCACGTTGGTGAGCGCCTCCTGCGCGATGCGGAGGATCTCATTTTCCATGCCAGCATCGAGCGGACGATACGTTCCGCCGATGCGGACATGAAGTTTGAGATTGTTTGAACCAAACTGTTCGGCGAGGCCAGTTAAACGCGTGGGCAGTGTATTTTGCGCAGTCGCCGCGCGTAGATCCCAGATGCTTCGGCGGGCTTCGGAGATTCCTTCGCGGACATAGGCTCGCGTTTGATCAAGCTGTTGACGAGCGGCATCGACCTGCTGCTGGGCGAGGAGTTGTGTGGTGAGTTCGAGCTGCACAGAGACTCCGACGAAGCTTTGAGCGAGAGTGTCGTGGATCTCGCGAGCGACGCGATTGCGTTCTGCAAGGACGGCGTCGAATTGTGAGCGCAGACGGCGAACGCGAAGACGATAGAGCAGGACCGCAAGCCCTGCAAGGAGTGCAGCGGCGAGGAAGAGAAACCAGAGCGTGCGATAGAACGGAGGCCGGATGAAGAAGGAGAGTTCGGCGCCACTCTCATTCCAGACGCCGTCATTGTTCGCTGCCTGGACCTGGAAGCGATAGTGTCCGGCGGGAAGGTTTGTGTAGTAGGCAGAGCGGCGAGAACCGGCGTCAGTCCATTGCTTGTCGAAGCCTTCCATGCGATAGCGATATCGCACGCGAGAAGGTGCGACGAAGCTGAGGCCGGCATATTCGAAGGCGAGACGAATGTGGCCGGGAGGGATCTCCGAGCCGTTAGGCTGTACCGTATCGTCCACGGTGAATCTCTCGATCACAACGGGAGGGACGACATGGTTGAAGAAGAGATGCGCGGGATCGACGATGGCCACTCCCTTTCGAGTGGCGAACCAGACGGTTCCATCTGAGAGCTTCCACACGGCTGGATGACCAATGGCGGAGACCTCTTCTGTAGGCATACCGTCAGAGGTACCGTAGCGATTGACGTGGAGCGGGCAGGAAGCTGAGGCTGCACAGGCGAGCAGATCGAAGAAGCGGGCACGGAAGATTCCATGCGCTGTGCCGAGCCAGAGAGAGCCGGTGTCGTCTCCGATGATCGAGTCGACGGTCTCGGGAAGATCGCGGCGATGAAAGGCGATGAAGTGTCCGTCAGGAGTACGGACGGTGAGGCCGTTGTCTCGTGTGCCTATCCAGAGGTTGCCCTGCGTGTCGGAGAACAAGGCGGTGATGACGTTTCCGGAGAGACCGTCGCGAGTGGTGAAGGTCTTGATGGATCCATTGTGGAGCAGAGAGAGGCCGGCAAGAGTGGCGATCCAGAGGTCATCCGATCCTGTGGGGTGAACGACTGCGCCGACGAGATCGCTGCCGAGACCATTTGCGTGCGTGAAAGTTGCGACTTTGCTGCCGTCGAGATGGGCGAGGCCTCGTCGTGTGCCGATCCAAAGCGTTCCGTCGCTGTCACGAAGGAGAGAGCGGATGAAGTCGTCGGGAAGGCCGTCTGCCGAAGTGACAGAGGTGATACGGTCGCCCTGGACGTGATTGAGCCCATCAGGAGTGCCCACCCATAGATCCTCGTTCGATCCTGCGGCAAGCGAGAGAATGACATCGCTGCCCAGGCCATTGCGGACAGAGAAAGCGCGCTCTCTTCCAAAGAGCCATCGGGTAAGGCCGTCGCCATTGGAGCCAATCCACATGGCTCCATCGGTGGTCTGGGTGAGAGCGGTCACAAGAGGGTGCGTCGTTCCAGGTAAGGTGTGGAAGTTCTGGTGACGAAGAACGTGGAGGCCACTGGTATCGGTACCGATCCAGAGATCGCCCTCGCGGTCTTCATAGAGCGAGAGGACGCTGTCGGTACCAAGATCGGCAAAGAGGTGCGGCGAAGAGACTGGATCGTCGAGATGGTATAGGCCTTTGCTCGTCCCTATCCAGAGGTCCCCGTGAGACCCGGGAAGAAAGCTTTCGAAGCGGGCTCCATCGAAGGTGAGACTGTCGAGCGTGCGCGGATTTCCGTTCGCGATAAAGGTGAGGCTGGCTGCCGTCCGTTGCCAGAGGGTATGGTCGGGCAGATAGCCGAAGGCAACGACGGGCTGCTTTGCGGGAGAGAGATGTTGATACGCAGGTGCTGGCGGGCCTCCGTTAGATTGCAGAAGTCCGGAGGGAGTTGCGATCAACAGGTTCTCTCCGAAGAACGCGATTGCTGTGGGGATGGATGGTGTCGCAACGGCAGAGAATCCTTTGCCGTCGAATCGTGCCAGTCCGGCGCCGGTGAGGACATAGATGGAGCTACCCTGGGCGGCTATGGAGCGAACATCCGCAGAGGGCAGTCCCTGTGTGGTGCTATAGCGCTGAAACGATCCCTGGCTGTAACGCAGAACGCCGTCGGCAGTGCCGATCCAGAGAGCATCGTCACTCCCTTGCGCGAAGCAGGAGATGTCGTCGCTGGTGATCGCTGGCGAGTCTTCGTGCTGGAAGGTCTTGAACTCGACACCGTTGAAGCGAACGATGCCGCCTTCGGTTGCAATCCACAGATAGCCGTCCCGCGATTGAAAGATTGCGTGGACGCTGTTCTGCGGCAGACCATTCTCGGTATTCCATGATTGACGGCCGAGATTGGATGAGGCCTGTGCCGATAAAAAGATGGACGAAGTAGTCAGGAGGAAGAGCGGCAGCCAAAGGAGTGCGTGATGGAGAGAAGACCTCATGTGGGGTGCTGTATGGATGGTAGAGCGTTTTTTGAGATCGGGGTCTTCGATTTTTTTGCTACGGCTTCTTTTGCGTCTTGTCGGTATCGCGTAAGGAGTGCAGATAAGCGACTAGGTCGTCTGCTTCAGCGGCTTGCAAAATCCCGCCGAAGGCTGGCATTTGCTTTCCGCCTTTGAGAATCTGGGAGCGGATCTGCTCGTCACTGAGACGCGAGCCGACGGCGGAGAGGTCAGGACCTTTGGTGCCGCCGTGCTGATGGACGATATGGCATTGAGGGCAGCCATTTTCGGTGAACGCTTGCTCGCCACGGGCGCGGGGGCTGTTGTCCGGAGAGGGTGAACTCTGTTGGCAGAACACGGGCGCAGCGCAGAAAAGTAGGACGAGAGCCAGATGCAAGGACTTCACTGGGCCGGCGCTCCCTCTTGTGCCGAGTGCGACGGTTCGGGGACGAGGTCGGTATGCGTGTGCCAGGGAACAGTCTCATTGGCGACCTCAGGGTGCCGGCTCAGATATTCGAGTGCGAAGGTGCTGGCCGTCGGATCGTCTTTCTGGTCGGCAAACATCGCGGCCTCGTGGGAGGCTTTATCGGCCATGCCCAGCCTGCGGTAGACGATGGAGAGAATGTAATGCGCGGCGAGATCGTCGGGGTCGATGCCCTGAAGAGCTTCGTACTCAACGCGAGCCTGGTCATATTTGTGTTGCTGGTAGAAGGAGAAGCCAAGCTCGCGATGAGCATCTCGCGAACGAGGAAACTTGGTGATTACTTCCTGAAGGTCAGCCACCGCTGCGTCCAGATTTCCCTGATTTCTCTCAACGAGAGCGAGATAGTAGAGTGCGCGGGCATTATGGGGCTGAAGCTCGAGAGCCTTGTTGAGGTTCGTGCGTGAATCGTCATAGCGCTGCCACTGGAAGCTGGCGATGGCGATATTGGTATACGCATCCGCATAGTCCGGACGCAGCTTGGCGACCTGCTGAAAGGCACTCACACTTTCGGCGTATCGCTGGGCATCGAGCATCGCGATGCCGTAGTTATTCCATCGCATCCAGACAGGATTGTCGGCCGGGTCGGGCGCTGAAGCGGGGTTCGTGCCGATTTCGAAGGTGCGGGTGCGTGAGGCCATGTCCACGATAGGCTGAGGATAGTGCTGCTTCTGCATGGCGAAGTCCATGAAGTGCTGATCGAAGCGCCGATAGTTCACCCGGGCCGTAACGGAGATGGAGCCTTTGGCGTTGGCAGGGATGCGGAACTGGTAGCGAACGAGTTGCGAGCGTCCGGAGGCGATGGTGTTGTTGTAGGCGACGACGCGGTTATCCCAGACCTGATGCAGGACATTGACCGAGCCTTTTGCATTGATCAAGCGATTGGTGAAGCTATGAGCGCGGGGATCGAGATCGCCGTTGGGTTCGAGGCCTCCGGAGTGAGAGAGAATCTTCCCCGCTGAGTCTTTGGCCTCGAACTCAACCCAGCTCTCATACATGTCACGCTGCTCGGGAACATGGCTGTGTGCGATGCCCTTGTTTTGAATGACGACGGAGACAGTGACAGTATCGCCGGGTGCAAGGGAGACCGGTTCGGAACCGAGTGGGGCTGTCATGCTGCCACCGTTCTTCTCCACGCCGAAGAGATCGATGTTGAACACGCTATTTTTGAGGAACGCTACCGTCTTTTCCATCTGTGTGTCGTAGCCGTAGAACTTCGACATGATGGTATTGGCGCCGAGCCAGCGATGGCTGGCGAACTTTCCGTCTTTGGCTCCGGGATCGGAGAGAGCGAGCTCTGCGCGCGACATGTGGCAGGTCTGGCAGTTGGAGACGGAGTCTTTTGTGTAGAAGGGCAGCGGTGACTGTTTGGCGAAGCTGGATTGCTGCCACTCGTCATAGAGAAAGATGGCGCGCTGCCACTTGTAGTCGTTCAGCTGGCGGGGAAGAGCGGCCTTGTGGCAGCCGGAGCAGAATTCGCTGGTGCGATAGAAGTCTTTCATGACCGCCTTGGAGTGGCGATCGAGGTGTGTGAGGATCTGCTTATCGGAGACCTCGCCGTAGATGGGCTTGTCGTTCTCATCGACCAACACAGCGGGCTGTCCGAGAACGTAGCTTCCGGTGCCACGGGTATCGACCTTCTGAATGGAGTGGCAGACAGAACAGGTGACGCCGTCCTCATCGAACTTGCGATTGACGGGAGAGCCCTTGGTGAGCGCCCCGGAGGTGAGCGCGGTGGGATTATGGCAACCCTCGCAGTGCCGCGTGAACTCGATCCCCTTTTCTTCGGTGAGCAGGTTTATGTTGCGCGTATACCAGGGCGTGCGGAAGGAGTTAGCGTGCGCGGACTGACGCCACTGAGAGTGGGCCTCCTGGTGGCAATGACCGCAGTACTTCGCAGTGGGGAATGTCTTTGAGTCGATAAACTCGCCGGTGTCGGTCGTGGCAAAGGAAGGGAGGAACGGCTGATCGGCACCGAAACGAGTGTTGTAATGCTCGGCGACAGATTGCGAGTAGATGTGACGTTGCGATGGTTGTGCAGGATCGTTATTGGCGTAGGCGGTTGAGGTGCGGGTACCGATGAAGAAGCACGCTGCGCTGGCTCCCAGAAGGGAGCCGATCAGCACATGGCCGATTCGCCGGGATAAAAATCTTAATCTCATCGCGCGCTGATTCTATTGAACCCGAGGAGGAGTTGGCTATCGATCAAAAGGTTGATCCTCCGGCGACCGCTGTGTTCCGCTGCCTTCGGTTAACGTGAGGACCTGATTCGACTTGGGTGCAGCGAACTTTTCGATGGCTCCGCTGGGCCAGTGCACTTCGATGGAGTCAATTGCAGAGGCGTCTCCAAGGCCGAAGTGCACACGAGGGTCGTGCGTGGAGGCGTAGCTTGCTCCTGCAATAACGTCGCCTCGTTGCTTCTTCGCTCCCGCGGTCAGGTAGACGGTTGCTCCTACAGCATCGCGCGGGCTCTTCGGTCCTCCGACTAGCTTCAGATCGATCCAGGCATGCTTATCGGGTGAGACATTGCGCAAAAACAGAGGGTGACCGTCGATTACGTTGATGACGGCATCGAGCTTTCCGTCATTGAAGAGGTCGCCGACTGCAAGTCCGTGTCCTGCGACGACACGGGCAAGTCCGGAGCCTTCTACAGGAGGTACCGGCTCAAACTTTTTGCCTTCAAGATTGCGAAAGAGCAACGGTCGCTGCGCATAGGATGTTCCCCATGGCATGCGATCCACAATGGGGTAGACGTGACCGTTGGCCATGAGCAGGTCTTTCCACCCATCGTTGTCGAAGTCGAGAAAGGCGTCTCCCCAACCGAGAAAGGGAATGGTCGGCTCGGCGAGACCCAACTGGTAGCTGATGTCGGTGAAGTTTGCGTCTTTGTCATTGCGATAGAGCGGGTTGTAGTCGTCGGAGAAGGTGGTGTTGTAGAGGTCCACCAGGCCGGAGTTCCGGTAGTCGCCGATTGCGATTCCCATAGAGGCCGTCTCGCGTCCGCTTTCATTCAAGGCGTAGCCAGAAGCGTAGCTGACGTCTTCGAAGGTGCCATCACCTTTGTTGAGATAGAGATAGTTTGGGGTGGAGTCATCGGCGACAAGGAGATCGACCTTACCGTCGTTGTTGACATCGACGAAGGCTGAAGAGAGGCCGTAGTATCCGCTTTTGTCAGCGACACCAGCCTTTTCGCTGACATCGGTGAAGGTGCCGTCTCCATTATTGTGGAAGAGATGGTCGGGCTCGCCCTTCAGACCTCGAGGGCCGCACATGACGTCTTCCCCGCGGAACTGGCAGAAACTGCTGAAGGCGTTTCCATGTTCCGGCGCTGGAGTGGAGGCTACATCGTAGTGAAGGTAGCCGGCAACAAAGAGATCCAATTTTCCATCGCCGTCGTAGTCACCCCATGTCGCTCCTGTCGACCAGTTACCGAGCGTGACGCCTGCTTTTTCCGCAACATCGGTGAAGGTTCCGTTGTGGTTGTTGTGATAGAGACGGTTCTTGCCAAAGTTCGAGACATAGATATCGGGCCAGCCGTCGTTATCGTAGTCGGCAACGGCAACGCCGAAACCCCAGCGTTCATTGGCGACGCCTGCTTTTTCGGCGACATTGGTAAACGTGCCATCGTGATTGTTATGAAAGAGAGCTGCCTTCGGCGCAGGAGCTTTGCCTGCAAGAGCATCGTAGGTTGAGCCGTTGACGAGATAGATATCGAGCCAGCCGTCATTGTCATAGTCGATCAGGCCGACACCCGATCCGTTGGCTTCAAGAATGAAGCGCTTCTCTGGACTTCCCATGGTGTGGGCCCATTGCGCGAGGCCGGATTTTGCGGAGATGTCGTCGAAGACGACAGGACCGGTCTTGACGAAGCCGCCGGCCGTGATGGGGCGATGCTGTTCATCGTAGACCGCAGAGTGAGTTCCACCTGTGTTGACGCCGCCAGAGGCAGGAGACTGGCCACCCTCCTGAGGGTTGGTGCGCTGAGCGCCGGATTGAGCAATGCACAACGTGGATGCTGCAAGCACATTGCAAAGCGCTGCTGTGAGGAAGAATCGGTTCATGCAGTGTCCTTATCGAAGGCCGGAAGGGTGAGATGCTCCGCGCCGTCAACATATTTACCACGTGACAGGTCTGCGATGTAACTGGAAGGTCTCGCGAGAGCTGATGAGCGCTTTCGCAAACTGGAGAGTTTCGCAGAGACAACCTGGTGACATGCTGCTCTCTTGTAGAACTTATGATGGAGAATATGAAGCGAAGAAGTTTTCTGTCTTTAGGTGCGATGGCCGCCGCTGTTTCGGTTGCCGGGAAGAATGTATCAGCTATGTCGGCGGCTCAGGACTTGAAAATGCCCACGGCCGACGTTGTTCACGTTGGAGGATCCCGACGAATCGAGATCGGTGATGGGCACTGGGTTTGGACGAAAAAGGTAGGGAGCGGAAGCACGAAGGTATTGCTGCTTCACGGAGGTCCCGGAGCAGATCATCGATATTTCGAGTGCTTTGAGGATTTCCTGCCGCAGAACGGTATCGAGTTTTATTACTACGATCAGCTTGACTCCACCAACTCCGAAAAGCCGAACGATCCGAAGCTGTGGACCATCGAAAGATATACAGACGAAGTAGAGGCAGTGCGGAAAGGGCTGGGACTGGAACAGTTTTATGTGCTGGGCCATTCCTGGGGAGGCATTCTTGCCATCGAGTATGCGCTCAAATATCAACAACACTTGAAAGGTATCGTGATCTCGAATATGTCTGCGGGAATTGATTCTTATCTCAGGCATGTGTCGAAGATTCGCTCTGGGTTTCCCGAAGAAGTTCGAAATGAGCTGGACCGGTACGAAAAAGCCGGAACGACGGATGACCCCGCTTATCAAAAGCTGCTCTTCGAAAAGCTCTATAAGGTTTTCATCTGCCGGTTGGATCCCTGGCCCGATCCGGTGCAACGATCCCTCGACGGTCTGAACCAGAAGGTATACAACGCGATGCAGGGGCGGAGTGAGTTCGAGGTGACGGGAGTGCTCAAAGGGTGGGACCGATGGTCGGACCTTCCGAAGATCAAAGTGCGAGCTCTGACAATGGGCGCACGGTATGACGAGATGCATCCTGAGGATATGCGCAAGATGGCGACACTTATGCCGAGAGGCGAGTCCTGGAACTCAGAGACTGGGAGTCATTTTGCGATGTACGACGATCAGCAGAACTATTTCAGAGCGTTGCTGAAGTTTTTGAAGGCCTAAGTCGCACGCGAAAAGGAGGGGCTTATTGTTGCGCCATCGAGACGGATCTTTTAGCGGATGTCGGCCGTCCCGAATCAACGTCGCGCGGGCTTCATGCTCGCGTGACGTTGATTGTGTTTAATGGTACGAACGCGATGGGAGTGTTTCTCACGCGCAGAAATCAGGAGGATTCTGGTGGAGCGATGGGGTTTGCGCAGGACAGTTCTCTGTCTGCTGATCGCGATGATGACGATGGGATCGATCGAAGCTTCTGCGCAGGAAAGAAAGCCTGACCTCGTGCTGAAAGGAACGATTACGGAGGCGAACCGCGAGACCTACGTCGAGGTCCCGTTTACCGTGCCTGCGAAGGTGTTGCGTGTGAGTGTGGACTTTCAATACACCGGGCACGAAAAAAAGGCGACCATCGATCTGGGATTGCTCGATAGCGAGAGATTCCGTGGCTGGAGCGGAGGAAACAAGAGCTCCTTCACGGTATCGGAGACGGACGCAACTCCTTCCTATCTGCCTGGTCCTGTGAGGCCCGGAGTATGGAAGCTGCTGCTTGGAGTTCCCAGCATGCCGGCGGGTGTGCAGTCGGAGTATGTCGCAAAGGTGTACTTCGAGCGCGAGAGCGAGAGGTTGGGTGATTCAACTCTGGGAGCGGATGCGGTTCCCGGACCGGTGCGCGAGGGGGCAGGATGGTTTCGTGGTGACCTGCACATGCACGATGCCCACAGCGACGGAAGCTGCACCAGTGAAGCGGGGAAGAAAGTGCCGTGTCCGCTGTACAAGACGGTAGAGGCAGCGGCGGCGCGAGGGCTGGATTTTATTGCCATCACAGACCACAATACGATGGCGCACTTCGATGCGATGCGTGAACTGGCGCCTTACTTCGACAAGATGCTGCTGATTCCGGGACGCGAAATTACGACATTCGATGGACATGCGAATGTCTTCGGCACGACGGAGTTTATCGACTTCAGACTTGGGAGCAAATATGTTCCCACCTTCAACGATCTGCTCAACGAAGTGGAAGAGAAGCATGCGCTGATCTCGATCAATCATCCCGGTCTGCCGACAGGAGCAGCCTGCATGGGCTGCGGGTGGTCGGTGAAAGGGACGGATTTCAGTCGCGTTCATGTAATCGAGGCGATCAATGCAGGAAGGGCCGACGGGCCGCTGTCGGGAGTTCCATTCTGGCAGCAGCGTCTGAACGATGGTTTTCGTGTGACCGCGGTGGGCGGAAGCGACAACCACAATGCATCGTATGTGCCCGAGCATGAATCGGCGATCGGAAGACCTACGACAGTAGTCTATGCAGCCAATCTTTCGGAGACAGCAGTGCTGGCGGGCGTCCGTGCAGGGCACGTGTTCGTAGATACCGAAGGCACCCACGATCGCGCCATCGACTTCGCGGCTGCCGCTGGAACACAGAAGGCAGGTATGGGCGATGAGATGAAGGTCTCGCCTGGAGAGAAGGTTCACTTCGTCCTGACACTGAGAGATCTCGCAGGAGCTCACGCTGAGGTGGTTCGGGATGGTGTGGTCGAGCCGCTTGGAGACACAGCGAAAGAGCCCATCGAGTTACGCGAGTTCGATCAGATCTCCGATGGCAAAAGGCACTGGGTTCGAGTGAACGTGCGTGGAGCGGACGGAAGACTTCTTATCCTGGGAAATCCTGTTTATCTGAATTTCTGACCAGGATCTTCGCTCAGAAGCCCTTGCCGCGAAAGAGATAGATCAGTTCGATCACAAGAATGATGACCACAGCGGATTCGAGGAAGAAGGCGCGACTCTGGTTGAACTGATCGACCATGAAGCGGTAGAGATCCTCGGCGGTATTGATCTTCTGGTTGACGAGGTCCTTGTAATCGAGGACACCAACCTTCGCGGCAGCCAGACGATAGAGACGGGCGGCGAACATATCGCTCAGGAACTTGATGGCGTTGTCTGCGTGCTCGGTGAGCTCCATCACCTCAAGCAAAACAGTGTGGAGACGATTCGCGGAGTTGGCACGCCGAAATCGGTTAAAGAACCCGGTGCGCTGCTCGAATGAGTCGTATCCGTCGTCGAGCACACGGGTGAGCAGATCGTCATAGTGACGGAACTCAAGAAGCTGCGAGTTGGCGTACTCCAGCAGCTGAATGGCGGCTTCTGCTCCGCTTGGAGTGTCGTAGAGGAAGGCAGCGTTCCAGCCGACGATCGCCAGGTCTGTGGGGTAGTAGGAGATGCTGGAATGCAGGACCTCCTTGCGTTCGTCCGGCGAGAGTTGAAGAGTGTCGCCGCGGACCACCTGGGCAATACTGGCTCCATGTTCAGCGACCAGATCGGCCGCCGTGGGCGAGCCTGTGATCTGCCGAACATGGACGATAAGGTAATCCTCAGAGAGCCATTCTCCATAGGGTTTGATGAGTGCAGAGGTTGCGGCCTCCAGGCGCTTTTTCACGATGCGCGAGGCGTGGGATGCGAAGTCGATCTCCCATGTCCAGCGGCTCACCAGGGCGATGAGGCTCTGCCATGGACCGGAGAAGGGGAACTGAAGGAGCACGCTGACGACTCCGTAGTCGTAGTACTTGATCTCGCCGGGAAGACGCTCGCCGGTGTCGAGTACCAGAGGTTCGATGGGTTCGACGACGGGAGGGCGCTTGTAGCGGACGTAGCCGGGAGCGGGATGCTTGAGCGCGGGCTGCTGCAAAGTCGGCGCGCTGAGGACCTCGCGGAGACGATCCAGGCGGATCTCTTCAGAGACATCAAACTGCAGCAGGATGTGGATAGAGCCGGAGAGGGTAAAAGATTCGGTCGCGGATTGGATCGGGTCCGGCATCCTGTGAGGATAGTACCGCTTCGATGTAAACAGGCGTAGGGGAGCTAGGACGAAAACTGCAATAGTCTTCAACAAACCCGAGCGATAATGTGTGCGTGGAAGACACGGTACAGTGCGGCTGCGGTCGGCTCTGGCAGTTTGAACGGCATGAACCACGACCTGAACGTCGAGGCAGGCTCTATTGCCGTTGCTCCGCGACTCTGGCCGAGGACGAGGATGGCAGTCGAGAAGCCTCTCTCCTGAAACCGCGCGAGCGGGCAGCAACTCTACGCAAGCTTGTTGGGCATACCGGTTTGTTGCTGTTAAGATTCAGCAACGTTTTGAAGATTCCAGTTTGGCGGCGGCTGAGACCAAGCCGCATCGTATCTCTGCTGAATCCCAACAGAGCCGGTCACGCTCGTTGGACGTTCTCAGTTAGCACGGACAAGAAGAATTGACGAAGGAGCGTCTGCCATGGACGCGCCTGAGCATCAAGAATCGCTTTGCAGCTTCCATCCTTGGATGATGCTTTGCAGCCTTTCTCTTTCGGCGTCTGCATACGCTCGTGCACGGTCTGTGTAGATATCGACCTCTGCGTTGGGGTTATTGGCGATGAAATCCGGGTCCTCCCGCTCAACGTCGCCACCGAATATGCGAACTTCAAAGACCGCGTCACGCTTTACTACCGCGATCTGCCGGTATTGGTTTCCTGGCTGGGTAGGCGAATACAAGACGAGATTCTTGAGAACCGTTTGCATGCTGGGAGTGTATCCA
>Ga0268266_10005173_pt1 | contig 12291 bp, 10 predicted proteins | sample KBSS13metaG_FD_190356 | JGI IMG/M metagenome (GOLD analysis project Ga0268266, IMG submission 190356) | Switchgrass rhizosphere microbial communities from Kellogg Biological Station, Michigan, USA - KBS S1-3 metaG (SPAdes) (version 2) | ecosystem: Host-associated > Plants > Roots > Rhizosphere... | reverse complement strand
ATCGGCACTTCAGTAAGACTCGTGTACTCGATGATCTCGCGGATGGACAGAATCGCCATCGCGAACATCTCGCCGCCGAGCATGAACGTGAGGTGCTGCTGCACGGGCTCGCCCGTCAGCACCGCCAGAGCCGCGGCGCCTTCACGCGCCGCTTCGCGGGATGTGGAATTCATCAGTGCGTCCCTTCTCTCAGCCAAATTTGCGGAACTGGCTTTCTTCCACGCCACCGTCGGCCAGCGCGAGCGTGCCACTCGGAGCCAACGGACGCGCGGTGCCGGTAGCGGACTTCGGCGCACGCGCCTTCTTGCGCTCCGGCACGTACGCACCTGCGCCCGTGCCCGCGCGCGTGCCACGAATCGTGAAGAACGACATGCTCTGCTTCAGCTGCTCGGCCTGACCGCTCATCTCTTCCGCCGTCGCGGCAAGCTCTTCGGACGACGCCGCGTTCTGCTGGGTCGTCTGGCTGAGCTGCGTCACGGCCGAGTTGATCTGGTTGACCCCCGAGGACTGCTCCTGCGACGCCGCCGAAATCTCCTGCACGAGACTCGAGGTCTTGCGGATGCTCGGGACGATCTCGTCGAGCAGCGCGCCAGCTTTCCCGGCCAGCTGCACGCTTCCGCTCGCGACGTCACCGATCTCCTGCGCGGCCACCTGGCTGCGCTCAGCGAGCTTGCGGACTTCCGCAGCCACCACCGCGAAACCTTTGCCATGTTCGCCGGCACGCGCGGCTTCGATCGCCGCGTTCAGAGCCAGCAGGTTCGTCTGGTAGGCGATGTCGTCAATGATCCCGATCTTCTGCGCGATTTGATTCATCGCGGTGACCGTGGCTTTCACGGCCTCGCCGCCTTCGGTTGCTTCCTTCGCGGCCTTGGCCGCCATGTTGTCGGTGACCTTGGCGTTTTCGGTGTTCTGCGCGATCGACGCGGTCATTTCCTCGATTGAGGCGCTCGTCTCTTCGACGCCGGACGCCTGCTCGCTCGAGGCCTGCGACAGGGACTGGGCGGTCGTGCTCACTTCTTCCGCGGCGGTGGTGAGCGCATCCGTGGCGCTGTTCACTTCGCCGATCACGCTCTGCAGGCGCTCCACCATGTTCTTCACGGCGTACAACATGCTGTTGTCGTCGCCCTTCTTCGTCTCGACTTCGATATCGAGACGGCCGTTCGAGACGGCATGCAGCACTTCAGCGGCATAGGCGGGCTCGCCGCCGAGGGTCTTGAGCAGGTTCATCGTGATGAGCGCGGCGATACCGATCGCCACGAGCAGCGCGACGACGGCCGCGATCAGCATGCGGCGGGTCGCGCTTGCCTTGGTTTCCGTGCCTTGCTTGACGCTGTCGCTTGCGATCTCGTTGTTCAGGTCGACGATCTTGCCGAGCGTGATGTCAGCTCGCCGGAACAGCGGCTCGGAGCTCGCCAGCTGCTGGTACAGCTCCGCGAACAGGGTTTTCTGCACCTCGGGCGTGCGATTGCGGGCGAGCGACTGCACGGTCGCCTCGAGCGCCTGATCGGCCTGTTTCCAGTCGTTCCATTCGCCGACGAACTGCTTCCAGAGGATCGCCTCTTCCGGCGACTGCGGCAGCGGCTCGTACAGCTTCCAGCCTGTGTCGATGTTGGCCCAGGCCGTGTGACGCGCATCGACGACGGCGGCGAATTTGTCCTGTGCCGCGTAGTCGTTCTCGTAGACGGCGACCGAGAGATTGGCGGCTTTGACCGCGGTTTGGCCCTCGTTGATGATTTCCAGGCCGTGGACGGACGGCAAACGCACCTGACCCACTTCGTCCATCGCCGCGCCGACCTGCGTGATGCCGCTGAAACCAATGGCGCCGACCGTGATCAGCGCGGCCAGCACCACGATGAGCAGGGACAGCATCTTCCATTTAATCGACAGATCCTTGAACACGTCTTCAACTTCCTCGACACGGGGTTGTTCTTGCACCGTATCGGTTCAGAGGCGGGAAACTGAATCGACGCCTGTCGCAACTTCATGCGACTGCGCTAGGTATTAACCGAAACGGCCGCTTGCGGGTCGCAGTCCGTCAGGTCCCGGTCGATGCAACTGTGACGGAGGCCAACGCCTCGGTGAACTCCTCGCGAAGCAGGTCGTCCACCTGCTTCACGAACACTGCGGCCACGGCCGAGTATCTTTTCGTGGGGTCTCCGTGCTGTCGGAACTGATCCAGCATCTCCCGCGCACGTCTCAGCGATGCCTCCCGCAGAGGTCCCGCCGGCATCATCGTCACCTGACCGAATATGACGCGGAGCAACTCGTACTCGAATTGCAACGTGCGCAGCAGATCACGCCGCTCTTCCACCAGCTTCTGTCGATTGAGGCCATAAACCTTGACGCTGACTGTCCCATGGGGGCTCGGTTCACCGCCAGTCGAACGCGCCACGACCACGGGCGACTCCGGATAGTCGATCTTCCACTGCAAATGGTCCTCAGGCTGGTGCCGCGTCGGATCGAGAAGCAGCGGATCTTCGAGAGCCAGGTCGTCGCCCGGCTTGTTCGCACGAACCTTGCCTCGGATCGGGAATGCGCTCTCCTTCCCGGCGAGTCGAGTCTTGCTCGCCACAAACGGTGGCCCACTCGCCGGAACCTCGATCAGGTACTGGTAGCGCTCGCGATTGCAGTCGCTGCAACTTGGCAGCAGGTTCTCCCAATCGAGGGCCAGCCACCAGTAGCCCCGGTGATTGGGGTCCTCCGCCACGGCGCCCTTGGGGCGATAGTGCTCCACATCAAACGGCTGCGTCGCACCTGCCTTGCTTTCGCAATAGGCACACTTACCGGAGAACAGAGCGGTGAGCGCCGCCACGATGTCCTTGCATTTGTACGCGGCAAATGGGAAGGATTTCTTCGGGACTGGCGTCTTCTGATAGTGCTGCTCGGCGCGTTGCCGTTCCCTCGCGACCTTTGACGTTGGATCGAGAAGAGACGCCGGCGTCTGGATCGATTTCCTGTCGATGAACCTCATGGGGTCCGCGCATTCAGCACATCGAGAACGGCACGAATCGCATCTTCGCGCATTTTCCGGCGGTCCATCGGTGCGGCGTCGCGACGCATCGCCAGATAGCGCGCCAGCGCCTCGGCGACGACCTGTTGACTCGCGTCGTCGCCAATCACCGTCCGCTCCGACAGCGTTCGGGCCAGCGAGGCGCGAAGAACTTCGTTGTCTGAGTTCTGACCGTCTGAGCCTCCGGACGAGCGCTCCACGTAGTTGTCGAGCAGACGCTCGATTTCGGGGTCCGAGGTAGTGGCCAATCCGAAGTAGTCGGATGTCAGCAGCTGCTCGGCTCGCAGGCCTTCCACGCTTGGAAGATCCTCGAGCTCATCGACATCGCCTGCTTCATTTCGGTACAGCACATGAACTTCGCCATCACGCATGCCGCGCAGGCACAGCGGGTCGTGCGTCGTGGCCACGAACTGAACTTGCGGAAGTGCACGCCTGAGTGCGCCCATGACCTGCATTTTCCAGCGTGGGTGCAGGTGGGTTTCGATCTCGTCTATCAGCACGAGACCGCGGGCCGATTCGAGATTTCCCCAGTACTCGACCATGCGGCACATGATGTCGACCGCCATCGCGAACAGCGACTTGTAGCCATCGCTCATCTGGGTGATGGGAGCCGAGCGACCGTGCGCCCGGACCATCACGTTGCCGTCATCGTCCTTGAAGATGTTGTCATCCCGATCCAGCGACAGCACTTCGAACATCGCACGGGCCACCGCGTCGAATTGCTCAGGAGTGCACCGCTGCAGCCATGAGGTCGGATCGCGAATGGTGGAGAGCGGCTTGAACAGCGTTTTCACGGCATCCGTGCCGCCACTTCGCGCGCGCCTCGATGTGAAAAGCCGCCTGGCTCCATAGGCGAACACCAGCAAGAATGGCATGCCCTCGCCAACGAACGCTGCGTGATCGGAGTCAACGCGCAATTCTGCCGAGAGGCCGTCGTCCAACTCAACGCTGACGCTGGCTTCACGCACACCGGTGAGTCGCCAGTTCGATTTCTCGCGGCTCAGAAACTCTTCGGCATCCAGTTTCAAGCCGCGTCTCTTCGTTGGTGCCATCAATGCCAGGCACAGCGCCTGGAGCACAGTGCTCTTGCAGGTGGCGTTCTCGCCGAGAAGCATCGTACACGGCGCCTGGAAGCTCGATTCGCCTGCGGCGCTGAGGTTCAGCGTCAGGTCCTCTATGCCTTTGAAGTTTCGGATCGTGACCGTGCGTACGCGAGCGGATGCGATGACATCGTCGCGCCTTGCGGCGAGAAACTTGTCTTCCACGGCGACCGATTCGTAGGCATCGCTTCGGCTGGACTGATAGAGCTCGAGTGCCTGCAACCATTCGTTCCGGGGCACGGAATGAAGGAAATCAGGAAGTACCTTCAGAAACGACGGACTCGTGCGTTCAGAAAGCCGATAGTACAGGCGTAAGTTTCGGCTCAGCGTGCGAACGAATAACAGTGCGATACCGGGCCGTTCTTCGGTGCGAAGAACCTGTCGCTCGAGCCAGGAGCGCGCGGATTGCGAGTTATCGGCAAATCCAGACCGCAACCGGTCGATCTGTCCGGCTCGCTCTGACCTCAGATTGGATCTGTTGAGCGCGAACAGCTCCAGAGTGATGGCGCCTCTTTCACTCAGGGCCTCGAGCTGACCATCGCTTCGGAGCGCTAGATGAATCAGCGGATCATCGAGGGTTGGGTCAATGAGCTGAACCTCCTCGAGCTTGTTCGCGTCCGTCCAAGAGCACATCAACGGTGCGGGAGGACCGTTCAAGGGAAAAGCATCCTCCCTGACGCGCCTGCAGGCAGCGCACACGATGAGAAGATTGCGCCATTCGTACGCAAACCAGCCGTAGTGATCCGGGCTTGGGGAACGACCCTGCCCGTGCCTCGATCCGGTCACTGGGCGGAAATGGTCCAGATTCTCTTCGGTACTCGTGACCCGGGATTCACAATACGCACAGCGGTGGTCGAATACCTGCAGAGCTTTGAGGACATCGGGGCGAAGCAGCCATTCTCTGTCGAACGGGGCGCGACGGCGATGTCGAACCTCGCGCTCGAGATCGAAGTGGCGATTCAAGTCACGCTTCAGATCCGTAAGAGCGCTTGCGCGCAGCGACTGGGGTGCGGGACCTCTTTCGATTTTTCTCATGGCTCACTTCCCTATTTGCCGCTTGATTATAGCGCCTCGAATTCCGGACGCGCGGCGCCTCAATCCACTGTGGACAGGTCCTTGGCACGACGCAGGTCACAAATCAGGCGCTCGCGCAGGAACTGGGCGCGATCGGGTTCGGCTCTGAGGATGGCGGAGGGGTGATAGGTACAGACGATGCGCGCGCCGTGCGGGTGGCGGAGCGCAAGGTCGCGGGCGGCTTCGACGGAGTCGGTGGAACCGGCGACGGCGCGCAGGGCTGTTGCGCCGAGTGCGACGATGACGCGCGGTTTCACCGACGCGATTTCCTGCTCCAGCCAGCCGCTGCAGGCGGTCACTTCGCTGGTGTTCGGGCGTTTGTGGAGGCGGCGTTTGCCGCGCGGCTCCCACTTGAAGTGTTTTACGGCGTTCGTGACGTAGAGGTCGGGGCGGCTCAGGCCGGCTTCGCGGAGTGCGTCGTTCAGCAGTTTGCCGGCGGGGCCGACGAAGGGTTGGCCGCGGAGGTCTTCTTCGTCGCCGGGCTGTTCGCCGACGAGGAACAGCGATGCGTTGGATGGGCCTTCGCCCAGCACGGCTTGTGTCGCGTGTCGCCAGAGGTCGCAGCGGCGGCAGGCTGCGGGGCCTGGGCCGCTTTCGACTGAAGGTATGTTCGCCAGCGCTCGCTGGATGGAGCGTGGTGTTTCGAGCGCAGTGTCGTCGACCTCGCTGTGACGCTGCGCGAATTTTTCCACGCCGTCGCGCACGAGAGTGGGGATTTCGGCCGTTTCCGGCATGTTGCGCCAGTAGCGCTGCGGCATGTCCCGTTGCATGGCGCGGGGGTTGATTCGCGAGACGTTGCAGATGCTGCGGTAGTAGGTTCGCCAGAGCGCTTCGTGCGCGTCGTGGCGGGGACCTTCGTTTTCGAGTGGGGCGTCGATGAAGTTCAGGGCGCCGTTTTCCCACACGGCTGCGCCATCGGGTGTCGCGATGGTCCACGTGGCGTTGGCAAAGCGGTTTGCGAAGAACGGCGCGGCGCGCGGCAAGATTTCGTGCTCGGGCTCGAACCATGCGAACCAGGTGAGGACGCCGTCGTCGCGCTTCAGTTCGCGGAAGCGCACGAAGGCATGCATTTTGTGGACTTCGCGCTCGACGGCGCGCTCCATGCTGCGCGCGTGGCGCACGTCGCGGTCGGCTTCGTCGTCGAGAAGGCGTGGGTTTTCCTTCGATGCGCGATACGCGAGGCGATACATCAGTTCCCATCGGCCGGGGTGGCGGTAATGGGAGATGCATTCCAGGAGATCGATAAGGGAACGGGAGAGGCGCACTTCGCCGGTTGGCGCGGCGAGTGTCGCTGGGGCTGACAGCGTCGCGAGTGCGTCGGGCGCGGCGGCTTGCGCGGGCTTGCACACTGCTGCAGCCGGTTGGGCCGCAAGTGCGGCGCTTTCAGTGGGTGCGCCAAGTGCGGCCGATTTGGCGAACGTCTCGACAACCGAGCCTGCAGGTAGCGCGAGGCCCGGTTCGCTCAACAGGCCCCTACTCGTGGGAGCCGGTGGCCAGGTTGACTCCCAGTCCACATCTTCAGCGCGCACGCCGGCTGCGAGCAGTGGCCGCGCGGCTGCGCGCCACTCTGCGAAGGTGCGTCTGCTCATCGAAGCCATCGGCGGTTAGAAGAGCGCCTGCTGGCGTCCGGCTTGGGACAAGTCGGTGCGCAGGCGCGCGCTTTCCCGCTCGGTTGTCGCTGGGCGGTAATCTGCGGTCACGATGAAGAAACGCGCATTACTCAGCCGCGCGCCCATCGCTTCCAGATCTGCGTATCGCAAGCGACGCGTTCGGCGTGTTGAGAGAATGCGCTTGACCACGCGAACGCCCAGACCGGGCACGCGAAGCAAGGCCTCGCGCTCGGCCGTGTTTACGTCAACCGGAAAGAGCTCCCGATGCGCGAGCGCCCAGGACGTCTTCGGATCCAGCGCCAGATCGAGCTCGCCGCCTGGCATGGCACCCGTCAACTCACCCACCGAGAACCCGTAGTAACGCAGCAGCCAATCCGCCTGATACAGCCGATGCTCGCGCATCAGCGGCGGCGAGCGATTCGGCAATCGAATCGAAGAATGCGGAATGGGGCTGAACGCCGAGTAGTAAACACGCTTCAGCCGGTACGATCGATACAGCGTGTCGGCCATCTCCAGAATCGACGCATCGTTGCTCGAATCCGCGCCGACGATGAGCTGCGTGCTGTGCCCCGCCGGCGAGAACCGCGGCGCCTTTGCGCCACCCTCTTCCGCTTCCGCCAGTTTCAAGCGAATGTCGCCCATCGTTCGCTTGATCGATGTTTCGCTTTTCTCAGGCGCAAGCGCCGTGAGCGCCTCGCGGCTCGGTAGCTCGATGTTCACGCTCAGGCGATCGGCGAAGCGGCCAGCGAGTTCAACGAGCGCCGGGCTGGCTTCCGGAATTGTCTTCAGATGGATGTAACCGCGGAAGTCATGCTCTTCCCGAAGCAGCCGTGCAACTTCGACAAGCTGCTCCATCGTGTAATCCGCGGAGCGAATGATCCCCGAGCTGAGGAAGAGCCCCTCGATGTAATTGCGTCGATAGAACGACAGCGTGAGATCCACGACCTCCTGTACCGAAAAGCGAGCGCGCGGCACATCGCTCGAGCGACGGTTCACGCAGTACAGGCAATCGTAGAGACAGAAATTCGTGAGCAGGATTTTCAGCAGCGACAGGCAGCGCCCGTCGGGCGTGTAGCTGTGGCAAATGCCCATGCCGGTGGTGGAGCCCATGCCCTTTCCGTCCGACGAGTCGCGCTTCGCGCCGCCACTGCTGGCGCAGGAGGCGTCGTACTTGGCGGCGTCGGCGAGGATGGACAGCTTCTGCTCGATCTCCATGACTGTAATTATATACAGCCCGGTATAGCCGCTGGCTACCTATATAAAAGAGAGGCTTACGGCTGCGCTCTGCGGGCGCTTACGTAACCCTGACAGGAAATGCGGTCACGGGGTTAAGCTCCTCGAACGCGCCCTCGCTCCGCGGGTCCAAACGTTCAGTTGGAGCATCGACTAATGAACACACGACTGATTCGGCTGATATCGACTGCGACCGTATTGGGCGCGGCGCTCGCATTGAGCGTGCCGGCTTTCGCGGACGGACACGGTCGCGGTGGCGGTGGCGGTGGTTTCAGCAGCGGCAGTGGTGGCCGCGGCGGTTCCTCGATGTCGCACGGTGGCGGCGCGCCCGCGGGTGGCCGCATGGGCATGTCGTCGGGCGGACGGAGCGGTGGATTCAGTGGCGCGCATGCGGGTCCGTCATATGGTGGCGGCGGTCACTTTAGCGGCGGCTTCAGCGGGCCACGTCCTTCGGCGCCGATGAACAATGGCGGTCGCTACATCAGCCCACGACCTTCCGCGCCCGCATACAGTGGCAACCGCTTCACCACGACGCGTCCTTCGACGCCTACATATAACGGCGGCCGCTATACGACAACGCGCCCCTCCTCGCCCGCATATAACGGCAGTCGCTACACCACGCGCCCCGGCACGCCCACGTACAACGGCAGCCGCTTCGTTGCTGCGCCGGGCGGGCGTTACGGCTACTACACCGGTGGCACCAACCGCTCGCCGCGCTATGACGGACGCTTCAATCACGGGATTCATGGCATTCCCTACGGCGGCCGTCCACGTTATTGGGTGGGCGGAAATTTCCACGGCATTTACTGGCCGCGCTCTTACTACCGCCCGGGGTTCGTTCGGTTCGTCGGCGTGCTGCCCGCTTACTACAGCACGTTCTACTGGGGCGGCATCCCGTACTACTACTGGGATGACACCTATTACACGTGGAGCCAGCCGGACTACGGTTACGTTGCCACCGATCCGCCGCCCGTCGTCAATGATGACGACTCGTCGGACAGCGGTTCGGCTGAGACGCAGTCGGGCGACGCGTCGAGCCTGTACATCTACCCGAAGAACGGGCAGTCCGAGGAGCAGACCTCGAACGACCGATACGAATGCCATCAGTGGGCGGCAAGCCAGACGGGCTTCGACCCGACGAACGGCGCGAATCAATCTGCCGGGGCTTCCGGACCGGATGACTATCGCCGCGCGATGACAGCGTGTCTCGACGCGCGGGGTTATAGCGCTCGCTGAGGCATGACTTTCGGCATGCGTGCACCCCGCGCGAACGGGCTCGACCGCATACGACCTGGCGAAGCGCAGGACAGCCTGGAGCGGCTCACCAAGCGCGAGTTCGACGTGCTCCGCCTCATCGACGGCGGCCATAGCAACAGGGAAATTTCCTCGGCACTCGGTACGGTAGAAGGTACTGTGAAAAATCATGCCTCCAGCATTCTGGCCAAGCTCGGCGTGCGTCATCGCACGCGCGCGGTGCTGAAGGCGTTGGAGCTGGGGTACCTGTGACGCAGAAGACGCCCGTGCTAGGGCTTATTTTTCCGCCGGTTGGGCGAGGCATTCCGGAAGAAGGCGTCGCCATGTATGGCGAGCAGTTGCGCTTCGTTGTGAACGGGCTTGGCGTTGAGCGCATGACGCCGGATGGGTTCGAGGCGGTAATGGCGCGAATTCCGGCGGCGGCGGAGCAGTTGGCGGCCGCTGGGGCTGATGCCATTGAGCTGACCGGCACGTCGCTTACGTTCTACAAAGGCGAAGCGTTCAACCAGCAGCTGCGCGAGATTGTGTCGAAAGCGTCCGGCCTGCCCACTACGACGATGAGCAATGGTGTAATCGATGCGCTCAAGGCGGTTGGCGCGCGGCGGGTCGCAGCGTTGACGGCCTACAACGAGGAGGTCAACGCGCGACTCAAAGCGTTTCTGATCGAGCACGGCCTCGAGCCAGTCGTCGTCACCGGCTTCGGAATCGAGGCGATGACTGACCTTGACCGCGTCACCCAGAATGATCTCATCGACTGGGGCGTGAAGGTGCGCGACTCGGCGCCGGACGCGGACGCGCTACTCGTGTCCTGCGGTGGCTTCCGAACGCTCGAGATTATCGCGCCACTGGAAGCGCGCGTCGGCGTGCCCGTGATTTCGAGCATGCCGCACGGGCTGTGGGCCGGCGCGAAACTAGTGGGGTTATCCGGTGCAGCGCCCGGCTATGGCAGGTTGTTGTCCGGCCAGAAAGCCCACTAAGCCACGGCGCGTCGTCGTCAAGCCAGCGAGCACACCATGCCTAGCCCGGCGGCAACACAGCGTATCGCAAGTCCACCACGCCGTTGCCGAGCGTGTTCACCGCTTTGAACTGCAACCTCACCTTGCCCGCCAACCCATCGCGCCAGTGCACGATGCCCTGAACGTTCTCGCCGCCGTCGAGCGCGGGCGCTACGAGAACAATCAGCTCATCGACCAGGCCCGGCACGACGAGAAACGCGCCGTTCGTGGCCGCCCCGCCCTCAACGACGAGGTGCTTGATCCCAAATTCCCGCGCGAGCACGTCGAGCGCCACGGCCAAATCGATATCGCGCCCTTCGGAGACCACGTAAGACACGCCATCACCCGCCAGCTCCGCGAGGTGACTATCCGGCACATCCTTGCCGAGCAGAACGATCACATGATCCCCGCCCACGTCGCTCTTCGAGAAATGCGTTTTCCCCGACGGATCCAGCGCAACGGCGAACGTCTTCGCATTCCCCTTCGCAACATGCAGAGGCCGGCGCACACCCTCCGCCTTCACCGGCGGATGCGCACCCGCCTTACTCATCTCCTGCATCGTTACGCGCCCGACGAGCCACGCGTCCCCGCCGAGGCTCGCGTGAACCTTCTCGTACTGCGCCGACCACTCGCGCCGCGACCCATCCGGGCTGCTCGTGAAGCGGCTGGGATGCAGGCGCCCGTCGATCGACGTCACCATCAAAATCGAGACATGCGGTTTCAATCTACCTACTCCTCTTCGCGACTGGGTGGATCCCCCCAGCATGAAACGCGCCGTTGCGGCCTCACTATCTTGCCGCCGCACTCGCAGACAATACAAATGCTGAGGTTTACAGCTATCCAGGACGATCTGCGCTCTAACAATCACCTCAGGAGTAACCCATGAGCTTCGTCAAAACCAAAGATGGCACCGAGATCTTCTACAAGGACTGGGGCAGCGGGCAGCCGCTCGTGTTCCACCACGGCTGGCCGTTGAGCTCGGACGATTGGGACGCGCAGCTGATGTTCTTCCTCGCGAAGGGCTTCCGCGTGATTGCGCACGATCGCCGCGGCCACGGCCGCTCGACGCAGACGCACGACGGTAACGAAATGGATACATACGCCGCGGACGTCGAGACCCTCGCCGCGCACTTGAACCTGAAAAACGCCGTTCACATCGGCCACTCGACCGGCGGCGGCGAGGTCGCGCGCTACGTGGGGCGGTATGGCGGTGGCGGGCGTGTCGCGAAAGCAGTGCTGATCGGCGCTGTGCCACCGATCATGGTCAAGTCCGACAGGAATCCGGGCGGCCTGCCGATCGAAGTGTTCGACGGCTTCCGCAAGGCGGTGGTCGACAATCGCGCCCAGTTCTACAAGGACGTGCCGTCGGGCCCGTTCTACGGCTTCAATCGTCCGGGCGCGAAGCTCCTGCCCGGCGTCGTGGACAACTGGTGGCGCCAGGGCATGGCCGGCGGCATCAAGGCGCACTACGACTGCATCAAGGCGTTCTCGGAGACGGACTTCACCGAGGATCTCAAGAACATCAGCGTGCCGACGCTCGTGATGCACGGAGATGACGATCAGATCGTGCCGATCGCGGACTCCGCGCCGCTGGCGGTGAAGCTGCTGAAGAAGGGCACACTGAAGGTGTACCCCGGCCTTCCTCACGGGATGTGCACGACCCATCCCGATGTCGTGAACAAGGATCTGCTGGCGTTCATCCAGTCCTAGTATCGCGCCGGTAAGCTCATGGAGGGGTACTGCGGAAAGAGATCGTCCACAGTACCCGCCGGCAAGGTCGCGAAAGAGTCTTCGATTGCGCTGCCGAACCTCAGGGCGAGCGATTCGCGGCCGGTGCGTCAGGCGGTTCCTGATAGCCGTTGCGGTCGAGGCTCAATTCGGGATGGGTCGCGCACGGCACGCAACCCGGTTGATGCAGCTCGGGGACGCGGCCGCTCACGGGATTGGTGTAGGTGAACCACATCGGCAGGATGGTGGGCCATTGTTGAGGCTCGCCCGTGCCGCCTGCGAAGTGT
>Ga0268266_10005171_pt1 | contig 12291 bp, 9 predicted proteins | sample KBSS13metaG_FD_190356 | JGI IMG/M metagenome (GOLD analysis project Ga0268266, IMG submission 190356) | Switchgrass rhizosphere microbial communities from Kellogg Biological Station, Michigan, USA - KBS S1-3 metaG (SPAdes) (version 2) | ecosystem: Host-associated > Plants > Roots > Rhizosphere >... | reverse complement strand
GTTATGGGGCAACGGGCCAGGTTCGAAGGTTCGAGTGTCGGCGACCAAGACAGACGGATGGATATCGCTGACAGTAACCGATTACGGACCCGGCATCCCACGCGAGCATCTGCCGCGCGTGACCGAGCGCTTCTATCGCGTCGATCCGGCCCGCAGTCGCGAATCCGGTGGCACCGGTCTCGGCCTCGCGATCGTGAAGCATATCGTCGAGCGGCATCGGGGTACGCTCGAGATCAAGAGCATTGTCGGCGAAGGAACCAGCGTAACCGTCCGGCTACCCGCCGCTCGGGGCTAACTCGCGATCGCCTCGGGCTGGCTTGGCGTCAGCGTTCGCTGCAGGGCGTCGCGAAGTTGATCGAAGGTGTAAGGCTTCTGAAGTTGCGGCCGGTCCAGCCAGTCGCTTGGCACCTGCCAGTCCGCATAACCGCTCGTCAGCAGGAACGGGATGCCGCGCTTTTCCAGCATCTCGCACAAGCCGAACACCCGCTCGCCGCGGATGTGGACGTCCATGATCGCGGCATCAAAGCTTTCATTCTCGATGAGCTCGCGCGCCGTGGCCATGTTCGGCGCCGGACCGAGGGCGACGCAGCCGAGATCTTCGAGCACGTTGACGGTGAAGGGCGCCACGACGGGCGAGTCCTCCACCACCAATATCCGTCGACCGGCAAGCACAGACATATCAATCCCGGGCTAAGTTAATGGCCCGACATATAAAATGCCGGGCCACGCGATGTAAATTGAACTAAATCAATGAGTCGAGGAGCCTCAATGAGGCCACCAGACCCATTCGTCGGAATCGATCCGGCCGTTATGATTTCGATCGATCGTGGCGTAGGTCGACGGCGACCAATATTCGTCGGCGCTTAGATAACCATCGCCATTAGCGTCGAACGCGGACCAGTAATTCGTCCAGTAATCCGCGTTGTAGTTCGCGGCCGGATAAAAGCCGCCAGCACGGTAACAGGTCTCAAACTCGGCGCGACTGACGCGGCCATCGTGGTTCATGTCCCATGCGCCGTATCCGCTGGTGTGGAACGTGTTCCACTCATCGCCGCTGATCCAGCCGTCGCCATTGACGTCGATTGGGCTTGATGCAGCGCAGACGCCTTCGCTTGCGGCGACGGCCGCGACAGGGGTTGGCGGCGGGGTCTCCGCACAAGCGGCGAGCGTCGCCGCACCGGCGAGAAGGGAAGTAAGAACAAGCGTTTTCATGGACGCCTCCTGTTAAGCGCCCCGCCCGCTCACTCCGTTCGAGTAGTAATTAAACTAGAATCAGACTGTTACGGTTCCCGCCCCGGTTAATGGACGAAGCGCGCAACGACGTCCCGATAGGACCTCGAAACCTTCACTTGGGCACCTGAATCGAGCACCAGGAAACATTCGCCATTGGTGTGCGGCTTCACCTGCCGGACAAGGTCCAGATTGACGATCGTCGAGCGGTGAACGCGCTGGAAGCGACGCGGGTCGAGGCGCTTCTCCAGGTCCTTCATGGTTTCGCGGAGGATCAGGGTATTCTCGCCGGTCATGATGCACATGTAATCGCCGGCGGCGTCGATGCGCTCGATCGTATCGACATCCACCCGGAATATCTGTCCCTGGTCCTTGATGTTGATCATCTTCTCGTAGCGGTTGGCGGCCGGCGCGGCGTCCGGGGTGGCTTCGGCCAGTTCTTCGGCGGCTTCCGGCGCGTGCTGCTCCAGCGCTTCCTTCAGCCGTTCGGATTCCTCCGCGCTGCGTCTTTCGGAGAGACGCTGGCGAACACGGTCCATCGTCGCTGCAAGGCGATCCTCGTCGACCGGCTTCATCAGATAGTCGACGGCCTGGGCATCGAAGGCGCGCAGGGCGTGCTCGCCGAACGCCGTCACGAAGACAAACAAGGGCGGCTCAATGTCCATCAAGCCCTGAATCACGGAAAATCCGTCGAACCCGGGCATCTGGATGTCGAGAAAAACGAGGTCGGGCTTGTGGGTCTTGATCTGGCGGATGGCTTCGCGGCCATTGGCCGCGGTGGCGACGATTTCGACGTCTTCAAACGCCTGAAGCCGTAGCTGCAGGCCTTGGGTCGCCAGGGGCTCGTCATCGACCAAAATGGTCCGGATGCTCATTCGGATTTGTCTCCGGTTTCGTATGGAATTTCCAGGATAACGCTGAACCCCCCGCGATCGTTCTTTTTCGACTCGAAACGGTGTGCGGCGCCATAGGCTTGCGTCAAACGGTCGCGAATGTTCGCCAGTCCGACTCCCGTCGACGGGCTCGCGGCCAATTCGGCTCCTTCGCCATTGCCATTATCGGCAACTTCGATGCGAACTGCCTGACCCTCGCGGGTCGCCGTGATCCACATGTCCGCGCCATTTTCGGCCGGCGTCACCGCATATTTGATGGCATTTTCAATCAGGGGCTGGAGCAGCAGCGAGGGCAGGCGGGCCCCGATCGTTTCCGGCTCGATGCGAAAGTGCGGCCGGAGCCGGTCTTCGAAGCGCATTTTCTCGATCTCGAGATACAGCTTCAGGGTCTCGACCTCCTGCGCCAGTGTCACATTCGCGGTGGGCTCGTTGGCGAGCGTGTAACGGAGGAACGACGACAACCGCGCGAGCATCGCATTGGCCCGCTCGGTCTGCTTGAGCAGGACCAGGGTCGAAATCGAGTTAAGCGTGTTGAACAGGAAGTGCGGGTTCAGCTGGTAGCGGAGCATCGCCAGTTGCGCGCTCGACGCCTGGCTCTCGACCCGCTCGCGCTTGCGGATCTCCGCCTCAAGCAGGAGGAAATAATTGATGCCATAATAGAGCGCGGTCCATGCCGCCAGCAGCGCAAAGTCGAGCAGGATGGCGCTAAAATATTTGACTCCGACCGGCTTGAAGTCGGGGTTGATGAAGGTCGACACACTCCATGTCTCGATCACCGAGAAGGCGCTCGAGGCAATGACCACCGCGGCAAAAGACAGGACGAGCGTCAGGATCGGCCGCAGCGTGATCAGGCGTCTGAAGAGCGACGCCATCAGCAACGTCAGCGAATAGCCGGTTGCCGTCAGCAGCAGGGTGTGGACCAGGAAGATCCAGCCCTGGTTAGTGGCAAAGCCGTTGATCGTCCTCAGGAAGAAATAGCCGCTCCAGCCGATCGACTGAAGGAGCCAAAAGGCGCGGTTCTTGTCGTCGAAGAAGGGCTGATTCAGACCCATGCCGCGAACGATCGGATCCGCCGGCGAGTGGATTTTCGGCGGGTCGGACGCGCGTCGTGACGGCTCGGCTCGTCGGTCGAGGGTCACACTATCGGTCGCCATCAGGGCCGATATAGGGCAGCCACCCCTGAAGCCCAAGGAAAAGGCTCGGCTTGATTGCGGCACCGGAAAGGCCGACGGGCGTTCGCCATTCGAATCCCGCTCGCCTCAAGGATTGAAATGAAGCTCATCTCCCCGCTGCTTGCCGCCCTGCTGATCGCCGGCTGTCATACGGGGACGACGAACAATCAGACTGAACAGTCGAGCGAAGCGTCGGTTGCGCCGATCCTGACCACGCCTGACGCCAAAGATACCCATAGCTTTGCCAATCCGACCGAAGCTCGGGTCACCCACGTTGCGCTCGATCTTAACGTGGACTTCGACACGAAGCGGATCGGCGGCGTGGCGACCCTCGATATCCAGCGCAGGCCGGAGGCGAAGGAGATCGTTCTCGACGATAAGGGCCTCGAGATCGAGAGCATCGCCGATGGGTCGGGGAAGGCGCTGCAATATCGCGTCGACACGAATGACGCGAACTTGGGGTCGCCCTTGAAGATAGCCCTGCTGCCCGACACCCGGCGGTTGGTCATCAAGTACAAGAGCGCGCCCGAGGCCGGCGCCCTCCAGTGGCTGACTCCTGAACAGACGGCGGGGAAGAAGCTCCCGTTCCTATTCAGCCAAGGCGAATCGATCGAGAATCGCAGCTGGATTCCGACGCAGGATTCACCCGGAATCCGGCAGAGCTGGGAAGCGACCATCCATGTCCCCGCCGGAATGACGGCGGTGATGAGCGCGCCGAAATCTTCCGAACCGATCACTCAAGGCGGCGAAAGCGTGTTCAGCTTTAAAATGCCGCACAGCGTCGCGCCGTATATGATCGCCATCGCGGTGGGGGACCTGACCTTCCGGTCGCTCGGGTCACGCACCGGAGTCTGGGCCGAGCCGGCCACGATCGATGCCGCCGCGCGCGAGTTGTCCGACACCGAGAAGATGGTTGCTGCGGCCGAGAAGATTTACGGACCCTACGCCTGGGGCCGTTACGATGTGCTCGTCCTTCCGCCTTCATTCCCATACGGCGGGATGGAAAATCCGACGATGACCTTCGCGACACCGACCTTCATTGCCGGCGACAAAAGCCTCGTCAGTCTGATCGCGCACGAACTTGCGCATAGCTGGTCGGGCAATCTCGCCACCAATGCCACCTGGGACGATTTCTGGCTCAACGAAGGCATGACGACCTATGCCGAGCGACGGATCGTCGAGGAACTTTACGGCAAGAAAGTTGCGAATGAGCAAATCGCGCTTGGGATCGATGCAATGAACAGCGCAGTTCAGGACGCCGGCGGCCCAGGGAAGGCCGACACGGCGCTTCACCTCAATCTAAGCGGCCGAGCGTCGGACGATGGGTTCACCGATATTGCTTACGAGAAAGGCGCCGCCTTTCTTCGCACGATCGAGGCCATCGTCGGCCGCGACAAATTCGATGCCTGGCTGAAGGGCTGGTTCGACCGCCACCGCTTCCAGCCCGTCACCTCGGCGATGTTCCTGGCGGATATCCGGCAGAACTTGGTCAAGGGCGATAAGTCGCTGGAAAACAAGCTGATGCTCGACCGCTGGGTTTATCAGCCGGGCATTCCATCAAACATGGCGAAGCCGCCCGCGGATACGTTTGCGGAACAGGATAAAGCGTCCGCAGCCTTTGCCGGCGGCGCCGTCTTGCCGCAGGCATGGCCGAAGTGGACGACCGACGAGCGGCTGCGCTTCCTGAACCGCCTGCCCCGCAAGCTCCCAAAAGCCCGGCTCGAGACGTTACAATCGGGCTTCGATCTCAACCGGACAGCGAATAGCGAGATCCGCTTTGCCTGGTTGGATCTCGCAGTCGGCAATCGTTACGATCCGGCTGTTCCGTCGCTTGAACAATTTCTGACGTCGCAAGGGCGCGGGAAGTTCGTAGGGCCGCTGATCAAAGCGCTCGCCGGTGACAAGCAATGGGGCTTGCCGATCGCCAAGCGAATCTACCCGAAGGCGCGGCCGCTATATCATCCGATCGTGACGCGTGGATTGGACAAATTGGGTCTTTAAATCCTCCTTCGAACTAACCTAGGATAATCGGCGGCCTTAACCGGCCTTAAACGCTCTTTGTCTACTGCATTCCCCTACGTGGAACGGTGGGCGAATGTACGAAGCTCCAGACAGGTATAAGCGTTTGATTTCGGCTCGACTTCCGGGAGGGGAGTCGGCTGGTCTTGCCGCTCGTGAATCGGAGGCTGAAAGTTCGCCGTTACGCGATGTCCAATTGATTTCGCGTGCTCAGCTCGCCCCTTTCTTTGCAGCCGCCAATATTCTCGCCGCCCTGATGATGGCCACGAACCTGTGGGGCGTTGTTCCCAGCGAATGGGTCTGGCCGTGGGTTTTGGCTGTCGCAGGCGTCAATCTTGGCGCGATGCAGCTTGCCCGTCATCAGTCGATCACGTGCGTCGGCCGGTCGGGGCATCGGGTGCCGATGTGGACGCTGGTTGGGGAAGTGGCGCTACGTGGGGCCCTCTGGCTGAGCTTGCCTGTTTATTTCTTTCCGTCACTCGATCCGGCCAGCCAAATCATCTCGGCGTCCGTGATGGCGGGCCTTGGCATTGGCGCTCTTGGGCTGGTCGTTATTCCGCCTTGCGCGACGGCCTGGATGGTCGCCTTCACCATCGGAGTTGGTGGCTCGCTACTTCTCGGCCGCCACACCGTCCCGTTTCAGCATCAGCTTTCGATCCTTTTCACCATGGGCGTATCGATAATTGGCGTTCTGACGGTCGCTCGCTGGGCGTTCCATCAGCTGAAGACCAACGCTGACGTTGGCAGCCAGAGCGAGAGCGCGAGCTTGTTGCTCCAAGAATATGAGCAGCGCGGCGTGGGTTGGCTGTGGTCCGTCGATGGTGACAACCGCGTCACCTACATCAGCAGCCGCATGAGCGCGCTGCTCGGCAAGCCGGCGGGTCAGCTCCTCGGTCATTCGCTCCCCGCGCTTCTTGGCGGCCACGCCGAACTGGGCCGGGTGCTGCTCGAAAAGCAGCAGTTCAATTCGCTCGAGATGGAGCTTCCGACGGCTCGCGGGTCGCGGTGGATTTCGATCGCGGGCGACCCGATCGTCGATACCGCCGGCCGCTTTGAAGGTTTCCGCGGCGTCGGCTCCGACATCACCGAAATCCGCCAGACGCAGGAGCGGCTGACGCATCTTGCCAACGTTGACGTGCTATCGGGCCTGCCCAACCGTGGCCGGGTTCGTCAGTTGCTCGGCGAGGCGCTCCGCGGCGCGACCAGCGGCAATGTGCCCTGCGCCATCATGTTCCTTGATCTCGACGGCTTCAAACCGGTCAACGACACGTTCGGTCACCCCAAGGGGGATGCCGTGCTTCGTGCCGTCGCCAAGCGCCTGGTCGACCAGGTTGGCGAGTCCGGCCACGTCGGTCGGATGGGCGGCGATGAGTTCGCAATCGTCGTGACCGACGCGCAGAGCCGCAAGACGGTCGAGAACCTCGCGGACCGCATCATCAAGTCGATCAAAGAGCCGTACATGATCGACCAGACCGAGATCCGCATCGGCGTCTCGATCGGCTGCGCCTTTGGCCCGATCGACGGCGCGACGGTCGACGATCTTATCCTCAAGGCCGACCTTGCGCTCTATCAGGCGAAGGACGCGGGTCGTGGTTGCGCGAGATATTTCTCGTCAGAGCTTCAGTCGGAGCAGGAGGATCGCGTCCGCCTCGAAAGCGATCTGCGCTCGGCAATCGCGTCGAAGCAATTCCACCTGAACTTCCAGCCGCTCGTGAACTCCAAGACCCAGAAGCTGGTCGGCTTCGAAGCCTTGATCCGCTGGAACCACCCGCAACGCGGCTTCGTCCCGCCGAACATCTTCATCCCGGTCGCGGAAGAAACGGGCTTGATGCCAGCGATCGGCGAGTGGGTGATCAACGAGGCGACACGCGCGGCGGCGAGCTGGCCGGAGCCGATCACAGTCGCGCTCAACATCAGCCCGAAGCAGATCGTCCAGCCGAACCTCCCCAACGTCGTCAGCGAAGCGCTCGCTCGGCACAAGCTGCCCGGCAACCGGCTCGAGCTCGAAGTGACCGAAGGCGTGTTCCTTGGTGACAATGGCTCGACGCTCGACACGCTGAAGCGCCTGCGGGCGCTCGGCGTCGGCATTGCGCTCGACGATTTCGGTACCGGCTATTCGTCGATCGGCTACCTCAACAAGGCCGTGTTCCATAAGCTCAAGATCGACGGCAGCTTCGTTCGCGAAGCGGGCTCGCGGCCGGAGAATGTCGCAATCATCCAGTCGATTGTGCAGCTCGCGAAGAGCTTCCGCATGTCGGTGACGGCGGAAGGCGTTGAGACCGCCGAGGATTTCGAGCGCATGCGCGACCTCGGCTGTGACACCATCCAGGGCTACCTCTTCGGCAAGCCGCTTTCGTACGAGCGCGCGAACCAGATGGTGGTCGGCCTCGGCGCCAAGCGGATGGCCGGCTAAAACAGCACCGAGACACCGGCGTACAATTCGACATCCGGCGTCTGCTTGTTCAGTCCAAAATTGGCACCAGCGTCCAATTGCGTGCGCTTGTTCACCAGATATGCCGCCGAACCATCGGCGGACCATTGGCGAACGGTGCCAACAGGATCGAAATTCATGTTGTTCCAAAGCTCGGCCGACAGGCTGAACCGAGAGCTCGCGCTCCATCCGAGATTGACGAGGTTGGTGACGGCGGCGTGATAGCCGCGGCCATCGGCGTCGGCGAGAAGGTCGACCTCCGGCCCGAGCGTCGCCGTGAACGAACCGACCGGCGCACTGAACGGAACGGCGATGCCGCTTTCAACTTTTCCGTTCCCGATCGAATGGTCCGCTGTCGGCAGCTTCACGAACGGAATCAGCGCTGCCTGGAACTTCGCATCGGGATCGGTCAGGCGTCTCTTGTAGCGCACCACGACATCGCCAATGCCGGACGCGGCCGGACCCGGCTGATGCACGCTCACGTAAGGCGTCCAGCCGACCTCAATGTCCGAACTGCCGCTCAGTCCCAGCTTCACGAAGGACTGGCCGGTGCTCGTCACGTCGTTATCCGAACTGTGCGTCCAGTCGACCGCCGACGCTTCGAGCTGCCAATGACCCAGCGGCACCGTGCAGGCGCCATTCGCCTTTGAGGGCCGGTCGGGGCAGATGGTGAGATCGGGCACCGACGCGGCCGTCGCCAGCAACAAGAGAGAGGTCACAGGCGCACCTGGCTGCCGAGTTCGACCACGCGGTTAGTCGGAAGCTTGAAGAACTCCATCGCGCTCTCGCTGCTCTTGAGCATCCATGCGAACAGACGCTCGCGCCACAGCGCCATGCCCGGCACCTTGTTCGCTGCAATCAGCTTCTGGCGGCCGAGGAAGAAGCTGGTGCTCATCATATTGAACGGGTCGCCGCAGGTCTTGATGAAAGCAAGGTCCTTGGGAACGTCGACCTCCTCCATGAAGCCATAGTGCAGGATGACGCGGTAAAACCCCTGTCCGGCATCGTGAAACTCCACGCGCCGCTCGCTGGCAACATAAGGCACGTCCTCGACCTTAACGTTCAAGATAATCACCCGCTCGTGAAGCACCTGGTTGTGCTTTAGGTTGTGGAGCAGCGCCGCCGGTACCGCATCCGACGACGTCGACAGGAAGACCGACGTCCCTTTTACGCGATGGACCGACGTCGCTGCCGACTTGATGAAAACGGGCAGGGGGATGGCCGAATCCTCGAGTTGCGCGCGCATCATCGAGCGGCCCTTCGCCCACGTCGTCAGGATCGTGAAGATGGCCAGCCCGACCGCAATCGGGAACCACGCACCTTCGAACAGCTTGGCGAGGCCCGAAGCAAGGAAGATCGCGTCGACCATCATGAAGACTGCGAAGCCGAACCCGGCCTGCCACAGCGGCCGCTTCCAGATGCGGAAGATGACGACATATTGCATCAGCGTCGTGATCAGCATCGTGCCGACGACCGCCAGGCCATAGGCCGGCAGCATCTTCGACGAATGCTGGAAGGTCACGACCAGCAGCGCGACCATCCCCGCCAGCAGCCAGTTGATCGCGGCGATGTAGATCTGGCCTTTTTCGCGCGACGAGGTGTGCGTGATCTTCATCCGCGGGATGAAGCCCAGCTGGATCGCCTGGCGGGTGACCGAGAAAGCTCCGGAGATGACCGCCTGGCTGGCAATGATCGTCGCCAGGGTCGCGATCACGAGCAGCGGAATCGTTAGCGACGGCGGGACCATCCGGAAGAAGGGATTGTCGACGAACTGCGGATGCAAAGTGAGCATCGCTGCCTGCCCCATGTAATTCAAGATCAGCGCCGGGAAGACGAGGTACAGCCACGCGTAGGTGATCGGCTTCCGCCCGAAATGGCCCATGTCGGCATAGAGCGCTTCGGTGCCCGTCACCGCATAGACGACCGCTCCGAGTGACAGGAATGAATAGACCGGGTGAGCGATGAAGAAGCCCCAGATGTGAACTGGGCTGAGCGCGCGGACGATCTGCGGATATTCGATAATGTGCTTGAGGCCCATTGTGGCGATCACGCCGAAATAGAGCAGCATGACCGGGCCGAAGAGCTTGCCGACCCGCTCGGTGCCGTGCCGCTGGATCGCGAACAGGCTGACCAGGATCGTGAGCGCGATCCACACGATGTAGGGCTGGAACTCGCTGCTGACGACGCCGAGGCCCTCCACGGCGGAGATTACGGAGATCGCCGGGGTCAGCATCGCGTCGGCATAGAATAGCGCCGTCGCGAAGAGCGCCGCAATGAGCAGCCAATGCTTGGGCGCCAATGCGCCGAGCCGCCGCTGGATCAACGCATACAAAGCCAGGCTGCCGCCTTCGCCGTCATTGTCGCAGCGCATGACGATGAAGACATATTTGATCGTGATGACGAAGATGAACGTCCAGAAAATCAGACTCACGATTCCGTAGAGATCGGTCACGTTGATGCCGAGATGATAGCGCGGGTCGAGCGTCGCCTGCAGTGCGTAGAGCGGCGAGGTGCCGATATCGCCGTACACGACACCGATTGCGCCGAGCATGAGCAGGGGCAGACCCTGCTTCGATCCATGATGAGTCGCCGTGCCGCCCGCAGGCAGCATCTTGTTCGATGCGATTGTAGCCATGAGCCGAATGTGGGGCCCGGCCGCGTAAAGATTCTATGTGGAAAGGCTGTTTGCCCCGTAGGGGAGTTATGAGGATTGGCCTTCGCGCCTATGGACGGGATGGCGATCAATGCTGATCTAACGTCGTATGGCAGACTCAGTTCTCACCCCCCAAGGCGATGCGCCGCGTCCGTCACTCCTGGCGACAATCGAGCACTATGCAGTCGCGGTGGCGATGGTCGCGGTGTCGACCATCCTCGGACTTTGGATTGCGCCGCGTTGGGGGACTGCGGCGGTCGACATGATCTATCTCCCCGCAGTCCTCGCGGCGGCCGCGTTGTGGGGGTTCGGGCCTGCGCTGGTCGCCGGCGTTTCAGCCGCGCTCGCTTACAACTTCTTCTTCACCGTGCCGGTGCACACGCTGCGGATGGACCGGGTCACCGACGTGGTGACCGTAGCCGTTCTTCTGATCGTCGCATTGGTCACCAGCCAGCTCGCCGCTGCGATCCGCAAGCAGGCGCGAGTCGCTGCCGCCCATGCGTCGCGGAACGCGACCATTGCCGGCTTTGCTCGGCAGCTGCTGTCGTGCGGCGGCGAGCGCGACATTGCGGAGACGGCGGCCAGTGAATTGGGCGCCCTGTTTAACTGCAACGCCATGCTGGTCGCCGGGCTTCCGGAGCCGCACATAGTTGCGACGAAACCCGAGAATATGCGGCTGACGCCGAGCGATATTGCGGCGGCGGTATTCGCTCTCGAAAGCGGCGAGCCGGCCGGTCGCGGCACCCATCACCTCCAACCGGCCGAGTGGGTCTTCTACCCCGTGCGTTCGACGGAGACAGTGATCGCGGCAGCGGGCCTCGCTCGCGACGATGGCGCTCGCCCGATCGATGACGATCGGACCGAACTGCTGACCAGCTTGCTCGACCAGGTTGCGCTGGCGCTCGAACGCGCCCGGCTCGAGCGCGAGGCACGAACGCTCGCCGGCCTTCATGAGCGTGATCGGCTGCGCTCGGTCCTGCTGTCGTCGATCGGGACCGACCTTAACCCGCGGCTCGACGCGCTGGTCGAGGCCGCCCGCGAACAGCGGCGCAATCGCACCAGCGACAAGGAGTTCGTGTCCACGGTCGAATCCGAGGCAGGCAAACTCCAGCGCTACGTCGCCAATCTGCTGGATTTCGACCCCGTTGCCGAGCAGCAGCCGATCGAGGCCGGCGGTGTCAGCATCGACCTCTTCCGCCGGGCCGTGAGCCGCGATGGCCACGAAGTTCACCTGACCCCCAAGGAATATGCCGTCCTCGCCGAACTCGCGAAACATCCCGGCCGCGTACTGACCCACAGCCATCTTCTTCGCACCGGCTGGGGCCCGGCACAGGAATCGCAGACCGAATATCTGCGGGTCGCCATCCGGGCGCTTCGGCAAAAGCTCGAGCCGGACCCTGCGCACCCCCGCCTGATCCTCAACGAACCGGCAGTGGGATACCGCCTCGCCGTCTCCTAGGCGGCGGCGCGCTGCTCCTGTGTAAGCAGCCGCCAGTTCATCCGCGGATAGGAATCGAGCTGTTGGCCGAGGCTGCTGGTGATGAAAGTCAGCCGTTCGACCGTCCGGCTGTTGATCAGCGCGCCGGCGTCGAGATAACGGAAGGGGGTTCCCTCAGCCAAAGCGAGGAACTCGGCCTTGCCGCGGGGTTCGTCGCCGGTGATTAAGACGTCGCTCAACTCTTCGCCGAACTGCGGGTGGTCGAACACTTCCCAGAAGACGTTCTTGAACGCGCCGACGACCCGGGTCTGGCAGAAACGGTGCTGGATCTCCTCCGCGCCGCTCGTGTCCCACGGCGTCACGAAGTCGCTGTAGTCAGCGTTGAATGGATTGCTGATGTCGATCAGCAGCTTGCCCGACAGCTTCTTGCAGTGGCGGTCGAGCAGGTCGAACAG
>Ga0268266_10005168_pt1 | contig 12298 bp, 10 predicted proteins | sample KBSS13metaG_FD_190356 | JGI IMG/M metagenome (GOLD analysis project Ga0268266, IMG submission 190356) | Switchgrass rhizosphere microbial communities from Kellogg Biological Station, Michigan, USA - KBS S1-3 metaG (SPAdes) (version 2) | ecosystem: Host-associated > Plants > Roots > Rhizosphere... | reverse complement strand
CTGATCGACGACCCCACGGCAGTCGAGCGCGTGCTCGATCTGTGCACCGGTTCGGGATGCCTCGCGATCCTCGCCGCGTACCATTTCCCGTATGCCGCGGTCGACGCCGTCGATATCTCCAAAGGCGCACTCGACGTTGCCGCCCGCAATGTCGGCGAGCACGGTCTCGACGAGCGGATCACGCTCCATCGCGGCGATTTGTTCGCCCCGCTTGGCGAGAGCAGATACGACCTCATCATCACCAACCCGCCTTACGTGGATGCAGAAGGCATGGCCGCGCTGCCGCCGGAATGCCGGGCCGAACCAAAACTCGCCTTCGACGGCGGCGCCGACGGTCTCGACGTGGTGCGCCGGATCCTGCGCGACGCGCCCGAACACCTGACGCCGGCCGGCGGGCTGATCTGCGAGATCGGCCGCGGCCGCGACCTGGTCGACGAGGCCTTCCCGGAACTGCCGCTGCTCTGGCTCGACACCGAGGAGTCCGAGGGCGAGGTGTTCTGGATCGCCGCCGCCGATCTCGGCTGATCCGTCACGCCCAGGCCCGCCTCGGCGGAACAAGTCAAATTCCGCCACGTTCATCCCCCGGCGAATTGTCTCGCTCTCGGAGGATTCCGCATGCTCGCGCCATCGGGCGAATTGCTGCGCGCCGGCATGGCGCTGAAACTCAACCATCTCAAGCGCGCCGCCCAGTCCTATCTGCGTGACCGCACCAATCAGGCCACCGGACACGTGACCTCCTATGCGGTCGCGGCAGGACTGTTCGCGACGGCCGGGCTGTTCGTGATTGCGACCCTCTTTGTCGGCCTGATCGCCCTGTACCGCTGGGTTTCCATCGCCTATGGACAATTCTGGGGTTTTGGCGCCGTTGCAGCCGTGCTGCTGGGGCTGGCAGCAGCCTGCGCCGGGGTGGCGATGGCGCAAATGAACCGCAAAACCAGGCCGATCGTGCCGCTTGCCAGCAGGATGCGGGTGGCGATCGCCACCCCGCGAATCCCGCGCGGAACGGTCAAACAGGCTGTGAAAGAGGTCGCGACGACGATCCCCCTGGTCCCGCGCGCACCGGGCGAACGCGGCCATGGTGGCAACGCATCGTCGATTCGAACCAACCGGCCCGTACAGCTGGGTCTGATGCTCGCAGCCGTGGGATTGCTGGGTTTCACGGCCGCGCGCCGCAGGCGCCACGGACACGGATTGGACGCCTGACATGCGTGCACGGTACACCGGGCAGCTCGACTCCTGGCTGCTGGTCGCCGCCACGGCCGTCTTCGTCCTGACTGCGGAACGCTATTTTCAGGAGTCTGGCCTGACCGGATCGGGGCCTCCACCAGACCATCGCAACAAGGAAGCAAACTCACCGGAAACGAGCCCGGCCGGCGCTGCCATGCAGCCCGGTCACGGCCGCCGCTCCAGCAGCCCGTTCGCGATCCCCTGGGCCGGCTGGAAGGATATTTTCTGGCGCACCTATCAGCGCATCGATGACGATCGCCTGCTCGCGACCGCCGGCGGCGTCGTCTTCTTCGGGCTGCTGGCGATCTTTCCGGCCGTGACGGCGCTCGTCTCGTCTTACGGTCTGTTCGCCGATCCCTCGACCATCAGTTCAAATCTCCAGACGCTCGCATTGATGCTGCCCGCCGGCACCTTCCAGATCGTCGAGGACCAGGTCGCCCGCGTGATCTCGAACGGCAACACGGCGCTCGGCGCCGCCTTCCTGTTCGGCCTCGTGCTTGCGATCTGGAGCGCCAATGCCGGCGTCAAATCCATCTTCGATGCGCTCAACATTGCCTATGAGGAGCGCGAGAAGCGCAGCTTCATCAAGCTGAACCTGATTTCCCTGAGCTTCACGGTCGGTGGTATCGCCGCGCTCTTGGTGATGGTCGGCACCGTGGTGGCCTTCCCGCTCGCCCTCGATCATCTCGGCATCGCCCCCAAGGCCAAGCTGATCGTCGCGCTCGCGCGATGGCCACTGCTGCTGGTCATCCTGCTCGGGGCACTCGCGATCCTCTACCGCTTTGCGCCCAGCCGCGATGCGCCGCGCTGGCAATGGTTGAGCATCGGCGCAATGACGGCCGCCCTGCTCTGGATTGCCGGCTCGTCGTTGCTATCGTGGTATCTCTCGGCCTTCGCCAATTACAACGCGACCTACGGTTCGCTCGGCGCGGCGATCGGCCTGATGACGTGGATGTGGATGTCGGTGATCGTGATCATGTTCGGAGCCGAGCTGAATTCGGAGATCGAGCGGCAGACCCTGCGTGACACGACCACCGGGCGGCCCAAGCCGCTCGGTACCCGCGAGGCCGTCTCCGCCGACACGGTCGGCGCCGCTGTGCCGTCCTGACGGCGATGGTCGGGCCGGCATTCATCCGGCCTGACCACGCTTCGCCTCAGCGCTTGGTGATGACGGCTTCCAGATATTCGCTGTGCACGACGATCGTGCCGTCGTCGGCGTGGTTGAACTCACCCAGCAGCGCCATCAGGTCACGCTTCAGCGCGGCCTGGCCGCTCTCGTCAAGCGCGGCAAATGCCTTCAGCGTGGGTCCGTAGAAGGTCTTGAAGATCTCGAGCCAGTGCTCCGGCGAGCGGTAGCGGAACACGAACATGCGCGGCTCGGCGACGATCTCCGAGGCCTGGCTTCCGAACATCTCCTCGAGCCGTGCCTGCGTACCCCACAGCGCCGGCGACTTCACGCCCGCCGGCGGCGGCAGATGCTTGCCGATGGTCTTGAACAGCTGGCCGATGAAACCTTGCGGCGTCCAGTTGGCGAGGCCGATCCTGCCGCCGGATTTGCAGACCCGCGCGAGCTCGGAGGCCGCCTTGTCCTGGTCCGGCGTGAACATCACACCGAAGGTCGAGACGACGACGTCATAGCTGGCGTCGGCAAACGGCAGCGCTTCGGCATCCGCTTCGCGGAATTCCACCGTCAGATGGTCCGCCGCCGCACGTTCCTGCCCGCGCTTGAGCAGTGCCGGCACATAATCGGTGGATGTAACGTCACACCAGCGCCGCGCGGCGGCCAGCGTCGCATTGCCGTTGCCGGCGGCGACGTCCAGCACCTTGCTGCCGGCGCGTAAGTCGAGTGCCTCACAAAGCTGCTCGCCGACGATCTGCAACGTGGTGCCGACGACGGCATAGTCGCCGGACGACCAAGCGCCGTGCTGGCGCTGCTTGATTGCGGTGAGATCGGGTTGGGCGAGGGCCGGCTTGAGCGCGGCGGATGTCGACATGGCAATTCTCCGGGGGTTGAAAACGCCGGGACGATAGGGCGCATGTGATCGGCTGGCCTTGAGAGCGGCATTATTTTACGCTGAGACCGCCTTGATTTCCGCACGGGAGCCGAGGAGGACATGTGACGTTCCAGTTTGAGGATTTCCTGCTCGACCCCGAGCGTCGCGAATTGCGGCGCGCGGAGACGCTCATCGCGCTCGAGCCGCAGGTGTTCGACCTCCTGCTTTATCTCGTCCGCAACCGCGAGCGCGTCGTGACGCGGGACAATCTGCTGGACGCGGTCTGGAACGGCCGTGTCGTCTCGGAATCGACGCTGACAAGCCGGATCAACGCGGCACGCCGTGCCGTCAACGACAATGGCGAGGAGCAGCGGCTGATCCGCACCATCGCGCGCAAGGGCCTGCGCTTCGTCGGCGACGTCACAGAACTGACTTCCACGCCCACAGCGCCAGGCAAACCGTCCAACGTGCCGCAGACGGGATTGCCGCTGCCGGATCGTCCCGCCATCGCCGTCCTGCCCTTCACCAATATGAGCGGTGAGACCGAGCAGGATTATTTCTCCGACGGCATCAGCGAGGACATCATCACCGCGCTGTCGAAGCTGCGCTGGTTCTTCGTTGTCGCGCGCAACTCCTCCTTCATCTACAAGGGCCGCCCGGTTCATTTGCGCCAGGTCGCGGAGGAGCTCGGCGTGCGCTATGTCGTCGAGGGTGGCGTCCGCAAGGAGGGCGACCGGGTCCGCATCACCGCACAGCTCAACGACGTCGCCACCGGCAGCCATCTCTGGGCCGAGCGCTACGACCGCGAGCTCGCCGACGTCTTCGCCGTGCAGGACGAGATCACCGAAGCGATCGTCGCCGCGATCGAGCCGCAGCTCTACGCGGCGGAGAGCTTTCGCGCCCAGCGCAAGCCGCCCGACAGCATGGACGCCTGGGATCTCGTGATGCGCGCGCTGTCGCATTACTGGCGTGTGACACGGCAGGATCACGTCGCCGCCCAAGCCCTGCTCGAAAAGGCCATCGCGCTCGATCGGAATTACGGCAAGGCGCTGGGGCTACTCGGCACGAGCTACATGTTCGCGGCGCATATGGGCTGGATGGAGATGGCGACCGCGATGCCGGTCGCCGAGCGCGCGGCACGGGCCGCGATCCGCGCCGACGACGGGGATGCCTGGGCCCACAATGCGCTTGGCCATGTCCATCTCTTTGCGCGGCGCTTCGAGGATTCGCTGGCCGAGTTCGAGACTGCGCTGCAACTCAATCCGAACTTCGCTCTGGCCCAGGGTTATTATGGCCTGGCGCTCGGCTATTGCGGCCGCTGGCAGGACGCCGACGAGGCGGCGCGGCGGGCGATCCGCCTCAGCCCGCGCGATCCCTATGCCCCCGTCTATTTCGGCATCGCCGCCTATGCCCGCTTCCTCGGCGGCGATGACGCAGAGGCGATCCGGCTCGCTCAGGAGGCCTTGCGCCAGCGCAGCGATTTCGTTGGCGCGCATCGGGTGCTGACCGCGGCCGCCGGCATGGCCGGACATATGGAGATCGCCCAGGCGGCCCTGAAGGAGCTCCGCCGCGCCCAGCCGAACGTTTCGCTCGCCTGGATCGCCGAATTCATGCCGGTCAAGCTCGCCGCCGACCGCGAGCGCTACCTCGAAGGCTTTCGCCGGGCTGGATTGACCTGATTATGGGGCACGATCTTTTCGGAAAACCGCTGGACACCTTTTCGGATCATGCCCCACCGCCTCCAACAGGCCGCTATCCCCTCGAATCAACAATGATGTTAGGCTCATGCGCGCATGGGAACGCATGAGGCGCGACGGGGTCACACAGCGGCCCGTGTTTTCCCGGTGAGGCAGTCAGCTCTTTGAGGCGTAACGCGCGGCATGATTCGCATTTCGACGGTCTTCATCGCCATCTGCATGGTTCTGGTCGCAGCCTCCCTCGGCCTTGTGCTCTATGCGGTCGCCGGCATCAGCGGAACCGAATCCGCGATCGTGGCGCTGACCGCGCTGACCTTCCTGATCCTCTACAATGCGGTGTCGATGCGGCTGCGCGACCGCAGCGACGTCGGCGGCCAGATCGCCGATCTGTCGCGCGGCACCGCCGACCTCGCCCGCCAGGTGGCCGAGTTCGGCCGCAGGTTGGCTGCGGTCGAGGGGCGCATCGCCTCGTCCAACTCGACCAATTCCGACCGCGTCCAGTCGGTGATCGGCGAGATCAACGAGCTCGGCGGGCTGGTCAGGCAACTCGCCACCACCGTATCGACCCATGAGGATCTGCTGGCCGGCAACGCGCCGGCCCCGGCTCCTGCCCCCATCCCGGCCGCGAGGCCGGAACCCGAGGCGCCGATCGACCTGATCGCAATGCCTGAGGAGCGGCCGGTTGCCCCTCCCCCGCTCCCCGCAGCGCCGCCGCGGCCTGCGCCGGCGGTTCAGACGGCCAATGCAGTTCAGACCGTCAATGGACGCAACCAGACCCAGATGCTGGTGACGCTGCGCAACGCCATCGACGAGAACCGCGTCGACATCTTCCTCCAGCCGATGGTGACGCTGCCGCAGCGCAAGGTCCGCTTCTACGAAGCCGTGACGCGGGTGCGCGACGAGCGCGACCAGCTCATCGCCGCCGAGGAGTTCATCAGCATCGCGGAAGCCTCGGGGCTGATCGGGCGCATCGACAACATGGTGATGCTGCGCTGTGTGCAGGTGTTGCGGCGCCTGATGGTGCGCAACAAGGATGTCGGCGTGTTCTGCAACGTCGCGGCCTCGACGCTTGGCAATTCCACCAGCTTCGCGCAGTGCCTCGACTTCCTCGAAGCCAACCGGGCGCTGGCGCCGTCGCTGGTGCTGGAGTTCAAGCAGTCGACCTTCCGCAATCTCGGCCCGGCCGAGACCGAGAACCTCGCAGCACTTGCCCAGCGCGGTTTCCGCTTCTCGATCGACCACGTCACCGATCTGCGCATCGAGCCGCGCGAGCTCGCCGACCGCGGCGTCCGCTTCATCAAGGTGCCGGCCTCGCTCCTGCTCGACCCCAGGCAGGCCTCGACCTCGGACATCCACCCCTCCGACCTCTCCGATCTGCTCGGCCGGTTCGGCATCGACCTGATCGCCGAACGAATCGAGGGCGAGCGCGCGGTTGTGGACCTGCTCGACTATGACGTGCGGTTCGGCCAGGGGTTCCTGTTCGCGCCGCCCCGGCCATTGCGGCCCGAAGGGGCATCTGCTACCGGCGGGGCCTCGCCGAACCAGGCGCAGGATATTCAGGGATCCAATGGCTCCGCTCCCCCCAGCCCAGGCACGACATCTGGCACGACCTCTTCAGCGCCTCCGTCCCAACGCATCACCGGCAACGCGGCGCTCGCGCGCCGCATCTGATCGGCGCCGCGCATCATGACCACGCTGCATTTTGCCGAGAGCCTGCGCGAGCTCGTGGGTGGTGTCGACGTCGTGCTCAGCGACATCTGGGGCGTGGTCCATAACGGCCTGGAATCCTTCCCCGAAGCCTGCGAAGCGCTGCACACCTATCGCAGCCGCGGCGGTACGGTGATCCTCATCACCAACGCGCCGCGCCCCGCCGACTCGGTGCAGCGGCAATTGCGCAAGCTCGGCGTCGCCGACGAGACCTATGACGCCATCGTCTCCTCGGGCGACCTGACCCGGCTCTATGTCGCCGAGCATCCCGGTCGCAAGATGTTCTGGCTAGGTCCCGAGCGCGACAACTCGATCTATCGCGGCCTCGATGCGACCACCGCGCCGCTGGAAGAGGCCGACTACATCGTCTGTACCGGCCTCTATGACGACGAGACCGAAACCGCGGAAGACTATCGCGGCATGATGCTGCAGGCGCGCGAGCGCAAGCTGACGCTGATCTGCGCCAACCCCGACATCGTGGTCGAGCGCGGCGACCGGCTGATCTATTGCGCCGGCGCGATCGCCGAGCTCTATCGCGAGCTTGGCGGCGAGGTGATCTTCTACGGCAAGCCGCACCGGCCGATCTACGAGCGCGCCATGGCACTCGCCGGCGAGCGCCAGGGCCATCTGATCGACCGGAAGAAGGTTTTGGCGATCGGTGATTCCGTCCGCACCGACCTGACCGGCGCGCGCGAATTCGGCATCGACTGCCTGTTCGTCACCCGCGGCATCCACGCCGAGGAGTTCGAGGGTCTCGACCAGCTCGACCCCAATTCGGTGATGGAATTGTTCGGCCACCCACCGAAGGCGCTGATGCGCGAACTGAAGTGGTGATGGTGGAGCTCTCAGCGACTCAGGCTTAGACGAATTGCTAAGCTCCAGACGCCGTCATGGCCGCGCCTGACCCGGCCATCCACGTCTTACTTCTGGCATCAAGAACGTGGATGCCCGGGACAAGCCCGGGCATGACGTTCCAAATGGAAAATGATTGTCCGGTGAAGAGCGCGCCTTACGCGCTCGCCATGTCCGGGAAGACCGCTTCGATCTTGGTCTTCAGCGTCGCCGCGTTGAACGGCTTGACGATGTAGTTGTTCACGCCGGCCTTCTTCGCCGCGATCACGTTCTCGGTCTTGGATTCCGCCGTGATCATGATGAAAGGCGTGGTGGCGAGGTTCGGATCCGCGCGCACTTCGCGCAGCAAATCGTAGCCCGTCATCGGCTCCATGTTCCAGTCGGAAATCACGAGCCCGTACTTCTTGCCACGCATCTTGTTCAGCGCTGCCGAACCGTCGCTGGCATCATCGATATTCTCGAAGCCAAGCTGCTTCAGCAGATTCCTGATGATCCGGATCATGGTGCTGTAGTCGTCAACCACCAGAACCGACATCGACAAATCAACCGCCATCTCGACTCCCCCAACGCAAACCCAGGAATGTTAAAATCGGACCTGCCGGGCAGGTGTCCCGCAGCTCCACGTTTCAAGAACTAGCACCAAGGCGTTAAACAGCGCGTTAACTGCGGACGTCCCCGAAGGACTGAAATCACGTTCAATGCGCCGCTCCCCTGCCGCTTGACTTCATCCGGCCGGTCAAGCCACGGTCCAAAGGTCCTGCCGCTTCGAGAATTCCCCTGATGGCCCCGCATTTTACCGTTATCCGCGACGCAACGCCGGATTCCGCGATTTTAAGGGGTTCCGTGGTCGCCATGGGCAATTTCGACGGGGTTCATCTCGGCCATCGCGCCGTGATCGCAGCGGCCATGGAAATGGGCCGCGCGCATGGCCGCCCTGCGCTGGCGTTGACCTTCGAGCCGCATCCGCGCCGGTTTTTCAGCCCGAACACCCCGCAATTCCGCCTGACTGACGAGCGGGCCAAGCTGCGGCTGCTTGCCGGCACCGGGCTTGCCGGCGCCGTGGTCATGACCTTCGACAAGGCCCGCGCCGGGACCAGCGCGCAAGATTTCATTCACCATGACCTGATCGGACGCCTCGGCATCGGCGGGATAGCCGTCGGCTACGACTTCCATTTCGGCAAAGGACGCGTCGGCTCGCCGAGCCTGCTGGTCAACGAGGCACCCCGGCTCGGCATCGAAGTCGACGTCCAGCCGCATATCGACATCGACGAGCGGCCGGTCTCCTCCAGCGCGATCCGGATCGCGCTCGCCGAAGGCCTCATCGACGAGGCCACCACCATGCTGGGCGCACCCTGGTTCATCACCGGGGAAGTCATCCACGGCGAGAAGCGCGGCCGCGACCTCGGCTATCCCACCGCCAATATCCGCCTCGACGCCAATTGCGGCCTCAAGCACGGCATCTACGCGGTTCGGGTCGGCCGCGGCGCCGAGCGGCTGGACGGGGTGGCGAGCTTCGGCCGCCGCCCGACCTTTGATAACGGCGCGCCGCTGCTGGAAATCTTCCTGTTCGACTTCAAGGGCGACCTCTACGGGCAGGCGCTCGATTGCGCCTTCGTCGGCTTCATCCGCGAGGAGCTGAAATTCGATAGCCTGGACGCCCTGATCCGCCAGATGGACGACGATTCCGCCCGCGCCCGCGCCATGCTGGCCGCCGCGCCGGACGCGTTTCCAAGGCTGGGCGTTATCGATTAATCATTCAGACTAGGCGAGCAGGCGCGGATGGCGCCTGGATCACCTCGGCTATGCTGACACGTGCAGCATCGTGATGTGCAGGGTTCAGGAGATAATTCGCGCCCTGCGCACTTATTGCGGACGGCACTTGCAGCAGCACGCTCGCTGAACGGTCCAGCCATCAATCCCCGATCTCGCGGCTGACCATCGTCTGGGATCGCCAATCCTGGGACAATTCTGATCCGACGGTTTCAACATTAATGTCGTCGGGCACCGCGACACGCAGCAACTGGTAGGTCGGCGGAATGAGGTCGCGGTCCATATGGACCAGCATCTCCAGCAATGCGCTCGAGGGATGATCGGCGAGATAGACGATGCGCCTGCCCTGCGAATGCCATCGGCCTGCGGCCCTCAGGCCGCCAATTCCAGAGAGATCGACGTAGTTGGAAATTCGCCAGAGCTCCATCTTGCCGGCTCAGGCAAAGATTCCGTGATCGATCTGCTCCAGCATCTCACGCACGACCGAGGCGCCAAGCTCATCCTTTACGAGGTCGAGGGGCCTCTGACCGGAGAGCGAAGCATTCGGGCGGGTCAGCCAGGCTTCAGCCCTTTCCGCGTCACCGAAAACGCGTGTCGCGAGCGTGCTGATATCGAGCAACCGAACCAGGGCCTCACGTCCCGGACCGCCAACGGCAGAGGCCATCTCGACCGAGAGGACCCGCAGACGCTGCTCGGCCTTGGACAGCACGTCGTTATCGGCTCCCCCGTGCCTTCGAAGCTCTTTCAGCTCTTCCAACACCTCGGCAAGCAGCGCGGCGTTCATGAAATTCTCTCCTTGCTTCAATAAATTAGCCGCTTTGAAGAAAACCGCAACTGCGCCCTGTCCGGCATCTCACCCTTTGCGCTCCCCCCGCCCCCCTGCTATGGAGAGCCCATGTTTGCGCGGCGCATCATAGGGATTAGCGGCCCGGCTTCCGCCTGAGCTTTCGGCTCGGCGCAAGACCGGGATTTTGTCGTTTCACCCCGCGATTCCGCATCGCCATCCGTTCCCGCGCCATTCCGAGCCAGTCAGCCTCATGTCCGAAAAACCGCAAAAGTCCGACACCCAAAAATCCGACGCCAAGGACTATTCGAAAACCCTGTTCCTGCCGCAGACCGAATTCCCGATGCGCGCCGGCCTGCCGCAGCGCGAGCCCGAGGTCCTGAAATACTGGAACGACATCGGCCTCTACGACAGACTGCGCCAGGAAGCCGAGGGCCGCGCCAAATTCGTGCTGCATGACGGCCCGCCCTACGCCAACGGCAACATCCATATCGGGCACGCGCTGAACAAGATCCTCAAGGACGTCGTGACCAAGAGCCAGCAGATGCTCGGCTTCGACTCCAATTACGTGCCCGGCTGGGACTGCCACGGCCTGCCGATCGAATGGAAGATCGAGGAGGAGAATTATCGCTCCAAGGGCAAGCAGAAGCCCGATTTCCGCGACTCCGCCGCGATGGTGGCGTTCCGGAAAGAATGCCGCGCCTATGCGACGCACTGGATCAACGTGCAGCGCGAGGAGTTCAAGCGGCTCGGCATCATCGGCGACTGGGATCATCCCTATCAGACGATGAGCTATCCGGCCGAAGCGCAGATCGCCCGCGAGCTGATGAAGTTCGCGGCTAACGGCACGCTGTATCGCGGCTCCAAGCCGGTGATGTGGAGCGTGGTCGAGAAGACCGCGCTTGCGGAAGCCGAAGTCGAGTACGAGGACCACACCTCCGACACGGTGTGGGTGAAATTTCCGGTCACGTCCCCGGCCCATGGCGCGCTTGCCTCTGCCAGCGTCGTGATCTGGACCACCACGCCATGGACGCTGCCCGGCAACCGCGCGATCTCGTTCTCGCCGAAGATCGCCTACGGCCTCTATGAGGTCACCGACGCGCCTGCGGATAACTGGGCCAAAAACGGCGATCTCCTGATCCTGGCGGACGCGCTGGCCGAAAGCGTGTTCAAGCAGGCCCGCGTCACTGCCTACAAGAAGGTGCGCGACATCCCGGCCGACACGCTCGATGCGGTCGAATGCGCCCATCCGCTGAAAGGTGTCGGCGGCGGCTACGACTTCACGGTCCCGCTGCTTCCCGGCGATCACGTCACCGACGACACCGGCACGGGCTTCGTGCACACCGCGCCCGGTCACGGTCGCGAAGACTTCGACGTCTGGATGGCCAATGCGCGTGAACTGGAAGCGCGCGGCATCAACACCACCATCCCATATACGGTCGACGAAAACGGCGCGCTCACCGACCACGCCCCCGGCTTCGCCGGCAAGCGCGTGCTCAACGACAAGGGCGAGAAGGGCGACGCCAACGAGGCCGTGATCAAGGCGCTGATCGAGGCTGGCAAGCTGCTCGCGCGCGGCCGCCTCAAGCACCAATATCCGCATTCCTGGCGCTCGAAGAAGCCGGTGATCTTCCGCAACACGCCGCAATGGTTCATCGCGATGGACAAGGACATCAGCGATGACGGCCATGCGAAGAAGGGCGACACGCTGCGCGCCCGCGCGCTGCAGGCGATCTCGGTCACGCGATGGGTGCCGCCGTCGGGCGAGAACCGCATCAACGGCATGATCGCCAACCGCCCCGACTGGGTGATCTCGCGCCAGCGCGCCTGGGGCGTGCCGATCGCCGTGTTCGTGCGCGAGAAGGCCGACGGCTCGGCCGAGATCCTGCAGGACGAGATCGTCAACCAGCGCATCACCGAGGCCTTCATGGAAGAAGGCGCCGACGCCTGGTACATGGACGGCGCCCGCGAGCGCTTCCTCGGGGCCCGCGCGAACGAGGACTGGAAGAAGGTCGACGACATCTGCGACGTCTGGTTCGATTCCGGCTCCACCCACGCCTTCGTGCTGGAGGATCGCCAGAACTTCCCGCAGCTCGGCAACATCGTCCGCAAGGTCGACGGCGGCAACGACACCGTGATGTATCTCGAAGGCAGCGACCAGCATCGCGGCTGGTTCCATTCCTCGCTGCTGGAAAGTGCCGGCACCCGCGGCCGCGCGCCCTACGACATCGTGCTCACCCACGGCTTCACGCTCGACGAGAACGGCC
>Ga0268266_10005165_pt1 | contig 12301 bp, 12 predicted proteins | sample KBSS13metaG_FD_190356 | JGI IMG/M metagenome (GOLD analysis project Ga0268266, IMG submission 190356) | Switchgrass rhizosphere microbial communities from Kellogg Biological Station, Michigan, USA - KBS S1-3 metaG (SPAdes) (version 2) | ecosystem: Host-associated > Plants > Roots > Rhizosphere... | reverse complement strand
GAGCTCGCGCTGCGGCCCAAGACCGTGCTGTTCGTCACCCACCATATCGATGAGGCGGTGATGCTGGCCGACCGGCTGCTGGTCTTCTCGCCGGCGCCCGGCCGCGTTCTGGAGGTCGTGTCGGTCCCCGTGCCGCGCCCGCGCGAGCCGGGCTTCCGCCAGGACCCGCGCTTCGTCGCCATCGCCGGCCATGTGCGCGGCCTCCTGATGCAGCAAGCCCCGCAAGCGGCATGACCTGGGGCGTGAGCTGGATCGTGCGCGTGGCGACACCGATCCTGTCGGTGCTGCTGCTCTGGTATCTCGCCATCTGGTTCTCGGGCCTGCCGGCTTTCGTGATCCCGCGTCCGGAGCGGGTGATCGAGGTGCTGTGGGTCGACCGCGCCTTCATCTTCGATCATCTGCTGGCGACCCTGCAGGTCGCGGCGATCGGCTTCCTGTGGGCCAATATCGCCGGCATCGGCCTGGCCGTGCTGTTCGACCTTCTGCCGCCCACCCGCCACATGCTGATGCCGGCGGCGATCACGCTGCGCAACGTGCCGTACATCGCCCTGATCTCGGTCCTGATGCTGGCGTTCGGCGACTCGCTGCTGAGCAAGACCACCATCGTGGCGCTGGCCGGCTTCTTTCCGGTGCTGGTCAACACCATGCAGGGGCTGCGCGCGGCCGACGAGGTCCAGCTCGACCGGATGCGAATCCTGAATGCGAGCTGGTGGCAGACCTTCAGCCAGGTCCGGCTGCCCTATGCCATTCCCGCGATCGTGTCGGCGCAGGAGATCACCGGCTCGGGCTCGATCATCGTGGCGATCGCCGCCGAATGGATGATCTCCTCGACCGGGCTGGGCTACGTGATCAACAACGCCATGCAGAATTACCGCGGCGACAAGGTCTATGCCGTCGCCCTGCTCGCGACGGCCTTGTCTTTCCTGATATATAGTTTCGTTCATTGGCTGGGGCGGCGGCTCGACTGGCGGGCCGGCGATCCCCGACGCTAACCCGATCGGAGGCGATCATGGCAGCAGGACTCTCGGCCCAGGCCCAGGCGATGCCGGCCAGCATCCCGCTGGTCGATATCGGCGCGCTGTACGGCAACGATCCGGCCGCGAAGAAGGCGGTGGCGGCGGAGATCGGCGCAGCGTGCGACGACATCGGCTTCTTCTATGCCGTGAACCACAACGTCTCGACCGAGGTGATCGATCAAGCGCTTGCGGCGGTCGACCGCTTCTTCTCCCTGCCGGACGAGGAGAAGCTCAAGGTCGAATGCGACCGCAACAACCGCGGCTACCGCAAGGTCGGCGACACGGTCCATGCCAACGGCAAGGCGAGCGCGCGCGACAGCTTCGACCTCGGCTTCCCGGTCACCGAAGACGATCCCGAGGTGAAGGCGGGCACGCCGCTCTACGCCCCGAACAACTGGCCCGATACGCCGGGCTTCCGCGAGGCGGTCGAGACCTACTATGGCGAGACCTACAAGCTCGGCATGAAGATCCTGGAGGGCTTCGCGATCTACCTCGGCAAGCCCGAGGATTTCTTCACCCGGCATTTCACCAAGCCGGTCGCCGACATGGTGATCAACCACTATCTCGGGGCGAAGGGGTTGCACATCTCCGACCAGGCGTCGGGGCCGCACACCGACCACGGCATCGTCACCATCCTGTGGCAGGACATGCTCGGCGGGCTCGAGGTGATGGGCAAGGACGGCGCATGGATGAGCGTGACGCCGTTGCGCGGCAGCTACGTCATCAATATCGGCGAGCTGATGAAGCGCTGGACCAACGGCCGTTTCAAGGCGACCGTGCATCGCGTCGTGCATCTGCAGGACAAGTCGCGCTATTCCATGCCGCTGTTCTGCAATCCCAACTTCCGCACCATGGTCGATCCGCGCGACCTCGGCGTCAGCGACGCCGACGCCAAGTATCCGCCGGTGATGTCGGGCGACTTCCTGATGTCGCGCTTCAAGGCCACCCGCAAGCTGTGGGGCGCCGAGGACAAGGCGATGGTCTCGAACGACGACAAGCTGATCGAGAAGGCGGTCGATTAGTCTGCTGGGAGCGCGGCTCTCCAGAGCCGCTCTTCTTCGGATTGCCCCATCTATGAGCGGCTCTGGAGAGCCGCGCTCCCAGCAGACGAAAGCCTGTCATCGTCTTCCGGACCGCGAGCCTCCGGCTCGCTCGGATTCAAGAGCGAGCCGGAGGCTCGCGGTCCAGAAGAGCAGGAGCACTTGTTTCTCGGCGTCGTCAGATCAAATAGATGCGGTCCGGCAACTCTTCGCGTTTCGCCTCGCCGGCCGGAAAGTGTGTTGCCAGCACGTTGCCGCAGCGCTCGATCGCCGCGACGAAGCCCTCCGAGATCCGGCCGTCGCGCATGTGCGCGATCAGGGCATCCACCGCGTCCTGCCATTCCGGCTGCGCCACCCGGGCTGCGATGCCCTCGTCGGCGATGATGCGGGCATAGCGCTCCGTCAGCGAGACGAAGATCAGGATGCCGGCGCGGTCCTTCTTGCGCGCGATGCCGCGGGCCACGAACTGGTCGGTTGCTGCCCGGTAGGCGGCAGCGCGCCGCGCCGCCCGCGGCATCAGCGCGACCCGCACGGGCGGGAGGCAGAGCAGCATCGCGAGCGCGAGGAACGCCGCGGCCTGCAGCAGCAGGATCTCGCGTACGGCCAGGCCGGTGAGTGCCACGAGGATCCACGGCAGGAGGAGCGACAGCACGGCGGCGATGAAGATCGGCAGGGCCGTGGCTTCCGACGAGCTGCGCGCCAGCACGCAGACGATCTCGCCGGACGTCCGGGCCTCCGTGGCCCGAATGGCATCGGAAATGCGTTGGCGTTCGCCCTCCGAAAGACTCATCACCATCTCCCCGATGCGCCGCCGCCGCCCGAGGAGCCACCACCGCCCGAGAATCCCCCGCTGGACGAGCTGCTGCCGCCGGAAGACCAGCCGCCACCACCGCTGGACCTCCCTCCGGAATTCATCAGCATGCCGAGCAGGAACCAGCGAAAGCCAGGCGAGACGCTGGCCAGCGCGATCACGGCGATCAGGCCGGCGACGAAGATCCAGGTCGGAATCTGCGGGGCGCTCGGACTGTCCAGGCGCAGCGAGGGCCGCTGCTGCCATTCCGAGGAATCGGTCGTCAGCACGGTGATGATGTCGTCGACGCCGCGCATGATGCCGCCGCCGAAATCGCCGGCCTTGAAGCGCGGCGTGATGGCGTTGGTGATGATGACCTTGGACAGGGCGTCGGTCAGGGTGCCTTCCAGCCCGTAGCCGACCTCGATGCGCACCCGCCGCTCGTTGGGCGCGACCAGCAGGAGGACCCCGTTGTTCTTGGTCTTCTCGCCAAGCTTCCACGCCCTGAAGAGCTCGTTGGCGTAGGGCTCGATCTCCTGGCCCTGGAGCGACGGGACGGTGGCGACGACGAGCTGGATGCCGGATTTGGCCTCGAGATCCGCCAGCTTCGGCTCCAGCGCCGCGCGCGTCTCGGCCGGAATGACGTTCGCCTGGTCGACGATCCGGCCGGAGAGCGCCGGAAAATCGGCGGCGAGGGCGGCAAGTCCGAGGCAAATGAGGGCCAGAAACGCCGCAGCGGACAACGGCACGCGCACGAGGGCGATGCGCGGCATCAGAACTTCACTTGCGGTGCCGTCTGCGCATTGTCATTCGCGGCGAATTCCGCCATCGGCTTGTTCGACCTGAAGAAGGTCGAGGCCCACAGCACGCCGGGGAAGGTCTTGAGCTCGGTGTTGTAAGCCCGCACGGCCTCGATGTAGTCGCGCCGCGCCACGGTGATGCGGTTCTCGGTGCCCTCGAGCTGCGACTGCAGCGCCAGGAAGTTCTGGTTCGACTTGAGGTCCGGATAGTTCTCGCTCACCACCAGCAGGCGGCCGAGCGCGCCGGAAAGCTGGTTCTGCGCGTCCTGGAACTGCTTGAGCTTCTCAGGGTCGGAGAGCTGCGAGGCGTCGATCCTGACCTGGGTCGCCTTGGCGCGCGCCTCGATCACCGAGGTGAGCACGTCCTTCTCCTGCTTGGCGTAGCCCTGCACGGTGGCGACCAGATTGGGAATGAGGTCGGCGCGTCGCTGGTAGTTGTTCTGGACGTCGGCCCACTTCGCCTTGGCCTGCTCCTCCAGCGTCGGGATGTTGTTGTAGCCGCAGGAGGAAAGCGCCAGGACGAGAACGAGGGCGGTGATGAACGAACCGACACGCGACAGGGACTTGGTCAAGGACGCCTCCCATGGCAAGCGGGTGAAACGCGGTTGGAGACTATGGGTTCCGCTTTCCTATTGTCTTTGCTGGGACCGCGCCACTCCGTGGCGCTCATGATCATGACATGAGCGCCACGGAGTGGCGCGGTCCCAGCCATGAGGCTGACCGCTTTCAATCGCCAAGTGACGTCAGGAAGTGATGGACCGGGGCGTTCAGCCAGACCTTCTTGGCATCCATGGGCCGGCATCTCGAATGCCACGACTCGCGCTTCCATTTGGTCTGTGCCACCGCGACAGGCCGCGGGATCACGTAGAGCGCCGGCTCCTTCGCGTCGTTCTTGGCCGGGCAGGCGACCCACGCCGCGAGGCTCATGCGCAGGTCGTTCATCCGGAACTCGAGCGTGTTGTCGTGGGTGAAGTTGGGCATCATCGATCCCTTGCGGCCGAGCTTCTGGATGTTGAGCAGCAACGCCACCCGGAAGTCGAGCTGCGCGTAGGCGGAATCGTTCTCGATGCTGTTGCGGTCGCTTTCCGACAGGAACGGCCGCTTGGGCCACGGCTCGCGGGCCGTCCACGGATGGCTGTGGAAGTCGCCCAGGAACTTCAGGTTCGGCCAGTAGGTCGGCAGCGCCTTGTTGACCGTCTCCAGCCCTTTCGAGGGAGTCACCGAGCTGCGTCCGCGTTCGGCGTTGGTGTCGACGATGGCGACCTCGACGTTGAAACAGCGCGCCTTGCTCGGCGTCACGGTCTCGTAGCCCCACAGCAGACCGAAAGTCTCGCGCTGGCACGTCAGGCGGCCTGCCTTGCCGGCGCGTCCGGGCACGAGGAAGCTTTCGATGGTGGCGATCACCATACTCTGGAAAGCGGCTTCGGACACGTTCACGAGGAAATCGAATTTGCCGGCGGACATGCCCCGATTTTACGCGGTTCCGTGGGTCAGCCCCATGAAACTCAGAGCCGCAGCCGGCGTAGCCGCAATGCGTTTCCGATAACACTTACAGAACTCAGGGCCATTGCCCCCGCGGCGACCATCGGACTAAGTGTCAGTCCCAAAAGGGAAAATAGCGTTCCGCCCGCTATCGGCACGCCCGCTGCATTATAGACGAAGGCGAAGAACAAATTTTGGCGGATGTTTTTCATCGTGGCGTGCGACAACTTCCTCGCCCGGACGATGCCCGTCAGGTCGCCCTTGACCAGGGTGATCCCCGCGCTCTCGATCGCGATGTCGGTCCCGGTGCCCATGGCGATTCCGACGTCGGCGGCAGCCAATGCCGGCGCATCGTTGATCCCGTCGCCCGCCATGGCCACGGTCCGGCCCTCGCTCTTCAGCCGCTGGACGACCCTTGCCTTGTCCTCCGGCAGGACTTCGGCTTCGAACTCGGTGAGTCCGAGCTGCCGGGCGACCGCCTCGGCCGTGCGCCGGTTGTCACCGGTCAGCATGACGATGCGCAGGCCGTCCTGGCGCAGTTCGGCGAGCGCCGCGGCCGCGGTCTCCTTGATCGGATCGTCGAACCGGATCGTTCCTGCGAGCTTGCCATTTACGGCGAGCATGACCGGCCGCTGGAAGCTGCCGAGGTCGACGCCGTTCTCCTTGAGGAAGCGCGCGTTGCCGAGCAACAGGCGCTTGCCCTCGACGGTGCCTGATACACCGCGGCCAGCGTGGGTGCGGAAGTCGCTCACCGGCGCCGGTACGAGGTTTCTTTCCAGGGTGAAGGAAGTGATCGCCCGGGCGATCGGATGCTCGCTGCCGCGCTCGAGGCTCGCAGCCAGTCGCAGCGTCTCGAGCCCGCCCGTCACTTCGGTGATCTCGGGATGTCCGACCGTCAGCGTGCCGGTCTTGTCGATCACCAGCGTGTCGACCTTCTCCAGCCGCTCCAGCGCCTCGGCACTGCGGATCAGGACGCCGGCCGCGGCCCCGCGGCCGACCGCGACCATGATCGACATCGGCGTCGCGAGACCGAGCGCGCAAGGACAGGCGATGATCAGCACCGACACTGCCGCCACCAGTGCATGTTCGAGCGTCGGCGGCGGCCCCCACAATGTCCAGGCCGCGGCCGAGATCACGGCCGCCAGCAGCACGACCGGCACGAACCAGCCGGCAACGGAGTCGGCGAGCCGCTGGATCGGGGCGCGGCTGCGCTGCGCTTCGGACACGAGCTTGACGATGCGCGCCAGCATCGTGTCGGCGCCGACCTTTTCGGCCGTCATCACGAAGCTGCCGCTCTGGTTCACGGTGCCACCGATCACATGGGTGCCGGTCTCCTTCTCGACGGGCATCGGCTCGCCGGTAACGGTCGATTCGTCGACCGAGCCGTTGCCGTCGGTGACGATCCCGTCGACCGGCACTTTCTCGCCGGGCCGGACGCGCAGCGAGTCGCCGACGGCGATCGCGTCGATCGCGACTTCCTCGTCGCTTCCGTCCCTCGCGATCCGGAGCGCCGTGCGCGGGGCGAGTCCCAGCAGGCCGCGGATCGCGCCGGAGGTCGCCTCGCGTGCGCGCAGCTCCAGCACCTGGCCGAGCAGGGTCAGCACGATGATGACGGCGGCCGATTCGAAATAGACCGGCCGGTCCGTCACGGTCGCCACGACGCTGTAGAGCCAGGCCGTGCCGGTGCCGAGCGCGATCAGGGTGAACATGTTGAGCGAGCGTCGCGCGACCGATTGCACACCGCGCACGAAGAACGGCCAGCCCGCCCACAGCACGACCGGCGTGGCGAACAGCAATTCGATCCACGAGGAGAGGCCGTGCGGCAGGGCGAAGAGATGCCCGCCCATGTCGAGCGCCACGACGGGGAGAGCGAGCGCGCCGCCGATCCACAGCCGGCGCGTCATGTCCGCGAGTTCCTCGTTCGGTCCCTGGTCGAGCGAGATCTCCTCGGGCTCGAGCGCCATGCCGCAGATCGGGCAGCTTCCCGGCCCGATCTGGCGGACCTCCGGATGCATCGGACAGGTGAAGGTCGTGCCTGCCGCGACGGGCTTTTGCGGCGGCAGGGCTTCGGCGGGCTTCAGGTAGCGCGCCGGTTCCGCCGAGAACTTCGTCAGGCACTTGGGATTGCAGAAGTAATAGGTGTGGCCGTCGTGGACCGTCGTGTTCCTGGCACCGGCGATCTTCACCGTCATGCCGCAGACGGGATCGATGGCCGTCTCCGGCACGGCGTGGTCGTGGCTGCAATGGTCGTGCTTCATGCTTGTCAGATATACCCTACAGGGGTATGGTTCAAGCATGGACGAACGGCTCAAGAAATCCCAGCTCGCCCGCCTCAGCCGGATCGAAGGCCAGGTGCGCGGCGTCGCCCGCATGGTCGAGGAAGACCGCTACTGCATCGACGTGATCAACCAGGTGCGCGCCGTGCGGGCCGCCCTCGACAAGGTCGAGCAGGAGATCCTGCACGACCATCTGCAGCATTGCGTGGCGCATGCCTTCCACGCCGGCAACGATCGCGAGCGTCAGATCAAGATCGACGAGCTGATGGAAGTGCTCGACAGCCGGCGGCGCTGACATGCGGGTCATCGGATTACTCCTGACACTCGTGATCGGAACGTTGGCCGCGCCGGCATTCGCGGCCACCTACGACCTAGTGATCGACCGGACCTCGGTGCGCATCGACGGGCAGGAGCGTCGCGTCTTCTCGATCAACGGCCAGATCGCGGCGCCGACCTTGCGCTGGACGGAAGGCGAGGAGGTGACGGTGAACGTCACCAATCGCCTTGCCGAGGAAACCTCGATCCACTGGCACGGCATCCTGCTGCCGTCCGCCATGGACGGTGTGCCGATGGTGAACTTCGCCGGCATCAAGCCGGGTGAGACCTTCACTTACCGCTTCAAGGTCCGGCAGTCCGGGACCTACTGGTATCACAGCCACTCCGCCGGCCAGGAGCAGGAGGGGATGTACGCGCCGATCGTGATCGCGCCGGCTGGCGGCGAGCGCATCAAGTCGGATCGCGATTACGTGGTGATGCTGAGCGACAGCCACCCGATGTCGGCCGGTTCCATCCTGCGCAAGCTGAAGCAGGAGCCGGGCTACTTCAACGACCGGCGGCGCACGCTCCCGGGCCTGACGCGCGAGCTCTCGAGTGCCAGGTCATCGGACGAGCGTCAGGCGATCATCCGCGACCGGCTCGACTGGGCTGAGATGCGGATGGACCCGACCGATCTCGCCGACGTCACCGGCTATACCTTCCTGGTCAACGGCCGCGGTCCTGCCGACAATTGGACCGGGCTTTTCCGGCCGGGCGAGAAGGTACGGTTGCGCTTCATCAACGGTGCCGCGATGACGATGTTCGATGTCCGCGTGCCGGGCCTGAAGCTGCGGGTCGTGCAGGCCGATGGACAGGACGTGAAGCCGGTCGAGGTCGACACGTTCCGTTTTGGCCCCGGCGAGACCTACGACGTGATCGTCGAGCCGCGCGAGGACCGCGCCTACACAATCCATGCCGCGTCGATCGATCGGCGCGGCGCGGCGCGCGCCACGCTGGCGCCGCGACAGGGCATGTCGGCGCCGATCCCGCCGCTCGGCGCTCCGCCGCTGCTCGGCATGGCGGACATGGGGCACGGCATGGCCGGTATGGATCATTCGAAGATGGGTCACGGGAGCATGGACCATGCCGCCATGGGCCACGATACCTCCGGCCTCGTGCATGTGCCGCCGCTCGACGCGGTCGCCGGCGAAAGGGTGCTGGGCTATCGCGACCTCAAGCGGCTCGACAAGCGCTACAGGCTGCCCAAGCCGAGTCGCACGATCGACATGCGCCTGACCGGCAACATGGAGAAGTTCATCTGGTCGTTCGACGACCGCAAATATTCCGAAGCGTCGCCGGTCGTCTTCACGCAAGGCGAGACGGTTCGGCTCGTGCTGCGCAACGAGACGATGATGAACCATCCGATCCATCTGCACGGCCTCTGGATGGATCTCGACAATGGCGCTGGCGACGAGCGGCCGCGCAAGCATACCGTGATCGTGCCGCCCGGCCGGACCGTCAGTGTGACGGTCACGATGAGCGAGGCGGGCAACTGGCCGTTCCACTGTCATTTCCTGTTTCACATGACCACCGGCATGTTCCGCGAGTTCGTCGTCGCGTCGGCCGGTGCACCCCCTGCAATTCCGTCCCCGGCGGGTGGCCATGCGCACCATCACTGACGCGGCGGCGCCTCGGACCGTGCATCTCATTGGACCGCGCGCATCCTGCGCGCTCATGCTCATGGTCACGAGCGCGCAGGATGCGCGCCGTCCAATGAGCATGATCCGGCGCGCCGGCGTGCTTCTGTTCCTCCTCCTGATCGCGGCGCCGGCGACGGCGATGGACGATCAGGCAACGTTCTGGCGCGTCGACGGGCTGTTCACGCGACGGATCAGCTCGGCGCCCGATACGCAGTGGAAGGCCTCGGCCTGGACCGGCGGCGATCGCGACAAGCTTCGGCTGCAGAGTTCCGGCATCCTCACCGACACCGGCCATATCGAGGGCGAGGGCGGCACGCAGGGCATCGACAACCGCCTGTTCTACAGCCGGCTGATCGCACCCTTCTGGGACGCCAAGGCGGGCGCGCAGCTCAGCCTGTTCGATGGTGGCCAGACGCGCGCCGCTTTCCTGGCCGGGGTGGAAGGCCTGGCGCCATACGGCATCCACCTCGACGTCGTTGCGGGGATCAGCGAGACCGGGATCGCCTCTCTGCGACTCGACGCCGACTACGACATCCTGCTGTCGCAGAAGCTGATCGCCCAGCCTTACGCAGAAGCGATGCTGGCATCGGGCAACGATCAGGCGATCGGGCTCGGGGCTGGCCTGTCGCGCTTCGAGGTCGGTCTGCGCCTGCGCTACGAGATCGAGAAGGAGTTCGCGCCGTTCGTCGGCGTGAGCTTCGAGCAGTTCACCGGCAACACCGCCAGTTACGCCGCAGCCGACGGCGAGGCGATCTCACGATGGCGGGCGCTGGTCGGGCTGAAGCTCTGGTTCTGAGGCGCCCTGCGCCTCGGACGGCTCGGTGACGCCGTTCTCGTTGTCCTCGGCCCATCTCACGATCTCGACGAAGATCGGCCGCAGGCGCCGGGCATTCGGCGTGATCTCGTATTCCACGCGCGGCGGCACCTCGGCGAAGATCGTGCGCTTGATCAGGCCGTCCTTCTCCAGGGCGCGCAACTGGGCCGTCAGCATGTGCTGGGTGATGCCCGGCAGGCCGCGCTTCAGTTCGCCGAAGCGGTGCACGCCGTGGCTCAGCAGCCAGAGGATCTCGAGCTTCCAACGCCCGGAGATCATGCCGACGGCGCGCCGGAATTCAGCCTGGACCACTTTGGCCAGGGCAGGATCAGTGCGTACACGATTGATGTCGATCATGAGTTCTATATATCATACTAGGTAGGAAAATCAATCCTACTTGAGAAAACCATACAGGAGGCTAAATCACCGATATCCCGAAGGAGTCATGTTTGTGGACGGTTCTCAGTCGCCCGCGTTGAAATTCGATCAGGTCGAGTACCAGACCAGCTTCGAGCCGCCCAAGACCAAGCGGACGACCGACAACCAGCGCCGTCGCAAGCGTTTGCTGACGATTCTGGCTGCATTCGTGCTGGTCACCGGCGGCGGCTACGGAACCTACTGGTGGCTGGTCGGGCGGCATTACGAAACGACCAATGACGCCTATCTCGGCGCCGACAGCGTCACGATCGCACCCAAGGTGGCTGGTTATGTTGCCGAGCTGAAGGTCCAGGACAACCAGCGTGTCCGTCAGGGCGACGTTCTGGCCCGCATCGATCCGCGCGACTACCAGACCGCGCTCGACAGCGCCAAGGCCGACCTGCAGAGCGCACAGGCGACCGCCGCCAACATCGATGCGCAGATCGAGGAGCAGAAGTCGACCATCGCCCAGGCCCAGGCCGCGGTCGATGCCGACCAGGCCTCGGTCACCTTCTCCGAGCAGGAGTTCAAGCGCTACGGCGACCTCGCAAAGACGGGCGTCGGCACGGCCCAGCGTCAGCAGCAGTCCGAGTCCGAGCTCGCGCAGCGTCGTGCCGCGCTCCAGCGCGATCGCGCCGGGCTGAGCGTGGCCAAGGCGCATACCGACGTGCTGCAGACGCAGCGCCGGCAGGCCGACGCGGCGATCGCCGCGAAGACGGCGGCGCTCGCGCAGGCGAAGATCAACTTCGACCAGACCACGATCACCGCGCCGGTCGATGGCGTGGTCGGCGACCGCAGCGTGCGCCAGGGCCAGCTCGTGCAGGCCGGCACGCGGCTGATGAGCGTCGTGCCGACCGACAAGATCTATCTCGTGGCGAACTTCAAGGAGACGCAGACCGGCCGCATGGAGCCGGGCCAGAAGGTGGAGATCGACATCGATTCCTACCCTGGCCAGGCCATCAACGGCACGATCGACAGCCTCGCGCCCGGCACCGGCGCGCAGTTCGCGCTGCTGCCGCCGGAGAATGCCACCGGCAACTTCACCAAGATCGTGCAACGGGTGCCGGTGAAGATCGCGCTCGATCCCGCCAACCCGTTGACCGCGCGGCTGCGGCCGGGCCTCTCGGTCACCGCGACCGTCGACACGCGCAGCGCCCCGCAACCTCAGCAGCCGGCGGTGCATCAGGCCACCCGATGAAACCCGTCGACGCGGAGCCGACGCTGCGCGACTGGCTTGCGGTCGGCGGCGGCATCCTGGGCGCCTTCATGGCGATCCTGGACATCCAGATCACCAATGCCTCGCTCGCCGAGATCGGCGGCGCGATCGGCGCCACGCCGGCCGAAGGGAGCTGGATCTCGACCGGCTATCTGATGGCCGAGATCATCGTCATCCCGCTGACCGGCTGGCTGGCGCGCACCTTCGGGCTGCGCCGCTTCCTGTCGGTCAATTCGACGCTGTTCATCGGCTTCTCGATCCTGTGCGCCCTGAGCAACAGCCTGGGCGAGATGATCCTGTGGCGTGCGGGACAAGGCATCACCGGCGGCGTGCTGATTCCAACCGCCATCACCATCGTGCGCATGCGCCTGCCGGCCAGCAAGCAGCCGGTCGGCGTGGCGCTGTTCGGCATGGTCGCGACCTTCGCGCCGGCGATCGGTCCCACGGTCGGCGGCTGGCTGACCGAGAACTGGAGCTGGCACTACATCTTCTATC
>Ga0268266_10005164_pt1 | contig 12303 bp, 11 predicted proteins | sample KBSS13metaG_FD_190356 | JGI IMG/M metagenome (GOLD analysis project Ga0268266, IMG submission 190356) | Switchgrass rhizosphere microbial communities from Kellogg Biological Station, Michigan, USA - KBS S1-3 metaG (SPAdes) (version 2) | ecosystem: Host-associated > Plants > Roots > Rhizosphere... | reverse complement strand
CGCGGCGCGCTCCAGCCGCTTGCCGCCGGCCAGTGCCCGTATGACGACCTCGCGGCAACGCGCGACCACGGCGGCATCCACGCCCACCTCGCGCTTGATGCGCGCGGCGTTTCGCGCCAGCACGCGCGGCGCGAGTAGTTGGGTCATCCAGCGCACGTCGGCGGCGGCCACGAAATGCAGCGTGCCGCGCATCGGCCAGGTGCGCACGATGGAGCGCCGGGTCTCGGCGGCCTCGACAGTGGCTTCGGTGGCGTCGCGGCAGCGCAGTCCGAGCGCCCACAACGATCCGAGATAGTCCTGTGCCTGCACGGCGCCGAACCAGGCGACGACTTCTTCGGGTGAACGGAACGCGGTACGCGCCAGCGCCTGGTTCTCCAGGCGTCGGCGCAGGATTTCGGCCGGCGTCATGGCGCGCTCAATCGGCGCGCAACAGCTCGTTGATCGAGGTCTTGTGGCGGGTCTGCGCGTCGACGCGTTTCACGATGACCGCGCAGTACAACGAGTACTTGCCGTCGGCGGAGGGCAGGGAGCCCGATACCACCACCGAGCCCGCGGGCACGCGGCCCTGGATGACCTGGCCGGTGGTGCGATCGTAGATCTTGGTGCTCTGGCCGATGAACACGCCCATCGAGATCACCGACCCTTCTTCCACGACCACGCCTTCGACCACCTCGGAGCGCGCGCCGATGAAGCAGTTGTCTTCGATGATGGTCGGGCCGGCCTGCAGCGGCTCGAGCACGCCGCCGATGCCGACACCGCCGGACAGGTGCACGTTCTTGCCGATCTGCGCGCAGGAACCCACCGTGGCCCAGGTGTCGACCATGGTGCCGCTGTCGACATAGGCCCCGATGTTCACGTAGCTCGGCATCAGCACCACATTGGGTGCGATGTAGGAGCCGCGGCGCGCCACGGCCGGGGGCACCACGCGGGTGCTGCCGCCGGTCAGCAACTGGCCGTCGTCGGCTTGGGAGCGCGCGGCGTACTTGAGTGGCACCTTGTCGTAGAAGCGCGTGTAACCGGCTTCGACCAGCGTGTTGTCGTGCGTGCGGAAGTACAGCAGCACAGCCTTCTTCAGCCACTGGTTGACCACCCACTGGCCGTCCTTCTTTTCCGCGACCCGGGCCTTGCCGCTGTCGAGCAGTTCGATGCTCTGCTCGATGGCATGGCGCAGCGCCGGCGGCGCATTCTTCGCGTTGATGTCCGCGCGGCGCTCGAAGGCCTCGTCGACGGTGGCGGCGAGAGTAGTCAGGTCGGTCACTCAGTGGGTCTCCAGGAAAGTACGGATACGTTGCGCGGCGGTGACGCATTCGTCCACCGACGCGACCAGCGAGATACGGACGCGTCGCCGGCCGGGATTGTCTTCATTGCGCGCTCCGGGCGTGACGCCGCGCGTTTCGCGCGCCAGGTAACTGCCCGGCAGGATGGTGACATTCTGCCGCGCGAACAACTCGCGCGTGAACACTTCGTCGTCGCGTTGCACGTCGGGCCAGAGATAGAAGCCGCCGTCCGGCTCGGTGACGTCGAGCACCGGCGCGAGTATCGGCAGCACGCGGGCGAACTTCTCGCGGTACAGCGCGCGGTTGGCCGCGGCGTGCGCGTCGTCGTCCCAGGCGGCGATGGACGCCAGCTGCGTGGGCACGGGCATGGCGCAGCCGTGGTAGGTGCGATAGAGCAGATAGGGCTTGATCAGCGCCGGGTCGCCGGCCACGAAGCCCGAGCGCAGGCCGGGAACGCTGGAGCGCTTCGACAGCGAATGGAACACGACGCAGCGCTGGAATTGATCGTGGCCGCCGGCGAGCGCGGCCTGCAGCAGCGACGGCGGCGGCGAAGACTCGTCGCGATACAGCTCGGCGTAACACTCGTCGGCTGCGATCACGAAGTCGTGGCGCTCGGCCAGCTCCAGCGCATGCCGCAGGAAGTCCAGCGACAATACGGCGCCCGTCGGATTTCCCGGGCTGCACAGGAACAACACCTGGCAGCGCTCCCAGGTGGCCGCCGGCACCGCTTCGAGGTCCGGCTGGAAGCGTTGCGAGGCGACGGTGTTCAGGAACACCGGCTCGGCGCCGGCCAGCAACGCCGCGCCCTCGTAGATCTGGTAGAACGGGTTGGGCATGGCGACCACCGGTTTCGCGCGCGCCGACGTGCTAACTACCGCCTGCACGAACGAGAACAACGCCTCGCGCGTGCCGTTCACCGGCAGCACCATGGTGTCGGCGGCAACCCGGACGCCGAATCTGCGCTCCAGCCACGCCGCGCAGGACGCGCGTGTCTCCGGCAATCCCGCCGTCGCGGGATAACTGTCCAGCTTGCCGAGGTTCCGCCGCAGCGCGTCGATCACGAAGGGCGGCGGCGCGTGCTTGGGCTCGCCGATGGACATCGCGATGTGTGGCAGTCCGGCGGGCGGCGTCTGGCCCGACTTCAGACGCGCCAGTCGTTCGAAGGGGTAGGCCGTGAGCTGGGCGAGGCGGTCGTTCACGCGGCGGCGCGGCGATCGAGCGTGCCCGACAGCTTCTGCTGCAGGCGCGTGGCCGCGGCCTCGTCGAGTGGCGCGCCCGACAGCGACGCTAGGTAGAACACGTCCTCGGCGCGTTCGCCCACGGTCATGATCTTGGCGGCCAGCAGGTCGACGCGTTCTTCCATGAGCACCTTGCCGATGTCGCACAGCAGGCCGGGGCGGTCGCCGGCGATGAGCTCCAGCACCGAGCGCTTGTTGCGCTCGTCGACGCTCACCGCGATCTGCGTGGCCGTGCGGAACATGCGCGCCTGGCGCGGCACGCGGCGCGTGACCGTGACCGGCGCTTCGTCCGGGTGCTGCAGCGCGCGCCACAAGGCGCGTTCGATCTCGCCGACGCGTTCGCCGTCGGTGATCGGCGCGCCGTCTTCCTCGAGCACGTGGTACAGGTCGAGGCTGAAGCCGTCGCCGGTCGGCGTGATGCGCGCGTCGACGATGTTCAGCCCCAGCTGGTCGAGCACCGCGGTGGTGATGGCGAAGCTGTTGTAGCGGTGCGGCGCGAACGCGAGGATGGCGGTGGTGCCGCGTTCACTCGAGCTCTGCACGGCGACCAGCGGATCCTCGCTGCCCGGCTCGCGGTCGGCCAGCAGCTGCGTGTGCCAGGCGACTTCCTCGGGCGTGTGGCGCAGGAAGTAGGTGGGCGTGAGCCGCTCCCAGGCCGAACTGATCTCGGGCGAGGTGATGCGCCCCGACGCCGCCAGCAGCTTGCGCGCGCCGTCCTGCGTCTCGCGCATCAGCTCGTCGGTGTCGATCGGGCTCTCGAGGCCACGGCGCAGCGCGCGCTTCACGCGCTCGTAGAACTCCTGGAACAGCGAGGCCTTCCAGGAATTCCACAGTTTCGGGTTGGTGCCGCGCACGTCGGCGCTGGTCAGCACGTATAGATAGTCGAGGTGCGACTCGTCGCCGACCTTGCGCGCGAACGCGTTGATGACCTCGGGATCCGAGATGTCCTGCTTCTGCGCGGTGACCGACAGCTCGAGGTGGTTGCCGACCAGCCACGACACCAGTCGCGCGTCGTAGCGCGACAGGCCCTGCTCGAGGCAGAACGATTCCGCGTCAACCGCACCGAGCTGCGAGTGATCACCGCCGCGGCCCTTCGCGATGTCGTGGAACAGCGCCGCGAGGTACGCGATCTCGGGCTTCGGCAGCGTCTGCATGATGGCGGAGAGCTGCGGCAGCTCGTGGTCGTACTTGCTGAGCGCGAGGCGGCGCAGGTTGCTCAGCACGAACAGGGTGTGCGCGTCGACCGTGTAGGCGTGGAACAGGTCGTACTGCATGCGCCCGACGATGCGGCCGAAGGCCGGGATGTAGCGGCCGAGCACGCCGTAGGTGTTCATGCGCCGCAGTTCGTGGGTCACGCCCGCGGGCGCGCGCAGGATCTCGAGGAACAGCCGGTGATTGCGCGGGTTCTGCCGGAACTCCTCGTCGATCAGCCACAGGTTCTTGTTGATGGCGCGGATGGTCGAGGCGCGCACGCCCTTGACCTCCGGGTTCTGCTGCAGCAACACGAAGATCTCGAGCAGCGCCGATGGCGTGCGTGCGAACAACTCCTCGCTCACGGCTTCCAGGTAGTCGTTGCGAACCTGGAAACGCGGATTCAGCGGCCGCGGCGGCGAGTGCTCGTTGAGGATGGCCTCGCGGAACAGCTGCAGCAGCAGTTCGTTCAGCAGCGACACGTCCATGACCGTGCGGTAGTAGCGCTGCATGAACTGCTCGACCGCGAGCGTGAAGGTGGCGTCTTCGTAGCCGAACAACTGCGCCAGCTTGATCTGGTGATCGAACAGCAGGCGGTCCTCGCGCCGGCCGGTGAGCACGTGCAGGCCGAAGCGCACCTTCCACAGGAACGACTGCGCCTGCTTGAGCTTGCGCAGCTCCGACAGCGACAGGAATCCGTGCGTGCGCAGCTCGTCGAGCGAGCTGGCGCCGAAGTGTCGCTTCGCGACCCAGGCGATGGTCTGGATGTCGCGCAGGCCGCCCGGGCCGGTCTTCACGTTCGGCTCGAGGTTGTACGCGGTGTCGTTGGCCTTGGCGTGCCGTTCCTGCTGCTCGGCGACCTTGGCTTCGAAGTAGGCCCTGACCGGCCAGATGCGATCCGCGGACACCGCCGCGCGCATCTCGGCCAGCAGCTCGGCGTTGCCGGCCAGCAGGCGCGATTCCACCAGCGTGGTCATCACGCCCACGTCGGCGGCGCTTTCCTCGGCGCATTCCGGCACCGTGCGCACGCTGTGGCCGACTTCGAGGTTGATGTCCCAGAGGAAGGTGACCAGGCGTTCGACCACGCCACGGCCGGCGTCGTCGGGCGCGGCCGGCACCAGCACCAGGATGTCGACGTCGGAGTGCGGGTGCAGTTCGCCGCGCCCGTAGCCGCCCACGGCGGCCAGTGTCCAGCTCTCGTAACCCGCGGGCAGTTGCGAGCGCCACACCTCGAGCAGGATGGCGTCGATGAGCTCGGCGCGCGCGTGCACCAGCGTCTCCACCGATTCGTCGGCGCGGAAGCGCTCCACCAGTTCGGCGTGCGCCTCCTTCAGCTCCGTGCGGAATGCGTCAGGTGCGTGCCCGGCGGCGGCGAGGCGCTCGGGGAGCTGCGCCAGCCTGAGCCAGGGCGAGGTACGGATGACCGTGGTCTCGTTGGCTTCCAGTTCCTCGTCCAGTGATGCCATCTAGTTAGTCCGGTCCTTGGCGCTGAGGGTCAGCACCTCGTAACCGGTTGGCGTCACCAGGATGGTGTGTTCCCACTGCGCCGAAAGCGAGTGATCCTTGGTGACCACGGTCCAGCCGTCACCCAGCAGGCGCACGTGGCGCTTGCCGGCGTTCACCATGGGTTCGATGGTGAAGGTCATGCCGGCCTTGAGCTCATCACCCGTGTCCGGCTCGCCATAGTGCAGCACTTGGGGATCTTCGTGGTAGATACGGCCGATGCCGTGCCCGCAGTACTCGCGCACCACCGAGAAATTGCGTTCCTCGACGAAGGTCTGGATGGCATGGCCGATATCGCCGAGATGCGCGCCCGGCTTCACCTGCTCGATGCCGCGCCACATGGCTTCGAAACAGGTCTCGGTGAGACGCTGCGCGGGCACCGCGGGCTTGCCGACGTAGTACATGCGGCTGGTATCGCCATGGAATCCATCGCGGATGACCGTGACGTCGATGTTCACGATGTCGCCGGACTTCAGCACCTTGTCGTTCGGGATGCCGTGGCACACGACGTGGTTGACCGAGGCGCAGATGGTCTTGGGGAAACCCCGATAGTTCACGTTGGCCGGGATGGCCTTCTGCACTTCCACGATGAAGCGGTTGCAGAGCCGGTCCAGCTCTTCGGTGGTGACCCCCGGCTTGACGTGTTCGCCGATCATGTCGAGCACGTCGGCCGCCAGGCGGCCTGCCACGCGCATTTTTTCCTGATCGGCCGGGGACTTAATGGTGATGTTGCGGCTCACGAGGGAGTCCATTGAACGCACCTTCGTAAGGCGTTGTTTTGACGGGGAACAAATGGTATAAAGCGCGGCCTTTTTTGGCAATGAAACCTCGATAAACCACACGCGCAACCTTTCGACCCCGCCTCTCCGGGCAGGTCGGAATAACGGGTGGATGGGTGTTCGGCGTAGCGCATCGCAACTCGGGTGAGTTGGGACGCTCCGAAGAATAACCACCCGGGCGGCGCGGAGGCTTAACCCACCAAGGAGAATTCGATGTCCGGCGTGTCAATGCGACAGATGCTGGAAGCGGGCGTCCATTTTGGACACCAGACCCGCTTCTGGAACCCGAAGATGGCTCCCTACATCTTTGGCGAAAGAAACAAGATCCACATCATCAACCTCGAGAAGACGCAGCCCATGTACACGGCGGCTGCCAACTTCGTGCGCGGCGTGGTCGCGGACGGCGGCAAGGTGCTGTTCGTCGGTACCAAGCGCTCGGCGCGTGAGGCGGTGGAGAAGGAGGCGCGTCGCGCCGAGATGCCCTACGTGAACCAGCGCTGGCTGGGCGGCATGCTCACCAATTTCAAGACCATTCGTCAGTCCATCAAGCGGCTGGCGGATCTCACCGAGATGTCGGAGAACGGCACCCTCGGCAAGCGTGGCAAGAAGGAAGCCACGATGATGCGTCGCGAGAAGGACAAGCTCGAGAAGAGCCTCGGCGGCATCAAGCAGATGGAATCACCCCCCGACGTCATTTTCATCGTCGACGTGGGCCACGAAGAGATTGCGATCCTGGAAGCCAAGAAACTCGGCATCCCGGTGGTCGCGATCGTCGACACCAACTGCGCGCCGGACAACGTGGACTACGTGATCCCGGGCAACGACGACGCCATGCGCGCCATCGCGCTGTATGCCGCGGGCATCGCCGACGCGGTGATCGAAGGCCGCTCGCAGGCCCCGGCCGTGGTCGTGGGCGAAGACGAATTCGTCGAGCTCGATGAGAACGGCAATCCGCGCAAGAAGAGCGCGCGTAGCGCGCCGCAGAAGGCGCCGGCACCGGCGCGTGGTCGCCGTCCCGCCAACACCGCCAATCGTGGTCGCCGCCCGGCGGTCGCGAGTGTCGCGGCTGAGCCGGAAGAGGGCATCGATGCCGCCTCGTTCACCGACACCGGTGAGGCTGCTCCGCGCAGCGCCACGGCCAGCGCCGGCCGTTCGCGCACCGGCACGGGCAACCCGCCGAGCCGTGGTCGCGGCGGTGGTGGACCGCGCCGCGGCTGATCGCCGGCACCGTCCTAACTATTCAAGGAAACGAGATGACAATCACTGCAGAAGCCGTCAAGCAGCTTCGCGAACGTACCGGCGCCGGCATGATGGAATGCAAGAAGGCGCTGGTGGAAACCAACGGCGACCTGGATGCCGCCGCGGAAAACATGCGCAAGGCGGGACTCGCCAAGGCCGACAAGAAGGCGTCGCGCGTGGCCGCCGAAGGCGTGGTCGTGGTCGAGAAGTCGGCCGATGGCAAGACCGCCGTCGTGGTCGAAGTGAACAGCGAGACGGATTTCGTCGCGCGTGGTGACGACTTCCGCGGCTTCGCGGGCCAGGTGGCCCAGGCGGCGCTGGCCGCCGGCGCCGGCAGCGTCGAAGCTGTCAACGGCCTGAAGCTCGCCAGCGGTGAGACGGTCGACGAGAAGCGTCGCGCGCTGATCGCCAAGATCGGCGAGAACCTGAACGTGCGCCGTGTCGCGCTGATGAAGGCGCCGACGACGCTCGGCGTGTACGTGCATACCGACGGCAAGAAGGCCGGCCTGGTCGCCGTCGAAGGCGGCGATGCCGAGCTGGCGCGCGATCTCGCGATGCAGGTCGTGGCTTCGAGTCCCCGCTACCTGAGTCCGGCAGACGCGCCGGCCGACATGGTGGCCAAGGAACGCGAGATCGCCACCGAGCAGGTGAACAACGACGCGGCCAACGCGAAGAAGCCGGCCGAGATCAAGGCAAAGATCATCGACGGACGCGTGCGCAAGGCGGTCGACGAGTTCGCGCTCACGCAGCAGGTGTTCGTGAAGGACGGCGATCTCACGATCGCCAAGCTGCTGGAGAAGAACAAGGCGAAGATCGTCGCGTTCGAGCGCTTCGAAGTCGGCGCCGGTATCGAGAAGAAGACCGGCGACTTCGCGGCGGAAGTCATGGAACAGGTCAAGGCGGCACAGAAGACCGACAAGACTGACCCGCCGACAAAGCACTGATACGGCCACCGAAAACCCCGCCCTCAGCGGGGTTTTCTTTATGGCAAAGTGAGGATTCGAAGCACATGACTGCAAGCCGCTACAAACGCATCCTGGTCAAGCTCTCGGGCGAGGCGCTGCTCGGCGCTACCGAATTCGGCATCGATCCCCAGGTGCTGAAGCGCATCGCGGGCGAAGTGCTCGACATCCAGAAGACCGGCGTGCAGGTGGCCTGCGTCATCGGCGGCGGCAACATCTTCCGTGGCGCCGGCCTGGCGCGCGCCGGGCTGGATCGCGTGACCGCCGACCACATGGGCATGCTGGCCACGGTGATGAACGCGCTCGCGATGCAGGATGCCGTCGAGAGCCTGGGCGGGCAGGCGCGCGTACAGAGCGCGGTGCGCATCAACCAGGTGTGCGAGGACTATATTCGCCGTCGTGCAATGCGCCACCTCGAGAAAGGCCGTGTTGTCATCTTTGCGGCCGGCACAGGCAATCCATTCTTCACCACCGACTCGGCGGCCGCGCTGCGCGCCATCGAGATCAACGCCGACGTGCTGCTCAAGGCCACCAAGGTCAACGGCATCTACGACTCGGACCCGATGAAGAATCCGGGCGCGAAGCGTTACGCGACCCTGACCTACGACAAGGTGCTGGCAGACCGACTCAACGTGATGGATGCCACCGCCATAGTCATGTGCCGCGACAACCGCATGCCGCTGCAGGTCTTCAACCTGAACAACGCCGGCGACCTGCCGCGCGTGGTGCAGGGCGAGGACATCGGCACGGTCGTCACCAACGATTGAAGCAGTACTGGAGAGGGACATGATCGACGACATCAAGAAGGACGCCGCCACTCGCATGGGCAAGTGCGTCGAGACGTTCCAGGCCGACCTCAAGAAGTTGCGCACCGGGCGCGCGCACCCGTCGCTGATCGAGAACATGAAGGTCGACTACTACGGCACCGACACGCCGCTCAAGCAGGTTGCGAACATCAGCGTCGAGGACGCGCGCACGCTGGTGGTCTCGCCGTGGGAGAAGTCGATGGTGCAGGCCATCGAAAAGGCCGTTCACAAGTCGGACCTGGGTCTGAACCCGATCAGCGCCGGCACCGTGATCCGCATCCCGCTGCCGCCGCTCACCGAGGAGCGCCGCCGCGACATCACCAAGGTGGTGCGCGCCGACGCCGAGAACGCGCGCGTCGCCGTGCGCAACGTGCGCCGCGACGTGATCGCCGACGTCAAGGAAGCGCTGAAAGAAAAGCTGATCACGCAGGACGACGAAAAGAAGGCCGAGGGCGACATCCAGAAGCTCACCGATAAGTACATCGGTGACATCGACGGACAGCTCGCCGCCAAGGAAAAGGAAATCATGCAGGTGTGAGCACGCCTGCCGCACCTTCCGTGAGCATTCCCAAACACATCGCGATCATCATGGATGGCAACGGGCGCTGGGCCGAGGCCCGCGGCCTGCCGCGCCATGCCGGCCACAAGGAAGGCGTGCGGCCGGTGCGCATGTGCATCGAGGAATGCGCGCGTCGCAAGATCGGCGCGCTCACGCTGTTCGCTTTCTCGAGCGAGAACTGGCAACGGCCCGTGGTCGAGGTCGGCACGCTCATGCAGCTGTTCCTGGATTCGCTCGACAAGGAAGTCGAAGACCTGCATCGCAATGGCGTGCGCCTGCGTTTCATCGGCGACCGGCAGGCATTGAGCGTGCGACTGCAGTCAAGCATGGCGGCGACCGAAGAGCTCACCGCCGCGAACACCGCGCTGAACCTGCAGGTGGCCGTGAGTTACGGCGGACGCTGGGACATCCTGCAGGCCGCGCGGCGGCTGGCGGCGCGGGTGGCGAGCGGCGCACTGCGTACCGAGGCCATCGACGAGCAGCTCTTCGCCAGCGAGCTGGCGCTCGCGGACGTGGGGGATCCCGATCTTTTCATCCGCACCGGCGGCGACCATCGCATCAGCAACTTCCTGCTGTGGAATCTCGCTTACACCGAACTGCACGTCTGCGACACGTTGTGGCCGGATTTCGGCCTGCCTCAATTCGAAGTGGCGCTGGCTTCGTTCACGTCGCGCGAGCGCCGGTTCGGCCTGACCGGCGAACAGGCGCGAGAGGCGGTCCGCAGTGCTTAGGCAGCGTGTGCTCACGGCCATGGTGCTGGTGGCGGTGCTGTTGGGTGTCATGCTCGGCCTGCCGCCGATCGCCACCATCTGGCTGATCACCGTGCTGGTGCTGATCGGCGCGTGGGAGTGGGCGGCCTTCATCGGCAATGGCAGCGCCCCGGCCCGCGCCGCGTTCACGGTGGTGGTGGCCGGCTTGCTGATCGGCAGCCTGTACCTGTATTCGACCTCACCCGACTTCGTGCGCGTGGCAATGACATTGGCCATGTTGTGGTGGGCGGCGGCATTCCTGTGGATCTGCCTGGCGCCCACGCACGTGAACCCGGTGTCGGCCGCCATCGCCGGCGTGCTGGCGCTGGTGCCGTGCTGGCTGGCGCTGGTGTACATCACTTTCACCACCAACAGCACGTACTGGGTGTTGTTCACGCTGGCGCTGGTGTGGGCGGCGGATACCGGCGCGTTCTTCGCGGGACGGTGGTTAGGCCGCATGCCGCTGGCGCCGCGCGTGTCGCCGAAGAAGACCTGGGAAGGCGTATTCGGCGGCATGCTGTTGAGCGGGCTGGTGGCCTGGTTCGCCGCGAGCTTCGTATTCAGCGTCGAAGTGTGGAAGTTCGTGGCGATCTGCGTCGGCGTGGCCGCGGTCTCCATCGTCGGCGATCTCACCGAGAGCATGTTGAAGCGCGCCGTGGGTCTCAAGGACAGCGGCAGCGTGTTCCCCGGTCACGGCGGAATGCTGGATCGCATCGATAGCGTGACGGCCGCGGCACCGGCGCTGGTGTTCGCGCTGCTCAGCCTGCAGGTCCTTCCATGAATGGACCCGCGATGAGGGGCGTCGCCATCCTCGGCTCCACGGGTTCGGTGGGCGAGCACACGCTCGACGTGATCGCGCGTCACCCGGACCGTTTCCGCGTGGTGGCGCTGGGCGCGCACCGTAATGCCGCCAGGCTCGCCGAGCAGGCGCTGCGTTTTTCCGCGCCTTACGTGGCGCTGGCGGACTCGACCGCGGCCGCGGAGCTCGAAAGAACATTGCGCGCGCGCGGCTCCACGGCCCGCGTGCTCGCCGGGCCGGGCGCCCTCGAGGAGATCGCCACGCTGCCCGAGGTGCACAGCGTCATGGCGGCCATCGTCGGGGCCGCGGGATTGCGCTCCACGCTGGCCGCGGCGCGCGCCGGCAAGCGATTGTTGTTAGCCAACAAGGAATCGCTGGTGATGGCGGGGCCGCTCCTCATGCGAACGGTGCGCGATTCCGGCGCCACGCTGCTGCCGATCGACAGCGAACACAACGCGGTATTCCAGTGCCTGCCGCGGGATGCCGCGCCCGGCGTCGCGCCGCCGGGAGTCAGACGTATCCTGCTCACGGCCTCCGGCGGTCCGTTCCTCGATGCCGACGCGCGGCGGCTGGAAAACGTCACTCCGGACCAGGCCTGCGCACACCCGAACTGGGTCATGGGCCGCAAGATTTCGGTGGACTCCGCGACGCTGATGAACAAGGGGCTCGAATTCATCGAGGCCTGCCTGCTGTTCGGCGTGCAGGCATCCCAGGTCGAGGTGCTGATCCACCGCGAGAGCATCGTCCATTCCCTGGTGGAGTACGTCGACGGCTCGGTGCTGGCCCAGTTAGGCGCGCCCGACATGCGCACACCCATCGCCCATGCGCTGGCGTGGCCGGAGCGCGTGAGCTCCGGTGTACAATCCCTCGACCTCGTCAGGGTCGGAAAGCTGCGATTCGAAGCCCCGGACCTGCGACGATTCCCATCACTGGGCCTGGCCCAGGAGGCCGCGCGAGCCGGCGGGTCGCGGCCAGCCTCCCTGAATGCCGCCAACGAGGTGGCCGTGGCGGCGTTTCTCGAGGGTGGATTGAACTTTGCTCAAATTCCGGCAGTCATTGAATCGGTGATGACAACGACATCGGGTGGGGAAATCCGCGACCTCGACGATGTGCTCGCGGCCGACGCTGAAGCGCGCGCCCGCGCTTCCTCGCTCATCCGGCCTCGTGCCGTGCACGCCTAGGGGTACTTGATGGAGTTCGG
>Ga0268266_10005161_pt1 | contig 12303 bp, 12 predicted proteins | sample KBSS13metaG_FD_190356 | JGI IMG/M metagenome (GOLD analysis project Ga0268266, IMG submission 190356) | Switchgrass rhizosphere microbial communities from Kellogg Biological Station, Michigan, USA - KBS S1-3 metaG (SPAdes) (version 2) | ecosystem: Host-associated > Plants > Roots > Rhizosphere... | reverse complement strand
GAAATACGCGCACGTAATGGTGCCCGTCGCCGCGATGCCGACGCAGCCCGCTCCGCCCAAGGCGAAGTAGTCCTGTGCGCGGACCACGCCGGAGTTGATGGCGAGCGGACCACGCCGGAGTTGATGAGGGGAGCGGACCACGCCGGAGTTGATGAGCGGACCACGCCGGTGCGGACCGAGCGGACCACGCCGGAGTTGATGGAGCGGACCACGCGAGCGGACCACGCCGGCGGAGCGGACCACGCCGGAGTTGATGGAGCGGACCACGCATGCGGACCACGCCGGAGTTGATGCGGACCACGCCGGAGCGGACCACGCCAGCGGCGGGGCGGACCACGCCGGAGTTGATGCGAGGCGGACCACGCCGGAGTTGATGCGAAGGCGGATCACGCTTGCTTCGAACATCCTGATTCTGTCCGGTCGACGTCCGCCGTTCGGACGATATGGCCGAGTCCCGGCCACACACAGCGACAGCCAACAACGAATTCGCGTGATTGCGAGTGGCATTTCGCGTGCTGAGAGCGTCCGCGATGACGCTGCCGCGCCAGGTGCTGCCGGGCCAGTTCTACATGCTCACGCGTCGTTGCTCACAACGACAGTTCTTGCTCCGGCCGGACAAGGAGACGAACAACGCGTTCGTGTATTGCCTCGCCGAGGCCGCGCAGCGGTTCGAGATCGAGCTGATCGCGGCGCAGCAGATGTCGAACCATCACCACGTGACTCTGTTCGATCGATTTGGACGCGTGATCGAATTCACGGCGCACTTCCACAAGATGCTGGCGAAGTGCCAGAACGCGCTCCGCGGCCGATGGGAGAACATGTGGTCGAGCGAGCCGCCGTGCTTAGTCGAGCTCGTGGATCGGTCCGATGTGATCGACAAGACGCTATACGTCGCGTTGAACCCGGTGCTCGACCACCTGGTCGACCGCGTCGCTCACTGGCCGGGCGCGAAGACAGTGCGAGCCATGCTCGCGCAGGAGCCACTCGAAGCTGTACGCCCGGCACATTTCTTTCGCGACGCCGGCGTGATGCCGGCGTCGGCGCGCTTGCGCTTCACGATTCCGGAAGAGCTTGGCGGCGCGAGCTCGGTGCTCGATGAGATTCGCGCGCGTATCGAGGCGGTCGAGTGTGCTCTCGATGGTGAACGTGCGCGGACCGGGATGCGTGTCGTGGGACGCCGTCAGGTGCTTCGACAGTCGTGGCGAGACTCGCCAACGAGTCGCGAACCTCGGCGAGAATTGCGTCCGCGCGTCGCCGCGCGTTCGAAGTGGTCGCGGATAGAAACGCTGTGTCGCAACCACGCCTTCCAACGGGCCTACCGCGCGGCGCGCGCCGCGTGGATGAGGAAGCAGCCGATCCCGTTCCCCGCAGGGACGTACTGGATGGCGCGGTTCGTCGGCGTGCCCGTGGCGGCTTGAAACGAGCGGCGTGGTTCGCCGGTGCTAGCGCGTTCTGTCGGGACGCGCCGTCGCGGCGTGGCGAGAAAGCTGCCGAGCTCGGCTCGACTGCACGGCGCGTTGCGAGCGGCTCCAGAGATCGCCGCAGGCCGGCGAGCTCCGAGGCTAAATCAACTCCGGTGTGGAGCGGGAGACGGGATTCGAACCCGCGACGTCAACCTTGGCAAGGTTGCACTCTACCACTGAGTTACTCCCGCAATGGCAGGCGCAATTTCTAGCGGCCCAGTGCCGGCAAGTCAAGCGGTCTTGCGCGAAGCCTTGTCGGCCCGAAGAGCCGCGTCGGCGCGCTCGGACAGGCTCTCGAACGATTCTTCGGCCTCGGTCGCTTCGATGATGCCCACGGACGCGGTCACCGTGCCGTCGAGCAGGTTGGCCTCGGTGATGTGCGTGCGGCAGCGCTCGATGACGATCCGCGCGCCGTCGAACGCGGTGCCGGGCATCACGATGGCGAACTCGTCGCCGCCGAGGCGGAAGCACGCGTCCATCACGCGCGTGTGCTTGCTGAGGATCGTTCCGATCGTGCGCAGCAGCTCGTCGCCGGCCGCTTCGCCGAAGCGATCGTTGGCGGTGTTGAAGCCGTCGAGATCGAGCATCGCGAGGCTGAACGACTGCTGGTAGCGGCGGTGGCGCGCGAGCTCGACGCCGACGCGCTCTTCGAACGCGCGTCGATTGAGCAGGCCGGTGAGGGCGTCGTGCGTGTTGTCGTAGCGCGGCCGCGGGAAGCTGCGGGTCTTGTGGAGCGGGATCGCGATGATGTTCGCGAGCAGGCGCAGGACCTCGGTGTCTTCGGCGGCGAACTCGCCGGCCGAGCGGGTCGCAGAAAGCACGCCGACGACGTGCTCGCCGTGGATGAGCGGCACGCAGATCTGGTGGCCGTCCGGCGCGCGCACTGCCTTGCGCTCGGTGACGCAGCGGCCGGAGAACGTGGACTTTTGCGAGCGGCGCAGACCGAGCTGGTGGGCGGCGCCCGACGATGCGCGGCACACGACGTCGTCGCCCTCGACGAGCTCGACGGTGCAGGCGGCGCCGTCGGTGAGCCCGACCGCGCGCTCCGCGACGAGGCGCATGATCTCGTCGGTGTTGAACGCCGCCGCGGCGATCACGTTCTGCAGCTCGATGATCGAGAGCAGCCGCTGGGCGCTCGGCGTCGGCGTTTCGGCCATGAGCCGCACTATACATGGCTATCGGACGACGATGGCGCCTTGGTCGCGCGGCGTGATCGTCCAGACGTCGGCCGCGCCATCGGGGTAGCTCGGCATCTCGCCGCCCTTGGACAGGTCGGTCTCGTGGGATGCGGTGACCGTGTAGCGGCCGGGGTGGTCGAGCGCGACCCAGCTCTCGAGATCGGCCGAGACCTCGGCGCTCTCGCCGGGCGCGAGCTTCTTGTAGTAGGAGATGCCGCCGAAGTCCCAGCCGTCCTTGATGGGGAGCGTGGTGCCGTCGTCGCGCGTGACCGTGAAGGTGAAGCGGTTGTCGCGCGGGCCGCGCTGGCGGCCGCCGATCTCGAAGCCGACGGTCGTCGGGCCGGTGTTGGTGGCGACGAGCGTGACCATCGCGGGCGCGCCGCGCCGGATCTCGTGCGGGAAGCGCCACGTGTAGCGCATGCCGGCATCGAGCGGCGCGCGCTCGTGCATCGGGATCGCGAGTGCGTGCGCGATGAGCTGCGCGGTGTCGCGATCGACTTGCAGGTAGACCTGCTGGCCGGTCGAGTCGCGGCCCACGCCCGACGACCGGAGTTGATGATCGCCGATCACGAGCGTCGGGAACGCGTTGTCGGCGAGCGGGCCGGTGCGAAGCTCGACGTCGAAGCGCGAGTTGTCGTTCGCGGTCGAGTAGACGTGCGCCTCGCGGATCGGCGTGGCCGGGTTGACGAGCTGGACAGCGAGGGCAGCGACCGCGAGGATCATGATGGATCCAACGCGCTCGCGGCGATGACGGTCTAATCCTCGCGATCGTTGCGCTTGCAGACGGGGGCGGCGGCATGGCCGTGCGCGGCCGATAGCGCCACGTTATCGAGCGCGACGTTGTCGCTGCGCAGGCCGGCCGGGCCAACGAGCGCGCGGGCTTCGGAGGGCAGGGTGCCGTGCCATGCCACACGGCCGTCGACCCACGCGGTGAGATCGTCGCCGACGATCTCGGCACGCAGCGTGTGGGGCTCGCCCGGCTCGAACGCGGCGACGTGCGCGGCGCGCTGCGGCTTCACCTTGATGTAGCCGTCGGCGCCGCATTCCTCGTGCGTGCGCTTGCCGGGGTTGCTCTTCACCGAGATCTCGAGCTTGGGCTTGGGATCGAGCCGCCACATCACGTACACGACGTTGCAGCCGTTCGCGGCGCGCAGCTTGAGCCCGACCTGGCGGCGGAGCTGGCCGTTCGCGAGCGCGCGGCCGGCCTGCGAGTCGCCGCGATACGTGAACGCGAGCTCGGCGGCATCGCCGCCGGCATCGAGCGCGAACGCGCGCACGGTCGGCTCGATGATCGCTTTGTTGGCGATCGTGCCCTTGGTGACGCACAGGTCGGTCACCGGCGCGACGTCGATCGACGGCGCGTGATCGATCGGCGCCGCGATACTCGAGCCGCACGCGGTCATCGCGAGACACAGCATGCGCGATCTCACGGCGGACCTCCAAGCACCTCGCGCAGGCTCGCGAGATGCGCGGCGTAGTAGGCCTGATCGGCCTTGGCCTTCGCGTAGTCGAACCACACGGTCTGGCGGTAGCGCTTGCTGTCCTCGCCGCCAACCTTGTCGAGCGCGGTGAGCTGACGCTCGAGCTCGGCGACGAGCGCGTCGGTGTCCTCGGCGCGTTTGGTCTCGATCGCGATCGTCGCCTGGATCGTCGTGAGCGTCGCGTCGATGCCGAGCGGATCGCGGCCCTCCGCGACGAGCCGCTTGCGGGCGGCCGCGGCGCGCGAGTTGGCGCCGCCTTGCCACAGCGCGCCGAGGCTGACGCCGACCTGGAGCACCGCGAAGTACGGCGTGGGATTCGTCGTCGAATCGAGGAACTCGTCGACGCCGGCGCGCACGCTGACATCGACGAGCTGCGCGCGACGCAGCTTGGCGTCGGCGTCTTCCATGTCGGCGTCGGCTTGTTGATAGGAGGCGAGCGCCGAGCCGAGCGCGTGATCGCCGCCGGCGGGAAGCGTCGCGAGCTGTTGGTGTGCTTCCGCATCGAGCTCGCGCAGCTCGTCGACCCGCAGCCGGAGCGCCGTCGCTTCTTGCGCGGTGGTGCGGCGCGCGTCGAAGTCGGCGGTGACGGCCTTGAGGATCTGATCGGCCTCGGCGAGCTCGGTGTCGAGGACCTTGGCCTTGGCCGCGTACGCGCGCGCCGCGGTCTCGCCGCGCAAGCCGTCGAGCGCGCGGTGGCGCCGGCAATCAGCGTCGGCCTTCGCTTTGGTGGCGAAGCCCTCGTAGATGCCGGTGAGCCGATAGTTGAAGCCGGCGATCAGCCGGAGGTTGCTGGTCTGCGACGGGTTGACCTGCGACGGCGATTGCTCGACGTAGCCGAACAGCCCGATCAGCTGCGGCGCGAGCTGCGTCGCAGCGGTCGCGTCGCCGACGTTCTGCACGAAGTCGCAGTAGTCGTCGGCGTGCGCGGTGGCCGCGGTCGCCGCGAGCATCATCGCGATCGCGATCTTCAAAAGAGCAGCGGCCTTCCGCCGACGAACAGCACGTCGTCGGTCGCGGCGGCGTTGTCGGTGAGCTGGAGCTCGACCATCTGGCCGCGCAGCTGCTTGTCGCGCTGGGGATGCTTGAACTGGACCTCGCCGGGCAGGATCTCGACGACGGTGCCGACCTGGTGGCAGAACAGCATGCCGACGCGACAGCCGTAGAGCGAGTCACCCTTCGACAGCTTGCCGAGGTTGTCGTACGGCACGAACGCGACCTGCGCGTGATCGTGCATCGCGCGCAGGTACGACGTGTGCTCGATCGTCTCGAGCAGCTTGTCCTGGCGCGCGAGCGCGGTCTTGAGCGTGTCGCGCGTCTCGATCGCCTTCTGGGTCTCGAGCCGCGACGCCTCGTACTCCTGCTTGATCTTGAGCACGTCGTAGCTCATCGGGTCGCCGGAGGGCTTGTCGGCGAGCAGCGCCTCGAGCGAGCGCGTCTGCGCCTCGAGATCGGCGGCGCGCGTCTCGTACTCGGCCTGGCGCTCGACGAGCGACAGGTTCGAGGTCGTGATCTGTGCGAGCTGGAACTTACCGGTCAGCATCGCGTTGCGATCGATGAGGCCGGCCCGATACTCCTCTGCCATGCGCGCCTGCGACGCGCTCGCGTACGCGTTGTTCGACCGCCGGATCGCGACGCGCGTCGATGCGGCGCTGGTCGCGAGCTCGTGCATCTTGGCGAGCGCCGCACGCCGGCCGTCGAGGTCGCTCTCGATCGCCTTGGCGAACTCGGCCTGGAACGCCTGCTGGACTTTGATCGAGCGCTCGGCATCGTCGAGCGCGGCGGCGGTCTGATCGCGCTGGTTCTGGCGCTCGGCGAGCTGGCCTTCGAGCGCGAGAACTTTATCGTCCGTCGACGACAGCGCGAGCGGCACGATCCAGCGATTGCTCATGTAGAAGAACGCGGTCGTCGCGATGTAGCCGATCAGCACGAACACGATGATCGTGAGGATGCCGAAGCCGAGCAGGCGGTACGCCGTGACCACGTGCTTGGACAGCGACTTCGGATCGAGCTTGTCGGCGACCAGGCCGATCTTCTCGAACGCGGCCCACTTGCGCAGATTGGGCACCTGCTCCGCGTTGCCGACGGGCACGAGGCTCGGCACGGGGCGCGCTTGGACGGTGCTGTCGCTCACCGCGACGGGGGTAAGCGGGATCGCGGGCGCGATGCGCAGCGGCGGCATCGCCGACATCTCCGGCGGTGGCGAAGGAATCGTTGCCGGAGGCACGGGCACGATCGTCGGCGGCAGTGCCATCGGCGGTTTGACCGTCGTGATCGTCTGCGGCGGTGGGGCAAAGGGCACGATCGGTTTCGGCGGGTGTCCGGGCACCGCCGGCTTGAACGTCGCCGGCATCGCGGCGATCGCGCGCGGCCTGGCAAACGGGATGACTGCAGCGGGTGGCTTGTCAGGTACTGCCATCGCCGGCGGCCGCGCGCGCTGCGCGAATTGCGCAGGCGCACCGAGCTGTTTCTCGACGAGCGTCGAGTCCGCGTGCATCAAGCGAGGCTGCGACTTGCGCGGTGTCATCCGAGCGGCGCTGCGCTGCAAAACCTTCGCCCGGTGATCGCGCGCGTAGCTCTGCGATCAAATGCGATCGTTCGCGCGATCGCTGGGATCCACGCGCTCCAGCTGGGGTGAAGAGGTGTCCCCACTTTTGACGATCGCAATCGCAACTCTGCACGTTCGCTCGTGCGCAATCCGCGCAAACCACGCGGCGCGTGTCTTGCTGGATTCGTCGTCGAGGAGCTGTGGCGTCGTTTCCGATCTACCTCTTCATCTTCATCGTGTTCCTGAACCGCTACGTGTTCGGGCTGTACCTCACGTTGATCCGGAAGAAGGATCTCGATCCGAAGATCGCTGGCTACGAACCGACGGTGACGATCGTCGTGCCGCTCTTCAACGAAGGCCCTTCGATCTACGACACGATCAAGAGCTTCGCGGCGCTCGAGTATCCGGCCGACAAGCTGGAAGTGATCGTCGTCGACGATTGCTCGACCGACGACTCGTATCACTGGGCGTGCAAGGCAGCTGACGAGCTGCCGAACGTGCGCGTGTTGCGCAACAAGGTGAATGTCGGCAAGCGCAAGGGCATCAACGCCGCGGTGCGCGCGTCGAAGGCCGAGATCATCTTGTCGGTCGATTCCGACGTGCTGGTGTTCCCGAGCGCGTTGCGCGAACTGGTCGCGCGGTTCACGACGCCGGAGATCGCGGCGGTTGGCGGCCGCATTCACGTCTCGAACCCGAACCAGAACTGGCTGACCAAGCTCCAGACCATCAAGTACTACTTCGGGCAAGAGCACCTGAAGAACCTCGAGCGCGCGCTCGATCAGGTGATGTGCCTGTCGGGCTGCCTGACCGCGTATCGCCGCAGCGTGCTGATCGAGCTGGAAGCCGTGCTCGAGGATCGCAACCTGCTCGGCGTGCCGATCAAGTACGGTGAGGATCGGTTCCTCACGCATCAGATCGTCAAGCACGGCTACAAGACGCGCATGACGATGGACGCCTTCTGCTTCACGAAGGCGGCGCCGAACCTGCGCGCGTACTTCAACCAGCAGCTGCGCTGGAAGCGATCGAACATCGCCGACTTCATCATCGGCCTCGGCGATGCGTGGCGGCTGCATCCGCTGCTCACGGTCCAGTACCTGTCGATGCTGCTGCTCGTGCTGGTCTATCCGTTCGTGATCATCATGCACGTCGAGAACGGCAAGTTCTTCGAGCTCGCGGTCACACACGTCGTGCTGATCGGCGGGTTCTCGCTCGTCTACTACTTCGCGCCGTCGGTGCGCGCGCTGCCGCCGTGGCTGCGCGTCCATCCGATCGCGTTCCTACCCATGGCGGTGCTGATGCCCGTGGCCTACCTGCTGCTGACTCCGCTCGGTCTGTTCACGCTGGACAGCTCGAGCTGGGAGACGCGCGGCCATCAGGCGGCACCCAAAGTGAGCCCCTCGACATGATCGTCGCCGCGCATCAGCCTCATTACCTGCCGTGGTTGGGTTATCTCGACAAGCTGGCGAAGGCCGACTTGTTCGTGGTGATGGACGACCTGCAGTACGAGGCGCAGAACTTCCAGAACCGCCAGCGGCTGAAACTACAGAGCGGCGCGGCGTGGCTCACGGTCCCGCTCGAGCGCGGCTCGCAGGCCGAGCGGATCTGCGAGAAGAAGATCGACAACGCGGGCTCGCCGAAGCAGCACTGGCAGCGCCGCAGCTGGCTCACGATCGAGCACAGCTATCATCGCGCGCCGTACTTCGCGCGCTACGCCGACGCGGTCCACGACATCTATGTGCGGCCGTGGCGCTACCTGCTCGATCTCGACATGCACGTGTTGGGGCTCGCGCGCACGTGGTTCGGCATCACCACGCCGATCGTGATGGCGTCGTCGCTCGGACTCACGGGCCAGCGGACCGATCGCATCCTCGACATGTGCCAGCGGCTCGGCGCGCGCGCGTACCTGTCGGGCGGCGGCGGCTCGACGGGCTATCTCGACGCCGAGCAGCTCGGCCGCGGCGGCGTCGGCGTGATCTGGCAGACGTTCGCGCATCCGACGTACGAGCAGAGGTACGGCGGCTTCGCCTCGCACCTGGGCTTTCTCGATCTGCTGTTCAACTGCGGCGAGGCAAGCCGCGACATCCTGTTCGAGCGCAGCCACCCGGCGCGCCTGGAGGCCGCATGAACCGCATCCTGCAAGAGCAAGGTGGCCGCGTGCTCGCGTTCGGCGCGCACCCGGATGACTTAGAGGTCGGCGCCGGCGGGTTGCTCGCGCGGCTCGCGGCACACGGCGCCGAGGTCACGATGGCCATCGTCTCGATCCCGAACCAGCCGGAAGCGCGGCGCGCCGAGGCGCAAGCCGCCGCCGACGTGATCGACGCCGAGCTGTTCGTGCTCCATGAAGACAAGCCGTGCCGCGTCGAGGACATCCCGATGCACGAGCTGGTGCGCCGCATGGATCAGCTGGTCGGCGACGTCCGTCCCGATCTGGTGATCACGCACTCCGCGAACGACCTCCACTGGGATCACGGCCTGGTCAATCGCGCGACGGTCTCGGCGCTGCGCCGCACGCCGTGCGACCTGCTCGCGTTCCTGTCGAGCCCGGAGATGAACGCGCAGTCGCGCACGTTCGGCAACTGCTTCGCCGACATCACCGGCTACGTCGAGGCCAAGGTCGCCGCGATCGGCTGCCACAAGTCGCAGCTCGCGAAGCTCGACCTCGAGTCGTCGCGCGACCTGGCGCGCGCGATGGGGCGGATCAGCGGCTTCGAATACGCCGAGGTCTACGAGACGCTGCGCGTTCGCGTTTAGCCCACAGGCGGCTGCAGTGGGCCTTGTGTCGCCGGCTGCTCGAGTTGCGCAGGGTGCGGAACTCGGCGAAATCGCTTGCCTGAATCCGGGCATGGGCCGTGCTCTTTGCCCGCCCCATGCGCAGCCTCCTCTTTGTTGCCGCGGCGGGTCTCGTCACGCATGCCCACGCTGACGTGACGCGTTGTTCGACCGGCAAGGCGCCGGTCGCGTACTCGGTCGAGGACATCACGACGCAGAGCGGGGACACGGGCTGGTTCCCGGGCAACTCGCCGGTCCAGCTGCGGCTCACCGGCGAGATCGTCGGCAAGACGTCGGTCGGCATGGACCTCGGGCCGACTGCCTGCTGGGACAGCGCGATGGCGCTCTCGACCCCGGGCATCGCGAAGACCGGCACGTTCGACGTCGAGTACGGCGCCGACCTCCAGCTGTTCGCGCAGATCCACACCTCGATCCTCGGCCAGTCGATCGACTGGTCGGGACAGATTCCAATCCCGTACGTCCCGACCGACCTGTTGCTCGCGGCCAACACGACGTTCAACCCGGTCGTGCTCGCGGACTCGAAGGTCTCGTCCGTGAGCGTCTCGGATACGACCAGCACGATCCCCGTGATCTCGACGAGCTCGCTCAGCGACATCATCGGCATCAGCGGCATCTCGGGTGGCCTGTCCGTGACGGTCACGGGCCAGATGACGTCGACGTACACGACCGACTCGATCTCGCTCGGCGACGCGACGTTCACGTCGGCGGCGGGCAGCGCGGCGATCGATGCGCCGGCCGGCGGCTACGGCACGAGCCTCGCGGTGACCGCCGGCGCGGTCGGCAACGTGCACTACGTACCCGCGCTGGTGTTCGCGGCCAACTTCAACGTCTCGATCTTCGGCATCAAGGTCGTGAACCTCCAGCTCTCGAACATCTCGCTGCCGCTGGACCAGATCGATCGCCCGGTCACGCTCACCGGCTCGCCGACGCAGATCGGCCTGCCGCACCTCGACACGATCCCGCAGTCGCTCGGCTTCGCGAGCGGCGCCAGCCAGGAGCTTCAGCTGCACAACAGCGGTAACGCGCCGCTGATGATCGAGCTCGCGACGGGAGACACGTCGGGCACGACCGCGGATCCGGTGACGATCGAGCCGGGCTCGGACGGCATCGTCGACGTCACCGCCGCGGATCCGACGATGCTCGGCGGCAGCCTCGTGCTGTCGACCAACGATCCGAACCACCCGACGATCAGCATCGCGCTCGATGCCGCGTCGGCGGGGCAGACGAATCCGCCCGCGGGCTCGGGCAGCGACTCGGGCGACGCGGGCGATCCGACCGGCGAGGGCGGCGGCTGCAACGCCGGCGGCTCGAGCGGCGGTGGCCTCGCGTTGCTGGCGCTCGGCCTGATCGTCGCGCGTCGTCGTCGCTAACTGTCGCTGCCGAGCGACTGCGAGCACGTCGACTGGATCGTCGGTGCCGCGGTTCTTCCCCAGCTCGGATGATCGCACGTCGGCTCCGCGGTCCGGCACGGCCACGGGCCCGTTGCGGTCTTCGTACACGCGACGAACCACCAACGCGTCCACGGCGTGGACGTTCGCGGATCGGTTTCGAGCACATCGTGGGTGCCGTCGATCTCGAGCTCGAGTCCTATGTCGGTGACGCGGTTCGCGCCGACGCGATGCGAGAACACCCGCAGCGCCGGCACGACGCGATCGACGTACTCGCAGTGGCCGGCGCCGCACGAGCCGGCGATCTGCTCGAACACCGGGCCCGCGACCTTGCCGGTCGTGGTCTGCATGACGAGCCAGTACATCACGCCGCCGGAGTCCGGTTGGTCGTCCTCGTAGACGCTGGCCGTTTCGAGCGTCGCGACCCGCCGGCAGGTCTTGCAGAAGTCCGCCGCGACGGGCGTCAGCGCGCTCGGATCGTGCACGACTTGCGCACCGGCGACGCGCGCCACGAGACCGACGACGAACAGCGCACGCACCCCGAACAGACGCGACACGAAGCGCTCGCATTCCTGCGATATGCTCGCGCGATGGCGAGCTTCCAGGAGCGTCTCCTCGCGATGTCCACCGTGAAGAAGGGCGCGATCCTCGTGCTTGCCGGTGCGTTCCTGTTCGGGATCGACTACATCGAGCCTCCGGCCCACCGTCAGGTCGTCATGCACAGCATCCCGCTGTGGGGCTTGGGCGCGTTCGGCGCCGTGCTCGGTCTGATCGTGATCGCGGTCGGGCTCGTGCGACGGCGATGACGTCACCGGTCCTGCTCGTGCACAGCGGCGGCTTCACGTCGCGGCAGTGGAAGAAGCTCGAAGCGGCGCTCGCGCCCACGCATCGCGTGATCGCACCGGACCTCACGGGCTATGGCGCGCGGCCGCGCTGGCCCAGTGGCGAGCCGTTTCACTTCCAGACCGACGTCGAGCTCTTGCGGACGTTCGCGACCGAGCCGATGCACGTCGTCGGCCACAGCTACGGCGGCTTGCTCGCGCTCCAGCTCGCGCTGCAACGGCCCGGCCTCGTGCGCTCGCTGTCGCTCTACGAGCCGGTCGCGTTCGGCATCCTCGATCCTCACAGGGCTCGCTTCGCTGGCCATGATCGCGCGGACTTCGAGCTGCCGGCGATCGATCCGGCCGCGCCCGACGGCTGGCTCGAAGCGTTCGTCGACTGGTGGAACGGGCACGGCGCCTGGCAGAAGCTCGGCGACGACACCAAGGCTGCGTTTCGCGACGTCGCGTGGAAGCTCTCGGAAGAGGTTCGCTCGCTGGCAAGCGATCGAACGGGCGCGCGCTACGCCGCGGTAGACGCGCCGACGCTCTTGCTCGGCGGCGGCAAGACGACCGCGCTCGAACGCGCCGTGCTGGACGCGCTCGCTGTGACGTTGCCGCACGCGACGTTGCGCATCTT
>Ga0268266_10005160_pt1 | contig 12304 bp, 7 predicted proteins | sample KBSS13metaG_FD_190356 | JGI IMG/M metagenome (GOLD analysis project Ga0268266, IMG submission 190356) | Switchgrass rhizosphere microbial communities from Kellogg Biological Station, Michigan, USA - KBS S1-3 metaG (SPAdes) (version 2) | ecosystem: Host-associated > Plants > Roots > Rhizosphere >... | reverse complement strand
GGATGTGAGCGTGGCGATTTCGGGGACATCGTGGACTCAATATACTCTTGCTTTTACACCTACCGAAGCTTGTGTCGTAGAAGTGTTTGTGGAAGCCTGGGGAACTACTTCGCAGTCATTGACTGTCAGTGGCCCCGTAGTCATCAATCAATAAGGAGTAGAAAAACATGTACGGCGCATTCGATCTCATTATTAATTCGTCAGCACAAGCTTCAACGTGGGGGACAAATCAAGACCTCTCTAACATGGATTTTGTGCATGCCGCCATTCCTTTCGTGGCAGTTAACTTCGCTCCAGCTACTAAATATTCGTATGACCTGCTTGGACAACTAATTAAGACCTCATTTCCAAATGGAATGAATATCACCACAACGTATGATCTTTTGGGAAACCGGTTAAGCGTGGTGACTGACTAACAAGCGTTAGCGGATTTGGCAAGTGTGCATTTCATTGCAAGCAAACACCTATTAAGCGCACGGTGCTCAACATGTTTCATGACGGCAAACATGTCACATCCAGAAAATCAAAAACTGAAAACTCGCAAACACCAACAACACTTTTGAGGAAGTAAAAAACATGCAAAACAAACGTCTCCCCCTGCCAACCTCTCCCATGCACAAGGGCAATGTCAATCAAACGGCGGTTCATCCCGCAACGGCTGAGGCCATAATTTCACATCGAAAAGCACCTTCCAACATTTACCGGTTTCCCGCAAAAAGGGGAAACGGATCTAAACATCTGCAGCCAGTTCTTGGAGCGCCATCCATCGCTGAGCAAGCCAGAGCCCTTCGTCATAACGTCGATCTTATTTTTGAGTACTGTAACAAACAAATCGAATATGCTGCTAACTACGGCTTGCACCAAGGAGCGATTGGCGCACTTCTGTCTGGCGTCGCAAATGCTTTTGACACTTGCGATCTGATGGTTCAGTTGCTTCGAGAGTCCGGATATACTGCCAATTTCGTGTTTGGGCAAATTCGATTGGCGACTGCGGATTGGTCGAATTGGCTCGGTTGTGATCCGCTCAGTGTCTGGTCTGCGAGTAATTTGTTGGCCAACGGCGGAATTCCAAACAGTTATACATGGACCGGAACCGAATTCGTTTTGGATATGGATCATGTCTGGGTGGAAGTTGATATTGGCGGAACTAATTATGTTTTTGACCCTACGAGGAAATCGTATACATATAAAAACGGTGTTGATGTCGGGTCTGCCATGGGCTACAACCAAACCGCGTTCATGGCTCTCTCCAATAGTGGGGCCACTGTTACCGCTGACTATGTTCAAGATCTAAATCGATCAGGCGTGAGAGCCAAATTAAATGACTATTCAGCCAACTTGGTAGATTGGATTCGGGCTAACAGACCGGATGCTGGCTTGGATGATATTGTAGGTGGCAGGACTATTGATCAACCTGCTCTAGGCGTTCGGCAAATGGTTCTGCCGTATCAAACTCCGTCCACTACTCCAACTATTTGGACTGATATTCCTGATCCATACAAAGCCGTATTCGCCATTGAATACGACACCATCAATGTAAGCTTCTTTTCGGCCGATATAAGCGATAAAAGAATCTCGTTGTTCTTTAATGCAAGCCACGAGACAGAGCTATTTGTTGATGGTTCAGTGATTGCGACCAGTTCTCCTCAGGTTGTAGCCTGGAACTCCGTTCTGTTGACTGCCACCCATCCATTTACTTATCCGTGGTCAAACCAATCTACATACCACCAAATTTGGACTGATCATTCCTATGCCATTTTCCAATCATTTGGTTCAGGCGGTAAGACACTAGCCAAACAACATCGCGTTAAGCTTAGAGACGCATTGGCTGCGGGTGCCGCGCTGACGGACGAGTCCGTAGCAGGGTGTGCTCTCGCGATCGTGGGTCAGATGTGGAATGAGGAAGTTTCCAGCGTTACTCGCATCTTGGACCAGCTGTGCGGTGTTGCAACTGTCATGCATCACAATTTCGGCGTTTATGGGCACTATGACACTCTTCTCGAGAACATCGGCGGGGCCGCGTGGAACAGTTCTCCTTACGATAACAACTACGATAGGGTCAACTATCATAGAACAGCTTTGGCCATTCATGGTGTTACGCTGGAAGCTGCTACCATCGCGGAAAATACGCGCGTAGGTGGCGTTAGTACGACGCCCCTTGTCGATATCGCACTTAATGCTGGACAGAAAGTTTATTCTGCAACGAGCGCGAATTGGCTCACTTCCGTCCGGCCCAATCTAACTAGCTACGATACTGCGACATTAGATGACATCGAAACTTACTACATCAACGATGGTTGGGAAATTTTTATTCCAGAGAATGCTTCCATCGTCAAAGGATCATGGAATGGTTTGGGATATTTTGCCGTTCCTTTGAGCCCATATTCCGGCACTATTGGGATAATTGGTGGTGCACTTAAGGGTGGTTCTGGTGACGACACACTGCTTTTGGGTGATGGAGCGGAAGATGCTTCGATCGGGAATGACATCATTAATGCTCTTAAGGATGCATACAACAATGCCCGGAACCTGTATGACAATTACAGAGCTGATCCTGTAAGTTTGTCCAACGGGGGCTTCGTTCACACAAGAACGGATCTGTCTGTGGGGACTGGAAGTTATCCTTATAATTTGGCATTCACGCGACGGTATAATTCGCTTCAGCGCCAGGTTGACGGTCCGCTCGGCCTTGGTTGGAGCCATAGTTTTGACGCGAGCTGCAAGATTTCTAGTGGAATCATTCCCGCTCTCGCAGATGATTCTGTGATAGCTGGCGTTCCTGCTATCGTAAACTTGTTCATCGCAACAGACTTGCTTACCGACTTGTCTCGGCCGAATGACAAATACTTGACCGTAATTCTTTCATCACAATGGTGGGCTGACCAGCTTAAGTCAAATATTGCAAGCGTCAACACTGGTCATCTGACAGAGATATTTGTTAAACTGCCAGATGCCACATTTGTGGCTGAATCCTGTAACAACGACAGTAGCTTCGTCATCAACCTTGATGGTTCCTATACCTACCAAAATGTGGACAAAGTTACGTACGAATTTAATTCTGATGGGCAATTGGAGACAGTGTCTTTCCCGTATGGGGTTACCCTGACATACAGCTATACCAGCGGTCACCTTACGTCAATTACGAATAATATGGGCAGAACTCTCTCTCTTAGCTATTTGGGAAACCGTTTGCAAACTGTTTCTGATGGAAATGGTCGGTCGGTTGACTACACTCTAGACGTTGATAGCAATTTGTCGCAGTTTACGGACGCTATGGGGAATATTTATACTTACGAATATGATTTGCCAGGGCAAATGACAAAGCTGTATTTCCCTGAGAATCCGTCCACCACGCTTCTGACAAACACCTACGATTCGCTCGGTAGGGTTAAGGAACAGAGAGATTTTGCAAACAACCTAACATCATTCTATCTTTCCGGGCACCGTAACGAATGGGTTGGTCCAATTGGAAACAACGGTATTACCTATTTCAATAGTGGTGGCCGAGCGGTACGAATCATAAATGCTCTCGGGTTCGAAATCTCAAAAAAATATGACGGAAGAAATCGACTGACGCAAGTGCTGGAGCCTGAGGGTAATTCCGTCAACTTTGAATACGATGCCAACAACAATGTTACCCAAGTACTTTTCAAAGCAAAACCTGGCTCCGGTCTTAGTGACCTGACTAACATTTTGACGTGGGATCCAAATTGGAATCGTCTAAGCACTTTTACCGATACGGCTGGAAAAACTACTGAGTGGACGTACGATGCTGTTACGGGCGCCTGTACTACCATTACGCGACCAAATGTGGGTGGATTGACTCCTCAACAACACGCCACCTACAACTCCAGGGGGCAAATCTCCTCCATAACTGATGAGGCTGGACTTGTTACCACGTTAACATATGATGCGACGACAGAGAAGTTGCTTTCAATTGTTAAAGATCCGGGTGTTTTTCCTCATCTAAACATCACTGTCAGTTTCACGTATGATGCAGCCGGCAATTTGGTTACATCGACGGATCCACTCGGAGGCGTGACATATTTTGAACGAAATGATCTCCGCCGAATTACCCAAGTAACTTCGCCTGCGCCTTTTAGCTTCGTATCCAAGTACAGCTACGATGACAATGGAAACTTGAATAAGTTTGAACGTCAAACCGACTTTTTGGGCAATCCTTGGCTGACTACCCAGTCGTCCTATAGAGCAAATCTGACCACAGAAACGATCACTGACGAGAAATTGGGAGTAGCGCAGCTTGTTTCTGATGCGGACGGTCGTTTTCAGTCTCTTACAGACCAAGTGAATCGGACTATCAGTCAGAATTATGATAGTCTGGGACAGCAAACAACGATTACTGCGCCTGATACTAATATTTTTGAGACTCGCACCTATACCCCGAACGGCAAATTAGCCACAGTAAAAGATGCAGTAAACAACGTTACCACCTTTGAATACGATGGATTTGATCGGTTTGTGAAACGAACATACCAGGACGGGTCGTACGAGGAGTTTACCCTTGATGCTCGGAGTAACGTCACTACTGTACGCACCAGAAGCGGTGCCCATATCACAATGCAGTATGATGAGTTAGGTCGTCTCGTTAATAAATCTGCCGACTCTCAGCCCCCGGTGACATATAGTTACGATCTTGCTTCAAAACTCAAGGAGGTTAGCACTCCTGTGAGTGGTGGAGGAATTACTGCTGGTTCGTACCTTCTCGACTACGATTCTTGTGGGCGATTTATTCAGGAACAGGCGGCAGATGGCAAGACGGCAACACATCAACTGGACCTCATGGGTAGGCTAATCAAAACAACTTATCCTGATGGTTATTTTGTTGAAAGAGAGTACGATGAACTTGGTAGACTTGCTAATATCAAATTGAACGGCTCTGTAAGCAACGCGGTACACTTTGAATACAACGCACTGTCACAACGAAAGAAGTTGACTTTTCAAAATGGCGTAACTACTGACTATGTATACAATAGTGACAGTTCGCTGAAAAGCTTCAAGCATACTTTTAACTCAAGTAGTGGTTATGTTTCTTTTGACGTGAACAATGATGCGCTTAATCGTACAAAGTCTATTCGAACAAATGATGTGAGATACCGGTGGTCGCCAAATTCCGTAGGAACTGTTTCGTATGGAGCGGCTACTTCAACGAATGAGTGTACGACTGTTGGTGGGGACACGATTTCCTATAATTCATCAGGTTGTCTAGTCGGAGACGGAACTTGGACGTATACCTATAACACTGAAAATAAGCTGCTTTCGGCCAACAAAACAGGTATTTCAGTTGACTATGAGTACGATCCGTTGCAGCGGCAAGCGGTTAAACGCGTTGGCTCAAATTCGACGTTGTATTTCTACTCTGGCTGGCAACGCTTAGCCGAGTACGATCTCACATCAGGGACGCTGATTAGACGATTTGTCTATGGTTCTGCCTCTGATGAAGTTCTGCTCTCGATTGATGCTTCTGGGGTAGTGACCTTCTATTCAAGTGATCCACAACTCTCCGTAAATGCAATTACCGACGCTGGGGGAAGTGTCCTCAGTAGAAGTAGGTATTCTCCATATGGTGAAACTTGGTCGGATTTCAACCTAAGTCATGGTTATACCGGGCAACGATATGATGCTGAAACGGAACTTTATTACTATAAACATCGGATTTACTCTCCGAGGTTGGGCCGGTTCCTGCAGCCCGATCCTATTGGTTATCGGGATGGATACAATCTATACTGTTATGCTGGAAATTCTCCAATCAACAGGTGTGATTATTTTGGATTGACCTGGCAGACCAATCTCGCGTTCCTTCTTGATTTTCTTACTGGCTCAGGAGAGGACGTACGAAACTATGGAGAAGGTGATGTTCAGACGCAGGAAGTAAAAAATTCGCCGCTTGGCTGGTATATTCAGCTGTGCGCCTATGGGGTCGGTCGTGGATCTAAAGATTTTGACACTGCCGTTACAGTCCCTTGGAACACTAATCTTGCATTCTTGACTACTGTGGCGCCAGGGATGGGGGCGTTGGCTGCCGCCACAGCGAGCGTCGCCGGCAAGGCCCTGGAGAGTTTGAGTCCTTTCGAAGCCGACAGTTCTTCGCCAGGCCCGAAGGAGCTAATTCAAAAAGCATTTTCAACCGATCCCGGCATGTGGGGGAACACCGCCGCTCAGCTTGGTGGCATTGAAATGGATCCTGGCAAAAATGGTCCACTGCCACAAAACAATGAGTACATTAAACTTTGGCGTACAAGTGATTCCACTGTACACGTCCAAATTCAAAATTGGGCGACAGCTGATTCGTTCTTTGCACATGCGCAAGAATGGGTTTCACCCGGATTATTAACAGCCCTGGACATAGCCGGCTTCGGAGACATAGCTCAAGGTCTCGCAAAGTTGAGAGAACAGGCCGACAATGAGGATAATTTGTGGCGTCCAATTCAGCAGATATTCGACTTCGAGGTCCATGCACCGTTATTCCTTGGTTGGTGCACCATGGGTTGATTTCTTTGGACCTATGAGCTAGATGTTGGCGGTGGGTTATTTAACCCACCGCCAATAGGGTAGAATATTCGGTAGATTTAGCAAACTTTGAGAATTTTAAAATGCGCTTTTGCCTTGTGATTTGGCCGTCAATCATAGTTTTAATCTTGGCCGGCTGCGGTGCAAAGAATTCGGCCGACGTCTATTTTTCAGAACAATACAAAAACAAAACTGAGAATGAGATCCAAGGGCTGACCAATCAAATAAACAAGGATAATAAAGGGCGCACAGAATTTCTAAAATACAATAGAGGTGATTTGTATGCTCATATTCACCGTTACCACGAGGCGCTTCACGACATTTCAGATGTGAAAAATACTTACGGGAATAATGGTGCGGGCTATTTAGGCCTGCTCTATGAATACATGTCAAACCCAGAAGGTTGTCTGGAGCAGGAAAGGAGGGCAATGAGTATTCGTTCAAAGACGGATAGAGGCGATTTGCTTTTTCACGAAGCTGCTGTTTTGACACTACAGGGCGACTTCAAACATGCAGAAGCAGATGTTGATTTACTTCTCGAAAATGGCTTTAAAGATAGCAAAAAACAATATTTGACTTTGAAAGCCTTCTGCCAATACAAGCAAGGTCAATGTCAGAAAGCCTTGCAATTGGTTGAGCAAGCCTTAGTAATTGATCCCCGATATTGTCAGGCGTTATTGCTCAAAGGGCGGTTGTTGATTTGCACGGGCAATTTGGCGGATGCGGTACAGACTGACAATGAATTGATTGCTAGTTACTTAATGGATAACTTGGATCGCTATATTAGTGTTGGAGCGGGCGAACCATACAGACTACGAGCAGAAATATATGCACGATTGCACAATGAAAAGCAGGCGACTGCTGATTTAAGAATGGCTGATTTGATCGACAATCAAAGGGAAGTTGCCTCCGTTTTGTCTGTGGCTCAGGCTTTCGCGGCCAATGGAAATTCAGAAGTCGCGGTTGAGCTTTGCAAGCAGGAAGTGAATCGCCTGAACACGGCCCTAGAGGCAGTTTGCCGCCTTAGGGACAACTTGAAACAGAATAGGTAATTTTCATAGCTGGAGCCACCGAGGAGGGGTACCAATTCTATGCGGAAGTTTAGTTGAGGAATGCCCGAATACTTGATGGTTCCAGGGCAGATTCTGATTGACGTGGTACAACAAAAAGGTGCAGGTCACGAGGATTTCATTAATAAACGCCGAATAGATCAATTTTCGTTTTGACTTACGGTGCCACCTGGCTGGTGGCACTTTTTTTTCTTCCTGGGTCTCATGACTTAGCAGCCCCGTTACTATGAACTTCCCCCCGTTTGGTGGACAGCGGTCTAGACGCAAAACGCTCTAGGCCGCTTTTTTATCTTTAAGTTCAATTTCCTCCGGTGTGAGATATCCAATTGCCGAATTCAGGCGCTTTCTGTTGTAAAAGATCTCTATGTAATCGAAGATGCGGAGCTGGCCGTCCGTCCTGGTCTCGAAAGTCTCACGGTAAACTAATTCGACTTTCAGCGTTTTGAAGAAGCTCTCGGCCACAGCGTTGTCCCAGCAGTTGCCTTTTCGGCTCATGCTTTGATTGCAGTCAGGATGCGCAATTAGCTCTCGAAAGAGTGAGTATGGCAATCTAAAACTGAGCAGATCTTTGGCGAATGGCAATCCAAAATTGAGCAGTTTTACTTTCCGGCCGATAATAGACAGACTCCAGGAGCTGGGGTCTAGAAAAACTACGGCAAGAATGATTGACCAAGACGTGTGGGCGTCAATTAGGGTGTTACACCTGAGGCAAGGCAAGAGCCAAAGCTGGATTGCACGAGAGTTCGGACTTTCGCGCAACACGGTTAGTAAATATCTCAAGGACAGCGATGCTCCGAAATACAGGGCATCACAACCGCGAGGCAAGCCAGTTTTAGACAAATGGAAGGAGCACGCTCGGAAAATCTTAGAGGACGACCGAAACGCACCCCGCAAGCAAAAGCATACCGCAAAACGCATTTATGAGCGACTAGTTGCTGAGCATCAGTACACTGGGTCGCCCAGAACAGTGCGAACAATGGTGGCAGATCTCAAGAACAAATTAAGCGGAACACTTCATTTACCGCTGCAATATGTCGCCGGCAAAGACGCGCAAATCGATTTTGGCGAATCCTATGCCGACATCGCGGGTGTTCGTATGAAGTTGCAGGTCTTTGAGATGCGCCTCAACTACTCGCGGAAAAAGTTCGTGATGGCTGTAATTTCCGCGAACATGGAATCTTTCATGGAAGCTCATGTGAGGGCCTTTGAATTTTTTGGAGGGGTTCCAGAGCGTCTAACCTACGACAATCTGGGGCTGGCCGTGCTGCATGTTGGGAAAGGTAAACAGCGCACGCTGACCAAAAAATTCAAAGAACTTCAAGGCTTCTATGCGTTTGAGGTCAACTTCTGCACCGTGGGCATTAAAGGCGCCCACGAAAAAGGCGGCGTCGAAGGTGGTATCGGGTTCAGCCGGCGAAATTGGATGGTTCCCGTGCCAAAAGTCGAATCGCTGGAAGAACTCAATTTGATGTTAAAGGCACGCTGTATTGCAGAAGGAGAGCGGAAAGTATCGGGTCAGAGTGAGACTATCGAAGTAGCTTTCTTACGGGAAAAATCAGCGCTCCTCAAGATGCCACCAAGAAGATTTGATACCGGCACAGCCAGAGGAGGGGTAATAGCCGATTCGTTCCAAACTGTCATATACGAGTCCAATCGATATTCTGTGCCTCACAGATTTGTAGGCAAACCGCTGCGAGTGCGGGCTTACATGGACAAGGTAGTGATTGCGGCTTCGAGCGAAGTAGTCGCGGAACACAAGAGAATATACGAGAAGCACTGTTACAGCCTATCACCAGAACACTATCTGGATCAATTGGAGAGAAAACCGCACGCAGTGCCCTATGCCAGGCCGTTGTTGGCGACAACCTGGCCAGAGGGTTACTGGAGCTTTTACGAGCACCTGGTCGAGGAGAGAGGTCCGTCCACAGGCGGCCGTGATTTCGTGCGTATTCTGCGCTGCCACATGCAGCACGGAGCCGCGATCACAACGCGAGCCATCCAGGAGTACTCGAGTCTAAAACGATTCAGCGCCGATGCGGTGCTTCAGGTAGTTGATCAGGTCAAATTCATCAAGACCGTGCACGAAGAACCGCTCGATATGGCTGCACACCCCGCCTTGCTTGGCTATTTGGTCAAGCTTGAGGCAACAACGCGATACCAAATTTTGATAGGAGAAACGGCCAGTGAGCACAGTATTGCTTGACCAGTATTTGAAGCGGCTGAGGTTGCCGACGGTGGCGAGAAACTACAACCTGATGGCGAAGGAAGCCGAAATCAATCGTGTCGCCTACGAAGAGTATTTATGCTGCCTAACCGAGCAAGAGGTTCAGGCGCGGGAAGAAAACACTCGGAAAGACCGACTGGTTCGAGCACGTTTTCCTGCAATTAAGACCCTTGATCAATTCAACTTTGAAGAGATTCCCGCTCTCGACAAAAACATGGTTATGCAGCTCTTTCGCGGACAATATCTGGAATCTGCAGAGAATATTGTCTTCCTGGGCGGCCACGGAACCGGCAAATCACATTTGGCAATTTCGCTGGGCGTTGAAGCGTGCGCTGCCGGCAAGCGTGTGCGCTTCTACAGCGTTGGAGATCTCGTCCATCAATTGCTTGAGGCAAGAGATGCGCGACAGGTCTTTCGATTGCAACAGCAACTTGCCAAATATGATCTTCTGATTCTAGACGAACTCGGTATGACCGATTGCAAACAAGACGGCGGCAACTTGCTGTTCCAAGTAATCAGCTCCAGATACGAACGCTGCTCAACGATCATCACAACCAACTTGGAGTTTAAAGACTGGACGAGCATTTTCGGAACCCAGCAACTGACAAATGCTCTTCTCGACCGGCTTGTCCACCGCTGCCAGATTGTTCCCGTCAACGGCGAAAGCTACCGCTTCAAAGAAAGCGTGAGACGACAGAAGAAGAAGGTCGCAGAGCCAACACCAGCGAAGGCAAAAACTAATGGATCAAAAAAATGACCTGCTCAAAATTCGTTTGCCAAACCTGATCAAATTTCACTTGCCAAAATCACGAAAGAGGTCACTGGCATACTGGCTACCGCGGTCCGAGTGCACTATTTTCGGCCATTCACCGCCACGGCGGGCCAGGCCCATTTCAAAGGCGTCCACAACAAGCTGAGCAGTCATGCGTTCTGCCATCGACCAACCCACAACCATTCGGCTGTAGAGGTCGATGAATACGGCCAGGTAAAGCCATCCCTGTTGAGTCTCGATGTAGGTTATGTCACTTACCCAGACCTCGTTTGGCTTGTCGACAGTGAATTTTCGATTCACCGTATTTTCGGCCACCGGATATTGGTGCCGAGAATCCGTTGTCGACTTGTATTTACGCCGACGGGCAGGCGTGATGTTGTTCTGCCTCATCAGTTTTTCTACGACCTTCCGATTGACCACAACGCCCTCTCGACGCAATTGCTGGTAAATCCTCGGACTGCCATATGTCCTTCGATTTTCCAGAAATATTTCCAAGACGCGCCTTTGCAGCGCCTTTCGTTGCTGCTTCTTTTCGCTGTCCCTATTCGTGAGCCACTTGTAGAACCCAGATCTGCTAACGTCTAAGACGTCACACATCAGCAGAATCGAGTGTTCATGCCGGTGCTCTTCAATGAAGGCATACCTTACGGAAGGGACTTCGCGAAGTACGCCGCGGCTTTTTTTAGGATTTCAATTTCCTCTTTAAGCCGCTTGTTCTCGTTCTGAACCCTGACTAGCTCATCCAAATCAAGACTTCTTTCTAGGTTTTCGTTTGATTCTTTAATCCAATTTCGCAGCTTCCAGACCGGAACGTTCAGCTGCGCAGCCACCATGGTCACTGTCTTGCCTGGCATCTTTGCCAGACGTACAGCGCTATCCCGGAATTCCCGAGTGTAGTTTTTGGGTTGTATTTTTGATTTCTTGTTCACGTCAAACTCCTCTGTATTCTGTATCGAGGAGCGTTTTCTGTCTAGGGGTTGTCACTGTCTACCATTTGGGGGGAACTCCACTATTTTTGGGTTTCTTAGCATACTGTTCTGTATAGTGTACTGCCCCAAAATGGTGAAAATTATGGAATACGAATCATTCCATTCTTGGAATTTCAAAAGCGGTTTTCTTCGCAGGAAGCATGTGTACAAGCCATTTTCGAATATCGGTGGCCTCGCGGATTTATCTGTCCCAAGTGTGGTCACAACGACGGACATCGGCTTAGAAAGCGGCGAACGGTTCAATGTACATTGTGTTGGGCGCAAACTTCCATCACCGCTGGCACGCTATTTCACAAGACCAAAATTCCGCTGGATTTGTGGAAATCGACGACGCTTTCTATGGAGGAAAAACCAAGGGAAAGCAGGGTAGGGCGCTCAACAACAAGCGACAGGTTGTCGTAATGGTCGAGCGCCTTGAAGCCGGAGCTGGAGATACAGCTTTGGTTATGCTCCACAATCAGTCCGGGCGAGCTGTTAGAGAGGCCGTGGAGCGGCACGTAGAACCGATGACGCACATACGCACTGACGGGTACCCGCACAACTCAATGCTCCATGGCCACGGCCCGCTTAACATGGACACGCTTGGCCAAAACTATTTTGATGAGGGACCGTTGAAGAACGCTGACAGGGTCATATCTTTGAGCAAAAGGTTTCTTTTGGGCACCTACCATCAATACTGTGCAAGGGCTCACCTACCGCGTTTTCTCAATGAGTTCACCTT
>Ga0268266_10005158_pt1 | contig 12304 bp, 7 predicted proteins | sample KBSS13metaG_FD_190356 | JGI IMG/M metagenome (GOLD analysis project Ga0268266, IMG submission 190356) | Switchgrass rhizosphere microbial communities from Kellogg Biological Station, Michigan, USA - KBS S1-3 metaG (SPAdes) (version 2) | ecosystem: Host-associated > Plants > Roots > Rhizosphere >... | reverse complement strand
GGCCTGAGCGCGGGAATCGTAACTGTCCCCATGGCGGTACACCACGTCGAGTCGTTCTCCTGTGTGGGTATGATAGAACCGCAAGCGATAACCAAGCCCATCGGACGGACTCGGATGAGGGATGGCGATCATCAGAGAGCTGAGGATAGAAACAAGAAGAGGATACTGGAAATAGTTGCGACGCAAGAAATCACAACCTCACTTCAAACAGACTCTAGGGCAGTTCGAATTCTACCAAGCAGGAAGGGTATGTTCGTTGCGCTGGCGCACGGATGAAGGCTAGCAAATGGTGTGGTTTTGAGTGCAATCGCCTGTTCACGCTAACGGAGTGAGCAAAATGCTCTGACATGCAACAGCAGCCTTGTTGGCCATAAATCACTGAACTGTATCCCAGGCGTAGTATTGGCTTGGAAACGACTGCCTGTGTCAACTTCGTCCCCCAGCAATTGACGAGATCGAACAGATATTCGCCGCAAAGCTCTCTGGGCGGTTATTCGGCAGCGGTTCAAGTTGCCGCCAGACTACCCAACCGTGGCGAGGCTATCGAGGTGTAACTCGTGAGTTGGACGGCCCTTACCCAGCGGAAATTTGTGTCTACGTGGGTGCTGACCCTCATTTCTCTTTTTGCTCAGGCTCTCGAGCCGATCGACCAGGAAATGCAACAAGAACAAGCGTCTGACAGCCCACGGCAAGAAAAAACAACCAAAGAGAAGCGCGGCTCTCTCGTCGCCGCTCCCATTCCCATGACCAGTCCTGCGATTGGTTCGGGCGTCGTGCTCGCAGGCGGCTACATCTTTGCTCCGCCCGGGTCCGACAAAACCTCGCAACCTTCAACCATCGGAGGCGCTGTTCTGATCACCGATAACGGGACTCGGGCATGGGGTCTCGGCGGCGAGTTCTACTTCAAGCAGGACACCTACCACATCACGACGATCTATTTCCGTGGCAACATCAACTACGACTTTTACGGCACTGGCGCTGCATCTGGCGACGCAGGCCAGAAAATACCCCTTAAACAGACCGGCGAGCTGTTCCTCGGAGATTTTCTTTACCGCTTGCGATGGAAGCTCTCCGTCGGCCCTCGCTTCCTGACCGGCAACTCCAAGATTAGCCTACGGTCCGAGAACGAAAACGGCGTCACTCCACCTCCGGATATCGGTATCCAAACCAGACTCACCGCCGTTGGATTCCACGCCAGCCGTGACACGCGGCCAAACCGCTTCTATCCCGAAGAGGGCACGTTTTTCGACTTTACATCGATGTTTTTTGCTGACGCACTCGGAAGTAAGTACTCATTCGAATCCTATCGCTTCACCTTCAACTACTATCACAGCCTCGGAGCGAGGCAGGTTCTCGCTTACAACCTTTTCAACTGTGCGACGGCCGGAAACGCGCCTTTCTACGGGCAGTGCATCTTCGGGTCCAACAACGAACTGCGGGGCTACGTGGCGGGACAATACATCGACACAAATATGATCGCGACTCAGGTCGAGTATCGCCGTACTCTACCCTGGAGATTTGGTATGGTCGCCTTTGTCGGAGTCGGTGAAGTTGCGCCCGGATTGGGTAAGATGCGAGGCGATCATCTTCTTCCTGCCGGCGGCGCTGGTGTGCGATTCAAGATCAGCCAGAAATACAAACTCAATTTCCGCTTCGATTTCGCCCAAGGCAAAGACGGCCACACATTCAGCATGGGAATCGGAGAAGCTTTCTAGATCGCCGACCGCGTTGACTCCCGAATCGCCGACCACCGGAAGCCATGCGGTTGTTGGCGTAACATCGCCATTTCACCAACAACTTCCCAACCCGCAAGGTGGGACTTGCCGCGAAAGCGATGCATGACTACTTCTGAACAACCTGCTTCACCGTGGAAGCATTAGGCTTAAATGTCGCATCACCCGAATAGATAGCCTTCATGGTGTGTTGTTTGGGAGAGAGCGTGGACGTGGCAAAACTTGCCCTTCCGCCATGCGTTTTCGCGGTACCTATTACGATCGCTCCGTCGAAAAATGTAACTAGCTCGCCATTGGGAATCGTGTGGCCTGCCGCAGTTATTGTGGCCGTGAAAGTGACACTTTCACCCACTAAGGATGGATTGTGATCGGAAGCGACCGCGACGGACGAACTCTTCAGCAAGCGATTGTTGTGCAATATCAAACCCAATGTGCCGTTTCCATTGCTCACACCCTGATTATTTGCCGCCAAAACATCTGACAGACCGTCAGAGTTCACATCGGCGATTGCGAGTCCGATTGCGTTTACACCTCCGGAGCGCAGAGTGTTCGTCGATGAAAACGCGCCATCGGATCTTCCCAGGATGGTTTCCACGATGCCACTGTCGTCAGGACAGCGAAAACCGTCACTGAATCCTAGCGTGCAATGCGCGACGACCATGTCGGAAATGCTGTCGCCATTTAAATCTATGCTGGCAACCGCCGAGCCAAGCGGAGCGGCCAAGGGAACAACGTGAGCTGCCTGGAATGTGCCATCGCCATTGCCGAGCAGAATGCCCAGAGAGCTGTGGAGGCAACTATCACACGCCTTGGAATTGACGACGATAATATCGGCTAGACCGTCGCCGTTGACGTCGGCAACAGTGACCCCTTGGGCCGAAAGGCCGCCTGACTCGTAGGAGGTGGCGTTCTCAAAGGTGCCGTCTCCCTTGCCCAGCATCACCCCGACGGTGGCCGAAGATATGACTATGTCCTGAATATCATCTTGGTTCACATCAGAAATCGCGATACCAAAAATGCCAGCCGTGGACGCATAGGTGTCTGGAGCGCCGAAGGTGCCATCTCCCTTTCCAAGGCGAACATTGATAGCTGAGAAACGGCAACCCAAAGTGGGGCAGCCGTCGGAGACGATATCGGGCTTACCATCGCCATTTAGGTCGCTTACTGCAATCCGACCCACGTTGAAAGTAGGTGTCCGGATGGGGCCAAAGAAGGTTCCGTCGCCCTTGCCAAGCCTAACGGCAATGTTGCCGTTCGTGCACGCCAGGGTCGCACAAGTGTTCGCAGTTACGAGATCTGGATTCCCGTCGCCATTGACGTCAGCCGCTTGAACGGAAACGGTTCGAAAACCGCCCGTCACTAACTTCCTGGGCGGTCGAAAGGTGCCGTCTCCCTTTCCCAGCAACAGAGCAACAGCGCCCGGTTCTGGTGCGCTCTGAAAAGAGCAGCCGCTTGCGAGTACGACATCGACTTTGCCGTCTTTGTCAAAGTCGCCGACTGAAATTCCGTTAATACACGGGACACCAGCTCCATACGTGACAGTGGTGTTGATGAGGAGTTGAGCGGACCCACGAACTGTCAGCAACATCGCGAGGGCAGCCAGTGCGAAGAAAAAACAGCAGGAGCGACAGAGACGCGCAATTCGATTGGACATGGCTTTTTCTTTCGGAGACGGCAGGTGGATGACCGAGGGCCAAGGGAGGACAAATGTCTGTGGTCACACTGGAGTACAACCTGGCGGAGTATGAGAGTGTCGTTCAAAAAAGTCCAGTGGTTTTTGACAAGGAGTAAAAGAACCGTCCGCTGCTGACGTTGTGATTGTGGGAACATGCGCGAACCGGCAATCGGGCTAGCCACAATAATTATCTAAGCAAGGAACAAACGAGTGCGGCTGTAAACGCGGCGTCCGGGGGTTTTTCCATACCTGCGTGTGGCGAACATAAAGCGAACACTATGTTCGCCATGCCCCGATGGACGAAGGCCGCAAGCGCGTCATCGCAATCATGGCCTCGATCCTGGCGGCCAGAAAGCTCTCCCAGTACGACAGTGGTGCCAGGATACCCGCCACGATTAACGCCATTGCTGATGCTGTGCGCTGGGCAGCGCGGATCATGGAAGAAATTGATCGGCACTGGCCAGCAAAGCGAATGTGACTACAGGTTTCACCCCATTTACTCTGGCTCAAAATAAAGCCATCATTCTTTTAAGACCAGTGCCTCCACGAAGGCATGGGGTTGTTTCTCCGCTAGACCTACCCGCCCCTCTCGGCCCACCACCCGGGAGGGGCTTCGATTTCTGAGCCGCCCCTTCCACCTTTGGGCTGTCCCCGCGGAATTTGAACTGCTAATGTTCCCGCCAGAGCGTGCCTTGGTTCACCTTTGAGGGGGAGGCCCGCTCCAAAGAGCGCTCAGAGACTTCCCTCGGGGCGCTCTTTGTGTTTGAGATTCGGGGGTCAACTAGTGTAATGGCGATTTACCGTCAATCATTAAATAACCCGCGGTTAGCTGACGGCCCAGCCTAAAGCAGTCCCCTCCGATTCGGCTCAATGAAGGACGTGCATAACTGAGGAACACTTTCGCTTTACCTTTCAAAAAGAATGTCACTAAAATCCATGCGACACAGATGGCGAGGAGACTATGGCTAAGAGCCGAAGAAGTCGGGCTTCTGCAATGCGTCCGTATGATGTCGTCTTCCAGATGATTATTGGCAAGTGGATCAGCAAGGCCCTCGGCACCATTGTTGAAATTGGCGTCCCGGACCAGCTCGCGAAGGGAGGACGCCAATGCAGAGATATAGCCCGAGAAGCCGGAGTGTCAGAAGACGGGCTTTATCGATTGATGAGAGCACTTGCGAGCGTGGGGTTGTTCGCGGAGAGTGCCGACCGCAGATTTCGACTTACGGCCATGGGGCAGATGCTTCGGAGCGATCATCCCCACAGTCTTGCTGGATACGCTCGCTTTACCGGGCATGACATCACGTGGCGACCTTGGGGGAAACTCGGCTATAGCGTTAAGACTGGAATGCCAGCCTTTGATCATGTCTTCCATGCGTCTGTATTCGAGTACTTCTCGCGAGATCCAGAGGCTGCAGCGGTTTTTGACGAAGCGATGACCTCAATCAGTGCTATGGAAGCCCACGCAACGTCGCAAGCATATGACTTCAGAGGAGTCGAAACGCTCATGGACGTTGCCGGTGGACATGGACTGCTGCTGGCCACCGTCTTAGGTAAGCATAAAAGGATGCGTGGTGTACTGTTCGATCTTCCCCATGTTACGGCCGGGGCAACCGCTACATTCACTCGCACTGGGATCATCAGCAGAGTGCGCATCGAGAGCGGCGATTTTTTCAAAGAACTGCCATTGGGCGCTGACGTGATCATGATGAAGCATATCGTTCACGATTGGGATGACGATTCAGCGACACGGATTCTTCAAACATGTCATCGAGCGCTCGGGGAGCGAGGCAAGGTCTTGATTGTCGATCCAGTCGTTCCCCCTCGCAACATGCCGCATTATGGCAAGCTACTCGATCTGGAGATGCTTGTGCTTACGCCCCGCGGTCGTGAACGAACGAAGGCCGAGTTCGCAAAATTACTACGCGGGGCGGGGTTCCGGCTTTCGCGGGTCATCTCGACGCAGAGTCCCTTATCTATCGTCGAAGCCGTAAAGGCGTGATGGTGCTAAAGGATGGACAAGATTTCTTCCTCAACATGAAGGATTTTGCCGAGCCATATAGTGCTCAGTAGCTACATGTCTCTCTTAGAGACCGCGTTGCCCCTCGAAGCTCACAGAGCCATTGATCGCTGAAGCCGAGCAATTCGAGAACGGGAATTTGCCCGGTTCTGGACCGCTCGGACTGACGCACTCTTCACGTAGTCTTCGCCTTCAGAGGGGCCACTGATAAAAAGTCTCCTTAACGATTTGAAGGAAAGCGGCAATCCCGTTCTCCAGGAAACGGCACAGCGACTGCCGCCTTTGGCGAAGTACTCAAACGAATGCCCACTATGCCGCAACCGACGAGCACCGACAATTACACGCCAGTGGTGTTACTAAAGTTCGACGCCCAGCTAAAGGGCCAGCCGTGCGTGCCCAGAGGCGCCGACGAACTGGCCCATGTCAAGACGGCTGAACCCGTTTTAAGCGGTGACCAAATTCTAGACCAGGGCGAGCTATCGGTCGCCACGGCAGCTTCCATGATTCGTTCGGCCCATCGCACCGCATCGGCAATCGCATTGATTGTGGCGGGCACTCTTCCGCTACTGTCGAATTGCGCGAGCTTTCTGGCCGCCAGGATCGAGGCCATGATTGCGATGACAGCACTGAGGGAGATCATCTCTACGATCCCCACTCCTGCAACGATGGCGACAATAGCAGCAATGCAATAGCAAAAAGCACCGCAATTTTGCGGCAGGCATAGAAATGCCCCTGTTGATTCCGCACACGGGCTGTTGGTGGAATGAGGCTACTTCTGTCGAGCCTTCCAGAGTTTCCACCGCTTGCGCTGAGCAGGCGCAATGCTTTTGCGCGATGCCGCAGACAGTGCTCGACGCTTCACGGCCGGTCTTCCTCGCGTTGTTTTCGCGGAAGCGAGCCCCTCCAGGGCCGAAATCACTTGCGCGAGGCGTTGCTCCTGTTTGAGGGAAATTAGTATCGAGTCGATGTCCATTAGAATGAAAGAGGTAGACTACTCGGCGACTTTTCAACCACGGTCCTAATAGCGACGCCTCCGTGGAATACGAATGTCATGAATGTAGTGCGAAGCCTGAAAGAGGTCTACGCAACCGGCACCCAGGCTGCCGTCCAGTGAACAGGCCGAGTTACCGTTCGAGAGTGCCCGCTGGAGGTCGTTGAACAAGAGTTGATGCCGAGTATTGTTATCGCTAGCATTCGCCAAGTCCGCCACGGCACCGGAAACTAGGGCCGCGCTGAACGAAGTACCCCAAACCGCAGCATAAGCATTGCCAAAATAAGTTGTCACTAGGGCTTCACCGGGGGCAGCCACAGTCACCAGATCCTCACCATAGTTCGTGAAAGAGGATGCCTGGTTATCCTGTGAAACGGACGCGACGCCGATAACGCTACTTAGACCTGCCGGATAAACCACCGTGTGTTCACCATCGTTGCCCGTCGATGCAACGCAAATCGCACCTTTCCGAGTAGCATAATTTACAGCGCGGACTAGCTCGTCAGAGATCTGAGGAATTTCGAAGCTCATGTTAATAACTTTTGCCCCATTGTCTGTCGCGTAATAAATAGCACGGACGATATTGGACAAGGTTGCACTGCCGTCGGCACTGAATGCTTTGAGAGGCATGATCTGGGCTCCTGGTGCGACGAGATGCACCAGCCCGGCGACCATTGTGCCATGCCCGAGCAGCGCGGGGACGCGATTGCCGTCCAAAACTGCTACCGTGCGCTGTTCTAAGAAAGCCGCTGAAAATTGATTGAGTTGAGTCACATTATAGTGGTCCAGCACAGCCACGGTCCGTTGCTGAAGAGCTGCCGCCGTGGCGCTGTCGATGTCAGCTAAGTCGGAGGTGTTACCGGCCACGTTTCGCGTGAAGTCATAGCCCGGTACGAGTGACGGTGCCAGGAGCGGGTTGGTAGCGTCGACTCCGGTATCAATGATGGCGACGATAACTCCAGTTCCGATGAAATTCTGCTGGGTGATCGTAGCGGCATTGGTTGAATACATAGCTGGCTGTTGAACGTAGCCCGCCCAAGCTTTTGTGCCGTACAGTTTCGTGAGGTTGCCATCGGCCACAAAAGACGTCGCGGGGAGAGTCGGAATATATGGCAGAGTGAGTCGAGATGATTTCTCCACTAAGCCGGCGCGCTTATCAATCTCAAGATGTTCCACGTCCTTATCATCTTTAACCCATCCCTTCAGCACATCTGCGGGGAGCGCGTCCGAGGCTTGGACGAGGAAGACGTCAGGATGACCAAGATTCCCCACGAGCTGAAGACCGTACCGCTGGCAGACTGCTTGCGCCTGAGCTGCCGTGGGAGTGCGCAGTAGATAACTGATGGTTCCGGCGGTTGCCTGCAAAGGGCAAAGCGCTAATGAAAGTACAACCAACCAAATTGCCGATGTCTTATGTCTCATTTCGTGCGCCTCCGCTTCGAACAACGTCCTATCCGCTTGCCAACTAGGGAAGCTACGCAGCCTATTGACCTCGTCTATCTAAAGGTAGGCGCGGTCGCGAAAAATATAGGACAACCATTTGTTTCTATACACGAGTACAACCGCAAACTCGATTCTAGGAGGAAGGCAATAAAGTAGAGTGAATGCTATGGTCGATCGGCACGTATGAAAAGATGACGCGTGTAACCCAAAAGATGAGCAACAGTAATCAAGAAAAAGTTACTTTCGAGAGCTACGCCTGGGTCTGGCGGTGGGATAAGCCATCGGACTGCAACGGTTTGTATCACTGACGAAATCAGGCGATTATCACCACCTTAACGAGATGCTGAATCGTCATCTCGCAGCATCCTGATGCCGCCCCTTATGTCGCCGATAATGCTGACAAGAAAAAGGCCGGACCCTGTCGGGTTCGGCCTAGAAACGTGCATGTGGCTGGTTAACCCATGATTTCGTTCCCAAAACAGGTTACCGACTCGATAGGTTCAACGATGCTCAATTTTGTACAGTTTCCCCAAAAAGGACGACCGAGCATGGCCCAAAAGGTCGCGTTCATCAGGGAGCGGAGGGCGGGGGCGAAAGCTACTTGATTGTTGAAATCATGCGATTACACAAACTACTCGGAAAACGGGCGCGTTGCGATTCTTGAATGGCTTCCTGCAGTCGACCCATTGCGGCGTAGTAATTGGTGAGGCGGCGATTTTAGTGGAGATCTTTCAGTTGCGGTAAAGCGAGGGCAGTAAGCTTGCCGTTGCTCAAGCTTGGGATTTTCTCGGAGAAATAAAAAAGGCCCGGTCGCGGGGCCGCCTCTCTAAACCCGAGTAAGCCGTGACGTCGAATTCGACAGTCTGTCCTTCTTGCAAGCTGCGGAAGCCGCCTGCCAAATGCACGAACACGTCCGGAAACTTGCCGCGAGTCGCTTAATGTCCCATTCCCATCTAGGGAAGAGTTTCGTCCAGGTCGTTCACTGAAAAGATGCTCTGTTAGCGTAAACAGGCTGCTACACCAACGGCTCGAAAAGGGCAGTGTTCGAGACGGACGCGGATTTGTGGGGCGCCGCATTCGACGGTATCAATATCTGGGTAACACATGGAGGACCAGGTAATTGGTCTCGAAGCTCTGAACACTACCACTGCTCTATCACGTAAGAGAGCCTTGATCTAAAGCGGGGATAGAAAACCTCACAGGAGAACTTCAGCACGATCCTGTAACATCTTTGTAAGCACAATCGGCTTTGTAATGGAGGAGGGCGGCACTATGCGCATCACAGACATGCCAAACTCTTTCAACAATGCGTCAGCACCTGGACAGCTAGAACAAACACTAGTCCAACAAAGATCCCGACGACCAATATCAGAGTTAGCTTCGGCATCCGGGCCTCAACTCTTGCGAACACCACGTCTCAAAAATTGTTGCTGAGAAACGGTTAATTGAGGCGTGTGTGTCTGTTCTAAAAACCGAAGCGGGTCGGCTGCGGATTGGCGCTCGTTTCTCTTCGTCTGAGCGTAGAAGACCCGAGCCCCAAGCCGCTAAGCGAGATCTCCAGAAACCCGGTAAACCCATGCAAACAACCGAAGTGAGGTGAGGCGTGATGATTTACAAGGTTCCCTTAACCCGCAGATACGGATAGGGAAGCCAGTATTCTCCAGTGTGAGGAATAATGTGGCGGAAGCACTCGGAAGCACGGTAGCATCCCGCGCCGGAATCTTCTCCGATCCTTCGCCGAATGAGGATCTCCAGCCGGCCAGAAAAACCGGATACCACCACCCGTCACCCCGCAATGGCGATGGAATTTACAGTTGCCCCCCACCCACCATTGGGGTCGCATTTAGCACCAGTTTTTTCCCCACACTAAAGTTGTACCCTGCCCACAGCGACCCGGTCTCTAGAGCCTCATTGTTGTAACGTGCTTCCAGGTGTAACCAGCCACGGTCGGCGGAGAAGTCCGGAGACACATAGGACTGGCAGGGCGGAGATAGTGAATGAAGAAGCGAGCTGACCGAGAGGCAGCGCGAGGTATTGCAGTTGTTGGTCGAGGGAAAAGCCATGAAGGAAGTGAGCAGCATCTTGCACATGACGCCCAGAACGGTCACAAGTAGCGGATAATGGAAACGCTTGGCGTGCGCAATAACGCTGACCTAGTGCGCTATGCGCTCAGGAATCACATGATTGCTGTTTAGCGGGTTCGCGTCTTGGCTGGATACGCAAACGCTAAAGGCGTGCCCGCGCACAAGCTGGCCGTGGCCGGAACCGGTGTCATACTTGTGCTGGGAGGGCTCGGCATGCTCCTGGGCGTGTACCCCAACGTCGGAATCGCTTTGCTGATCATCTTTCTGCTGGGAGCTTCCTTCCCCATGCACGACTTTTGGAACGCAAAGGACCCGCAAGCGAAACAGGCTGACCTGATTAATTTATGAAGAATATGGCGTTGCTGGGAGCGCTCTTGATGCTTTTGCTTCTGCCACGTCCCTGGCCCGTGAGTCGTGGCAGATAGGAGTGTTCATGAGTCAGCCCGAACAAGAAGTTTTGATTTTCGGGACGCACGGGTCTTCCGGGGCCTATGCCATTCGCGATTTTCTGCACCGCTGCGGCATCTCGTTCCAGTGGACCGAGTTGACCAATGACGAACAGGCGCGTGTGCAGGCAAAAGTAAGCGGCCTCAACGACAATCGCCTGCCCGTCTGTGTTTTCCCCGACGGAACTCGCATGGAACATCCTACGGTCCGTCAAATCACTGAAAAACTTGGTTGGTTCCTGAACCCTTCTCGATCCGAATACGACCTGAGCATCTACGGCGCCGGGCCGGCGGGCCTCAGCGCTGCCGTGTATGGCGCGTCCGAGGGACTGAAGACAGTTCTGGTGGAGCGCTTCGCCGTAGGCGGGCAAGCCGGCACCAGTCCGAAGATTGAAAACTATCTCGGCTTTCCGGAAGGCATCAGCGGGGCGCAGTTGGCAGAACGCGCTCGCGAGCAGGCCTGCCACTTCGGTGCGGAGATCCTGCTGCTCCGCGAGGGAGTACGCGGAGAATTTCAGCCCGGCAAAGGCAAGGTCTATCTGGCGGATGGCACGACCATCACTTCGCGCGCCTCCATTTGTGCAACCGGAGTTGAATACCGGAAGCTAGGCCTGCCGAATGAAGATCGCTTTCGTGGAGCCGGCCTTTACTACGGCGCGGGAGCGAGCGAAGCATCGCTTTGCTCCGCCACCGATCACGTCTTCATCGTGGGAGGCGGAAACTCAGCGGCGCAGGGGGCAATGCATTTTTCGCGCTATGCGGCAAAAGTAACCATGGTCGTTCGGGACGACTCGTTGAAGAAGACTGTTTCCCAATACCTGATCGACCGCATTCGCTCCGCCCCCCGGGTCGAAGCGCTGCTGCAGACCGAGGTCACGGTGCTTCATGGCGATCAGGCTTTGAGTGCGATCACACTGAAGAATAAAAAAACCGGCAGAGAGTGGACCGAGAACACCAGCTGGCTGTTTCTCTGTCTGGGGGGCGTGCCGCACACGCAGTGGGCCGTGGAAGTTGGCATCGTTCGCGATGAAGCGGGCTACCTGGTTACCGGTCCTGATTTGATGAAAAATGGCAATCGTCCCGAAAACTGGCACCTCGACCGAGATCCTTATTATATGGAGACGAACATGCCCGGCGTGTTCGCAGCTGGCGACGTGCGGCACGGTTCGGTCAAGCGCTGCGCTTCAGCGGTGGGCGAAGGCGCCATGGCGGTGACTTTTGTCCATCGCTATGTGGCGAACGGTTAGGGGGCCGCACCGGCCATCTCTGCGGTGCTTTCCGCCGAAAGCAGGGCGGGCCAGTACAAACATAACGACATCGAGATTGCCGCAGCCCACTTGCATGGGATGCTCGAGGAAATAAAGCGGCCTGCGGCCTGATCGTCTAGGCAGCTTTTGACGCATATTGCGGGCATTTGGCCTGAATGTCGCTCTTCCTGATTCAGGCTCTGAACGCGAATCGAGGCTGAACTCGAAACGACCAGGTTAAAACGGAAAAGACAACCCGTCGTTGCGCTGTCGTCGGGACGATCATTGGAAATAAAGGCTGGAACCGGGATAGGAATTTTCTTCGATCCATTTTGCAAGCCGTAGCACCAATGAATTCGCCTTGTCATAGTCATAGTCTTGTAAGGCTTCTTCATAGCCTCGAATGGTTGCCTCAACGGCAGTCTTGTCGTCATCCGGCGACGTTTGGCCCGCGGAATTGAATACGGCAATCAGGCAAACGATACGACCGTACCGAGAATTCGGATCATGGCAGACCTCCACGGCAGGCTCACTCCTACCAAACTGTATTCCGCCAGTCCGCACCGATTGTATTGAACGTCTGACAGAACGGCACACGCAATGACTGCTGAAATATCGCCATTTCACCAGCAACCTCGATTTAGCGACGACGCCCTTTTTCATGGCTT
>Ga0268266_10005156_pt1 | contig 12306 bp, 13 predicted proteins | sample KBSS13metaG_FD_190356 | JGI IMG/M metagenome (GOLD analysis project Ga0268266, IMG submission 190356) | Switchgrass rhizosphere microbial communities from Kellogg Biological Station, Michigan, USA - KBS S1-3 metaG (SPAdes) (version 2) | ecosystem: Host-associated > Plants > Roots > Rhizosphere... | reverse complement strand
CGAACGCCACGATGATCTCGAACACCGTGTTGCGGTTCGCGGTCGTTGCGGTGTTGCTGGTCGTATGGCGGACCGCCCGTCGTCACCAGACGCCGGGTACCAGTCGGTAGTGCACCTTGTGGGTGTACTCGTCGTACCCGTCGAGGTCCTGGCCCAGCGCCTTCTCCTCATCGAGAATTCGGGTGGCGAGTACAGCCAACCCCGGAATGACGAACAGCAATGCCCAATACGACCCAAGGGCCAACGGCACGCCGATCATCATCACCACGTTTCCGAAGTACATCGGATGGCGGACAACGGAGTACACACCCGTCGACACCACCTTCTGCCCGGACTCGACGTTGATGTTCGCGGCCGCGTATCCGTTTTGGATCGTCGTGATCATCGCGATGAGAAGCCCCGCGCCGACCAGCACATCGCCGACCACCGAGACCGCCGCGGGCACCGCTGACCAACCGAAGCGGTAGTCCAATGCGCTCACCACGATCATCGCTGCCATCGAGACAAACGCGAACGTGATGATGATTTTCTGCAACGGCCGACTCTCCGCGGCGGGCCCTGCCTGCATACGTCGTTGCAGCGCAGCGGGATTCGTGGCCGCCAGGTACACACTCGGGATCATCGTGGCCAGCGCGAACACCACGATGAACGTCCAACCTCGCCAGTAGTCAAACGTCCCGGCCGGTAGGAACACCAACAGCAGGAAGACGGCGAGGCCGACGACGGAGGTCAACACTGCTTGAACTGCTGTCTTCATGACCCTCGTCCCTCACCACACCCCGGGCACCAGCCGGGAATGCACCTTCTCGGTGTATTCGCGGTAGCCGGTCAGCTCTTCTGTCAATGCCTTCTCCTCGTCGAAGATGCGGGCTGTGAACAGGATTGCGCCGAAGGGGACGACGACCAGGCCCCAATACGAGCCGAGCGCGAGAGGAACGCCGACGAACATCATGAGAGCACCGAAGTACATCGGATGCCGCACCACGCCGTACAACCCGGTGGACACCACCGCCTGCTCCGCGTCGACGGTGATATTTGCAGCGGCGTAGCTGTTTTGAGTGATCACCACCATCGCGATGGCAAGCCCGGTCCACGTCAGCAGGTTCCCGACGACCACCCAGACGGTGGGCACGTGCGACCAGCCGAACCGGCGGTCGAGCGCCGAGACGATGAGTAGCGCGAAGAACGCCATCCCGACACCGGCGATGACGACCTTCTGCACCGGCCTGGTTTCGTACTGAGGTCCGGCATTCATCCGCCTGCGAAGCGCGGCGGGGTTCGTCAGTCCCGCATACACCGTGTAGATCACCGACAGCCCGACGAAGATGCCGAAGAAGATCCACGCCTGCCAGTAGTCGAATGTGCCTGCGGGCCAGAACAATGCCAGGGCCATTAGCGCCAGGGATAGAACGGATGACATCGTTGCTTGGAGTGCGGTCTTCATGATCCTTCCTTTCCGAGAGCGTTACACCGCGTCGCGGATGCGATAGAGCCAGCCGGCGAGGACTGTCAGCGTCGCGGCACCGACGACCATCATGGTCAGTGCGCCTGCGGGAAAGTCCGTCGGCATCGTGGTCCGTCCCACCGGCGACAGGTCGATCAGCCAGCGGGGCAGTCTCAGCAGCGCGCCGAGGTACAGCGATGTGACGACGAATGTGACTGCGAGCCAACCGATCCAGGTATGGCGCACTGCGACGGCCAAGGCAGCGACGGCTGCGATCACCGCCATCGCCGGCAGGTGGGCAAGGCCGGTCAACGTCAACTTCGCGATGGTTGCGGGCTCGCCGAGCGTCAGGCCCGCGCCGAGGCCGTTGCCAAGACCCGCGAAGAACATCAACACCGCGGAGCCGACGAGCGCGGCCGCGACAGCGGTCAGCAACCAGCGCCACCGCGACACCGCGCCCGCCAACACGGCCTCGCCAAGGCCCGATTGTTCGTCGCTGTACACCCGCAGCACGGCGCTGACGACGTACGCGCTGGCGGCGGCCGCGAGGAACTGCGTCATCGTCATGTAGACGCCGTCGGTGCCCTGGGCGGTCAGCACCCGGGCGAGCAGCGGGTTGTCCTTCGCAGCGTCCAGCAGTGACTTGGTCATGGAGCCAAAGGCCAAGCCGCCCAGGAACAGTCCCACGGTCCAGCCGATGATCTGGCCGCGCTGCAGCGTCATGTGCAGGGCGAATACGCCGGCGATGGGCCGCGCGTTCGGCTTCTCACCAGTGGACGGGATCACACCGGCGTCGTACTGCCTGCTGCCTTCCAGCCAGGCGGCCAGCGCCATCAGTGCGATCGTCAGCGCGACAAGCATCGTGAACGGCCACCAGCGCACGTCGACGAACGCGCGCATCTGCTGGGCCCACGCGATCGGGGAGAACCAGCTCAGCGCGGACCCGGAGTTGTCGATGACGTCACCGATGCCGCGCACCAACGCCGCCACGGCAAGCGCCGCCATCGCCGCGCCGGTCGCGGTCCGTGCCTGGCGCCACAGTTGCGCCGTGACCGCGGCCACCGCACCGAAAACCATGGCCACCCCGGTGATGCCAAGACACATCGCGGCAGTGTCTACGAACGCGAACCCCGTCGACGCCATCGCCACCGTCATGGTGACTGCGAGGACGGCGTTCACCCCCCCGACGAGGATCAACGCTGCCCAGGTGCGGGCGTAGCGCCCGACCACCGACGACGACACCAGTTCCGCGATGCCGTTTTCCTCCTCGGCGCGGGTGTGTCGGATGACGGTGGTGATCGCGAGGATCGACGCCGCGATGATCAGCGTCAGCATCAGCTCGTTGGCCATCATCGCGCCGAGGTCGGTCTCGTTGCCGCCAAACATCGGTCCGCCCAACATCATTCCGGCGGGTGTTTTGAGCAGGTTCACCCGCGCCAGCCGCTGCGGCTCTTCGGGATAGGCGAGCTTCACCGCGTTCGGGGCGTACACCATCATCAGCGTCAGCGCCCCGACCCATACCGACAGCCGGACCCGGTCGCGCCGCAACGCGAGTCGCAGCAGCTTCGACACTCCGGTGAGCGATGATCCCTGCCGCGCCGCTTCGTGCCGGCCCGCATGCGTGGCGACGATGGCGGTCGTCATCGGTTCACCCCCTGATACTCGCGCAGGAACAGATCCTCCAGCGACGCCGGCGTCACCGTCAGCTCCGAGATGCCGAGGTCGGTGAGGTGCTCCATGACGAAGTCGAGCTCGTTGCGGTCAACAGAGAACCGGACGTCGGCGTCCTCGACTGTGAAGTCGTGCACGTACGGAAGCTCTTGCAGCACACCGGCATCGCTGCGGGTGCGCACGGTGATCGTGGTGCGCATCAGGTGTCGCAGGTCTTCGAGCGTCCCGGATTTCACCGCACGGCCCGCGCGGATGATCGTGACGTTGTCGCAGAGCTTCTCCACCTCGGCAAGAATGTGGCTGGACAGCAGCACCGCAGCGCCCTGCTGCGCCACCTCCGCCACGCAGGTCTGAAATGCCTTCTCCATCAACGGATCAAGGCCAGAAGTAGGCTCGTCGAGGATGTAGAGCTCGGCGTTGGTCGAGAACGCGGCGACGATCGCCACCTTCTGCCGGTTGCCCTTCGAATAGGTGCGCGCCTTCTTGTGCGGGTCGAGTTCGAATCGCTCGATCAACTCATCGCGGCGCCGGGTGTCGACGCCGTTACCGCGCAGGTGGACCAGGAAGTCGATGGCCTGAAGACCGGTCAGGTTGGGCCACAACGTGACATCGCCCGGCACGTACGCGATTCGCCGGTGCAGTCCGACCGCGTCCCGCCAGGGATCGCCGCCGAGCAGTCGTACGGTGCCGCCATCTGCGCGCAGCAGGCCCAGTAGCACCCGGATCGTGGTGGACTTGCCCGCGCCGTTCGGGCCGAGGAATCCGGTGATGTCACCCGGCGCGACGGTCAGGTCGAGACCGTCGAGCGCCTTGGTGCGGCCGAAAGACTTGGACAGACCCCGGATTTCGACAGCGAGCTGCGACCGCGAAGTGTCAGCTCGTTGCAGAGATGCCGCCGTCATTGTGCTCTCCTTCATTGGATGTGAACGGAATACCTTTTTCACGTGCCTCGAGGAATGCGTCGTACATGGTCGAGTCGGTCATCAGGCCCTTGGTGTAGAGCTCGAGGGCGGGCAGCATCATCTCCTCGCCGTAATCGCGCAGTACCGCGCGCAGATCGGTTGGGGTGGGATGCATTTGGATATAGAGGAAGAAACCGCCGCCGCCGGTGAGGCCGAGAAACTTGGCGCGAGCCCGCGGATCGCGGCTGGGCTTGAGCAAGCCGTTTTGCACACCCTCTTCGAGGTAACCCTCGGCGTTGTCAATCATTTTCTGCCACAGCATCTTTGCGAGTTCGCTGCCTGACTGCATGCTGCGCACGAGGTAGGCCATCATCGGCGCGTACGACTCCATCTCGGCCATCTGCCGAAACCAATCGGCCGGATCGCTGGTCTGCATCGACGCGGACTTCCCGGTGCGGATCTCCTCGGCGATGTAGTCGTCGCACGCCTTGCGCAGGCCGTCCTTCGAGCCGAAGTGATGAATCACCAGCGCGGCGGACACGCCGGCGGACTCGGCGATGCTCCGAAGCCCGACGTTGAACCCGTGCTCACCCCACTGCTCGATCGCGGCGTCGCGGATCCGGGCGACGGCCGTGCGATCGTCTGGCACTGAACGCATGTTTAGTACGCTAAACGCGCGTTCAGTGCACAGTCAAGGATCTACCCCGTCAGAAATCCGTAAAGATCGCTTTTCCCTACGGCGAGCAGGCGCAGAAGGGTGTGAAACCAGGCCGAAAAGGCCCCTTCTGCGTCTGCTCGGCGAGGTGAAGGTCAGTCGCGGGCGGCGGCGAGTAGTCCGTCGCCCAGCGGGATGAGCACCGGCGTCAGCCGCTCGTCCTCGGCGATCAGTCGCGCCGCCTCGCGCACAGCGCTGACCTCAGCATCTTTGGCGTTCGCGTCGCCGGCACGCCCGCCGAGCGCCGCGCGATGCACGATGATCGCTCCGCCGGGCCGCAGCAGTCGCACGCCCTCTTCGACGAACTGTGGCTGGTCGACCGGATCAGCGTCGATGAACACCAGGTCGTAGGACTCGTCGGCCAAGCGGGTCAGGACCTCTTGCGCTCGGCCGACGATCAACCGTGTCCGCGACGGGCCGACGCCCGCCTCGGTGAAGGCCTGCTTGGCCAGCCGCTGATGCTCGGGTTCGACGTCGATGGTGGTCAGCACGCCGTCTTCACGCATCCCTGAGAGCAACCACAGCCCGCTGACGCCCGCACCCGTGCCGACCTCGACCACTGCCTTGGCGCCGGTCAGCTTCGCCAGCACGCAGAGCAGCGCACCGACTGCCGGTGTGACCGCGCCCGCGCCGATGTCCACGGCCCGCTCACGGGCGGCGGCGACGATCGCATCCTCGGAGATCGAGCCCTCGGCGTGGCTGACAATCGACTCGGGCCGGCTTTGCGGTCCGCCCCCGATGACGTCGTCGATGCCGGCCATGCCCGCAGCGTAGAGCGAACCGATGTGGGCCGCAGCCGCGACACGCCCGTCCCGATCGCGAGAATCACAGCCTGCGCAAACCCGTTTGTGCTGGTGGAAAAACGGGTAACGAATGTTCTCAGGAAAAGTTCAGTTTGCTCATATGCCAAGCACACCCCGGTCGGAGAGCGTATCTCGCATGGAACACGGCGGACGCTGGCGTTATGGGAATAAGCACGTGGACAAACGCGTTTTCGCCGACATCGAGCCGTCGATGAGCAGTGACGGCTGTGACAGCGATGATCGGCTCGCGCGAAGAGCCGAAACAACGGAGGATCCGACGACCACCACCAAGCTGGCCCCAGTCTCGATGGCCCATCTCGAGCAGTACACCGACGGAAACTGGGTAGAGCCGTCCGACGAGTTGACCGGCACGGCGGTATTCGACGCCACCGGCGATGCCACCACGATGCCGTCCTGGGACGAACTGGTCCGTCAGCACGCCGACCGGGTGTACCGGCTGGCATACCGCCTGTCGGGTAATCAGCACGATGCCGAGGATCTGACGCAGGAGACGTTCATCCGCGTCTTCCGGTCGGTGCAGAACTACCAGCCAGGCACCTTCGAGGGCTGGCTGCACCGCATCACCACGAACCTGTTCCTGGACATGGTCCGCCGCCGCGGCCGCATCCGGATGGAGGCGCTGCCCGAGGACTATGACCGGGTGCCTGCCGACGAGCCGAACCCCGAGCAGATCTACCACGATTCGCGGCTCGGCCCCGACCTGCAGGCCGCACTGGACTCGCTGCCGCCCGAGTTCCGCGCAGCCGTGGTCCTGTGCGACATCGAAGGCCTGTCCTACGAGGAAATCGGTGCCACGCTGGGCGTCAAGCTCGGCACTGTGCGCAGCCGGATCCACCGCGGACGCCAGGCGCTGCGCGACTACCTGGCCAGCCACTCGGACGACACGGCGAAATCGGCCTGAGGTTCGCGGGTGTGGCCCACAGGCTGCCGCGCTACATTCAATTCAGGACCGTCGTTTGCGACGTGAACAAGAACGAGAGGAGCTGGGTGATGGTGGACCCGGGACACGTGTTCCGCCGTGCGTTCTCCTGGCTGCCCGCTCAGTTCGCCTCGCAGAGCGATGCGCCGGTCGGGCCCCGGCAATTCGGCTCCACCGAGCACCTGTCGATCGAGGCGGTCGCGGCGTTCGTCGACGGTGAACTGCGGATGACCGCGCACCTGCGCGCCGCGCATCACCTGTCGTTGTGCCCGGACTGCGCGGCCGAGGTCGAGGCCCAGCGTCAGGCCCGCGCCGCCTTGCGGGACTCCGGCTCCATCGCCATCCCGACATCTCTCCTGGGCATGTTGTCCCAGATCCCGCACGCTCCACCCGCACCGCCCGACGAAGCGGATCAGCCTCAGTTTGCTGACGGCACACCGCGGTATCGGCGCAAGCGCCGGTAGGGTGAATGCGAAATGACGCGCGCCGGACGCCCACTTTTCGGGCGGGCGCTCCCATAACGAGGGTGATGAACGGGTGACCAATCTGGACCAGTCCGGGCGTGAGCGCCTAGAGCCGCGCCCTGTATCGCGTCCACCTGTCGATCCGGCGGCGAGTCGCGCGTTCGGCAGGCCCGAGGGCGTCGACGGATCGTTCGTGGGTCTGGACCGCTATCGCAACCAAGCCGAGTACACGCCGAAGGACAAAGCGCCCGACCCGGTACTGGCCGAGGCATTTGGCAGGCCCTATGCGGGCGGCGATTCGCTGCAGCGGCACCCTGCCGACGCCGGCGCGCTGGAGGCTGAACGCGACGGCGTCGGTCCTGACGACGCCGACGACCCATGGCGCAATCCCGGGGCCGCAGCAGCACTCGGCACTCCTGCGCTGCCGCAGACCGCGCCTGCAACGTCGTATGCCGCGACGGGCAAGCTCGGCGTGCGCGATGTGCTGTTCGGCGGCCGGGTCTCCTATGTCGCGTTGGCGGTCCTGGCGATCCTGGCGCTGGTGGTCGGCATCGGCGGCGGCTGGGTGGGTCGCAAGACGGCTGAAGTCGTCGAGGCGTTCACCACGTCGAAGGTCACGCTGGAGACCGGCAACAACGACGCGCCTCCGCCAGGTCAGTTCGCGAAAGTCGCTGCGGCGATTGCTGATTCGGTGGTGACGGTCGAAGCCGTCAGCGATTCTGAGGGCTCGCAGGGCTCGGGCGTCGTGGTCGACGGCCGCGGCTACATCGTGACCAACAACCACGTCATCTCCGAGGCCGCGGCCAACCCGAGCCAGTACAAGATCTCGGTGGTGTTCAACGACGGCAAGGAAGTACCCGCCAATCTCGTTGGCCGCGACCCGAAGACAGACCTGGCCGTGCTGAAGGTCGACAACGTCGACAACCTGTCGGTGGCCAAGCTCGGCGACTCCGAGAAGCTGGTCGTCGGCGACGAGGTGATCGCCGCCGGCGCCCCACTGGGTCTGCGCAGCACAGTCACGCACGGGATCATCAGCGCGTTGCACCGTCCGGTGCCGCTGTCAGGTGATGGCTCGGACACCGACACCGTGATCGACGGCGTGCAGACCGACGCGTCGATCAACCACGGCAACTCCGGTGGCCCGCTGATCAACATGAACGCCGAAGTGATCGGCATCAACACCGCAGGAAAGTCGTTGTCCGACAGCGCAAGCGGCCTCGGCTTCGCGATCCCGGTGAACGAGGTCAAGAAGACCATCGACGCGCTGATCAAGGACGGCAAGATCGCCCACCCGACGCTGGGCCTGACCGCCCGCTCGGTGAGCAATGACATCGCCTCCGGTGCACAGGTGGCCAACGTGAAGGCGGGCGGACCCGCCGAGAAGGGCGGCATCCTCGAGAACGATGTCGTCGTCAAGGTCGGCAACCGCACGGTCGCAGATGCCGACGAATTCGTTGTTGCGGTGCGCCAGTTGACAATTGGTCAAGAGTCGCCGATCGAGGTGGTCCGCGATGGCCGTCACGTCACGCTGATGGTCACCCCGGGCGCTGACACTCCAACGACATAATGTTCGCGAACGTGGGCTGGGGCGAGATGCTGGTCCTGGTGATCGCCGGCCTGGTGATCCTGGGGCCCGAACGGCTGCCCGGCGCGATCCGATGGACGTCGGGTGCGCTGCGACAGGCGCGCGACTACATCAGCGGCGCCACCAGTCAACTGCGCGACGACCTCGGCCCGGAATTCGAGGATCTGCGCGAGCCGCTGAGCGAGCTCAACAAGCTGCGCGGCATGTCACCGAGGGCCGCGCTGACGAAACACCTTCTCGACGGCGATGATTCGATCTTCACGGGCAAGTTCGACAAGCCCGAAAGCACGGAGAAGCCGGTGTCGGCGCCTGCGCCCGTCGCGCAGCCGGAGCCGCCCGCGTCGACGCCGTTCGACACCGACGCGACGTAACGCCCAAACTCACGTTTGGGCGCGAAAAGCCGAGTGAACTACGCCAATACGTCGATCTCGGCGACGCCTCAGCGGCCGGCGGGGTCCAGGCCCAGCGACATCCCGGCAAGCCCACGCTTACGCGAAGACAACGCGTCGGCGACCTTGCGCAGCTCCTTGCCCGCCGCCGAATCCGGGGCCGACAGCACCAGCGGCACGCCGTCGTCGCCTGCGGAAACCAACGCGGGATCCAGCGGCACCTGGCCGAGCAACGGCACATCGGCGCCGACGGCACGGGACAGGCTCTCGGCAACCTGCTTGCCGCCGCCTTCGCCGAAGATCTGCATCGTGGTGCCGTCGGGCATCAGCAGACCGGACATGTTCTCCACCACGCCGACGATGCGCTGGCGGGTCTGCAGCGCGATCGCGCCGGCCCGCTCGGCCACCTCGGCCGCGGCCAGCTGAGGCGTCGTCACGACCAGGATCTCGGCCCCGGGAATGAGCTGCGCGACCGAGATCGCGACGTCGCCCGTGCCCGGCGGCAAGTCCAGCAGCAGCACGTCGAGGTCGCCCCAGTACACGTCGGCCAGGAACTGCTGTAGGGCGCGGTGCAGCATCGGCCCCCGCCACACCACGGGGGTGTTGCCCTGGGTGAACATCGCGATCGAGATGACGCGGACGTCGTGGGCGACCGGCGGCAGGATCATCGACTCCACCTGGGTGGGCCGGTCGGTGGTGCCCATCATCCGCGGCACCGAGTGGCCGTAGATGTCTGCGTCGAGCACGCCGACCGACAGCCCGCGCGCGGCCATCGCGGCGGCCAGATTGACCGTGACGCTGGACTTGCCGACGCCGCCCTTGCCGGACGCGACGGCATACACGCGGGTCAGCGAACCGGGCTGGGCGAACGGGATGACCGGTTCGCGGGAGTCGCCACGCAGTTGCTTGCGAAGCTCGGTGCGCTGCTCGTCGTTCATCACATCGAGGCTGACCTTGACGGCGCCGGTGCCTGGCACATCCGCGACCGCAAGGGTGACGCGTTCGGAGATCTCGGTCTTCTTCGGGCAGGCCGCGGTGGTCAGGTACACCTCGACGTGCACGCCGCCGTCGGCCTCGACTGTGACGTTCTTGACCATGCCGAGTTCGGTGATCGGGCGCCGCAGCTCGGGGTCGATCACCTTGGCGAGCGCGGTGCGGATCGCCGATTCCAGCTCAGTGGGAGTTTGAGACATCGGCATCGAGTCTAGGCCGACCCGACGGTCCGCTTTAACCAGCAGGCCCTGGCGCGGGGCCCAGCGCAGGGGGCAACACCGCCGGCTGCTCAGCCGGCGCAGTCTCGGCCGCAGGCTGCTCGGGTGCCATCGCAGGCGCGGCCGGTTGCGGGGCCTGCGGCATCAGCAGCTGCGCATCACCAGGCACCGCGGAGGCGCTCGGGGCGGGCGCCGTTGGGGTGATGCAGAACACCGCGCACCCGGCAGGCCGCGACGGCGGTTCCTGGACGGGCTGTTGCGGTTGCATCCACGGCGGCAGCCAGGGCGGTGGTGCAGCCTGCTCGGGCTCGGGCTGCTGTGCAACGACCAGCGGCGCGGGTCCCGGCAGCGGGCCAGGCAGGGGTCCTAGGGCGAGCTGGCTGGCGAGGTCGCCGCGGCCCATCATCGGAATCAAGGCCAACGGGTCGTTCGCCGGCAGCCCGAGAGCATTCTCCGGCAGGCCGGGGCCGAGGCCCTGGTAGTTGTCCAGGTGGGCGTCGCCCAGCGGCGGTACCGGTCCGGTGATCGGCGGCAGGTCCACCGGCACCACACCGGTTGCGTATGCGGCGGCCCAGCCCAGCACATTGCGGGCATAGGCGATCGAATTGTTGTAGCGCAGGATCGCGGCCATCACTTGGCTCGGATCTCGCAAATTCAGCCCGCCGCTGCAAAGATAACGAGCCGCCGCCAGCGAAGCGTCGTACACGTTTTGCACGTCGGCCTTGCCGTCACCGTCGCCGTCACTGGCGTAGCGGGACCAGGTGCCGGGCAGGAACTGCATCGGGCCCATCGCCCGGGCATATGTCACTCGGTCTGCGGCGCGGCTCTGCACGATGACCTCGTTGCCGGGCAGCGTGCCGTCCAGTGACGGCCCGTAGATCGGCCGCACCGAAGTGCCTTGCGTATCGGTGGCGCCGCCGTTGGCATGCAGCGATTCGATGCGACCGATGCCCGCCAGAAGGTTCCAACTCACGCCGCAGGTTGGATACGCGGCAGCCATCATCCGCTCGGCGTTGCGGTATGCGGACAACACGATGGCCGGAATACGAAGCGACCCAGGCGAATTCACCACCGCCGAGGGCGGGGGAGCCGACACCGTCGACGCGGCGATGTGGAACGCGGTCGGCGTCTTCGTGACCGCTACCACCGAAGCCCCGGAGCGGGTGCCTGACGACTGAACGGACGCCAGCGGAGTCACAGCTGCGTCGCGCACCGGTGTCGGCGCCGACGCACCGACCGCGCCGGCGAGGATGAACGGGGTGATGATGGCAACGCCGAAGACAGGCTTGCGTACAGCTCGCCCTGCCCGGCGCTGCGCTGCCTCGAGGGCGGCTCGTCCCCCTATGTGCACTCAACCGTCCTTGGTGTGCGGTGAATGGTGAACCAAGTCACCATAGGTGATTCTCGATTCGAGCGTTGTAGCAATGGCTTAAGCCGATTTAGCTCGGTCTTTTGGACCGACGCTCCGAACCGTCGGGCTTGCTCGTCGGCTCCCCGTCTGTCGGGGGGTGCTGCGGCTGCAGTGCGACCAGCAATTCGCGCAATTCCTCGAGTTCGCGCCGCAGGTAGTCGCGGGTGGCCACCTCACCGACGGCCAGCCGCAGTGCTGCCAGTTCACGGGCCAGATACTCGGTGTCGGCTTTGGTCCGTTCGGCGCGGCGGCGGTCCTCTTCCAACGCCACCCGGTCGCGGTTTTCCTGGCGGTTCTGGGCCAGCAGGATCAGCGGCGCCGCGTAGGCGGCCTGCGTGGAGAACGCCAGGTTGAGCAGGATGAACGGATACGGGTCCCACTGCAGCTTGACCGCGAACAGGTTCAGCGAGATCCAAACGATCACCACGATGGACTGCCACAGCAGGAAGCGGCCAGTGCCCAGGAATCGCGCGATCGATTCGCTGAATCGCCCCACCGCCTCCGTGTCGACGTTCAGCGAGAAGCGGTTACGCGACGTGCGTGGCGTATCCAGCCGCTGACGCGCTGACAAGTCGCTCATGAGAGCTCCCTCTCAGCGCTGGACAGCTCGGGTTCCTCACGTTCTCGCCAGTCGTCTGGCAGCAGGTGGTCGAGGACGTCGTCGACGGACACCGCGCCGAGCAGGTGGTTCTCGTCGTCGACGACCGGACCGCAGACGAGGTTGTAGGCAGCGAAATAGCGGGTCACCGCCGCGAGCGGGTCCTCGGGGCT
>Ga0268266_10005155_pt1 | contig 12306 bp, 18 predicted proteins | sample KBSS13metaG_FD_190356 | JGI IMG/M metagenome (GOLD analysis project Ga0268266, IMG submission 190356) | Switchgrass rhizosphere microbial communities from Kellogg Biological Station, Michigan, USA - KBS S1-3 metaG (SPAdes) (version 2) | ecosystem: Host-associated > Plants > Roots > Rhizosphere... | reverse complement strand
CCGGAGAAGCGCAATCTCTATTCGCGCGGCAAGGTCGAAGCCGATCGGGCGCTGCTCGCCTTCGCAGCGGAGCAGAAGCTCGACCTGGTGATATTGCGCCCCGGCCTGGTGGTGGGCGAGGGGACCGCGGCGCTGCATGGCGGTCTCGGCTTCTTCAATAACGAGCAGCATGTCATCGGCTGGAACGGCGGCGCGAACCCGCTGCCCTTCGTGTTGGCCGAAGATGTCGCCGACGCGATCGTCAAGGCGGTGGATGCGTCTGAGCTGCCCGGCAGGACATACAACCTGGTCGGCGACGTCCGGCCGACCGCACGGGAATTCGTCGGCATGCTGGTCGCCGCCACCGGCCGGCCGATCGCCTATCACCCGCAATCGGTCGACTGGCTTTATGCCGCCGAGCTGTTCAAGTGGGGCATCAAGCGGGCGACCGGCAAGTCGGTCGATGTGCCGTCGCGGCGCGACCTGGTCTCGCGCGGGCTCGCCGCGCAGTTCGATTGCGGCGACGCCAAGCGCGATCTCGACTGGAACCCGGTTGCTGATCGGCCGACCTTCATCGCCCGCGCGGTCGATATCCACCGCACCCCGTTCGAGCGGGTGGCGTGAGCGACGAGGACATCCCGATCGTGCATGCCACCCGGGGCAGGGCTCCGGGACGCAAGGTCACGCTGCTGCATGTCTTCTCGACATTCGCTGTCGGCGGCCCGCAGACCCGTTTCGCCACTATCGCCGAACGGCTGGGCCCAAAATACCGCCACCTGATTGTCTCGATGAGCGGCCGGACCGAGGCCGCCCAGCTGCTGTCGCCCAAAGTCGAATACAGTCTCGTTCCGATCCACAACACGCCGCGCAACCCGCTCGCCAACGCCTGGCGCTTCGGCAAGCAGCTGCGCCGGATGAAGCCCGATCAGCTCGTCACCTATAATTGGGGCTCGCTCGAATGGGCGGTCGGCAACCGGTTCGGGCCGAATATTCCCCATATCCATATTGAGGACGGGTTCGGCCCCGACGAGGCCGCGGCGCGCTTCAAACGCCGCGTCTGGCTGCGCCGCGTCGGGCTGGCCAGGGTGAAGACGATCATCGTGCCGTCGCGTAGCCTTGAGCGGATCGCAGTCGACGAATGGCGCTTCCCAGAGGCGCGGGTGCGCTACCTGCCCAACGGCGTCGATATCCCGCGCTTCAGCACACCAGTGCCCGAGACAGAGCGTGCTTTCGTGAAGAGACCGGGGGAGCTGGTCATCGGCACCTGCGCTGCGCTGCGCCCGGAAAAGAATCTCGGCCGCCTGATCCGTGCCTTCGCCGCCGGCCGGCCGCAGAATGCGCGGCTGGTGATCTGCGGCGACGGATCCGAGCGCGCCGGACTGGAAGCCATCGCCCGGGCCAACGGCATCGCCGATCTCTGCGTCTTCACCGGCTACCTGTCCAAGCCTGAGCTGGCGCTCGCCAATTTCGACATCTTCGCCATGTCCTCGGATACCGAGCAGATGCCGTACGGCCTGCTGGAGGCGATGGCGGCCGGGCTGCCGGTGGCGGCGACCGATGTCGGCGACATCAAGGCGATGGTGGCGGAGGAGAACCGGCAGTTCATCGTCAATCCGGCCGACGAGGCGGCACTGACCGGGGCGCTGCGTACCTTGCTTCGGGACGCTGAACTGCGAAAGAAGCTGGCGGGTGCCAATCAGTCCAAGGCCAAGACCGAATTCTCGATCGATTCCATGATAGAGACCTATGACTGGTTTTTTGGGGACATCAGCCCCAGGCAGCGCCTGAAACGAGATTAGGCGACCGGTGCTCGGGCGGAGATGCGCCGGAGCGGACTAATATCTTTTGATCTCGCCTGCTCAGGCCGGTACCCTCGCTTGACGCGGCCCGGACTCAGGCATATAAGCACGACCTCCGCGAGGGACTGGTAGTCGGCCGTGGCCGAGACGCTTTCTCCACGGGATGCCTTTTCTTTATAGCCGGCACCGATGACGATCTTGTCGGACGGCGTTTGGTAAAAAACCCACTGGGCGGGCTAGTGCGCTGTCCCTGCGGGTTTTCGCGTTTTCTCAATTTGCCCTGTCGGATGTTCCGATTGGGCCAGGTTCGGACGGGTAGAGCTAATGCCGACGATCAATCAGTTGATCCGCAAGCCGCGGCAGCCGCTGCGGGCGCGTAACAAGGTTCCCGCGCTGGAGGCGTGCCCCCAGAAGCGCGGTGTGTGCACGCGCGTTTATACGACGACGCCGAAGAAGCCGAACTCGGCCCTTCGTAAGGTCGCCCGCGTGCGCCTCACCAATGGCTTCGAAGTCACCAGCTATATCCCGGGCGAAGGCCACAACCTTCAGGAGCACTCAGTGGTCATGATCCGCGGCGGCCGCGTGAAGGACCTTCCCGGTGTGCGCTATCACATCATCCGCGGTTCGCTCGACACCCAGGGCGTCAAGGACCGTAAGCAGTCGCGCTCGAAGTACGGCGCGAAGCGGCCGAAGTAAGGCGAGGAGAATTAACGAATGTCGCGTCGTCGCCAAGCCGAGAAGCGTGAAGTTCTGCCGGATGCTAAGTTCGGGGACGTCACTCTCGCCAAGTTCATGAATGTCATGATGGTCGATGGGAAGAAGTCGGTCGCCGAAGGCACCGTCTACGAGGCCCTGGACCGGATCGCCGTCCGCACCCGTGCGGAGCCGCTGCGCGTGTTCCATGACGCGCTCAACAACGTGCGCCCCTATGTCGAGGTGCGGTCCCGCCGCGTCGGCGGCGCCACCTATCAGGTCCCGGTCGAGGTTCGCCCCGAGCGGTCGCAGGCGCTCGCCATCCGCTGGCTGATCACCGCCTCGCGTGCCCGTTCCGAGCGCACCATGATGGAGCGTCTGTCGAACGAGCTGATGGACGCGGCGCAGCAGCGCGGCACGGCCATTAAGAAGCGCGAAGACACCCACCGTATGGCGGAGGCCAATAAGGCCTTCTCGCACTACCGCTGGTAACCCGGGCTTAGATTCCGCAATCATGTCCCGCCTCCACCCCCTCGATCGTTACCGCAATATCGGCATCATGGCCCATATTGATGCGGGCAAGACGACGACGACCGAGAGAATCCTGTATTACACCGGGAAGTCCTCCCGGATCGGCGAGGTGCATGAAGGCACCGCGACGATGGATTGGATGGAGCAGGAGCAGGAGCGCGGCATCACCATCACGTCGGCCGCGACGACTTGTTTCTGGAACGGCCACCGCATCAACATCATCGACACGCCCGGCCATGTCGACTTCACCATCGAGGTGGAGCGGTCGCTGCGGGTGCTGGACGGCGCGATCACCGTGTTCGACGCTGTCGCCGGCGTAGAGCCGCAGTCCGAGACGGTGTGGCGCCAGGCCGACAAATACGGCCTGCCGCGCGTCTGTTTCGTCAACAAGATGGACCGCACCGGCGCCAACTTCTATCGCACGGTCGAGATGATCCGCGAGCGGCTGGGCGCCACGCCGCTGGTGCTGCAGCTGCCGGTCGGCTCCGAGGCCGGCTTCGTCGGCGTCGTCGATCTGCTCAAGAACAAAGCGATCGTCTGGAAGGACGAGACGCTGGGCGCGGAATTCTACGAGACCGACGTCCCGGCCAACCTGGTGGATCATGTCGCCGAGTATCGTGCGACCCTGATCGAGCTGGCGGTCGAGCAGGACGACAAGGCGCTCGAGGCCTATGTCGGCGGCGCCGAGCCGTCGGTCGAGGATCTGAAGGCCTGCATCCGGGCGGGCACTATCGCCGGCGCCTTCGTGCCGGTCACCTGCGGCGCTGCCTTCAAGAACAAGGGCATCCAGCCGCTGCTGGACGCCGTCGTCGATTACCTGCCGGCCCCGGCCTATCCCGGCCATCTGTCGGTCCGTCCGGACGATGCGCCGTTCGCTGGCCTGGCCTTCAAGGTGATGAGCGATCCGGTCGTCGGCACGATCACCTTCGTGCGCGTCTATGCCGGCTCGCTCGAAACCGGCGCTACCGTGCTGAACTCGGTTCGCGGCCAGTCCGAAACGATCGGTCGCATGCTGCAGATGCACGCCAATATGCGTGAGGATGTGGACGTGGCCTATGCCGGCGACATCGTCGCCGTTCCGGGCCTTGCCGTCACCTCGACCGGCGATACGCTGTGCGATCCGGCCGCGCCGGTGGTGCTGCAGTCGATCCCGTTCCCCGAGCCGGTGATCGAGGTCGCGGTCGAAGCCCGCACCGCCGCCGACCAGGAGAAGATGGAAGCGGCGCTGGCCCGTCTGGCGCAGGAAGACCCGACCTTCCAGGTCGCCCGCGATCCGGAGAGCGGCCAGACCGTCATCCGCGGCATGGGCGAGCTGCATCTGGAGATCATCGTCGACCGCATGAAGCGGGAGTTCAAGGTGAACGCCAATGTCGGCACGCCCCAGGTGGCGTACCGTGAGACGATCACCCGCCCGGCCGCTGTCGACTACACGCACGATAAGCTTCTGGGCGACAGCGCGCATTTCGCCCGCGTCGCGCTGGATTTCGCGCCGGCCGCATCCGGCTCGGGCTACAGCTTCGCGGCAAAGGTCGCGAACGACGTCCTGCCGGCTGAGTTCGTCTCGGGCGTCGAGACCGGCCTTACGGCGGCCAAGGAATTCGGCGTGCTTGCCGGCTTCCCGGTGGTCGATATCAATGTCGCGCTGGTGGGCGGTGCCCATCGCGAGGCGGTGTCCTCGGTGCTCGATTTCGAGGCCGCGGCGCGCGCCGCCTTCCAGGAGGGCATGCGCAAGGCCGGTCCGGTCCTGCTCGAGCCGATCATGCGGGTCGAGGTTCTGACCCCGGAAGACCATATGGGCGACATTATCGGTGATCTGGCCTCGCGTCGGGGACAGATTTCCGGTATGGACCAGCGCGGCGCCGCCCGCTCGATCGATGCGATGGCGCCGCTCGCCAATATGTTCGGCTATGTCAACACGCTGCGCTCGCTGAGCAAGGGGCGCGCGCAATACAGCATGCAATTCGATCACTATGACCCCGTGCCTCAGGCGATCGCCGACGAGGTCCGGGCGAAGCTCGCTTGATAGTTTTTGTTAGTCACTAACGGCCCGCGGTTGGGCCCAGATGGTGGAGTAGAGGAATGGCCAAGTCTAAATTTGAGCGGACGAAACCGCACTGCAATATCGGCACGATCGGCCACGTCGATCATGGCAAGACGTCGCTGACCGCGGCGATCACCAAGGTCCTGGCCAAGTCGGGCGGCGCAACCTTCACGGCCTACGACCAGATCGACAAGGCCCCGGAAGAGAAGGCGCGCGGCATCACGATCGCGACGGCGCACGTCGAGTATGAGACGAAGAACCGTCACTACGCCCACGTCGACTGCCCCGGCCACGCCGACTACGTCAAGAACATGATCACCGGCGCGGCCCAGATGGACGGCGCGATCCTGGTCGTGTCCGCCGCCGACGGCCCGATGCCGCAGACCCGCGAGCACATCCTGCTGGCCCGTCAGGTCGGCGTCCCGGCGATCGTCGTGTTCATGAACAAGATGGACATGGCCGATCCGGAGCTGGCCGAGCTGGTGGAAATGGAAATCCGCGAGCTGCTCGACAAATATGAGTTCCCGGGCGACGACACCCCGATCGTGAAGGGCTCGGCCCTGGTCGCGCTGGAAGACGGCGACGCCACGCTGGGCGAAGACGCGATCCTGGAGCTGATGACCCAGGTCGACGCCTACATCCCGCAGCCGGAGCGTCCGGTCGACCGTCCGTTCCTGATGCCGATCGAAGACGTGTTTTCGATCTCGGGCCGCGGCACCGTCGTGACCGGCCGTGTCGAGCGCGGCATCGTGAAGGTGGGCGAGGAAATCGAGATCGTCGGCCTGAAGGCGACGCAGAAGACCGTCGTCACCGGCGTCGAAATGTTCCGCAAGCTGCTCGATCAGGGCCAGGCTGGCGACAACGTCGGCTGCCTGTTGCGCGGCACGAAGCGTGAGGACGTCGAGCGCGGCCAGGTTCTGGCCAAGCCGGGTTCGATCACCCCGCACACCGACTTCACCGCCGAGGCCTACATCCTGACGAAGGAAGAGGGTGGCCGTCACACGCCGTTCTTTACCAACTACCGTCCGCAGTTCTACTTCCGCACGACCGACGTCACCGGAATGGTCGAGCTGCCGGCCGGCACTGAGATGGTCATGCCTGGCGACAACGTGTCGATCACCGTGAAGCTGATCGCGCCGATCGCGATGGACGAAGGCCTGCGCTTCGCCATCCGTGAAGGCGGCCGGACCGTCGGTTCGGGCGTCGTCGCGAAGGTTCTGAAGTAACTGTTAGCGGGACTTACCCCTAAGCACCGCTAGGACAAGGAAAAATGGATACTCAAAGCATCCGCATACGCCTCAAGGCGTTCGACCATCGTGTTCTCGATCAGTCGACCAGCGAGATCGTCTCGACCGCGAAGCGCACGGGCGCCCGCGTTCGGGGCCCGATCCCGCTGCCGACCCGGGTCGAGAAGTTCACGGTGCTGAGAGGTCCGCATATCGACAAGAAGAGCCGCGAGCAGTTCGAGATCCGCACCCATAAGCGGCTTCTCGACATCGTGGATCCCACGCCCCAGACGGTGGACGCGCTGATGAAGCTCGACCTCGCCGCGGGCGTGGATGTCGAGATCAAGCTGTAAAGAGTCGTACAATGACCACTGTTCAACCAACACGCACCGGGCTCGTCGCCCTGAAGATGGGCATGACGCGCCTCTTCAACGACGCGGGCGACCAGGTGCCCGTCACCATCCTCAAGGTGGATGAGTGCCGGGTCATCTCGCATCGTACGGTCGAGACCAACGGCTACACCGCGCTCCAGCTCGGGTTCGGCAAGGCCAAGGTCAAGAACGTGTCCAAGGCGGTGCGCGGGCACTTCGCCAAGGCCGCGGTCGAGCCTTCGAAGAAAGTCATGGAGTTCCGTGTGGAACCCGAGGCTTTCGTCGAGGTCGGCGCGGAAATCACGGCGGACCATTTCGTCGCCGGCCAGTCGGTCGATGTGACCGGCGTGACCATCGGCAAGGGCTTCGCCGGCGGCATGAAGCGCTGGAATTTCGGTGGTCTGCGTGCGACTCACGGCGTGTCGGTGTCCCACCGCAGCCATGGTTCGACCGGTAACCGCCAGGATCCCGGTCGCACCTTCCCCGGCAAAAAGATGGCGGGCCATTTGGGTGTCGAGCAGGTCACCACGCTGAATCTTCAGGTGGTCTCCGTCGATGCCGAGAAGGGCCTGATCATGGTCAAGGGGTCGGTTCCCGGCTCCGACGGCAACTGGGTGGTGATCCGCGACGCGGTGAAGAAGCCGCGTTCGAAGGATCTGCCGTTCCCGGCCGCCGTGCGCGCGGTTGCATCCGAGGCCCCCGCTGTCGAAGCGGCGCCGGTCGAGGAAGCGCCTGCCACGCCTGAGAGCGAGGGCTGAGAATTATGAAGGTTCAAGTCAAGAATCTGGCCAATGAGGCCGTCGGCGAGATCGAGCTCGACGATACCATCTTCGGTCTCGAGGTCCGTCAGGATCTGTTGTTCCGCGCGGTCAACTGGCAGCTCGCCAAGCGCCGTAGCGGCAACCACAAGACCAAAGGCATCAGCGAGATCAGCGGCACGACCAAGAAGCCGTACAACCAGAAGGGCACCGGCCGTGCCCGCCAGGGTTCGCTGCGCAGCCCGCAGTTCCGCGGCGGCGCCCGGATTTTCGGGCCGGTCGTCCGCTCCCACGAGCACGACCTGACCAAGAAGGTCCGCAAGCTGGCGCTCAAGACCGCGCTGTCCGCCAAGGCAGCGGCCGGCGAGCTGGTGATCCTCGATACGGCCGTGGCCGAAACGCACAAGACCAAGGCGCTGGCCGCCTCGTTCAAGGCGATGGGCTTTAACTCGCTGCTGGTGATCGACGGCGCGACCGTGAATGAGAATTTCGCCCGCGCCGCGCGCAACATCCCGCTCGTCGACGTGCTGCCCAGCCAGGGCGCCAATGTCTACGACATCATCCGCCGCAACATCCTGGTCCTGACCAAGGACGCGGTTACCGATCTGGAGGCTCGCCTGAAATGAGCGCAGCACCGAAAAAGCGCCGTTTCGGCTTTGGCCGGAAGGCGGTGGAGCAGGCGGATATCGATCCGCGGCACTACGACATCATCACCGCCCCCATCATCACCGAAAAGGCGACGATGGGTTCGGAATACGGCCAGGTAACCTTCCGCGTCCCCCTCACGGCGACCAAGCCTGAGATCAAGGCGGCGGTCGAGGCCCTGTTCAAGGTGGAAGTGAAGGCGGTCAACACGCTGATCGCCAAGGGCAAGACAAAGCGCTTCAAAGGTCTGCCGGGTCGCCGGTCGGACGTGAAGAAGGCAATCGTGACGCTGGCCGCCGGCCAGTCGATCGATGTGACGACGGGCGTCTGAAAATGGCATTGAAACATTATCGTCCCATGACCCCGGGCACGCGCCAGCTGGTGCTGGTCGATCGCTCGGAACTGTACAAGGGCAAGCCGGTGAAGGCGCTGACCGAGGGTCTGAACAAGACCGGCGGCCGCAACAACTTCGGCAACATCACCTCCTGGCAGCGCGGCGGCGGTCACAAGCGCCGTTACCGCCTGATCGACTTCAAGCGTCGCAAGTTCGACGTGCCGGCGAAGGTCGAGCGGTTGGAATACGATCCGAACCGCACCGCCTTCATCGCGCTGATCACCTATGCCGACGGCGAGCAGGCCTACATCCTGGCGCCGCAGCGCATCGCGGTCGGCGACACGGTGATCTCGGCCGAACGCGCCGACATCAAGCCGGGCAACGCGATGCCGCTCAAGAACATGCCGATCGGCACGATCGTGCATAATGTCGAGATGAAGATCGGCCATGGCGGCCAGCTCGCCCGTTCGGCCGGCACCTATGTCCAGCTCGTCGGTCGTGACGCGGGCTATGCCCAGCTGAAGCTGTCGTCGGGCGAGCTGCGTATCGTGCGCGGCGAGTGCATGGCGACGATCGGCGCGGTGTCGAACCCTGACAAGTCGAATGAGTCGATCGGCAAGGCCGGCCGCAACCGCTGGAAGGGCATCCGCCCGCATGTCCGCGGTGTCGTGATGAACCCGGTCGATCACCCGCACGGCGGTGGCGAAGGCCGCACCTCGGGTGGCCGTCATCCGGTCACCCCGTGGGGCAAGGGCACCAAGGGCAACAAGACTCGCAACAACAAGGTTTCGGACCGGATGATCATCCGTCGCCGGAACAAGAAGTAGGCCGGAGCTATGGCACGTTCAGTTTGGAAGGGTCCCTTCCTCGACGGCTTCCTCCTCAAGAAGGCGGACAAGTCGCGCTCATCGGGTCGCAACGAGGTCATCAAGATCTGGTCGCGGCGTTCCACCATCCTTCCCCAATTCGTTGGGCTGACCTTCGGCGTCTATAACGGCCAGAAGTTCATCCCGGTTTTGGTGACCGACAACATGATCGGCCACAAGTTCGGCGAATTCTCGCCGACGCGTACCTTCTACGGGCACGCGTCGGACAAGAAGTCGAAGCGCTAAGGGCTGGAGAGAACGATGAGTCAAACCGCCAATCCGCGCCGGCTGCCTGAGACCCAGGCGCTCGCCCGAGCCAAGATGATCCGGTCCAGCGCGCAGAAGCTCAACGTCGTCGCGGCGATGATCCGCGGCAAGAGCGCGAGCGATGCCCTGGCCAGCCTGGTCTTCTGCGAGCGCCGTGTGGCGAACGAGGTGAAGAAGGTTCTGCAGGCCGCGATCGCCAACGCCGAGAACAACCACCAGCTGGATGTCGACCGCCTGGTCGTGTCCGAGGCCAGCGTCGGCCGGGCCCTGGTGATGAAGCGCTTCCACACGCGTGGCCGCGGCAAGTCCGCCCGCGTCGAGAAGCCCTTCAGCAACCTGACCGTGATCGTCGCCGAGCGCGCCGAAGCTGCTACTGAAGGGAACGCCTGAGCATGGGCCAGAAGATCAATCCGATCGGCTTCCGCGTCGGCATCAACCGGACCTGGGACAGCCGCTGGTACGCCGGCCGCGACTACGCCAAGCTGCTGCACCAGGATCTGAAGCTGCGCGACTATCTGATGAGCCGCCTGAGCCAGGCCGGCGTCGGCAAGGTCGTGATCGAGCGCGCCGCGAAGAAGACCCGCGTCACCATCCACAGCGCCCGTCCCGGCGTCGTGATCGGCAAGAAGGGCGCTGACATCGAGAAGCTGCGTCAGGAGCTTTCGAACCGGACCGGCTCCGATGTGTCGCTGAACATCCTCGAGATCCGCAAGCCGGAGATCGATGCCAAGCTGGTGGCTGAGAACATCTCCAGCCAGCTGGAGCGTCGTGTCGCCTTCCGCCGCGCGATGAAGCGCGCCGTGCAGTCGGCGATGCGCCTGGGCGCCCAGGGCATTCGTATCAACTGCTCCGGCCGTCTGGGCGGCGCCGAGATCGCCCGCCTGGAGTGGTACCGCGAGGGTCGCGTGCCGCTGCACACGCTGCGCGCCGACATCGACTACGGTACAGCGACGGCGAAGACCACCTACGGCACCTGCGGCGTAAAGGTCTGGGTGTTCAAGGGCGAGGTCCTGGCCCACGACCCGATGGCGCAGGATAAGCGCGCCGCCGAACAGCAACCGGCGCGTTAAGGAAGAAGACGATGCTCAGTCCGAAACGTACGAAATACCGCAAGGCCCATAAGGGCCGTATCCGCGGTGTCGCCCAGTCCGGTACGCAGCTGAATTTCGGCTCGTATGGCCTGAAGGCGATGGAGCCCGAGCGGGTCACCGCCCGGCAGATCGAGGCGGCCCGCCGCGCGATCACCCGTCACATGAAGCGCCAGGGGCGTCTCTGGATCCGGGTGTTCCCGGATGTGCCGGTGTCCACCAAGCCTGCCGAAGTCCGCATGGGTTCCGGCAAGGGTTCGCCCGAATATTGGGTGGCGCGGATTCATCCCGGCCGCATCATGTTCGAGCTGGATGGCGTGCCCGCCGACATCGCGTTGCGTGCGTTCGAGCTGGCCCAGGCCAAGCTGCCGATCAAGACGCGCATCGTCGCCCGCGCCGAGGAGGCTGTTTGAGATGACTAAGGTTACGGAATTCCGCGGCCAGACCGACGATCAGCTGACCGAGCAGATCGGCAATCTGAAGAAGGAGCAGTTCAACCTGCGCTTCCAGAAGGCGAGCGGACAGCTGGAGGCGACCGGCCGGATTCAGGTCGTGCGGCGCGATATCGCGCGGATCAAGACATTGCTGGGCGAGCGCAGCCGCGCCGCGTCCCAGGCGAAGTAGAGGAAGAAGCGATGCCCAAAAGGGTGATGCAAGGCCGGGTGGTGAGCGACAAGGGCGACAAGACTGTCGTCGTGCTGGTCGAACGCCGCGTCATGGACAAGGTCTACAAGAAGTTCATTCGCCGCTCCAAGCGCTATGCCGCGCACGATGACGGCAACGCGTTCCATGTCGGGGATTCGGTGGAGATCGAAGAATGCCGCCCGATTTCGGCGCGCAAGCGCTGGCGGGTGATTACACCGGCTCCGGCGCCTGACAGCGCTGGCGTCTGACGCCTAAGAATTAAGAAGGGTCAATATAATGATACAGATGCAGACGAACCTGGACGTCGCCGACAATAGCGGTGCGCGGCGGGTGATGTGCATCAAGGTGCTTGGCGGCTCCAAGCGTCGCTATGCCTCGATCGGCGATATCATCATCGTCTCGATCAAGGACGCGATTCCGCGTGGCCGCGTGAAGAAGGGCGACGTCCATCGGGCCGTCGTCGTTCGCACCGCCTTTGCTCTGCGCCGCGGCGACGGCAGCGTCATCCGCTTCGACAACAACGCCGCCGTGCTGATCAACAAGCAGGGCGAGCCGATCGGTACCCGCATCTTCGGGCCGGTCACCCGCGAGCTGCGCGGCAAGAAGTTCATGAAGATCATCTCGCTCGCGCCGGAGGTGCTGTAATGGCGTCCAAGATTAAGAAGGGCGACACGGTCATCGTGTTGACTGGCCGCGACAAGGGCCGGTCGGGTGAGGTTCTGAAGGTTCTGCCGACGGAAAACCGCGTGCTGGTCGACGGCGTGAACATGGTGAAGAAGCACCGCAAGCCGTCTCCGGCTTCGGCCGGCGGGATCGATACGATCGCTGCCCCCCTGCATATTTCGAACGTGGCGCATAAGGACCCCAAGTCCGGCAAGGCGACCCGTATCGGGTTCAAGATTCTTGAGGACGGTCGCAAGGTCCGCTTTGCGAAGGTCTCGGGCGAGGTGATTGACCGATGAGCGCGAAAGACCAATCCGTAGTGCAGGCCCGCCTGCGCCAGCATTATGACGATGTTGTCCGGGCTCAGCTGAAGAGCGAGTTCGGCTACAAGAACGACATG
>Ga0268266_10005148_pt1 | contig 12314 bp, 9 predicted proteins | sample KBSS13metaG_FD_190356 | JGI IMG/M metagenome (GOLD analysis project Ga0268266, IMG submission 190356) | Switchgrass rhizosphere microbial communities from Kellogg Biological Station, Michigan, USA - KBS S1-3 metaG (SPAdes) (version 2) | ecosystem: Host-associated > Plants > Roots > Rhizosphere >... | reverse complement strand
ACCACCGGATCGACGCCGGCCTGGCGCATGGCGAACGGCTCGCTGGTGATGAAGCCCTGCTGGCTGATGTTCTTGTCGGCCAGGAACGGCGCCAGGTTGAAGGTGTAGGGACGGATCTGCTCGTCAGTGAAGCCGTACCTCACCTTCAGCCACTGCCAGAACGACGTGCGGCCGGCGGCGCCGATCAGGATCGGCTTGCCCTTCAGCGCCGGGAGCGTGTCGTTGCCCACGCCGGGATGAGAGAGCAGCGCGCGCAGATCCTTCTGGAACATCGAGCTGATGGCGAGGCCCGGAATGTTGTCGCGCGCGAAGTTGAGTATCCGGAAGGCGTCGTTCTCGACCACGTCGGCCCGCCCCGCAAGCAGCAGCGCGTTGACGTCGAGCTGCGGACCGCCCTGCCTGATTTCGACCTCCAGCCCGTGCTCCTTGTATATTCCGGTCGCGACGGCCTGGTAGAAGCCGCCATGCTCGGCCTGGGCCCGCCAGTTCGTCTGGTAGCTGATCTTGTCGAGCGACTGGGCGCGAGCACGGCGCAGGGGCGTCAGCGCGGACGCGGCGACACCGCCGAAGGTCATCAATCCGACGGCTCGGCGTCGGGACAGGCGATCGATTTTCATGATCTCCGTTTACGGTTCTTCGTCTCAGTTGGGCCGCGAGCTTTCGGCTCGCCCATACGCGCATATCACGAGCGAGCTCAAAATTCGCGGTCCAGTTGAGACGTTTCAGTACGGCTCCTTCAGAAACCGGTCAACCAAACGGTCGGCGCGGCTGCGATCGGTGAACAGCAGATGTCGTGCCATGTTACGGGCCGATGACGCCAGGTAGAATCGCTCGTACTGCTCGTTGCGGCTGGCCAGGGCGCTGCCGGCGAAGTCCCAGGCCAGCCGGAAGGTGCGGATGCGCTCCTCCGCGGCCATGCCCTTGGCGCCCGGCAGGTAGCGGTCGATCAGCGGCCGCAGGTCGGGGTCGGCCATCTGCGCGGCCGTGGGCGTGGCAAACAGGTTGTGCGAGCCGATCAGGCGCAGGATCTCGTTCACCCGCGGGAACCAGATCGGCAGGATGCCGCGCAGCACGTGCAGCGGCGAGGCCGCGCAGGTCCACATCCCGCCCGGCCACTCCCGCGCCTCGGCCTCGGCCGTCGCGACGGCAGCGCGGGTGAGCTCGGCATAGCTCCAGATCTCGCCGATCATGCGCATCGTCTCCGGATCGGCGGCGTTGATCGCAGCCGCCATGCGCAGCGCCGTGCCCCATGCGAAGTCGAGCTTCACCGACGCTCTGATCATGGTCTGCTGCTGGATGTTCGGCGGCCAGCTCGTGGTCATCACCGTGTTGTAGGTCTTGAGGTTGCAGTCGATGAACAGCCGGTCGCGCGACACCTCGACGTCGTCGAAGATCACGAAGGCGTCCTGCTCGTCGAAGCGGCTCGACAGCGGATGGTCGAAACGGCTGCCGGCGGTCGAGACGCTGTCGCGGCACAGGAACTTCAGCCCCGGCGCGCCCATCGGAATGCAGAAGGAGAGCGCGTAGTCGTCGGCGCCCGACGGCAGCGGCGCGGCCGGATAGACCGCCAGCTCGTCGGCGAAAGGTGCGAGCGTCGCCAGCACGCGTGCGCCCCTCACCACGATGCCATGCTCGGTTTCGCCGACCTTGCGCAGGGCATGCTCGTTGCCGGCCACCGGCGCATCGCCCGTCGCCTTGTCGACCGTCGGCTGCACGATGGTGTGCGTGAGGGAGATGTCGTTGCGGCGCAGGAACTTCTGGTAGGCGACCAGCCGCTCGGCGCCGGCCTCGTTACCGTGCGAGCCCCATTCGTCGGGACGGCCGGCAAAGCCCGCGTAGGTCACGTTCATGTAGTCGGGCGTGCGGCCCATCAGCCCGACGGAATATTCCGACACCTTGCGCAGCGCCCTGCCCCGCTTCGCCAGATCCTCGCGCGAGCGCGGGATCATGTGGCTGACGGGAATCGGCTCGCCCGTCTCGGGGTCGGGCATGAGGCAGGTCGCGGCCTCGACATGCTGCAGGTCGTAGATCTCGGCCAGGGCATGCGCCGCGCCGCACAGCTTGGGATGGCCGACCACGTCGCTCACCCGCTCGCCATCGACCCAGACGGCGCGCGGGCCCTTCAGCCCTTTCAGGAACTGCTCGCCCGTCCGTGCCGGCATGCCATCCCGCCCTTCATCGTCATCGGGAGGCAGGATGGCAGGCGGCCTGGCCGACGTCAGCCAAAACACGCACGGCCGGCATCGGATGCAGCGACTGCTCAGCCCACCGGCATGGTGTCTGCGAGCGGCGGCAGCTTCACGACCTTGGCGTACCAGGCCTCGAGCTTGGGATGGCCCGGGCGCCACGGCTCGTTGGCATAGCGGAAGTCGAGGTAGCCCAGCGCGCAGCCGATCGTGATCTCGCCGATGGTGTCGAGATTGCCCAGCGAATCGGCCTGCTTCTCGAACTCGTCGAGGGCGCGGGCCACCTTGCCCTGCTGCAGCTCGATGTAGCTCTTGCGGCCCTCGTCCTGCGGCAGAGCGATCTCACGGCGGCGCGGCTGGGTGGCGTCGAGGATGCCGTCGGCCAACGCCTCCTGCGTCAGTGCCTTCCAGCGTGCCGGCCCGGCGGCCGGAAAGAGCTTGGGTGCGGTGCCGATGCTGTCGAGATATTCGCAGATCACCGGACTGTCGAAGATGCACATGCCGTCGTCGGTGATCAGCGTCGGCACCTTGGAGAGGGCATTGTACTTCAGCAGCTCCGGATCGGTCGTGCCGATCTTCATCCGCTCGACCTTGTCGTTGAGGCCGCGCTTGATGGCGCAGGCCGTGACCTTGCGGACGTAGGGGCTGGCAGGCGAGTAGGCGAGTTTCATTGATCTCCTCCGATTGAGGGCCGCATCTTGCTCATCCTTCCTCGCCTTTTCACCGCTTTTGTGCAGGAAAAGGTACAGTCTCCCACCGAAGAACGGAGAGCAGCGCCAGCGATCGACGATCATGCGCGGCAACGGCCTTCATTTCGCCCGAAGGAATGCCTATTCTCTTCCAATGGCAAACGAGCCGGAAAACTTGGTTTTGGCGTACTTGCGACGAATTGACGAAAAGGTCGATCGCTTGCGAGACGACGTGCGTGAGCTCAAGACCGGGCTCAACAGCGTGCGCCGCGACTTGATAGCGCTCGCTGAGGCAGATGCCCGCGTCGAACTGATGGTCGATCGCCAAGGGGAGCGCCTCGACAAGATCGAACGGCGCCTTGACTTGCGCGACGCATAGAACCCTGCTCAGCGATACGAGCTCTCAGTCGTCACATACCCCGCCGCAACATCCGCCGCGAGCGCCGCCCTCGTCCGTTGCTGCGGATCGCCGTGCCCGCCGCCGCCGGGCGTGCCGAGGGAGACGGTGTCGCCCCTGTGGAGCACATACTGCTTCTTGGGATCGGTCAGCTCGCCGTTGATCCGCAGCTCGCCCGGCGCGCCGTCCCGGCCGCCTTCGATGCCGAAAGCGGGGAAGATCGTGCGCTCGGCGAGGAAGGAGACGGCGATCGGCGTCTCGCTGCGGCTCTCTATCAGGATCTCCTGGCCCAGCCCGCCGCGGTGACGGCCGGGACCGCCGGAGTCGGGCCGCAGCTTCTTGTGATGGAAGCGCAGCGGCGCGATGTGCTCGCTGATCTCGATCGAGGTCGAGGAGACGTTCGACGGCCAGCTCAGGCAGGTGATGCCGTCGCGCTGCGTGTTGCCGCCCATGCCGCCGTTGTAGAAGAACATGTTGGCGTAGGGCTTGCCGCTTCCTTGACCGCCTTCTCGCACACCCGACTGGTTCATGCCCCACATCGGGCTGCCGCACGCCGCCATCACCCGCTCGGGCACGATCTGGCCGAGGCAGCCGAACACCAGCATCGGCACGTAATGGCCGATCAGCATGCGCGAGCCGCCCGGCGCGGGGAATTGCGGATTGACGATGCAGCCCGGCGGCGCGCTGAGCTGTATCGGCCGGAACGCGCCCTCGTTGTTGGGCAGGTTGGGGCTGGTGCAGACCTTCACCCCGTACATCGCCATCGCCGTCGTGTAGCAGAGCGCGCAGTTGATCGCGCGGTCGACCTGGGCGTCGGTGCCGGCGAAATCCATGCGGATCTCGTCGCCCTCGATGGTGAGCTCGAGCTTCATGGTGATCGGCGTTTCCAGGAGGCCGTCGGTCTTGAGCTCACTGCGGTAGGTGCCGTCGGGCAGCTCGCGGATCGCGGCACGCATCGCCGTCTCGCAACGGCCCTGGATCTCGCGCGCGAGGTCCGTGAGGTCGGCCAGCGCGTAGGCGTCCATCAGCACGCGCAGCCGGTCCTCCATCACGTCGAGCGCCACGATCTGGGCATAGAGGTCGCCCATCGTCTGGTCCGGCGTGCGCACGTTCTTGCGGATGATCGCGACCAGTGTCTCGTCGGTCTTGCCCGCGGCGATCATCTTCATCGGCGGGATCTGCAGCCCCTCCTCGAACACCTCGCGCGGCTCTGGGCTGCGGATCTTGCCGCCGATGTCCGGGGCATGCGCCGTCGTGGCGCTGAAGGCGATCAGCCGGCCGTCCCTGAAGATCGGCTTCGCCAGCGTGATGTCGGGCAGATGGCCGGTGCCGAGCCAGATGTCGTTGGTGATCAGCACGTCGCCGGGTTCGAGCTTTTCGGGCGGGAAGAAGCGCAGGAAGTGCTTCACCGTCTCGGGTAGGGTGCCGATGAAGCTCGGGATGCTCTCCGATGCCTGCACCAGCGACTGTCCGGTCTCGTCGGTGATGACGCAGGAGAAGTCGTAGCTCTCGCGCACCAGGGTCGAGAAGCTGGTGCGCACCATGGCGACCGCGGCCTCGTCGACCGCCGAGATCAGGCGGCGCCACAGGAGTTCGAGCTCGATCGGATCGAAGGTGCGGGTCATGGCAGCCTCACGGGAGCGCGCCACTCCAGTGGCGCTTCTTGTCTTGCAACTAGGACTCCATGAGCGCCACTGGAGTGGCGCGCTCCCCTGAACATCAGGTCGCCTCCGCCAGGATGGATCCGTCGGCCAACAGGCGCGCGGTCGCGTTGGGGCCGACGATGAATGTGCTTTCGTCCTCTTCGAACACCGCGGGGCCGTCGATCATCACGCCGGGCGCAAGCGCGTAACGGTCCCAGACTCTCGTCTCCACGGTCCTGTTCTCGTCCGGGAAGAAGACCGGCCGCGTCCCCTTCTCCGCGTTCGCGGATGCGTGCCGCGGCAGCTCGAGCTTGCCGCCGGTGCCGGGCATCGGCGCGGTGACGGAGAGGCGGATGGCGACGAACTGGATCGCAGCACCGGGCGGCGTGCGCGCGAACAGCGCCTTGTAGGCGGCCTCGAACGCAGCACGCACGCCCGCGTCGGTGAGCGGCGACGGCATGGCGACCGTGATCTCGCTGCCCTGCCCGATGTAGCGCATGTCGGCGAGGCGCTTGACGGTGCGGGCCTCGATGTCCGCACCGGTCAGCCGCAACACGTCGAGCGACTCCTTCTCGAGCGCGGCGAACAGGTCCTCGGCCGTTGTCATGTCGGCGCCGGCGAGCGGCAGGGCGAAGCTCGCGACGCGATCGACCCGCGCCGGCGCCATCAGCATGCCGATGGTGCTCCCCGCCCCCGCGCCAGGCGGACAGACGACGCGGCTCACGCCGAGCTTGCGCGCGACGTGCCAGGCATGGACCGGCCCTGCGCCGCCCGTCGCCAGCAGCGCGTATTCGGAGGGAATGCGGCCACGCTCGGCGATGGCGACCCTTGCCGCCCCGGCCATGTTCTCGTTCACAACGTCGTGCACCCCGAAGGCTGCCCGGCCCGGCTCGACCTTCAGCGCCGAAGCCAGCGCACCGAACGCCTTGTCGGTCGCCGCGCGATCGATCTTCATCGCGCCGCCGAGGAAGAAATCGGCGTTGAGATAGCCGAGCGTCAGATCGGCATCGGTGACGGTGGCACTGGTGCCGCCGCGGCCATAGCAGGCCGGCCCCGGCTGCGCGCCGCTGCTCTCCGGCCCGACGTTCAACGTGCCGAGGTCGCTCCTGTGCGCGATCGAGCCGCCGCCGGCGCCGATCTCGATCAGCTCGACGGTCGCGATCTGCATCGGCAGGCCGGAACCGCGCAGGAAGCGCTTCTCGCGCGCCGCCTCGAAGCCGTAGGCGACCAGCGGCTCGCCGTCGTCGACGAGCGCCAGCTTGGCGGTCGTTCCGCCCATGTCGAACGCCAGCACCCGCTGCAGTCCGGCGTTGCGCCCGAACCAGGCGCCGGCTAGCGCGCCCGCCGCCGGGCCGCTTTCAAGTAACTGCACCGGCGCCCGCTTGGCCTCGCTCACATGGGTGAGGCCGCCGTTCGATAGCATCAGGAACAGGCCGCCCGGAATGCCTTCCGCGCGCAGCGCCTGCTCCAGCCGTTCGAGGTAGATCTCGGCCAGTGGCCGGATGTAGGCGTTCGCCACCGTCGTCGAGGCCCGCAGGTACTCGCGGATCTCCGGCGCCACGTCGGACGACAGCGAGATCGACAGATTCTGGTAGCGCTCGGCGATCGCCGCGCCGATGGCGCGCTCGTGCGCGGCGTTGGCGTAGGAATGCAGGAAGCAGATGGCGAGGCTCTCGACGCCCTGCTCGACCAGCTCGGCGACCTCGGCCAGCGCGGCATCGACGTCGAGCGGTTTCTCGACCGAGCCGTCGGCCGCCAGCCGTTCCATCGCCTCGCGCCGCCACGGGCGCGGCACCAGCGGCCTGGGCATCTCGATGAACAGGTCGTACAGCTCGTACTTGCGCTCGCGGCCGATCTCCAGCACGTCGCGGAAGCCTGCCGTCGTGAGCAGTCCGGTCTTGGCGCCCTTGCGCTCGATCAACGCGTTGGTGAACAGCGTCGTGGCATGCACCACCCTGCCGACCTGCCCGGGCTTCGCGCCCGCCTTCTCCAGCACCTTCCGCATGCCTTCCAGCGCGCCGCGCGCCGGATCGTCGGGCGTCGTGCTCTCCTTCCAGATGACGGCGCGTCCGTCGCGCGGATCGTGGATGACGAGATCGGTGAAGGTGCCCCCGATATCGATGCCGAGGGAGAGAGGCGCTGTCATTCATTCCTCATCGGAGCGCGCCACTCCAGTGGCGCATCATGATCATGAGCGCCACTGGAGTGGCGCGCTCCATTGAACACGAAAATTCACTCCGCTTTGATATTGCCCGCTTTCACGACCTTCGCCCAGCGTTCGCGGTCCTTCAGGATGTACGATGCGAAAGCGTCCGGTCCCTGTCCCATCGGCTCGAGCCCCTGCTTGTCGAACGTCTCCTTGTTGGAGGGATCGGCCATCGCCTCCAGGAACAGCTTGGCAAGGGCTCCCTTGATATCGGCCGGCAGCGCCGCAGGGGCAACCAGGCCGAACCAGTTGCTGATATCGAGCGCCGGAATGTCCTTCGTGAGCAGGGGCAGCTCCGGTGCGATCGGCGAGGGCCTGGTCGCGGCAAGTGCCAGGGCACGCACCTTTCCACCGTGCACCATGCTCATGATCTCGGAGACGTTGGCAAAGAAAAGGTCGACGTTGCCCGCGGCCACGTCGGCAATCGCCGGCGCGCCGCCGCGATACGGCACGTGGATGAGCTTGAGGCCACCGGATTCCGCAGCAAGGAATTCCGCCGCGAGCTGGTTGGTCGAGCCCAACCCCGTGGACGCGTAGGAGACCTTGCCCGGATTGGCCTTCGCATAGGCCACCAGCTCGGGAATGGTCTTGAACGGCGCCTCCATGCGAACGATCAGCGCCATCGGCACACCGACGAGATTGGCGACGGGCACCAGCTCCTTGTCGAGATCGAGCGGGATGTTCGAGCCGGGGACGACCGGGCCGACCGCGAGCTGGCCCATGATTCCGATGCCCAGCGTGTAGCCGTCGGGCGGCGATTGCGACACGCCCTTGAGGGCGATGAAGCCGCCGGCGCCGGTCTTGTTCTCGACCACGACGGCCAGGCCGTGCTTGCGCTGCAAGGTATCGGCGGCAATGCGCGCGACGATGTCGGCGGTGCCGCCCGGCGCATAGCCGACGAGAATCTTGATCGGTTGCTTGGGACTCCAGTCGGCCGCGCGCGCCGACGCAGCGGCGAGAAAAATCGGTGCAGCAAGCAGGCTTCGACGCAGCATGTGGCACTCCCACTCCCCGGTTTCGAGGGTCGAGCAAGGGGCGTGCCGGGTCAACCGGCTTTGCGCTAGTCTTCGCGCGCCATGCCATACTCGATCTCCGCCTCCGACGTCTGGAGCCTCCTCGCACACTGGGCGGAGGAGACACCTCGAGCCCCCGCCTTCCTGCACGGCGAAAGGACGATCTCCTTCGCGGAGCTGCACGACCAGGCCGCGTCCGCGGCGCAGGGCCTCGCCGATCTCGGTGTCGGACCGGGCGACCGCGTGGCGCTCTGGCTGCCCAATGTGCCGGCCTATCCGATCCTCAACTTCGCCTGCGCGCGCCTGGGCGCCATCGCCGTCGCGGTCAACACGCGCTATCGCGCGGTCGAGGTCGCCGACATCGTCGGCCGCTCGGGCGCCAAGGTGCTGGCCTGCGCGCCCGGATTCCGGCGGATCGATTTCCTGTCGATCCTCGCCGATGTCGAGCCGGCCGCACTCGAGAAGCTGGCGGCGATCGTCGTGGTCGGCGAGGAGCCGGCGACGGCGCCGCCCGCCATCGAGCGGTTGCGGCGCGTGCCGTTCGAGCGCCTGCTGTCGCGTCCGCCGATCGGCGTCAACCACGCCGCGCCCAACGCGCCGTGCAACATCTTCACCACCTCGGGCACGACCAGCGCGCCGAAGTTCGTGCTGCATCGCCAGGGTGCGATCGCCACGCACGCCCAGCAGGTGGCGCGCGCCTTCGGCTTCAACGGTCCGGACACGCTGTCCCTCTCCATCCTGCCGCTGTGCGGCGTGTTCGGCTTCAACCAGACGCTCTCCACCCTCGCTGCCGGCAAGCCCTGCGTGCTGGTCGAGTCCTACGAGGTCGAGGAGATCGCGCGGCTGATCGCGCAGCACCGACCGACCACGCTGTTCATCAGCGACGATCTCGTCGCGCGCCTGCTCGATCTCGTGCCGGGCGACCCGCCGTTCCCGTCGGTGAAGTGGGTCGGCTATGCCGGCTTCAATGCCGCGCTCGAGAACATCGCCGAGGTCGCCGAGGGGCGCGGGCTGATCCTGCGCGGCCCCTACGGAATGAGCGAAGTGCAGGCGCTGTACTCGCTGCAGCCGCTCGATGCACCTGTTGCGCAGCGCAAGAAGGGCGGCGGCATGCTGAGCTCGCCCTTCGCCCATGTCCGCGTGCGCGATCCGGAAACCGGCGAACTGCTCGGCGTCGGCCAGCCGGGCGCGCTGGAATGCGCCGGACCGTCGCTGATGGTCGGCTACTTCGGCAACGAGAAGGCAACCGCCGAAACCATCACCGCCGACGGCTATGTCCGCACCGGAGACCTGGCACAGCTCGAGGCCGACGGCAGCTTCACGTTCCTGAGCCGCATGGGCGACGTGCTGCGGCTGTCCGGCTTCCTGGTCAACCCGCTCGAGATCGAGGCGCACATCCAGAATCTGCCGGCGATCGAAGGCTGCCAGACCATCGCCGTCGCGCGCCCCGAGGGCGTGCGCGCCGTCTCCTTCGTGATGCTCAAGCCCGGTGCGTCGCTCGACGAGACGGCGGTGATCGGCCACTGCCGCCACGGCCTCGCCAACTACAAGGTCCCCGCCCGCGTCTTTGCCATCGACGAGTTCCCCAAGACCCCCTCCCCCAACGGCCTCAAGATCCAGCGCAACAAGCTCCGGCAGATGGCCGAAGACCTCATGTCATAAGCTGGGGGCGCGCCACTCCAGTGGCGCGTCATGATGCATGAGAAGACGCGCCACTGGAGTGGCGCGCCCCCAGCGGAAGATCACTCTTGTCATCCTGAGCGAAGCGAAGGATCTCACGCTACTTTCAAAGGAGTTCTTTGGAGCAGACGCAAGATCCTTCGCTCCGCTCAGGACGACGTTAAAGCTGCTTGCTGGCGATGGCTGCGCCTTGTGCAAGGGTTTCCAGCTTGGCCGAGGCGATGTCGCGGTGGACGCGGCCGCCGAGGCCGCAGTCGGTCGAGGCGATGACGCGCTCCTTGCCGACCAGCTTCGCGAAGCGACCGATTCGCTCGGCGACCAGCTCGGGATGCTCGACGACGTTGGTGGCGTGGCTGACCACGCCCGGCAGGATCAGCCGGTCGTCGGGCAGTTTCGTGTCCTTCCACACCGCCCATTCGTGCTCGTGGCGCACGTTGCCGGCCTCGAAGGAATAGGCGCCGGCGTCGATCTTCAGCATCACGTCGACGATGTCGCGCATCGGAACGTCCGTCGTGTGCGGCCCGTGCCAGCTTCCCCAGCACAGATGGAAGCGCACGCGATCCTTCGGCAGGCCGCGCAGCGCGTGATTCAGCGCCTCGACCTTGGGCATCGTGAACTTGCGATACTCCTCGGCGGTCGGCTCGGGGTTGATCTGGTCGAAGTTCTCGGCGATCGCCGGGTCGTCGATCTGCAGCACCAGCCCGGCGTCGACGATCGCCTTGTATTCCTCGCGCATGGCGTCGGCGCAGGCGAAGACGAACTCGTCGTCGCTCTTGTAATGCCGGTTGCCGATCCGCGCGCAACTCGCCGGGCCGATCGAGGTCATGAAGCCCTCGCTGACGCCGTTGGCCGCGAGCGCCGCCTTGAAGTTGGCGATGTCGGCGGCGATCGCAGCCTGGCCGGTGTAGCTGATCGGCCCGATGCAGAACGGCCAGTCGTTGGAGCGAGGCCCGGTCGATACGCCCGAGTCGGGATCGGAATAGGCCGCGGCGAAGCGCTGGCGGTCCCGCCTGTCGGCGAAGCTCGACAGCACGGTGTTGCCCGGGCTCGAACGCCGCGACGGAAAATCGTAGAGGCCGAGGCCGGTGACTTCGAGGTTGGCGAGCCGCGAGAAGGAGTAGCTCCACCAGGCGCGGTAGTTGATCTTCGAGCCCATCGACTTGCCGTACTCGCCGTCGCCCGGCACCGAGATGCCGGCGGCGACCTGGCGGCGCACGACGTCGTTCACCGCGGCGGTGAGCGACTTCTGGAACGAAGCCTCGTCGGCCTTGCCCGCCTCGCGCTGATGGTTGGCCTCGATCAGCGCATCGGGTCGCGGCAGGCTGCCGGCATGGCTGGTGAGGATCGCGTCGCTGCTCTTGCGCATGATCAGCGCCCCTTGAACCTGGCGGGCTTGCGCTTTTCGGCGAAGGCGCGCGCGGCCTCGCCGAAATCCTCCGAGAGATAGAGCTTCTCGGGCGCACCCATGAACATGACCTCGCGGCTGAGGCGATCCATGTAGTAGCGCCGCATGCGCACGGTCGAGCGCACGCTGAGCGGCGGGTTCCGGATCACCTCGGCGGCGAGCTCGCGCGCCACGTCGAGATACTTGCCCTTAGGCGCGACGCGATTGATCAGGTTGGCCCGGAACGCCTCTTCGGCGGTGAAGAACCGGCCGGTGAGCGCGGCCTCCATCGTGAAGGCGCCGCCGCCGCGATAATGCATCAGCGCCCAGTACTTGCCGGCGCCCAGCCCGCGCGAGGTCTCGGTGATCTGGAAGCGCGTGCCCTCCTCCGCGACGATCAGGTCGCATTCGAGCACGATGCCGACGGAGAGGCCGAGCACGTAGCCGTGCGCCGCGGCGATCACCGGCTTCCAGTTCACCGATTTTGTGAGCAGGTCGGACGAGTGCGTGCCGCGGCCCTGTGGGCCGCCGAGCTTGAGGAATTCCTCGCGGCTGCGGAGCTGGCGCTGCTGGACATCGGCGCCGCTCGAGAAAGCGCGGCCGGTGCCGCACAGGATCGCGATATGGGCCGACTCGTCGGCATCGAAGCGATGCAGCGCCTCACCCAGCGCGCCGACCAGCTCATCGCTGAAGGCGTTCAGCTTCTCCGGCCGGTTCAATGTCAGCGTGACGACTTCGCCGTCTTGCTCATAGTTCACGAGCGCCATCGTTTCCTCCGTTTGGTTGTGCCATGCTAACCGACAAAATCGGGAGGAAACCATGGCCATGATCGCGAAAGCGACAGCCGCGTTTCTTGCGTTCGCGTTCTGCGTAAGCCCTGCAGTCGCCCAGAAGAAATACGATCCGGGCGCCTCGGACAGCGAGATCAAGCTTGGCCAGACCATGCCCTACAGCGGCCCGCTGTCGGGCTTCGCCACGCTCGGCAAGGCCGAGATCGCCTATTTCGCGATGATCAACGACCAGGGCGGCGTCAACGGCCGCAGGATCACCATGATCTCGCTCGACGACGGCACCAGCCCGCCGAAGACGGTGGAGCAGACGCGCAAGCTGATCGAG
>Ga0268266_10005144_pt1 | contig 12320 bp, 8 predicted proteins | sample KBSS13metaG_FD_190356 | JGI IMG/M metagenome (GOLD analysis project Ga0268266, IMG submission 190356) | Switchgrass rhizosphere microbial communities from Kellogg Biological Station, Michigan, USA - KBS S1-3 metaG (SPAdes) (version 2) | ecosystem: Host-associated > Plants > Roots > Rhizosphere >... | reverse complement strand
TCCGCGATCGCGGAGTCAAGAAGGCCCCGTTCATCGTGCTCATCGGGGCCAACATGCCGTCGATTCTGGCCGAGATTTCGTTTGTCAGCAACCCGGGCGACGAGCGCCGGCTGCGGACGCCCGACTATCGCCAGCGCATCGCCGAATCTCTCTATCGGGGAATATCGAAGTATGTGAGCGGCTTGAGTGGAGTCAAAGTCGCCAGCAAGATTGATAGAGATGAGAGCCAGTAGCTTGTCCCTTGCGTCCTTTGCGGTGGTCCTTTGCGCACTTCGCGGTTAAAAGGGTTTGATCTTGCGGGTGGCCGAAATTCCTGGACCGCGAAGGACGCAAAGAACACCGCGGCTCCAGGAGCCTCCCTGATGGAAACTTTCCGCCTCCCTCTGTAGTCTAAGCATTACAGGGCCCTTTCCCTCCCTGCCTGATTATGGTTCGCCGATTCACTTCCGTTCTCGTTTTGTTGGCATTGAGCGTGGGCGTTGCTTTCGCGGGCGAGTCGCCCGCGGCCACACCAACCACACCAGCCACACCAGCCACTTCAGCCCCAGCATCCTCGTCGATTCTTCCTGCGCAATTTGCCGGATGGCATATCTCGGGCTCGATTCGGAGCAGCAAAGACCCAGCGGTGGCTGATGGCGTCAATGCTGACCTGCTCAAGGAATACGGCCTGACGGACTTCGAATCCGGCACCTACACCGCAGAGGACGGGCGCAAGGTCGCTCTCAAGGCCATCCGCTTCGCCGACGCCAGCGGCGCCTACGGAGCATTCACCTATTACAAGCTGCCGCAAATGCGTCAGGAGTCGATCCCGGACCTGGGTTCGTCGCTGAACGAGCGAGTGCTTTTTTATCGCGGCAACATCCTGGTGGACGCGGTATTCGAGAAGCTCACCGCCATGTCCGCCGCCTCCCTGCGGGAACTGTCGCAGGCGCTGCCTTTACCTGTCGGGAACGCCGGCAACCTACCCAGCCTGCCGGCCTATCTGCCCAAGTCGGGTTACGTGAAGAACACCGCGAAATACGTGATGGGACCGGTGGGCCTGGACAAGATCGGCGCGCCCCTCACCGCGCAGTTAGTGGACTTTAACGCCAGTGCTGAAGTGGTCCTGGGCGCCTACCAGACTTCCAGCGGAGTGGGCACACTGATGCTGATCGCCTATCCCACGCCGCAACTGGCCGCCGAACATCTGCGCCGCATCGATGCCGCCAACCAGCCCAATGCTCAGCCGCAATCGGGAAGTCCGATCGCGATTGCAGGACCGATGTTCGATAAGCGCACCGGTCCAATCGTGGCGATTGCCACCGGCGCGGTTTCGCAGAGTGAGGCGCGCGCTCTGTTGAGTGCGGTGAACTACGAAGCTGATGTCACCTGGAACGAAAACACATTTCAGGGCAAGAAAAACAGTCTCGCCAACCTGTTGTTGAACGTTTTCCTTTTGTGCGGGATTCTGATCGTGTTCGCGGCTGTGGCGGGGCTGGCATTCGGAGGAATTCGCATCTTTTTCAACCGCATTTTGCCGGAACGGGTGTTGCACCGCGAGACCCCCAGCGATTTCATCTCCCTGAACCTGTCCGAGGGTCAGGGCGAGGCCGCCGATTCCAAGGTAAGCCCATCAATCAAAGCCATTTAGGAGAGTAAAAGCGGTCAAAGGCTAAAAATGGCGGGCAATACAGCTGTGTTAACCTATTTTGTAAGTTATTGAATCCAAAGATATTTATTTCCCAAAAATTCCTTGACACCCCCCTTTTTCGGCTCATAAGATTTCGCCAGAAAGTTTTGACGGATTTTTGCCCCGTTGGAACTATTCTCCCTAAAAAGAAGGCCGCCCCTTTGCCAGGGCGGTCTTTTTATTTCAGTCGTCGGACGTCAGGAAAGCAGTCATCAGTCGTCGGTCTTCAGTCGTCAGGAGATTCAAAGTCTCGTTCGACGAAGACTTAATGGGCCGACAGCCAAAGGGTGACGGAACTGACGACTGCTTTTCTGACGACTGAAGACCGACGACTGATGACTGCTTTGTTAGAATCGAAGCAGGCCGACGTAGCTCAGTTGGTAGAGCAGCCGATTCGTAATCGGCAGGTCAGCGGTTCAAGTCCGCTCGTCGGCTCCAGTTTCTTCTCCCGCCAGATTTTCCTCGCATCTTGCACTCCGAATTGGGCAGGTTGTCGGCTGAGATTCCCTTTGGGGCGACTTTGCACTTGCCAACTGGGAGTAACCTTTCCGATAATATGGCAAGAGCTCAATAACCATCGTGTATCGATACACTCAAGCGGATCTGCTTCGCATTCTGCGGATCACAGCGCGCCAGTTGGCAGCCTGGGAGAAGGCTGGGCTGGTGGCGGCTGCCGAGAGCTATTCTTTTTTCGAACTCCTGCAAATCAAGAAGGTACGCGACCTGTGCGCCCGCAAGGTGCGGCCAGCGGTAATCCGGCAATCGCTTGAAGCCATGCTGAAGCAGGTTGCGGGGATGGAAAACCCCCTACTTGAAGCTGGGGCATTCTCCACCGGACACCGCATCGCCTTCCGTCATCAGGGAAAAGTAGTCGAACCCATCGCCGGCCAGTTCATGTTTGACTTCACTCCCGGACAGCGGCTGGTGGCCAGTACTCCGATCACGAGTCGCAAGGAAGCGGCGGCACCCAACGACGCGGCGGAATTGTTCGCGCGCGGCATCGCACTGGAGGAAGACCCCAACCATCAGGCGCAGGCCATCGAGATGTACCAGCAAGTGCTCGAGATCGATCCCGATCACGCTGCCGCGCATATCAATCTGGGCACGCTGCATTACAACCGTCAGGAGTATGCGCTGGCGGAAAAACATTACCGCCATGCCATCGAGGTGGATGCGCGCTACGCCCTGGCTTACTTCGATCTGGGCAACGTGCTGGACGAAACCGGCCGGGTGGCGGAGGCCATCCAAACTTACAGCACCGCCCTGCGGCTGGCGCCGACTTACGCTGACGCACATTACAACCTAGCCCTGGCTTACGAAAAAATCAAAGAACCGCGCAAGGCCCTCAAGCACTGGCGCGCCTATGTGAAGCTGGACACGGTTGGCCCCTGGGCGGTGCACGCCCGCAACCAGATCCAGCGCATTCTGCAAGTGGACGGACTCAAACTCATACAGGGTGGGAAGCAGTAATAGGTTAATCACCTGGGCCAAGCGTGTTGGCGCAGATATCTTCCATCATTCTTCCGGCATCTGAGAAGTCTTGTCAATCTTACTGAAAAATGCGCGCTACGTGTTGAGTTCGATTTGGCGCGAACCCTCCAATCGTGGTCAGCGAGTCAAAAGAGTTCTGCAATTTTTCGGCTGGCAGTTCTGGAAGCGGGCGGTGCGCATGCCCGTCGTCGTGGAACTTTTCAACGGGCACAAATTCCGGGCCTACCCGGACTGCCAGATGTCGGCAGGAGCAATCTACACTCGCATTCCCGACTCGCAGGACATCCTCTACCTGCGGAAACACATTCGGCAGGGGACCCTGATTGATGTTGGCGCGAACGTGGGACTGGTAACCCTTCTGCTCGCCGACAGGATTCAGCATGCTCTGCTCTTTGAGCCCAATCCCCTGGCCGCTGAGCGGGCTCGGGACAATCTGGCGCTCAATGGTCTGCGGTTCGAAGTCCACGAAGTGGCGCTGTCAGATAGGATCGGGACAGTCGAGTTCGAGGACGAAGGCGGAGTGAGCAGTTGCAACCGCACCGTCGTCGGTTTCACGACCTCGGCACCCACACGCATGGTGCCTTGCACCCAACTGGACCGATTCCTCGCGGACCGGGTCTTGCCCTATCCCGTCAGCGCGATAAAGATTGACGTCGAAGGCCACGAAAACAGTGTGCTGCGCGGAATGGCTGAGTGTATGCGCCATCATCGGCCGCGAGTCGTGATGTTTGAGTATCTGCAGCGAACCAATCTGCGCGAAACCATTGGTTTGTTCCAGGATGCCGGATACACAGTGTTGCAACTCGCCCCTGGCGGCGCCGTTATCGCAACCGCCGATGTGCAGCCGCTGCAGGACCTGTTCGCCTGCCCCAATGAGTTACGGCAGGAATTTACGTCGGACAATACCAGAAACTCTTGAGGTCCGTATCCTGCTGCTCGGCGAAACGAGTGCTAAAATTTAAACTTTGCCATCCTCCGATTTGAGGCTGTTTCCATGCCCGACGCCACTTTGCAAATTCCGCCTCCCGCGCCCCTGACTTCTTTCACCGAAGACGAAATCATGTTTCGCGACAACATTCGCCAGTTTGCCGACGAGAAGGTCCGTCCGCTGGTCAGGGAGATGGACGAGAAGGGCGTCTTCGATCCGGACCTGATTCGCCAGTTCTTTCAGCTTGGCCTGATGGGAATCGAGATTCCCGAGCAGTACGGTGGCGGTGGCGGCAAGTTCTTCGAGGCCATCCTGGCGGTCGAGGAAATGTCGCGGGTGGATGCCTCGGCCGGCGTCGTGGTGGACGTGCAGAACACGCTGGTCAATAATGCGCTGCTGCGCTGGGGCAATGAGGAGCAGAAAAAGCGCTTCCTGCCACGCATGGCGGCCGATACCTGCGGCGCCTACGCCCTCAGCGAAGCTGGTTCGGGGTCGGACGCCTTCGCGCTGCAGACCCGGGCGACGCTCAAGGGCAGCGATTACGTCCTCAATGGCCGCAAACTGTGGATCACCAATGGCAAAGAAGCTGGTCTCTTTGTGCTGTTTGCCACGGTCGATCCCGCCGCGGGTTACAAGGGAATCACTGCTTTTCTCATCGAGAAAGGTTTCCCCGGCTTCGCCGTGGGCAAGAAAGAAGACAAGCTGGGGATTCGAGCTTCGTCCACCTGCGAGCTGATTCTTGAAGACTGCCAGGTGCCGAAAACGAACGTGCTGGGCGAGGTGGGCAAAGGCTACAAGATCGCGATCGAGACCTTGAACGAGGGCCGCATCGGCATCGGAGCGCAGATGGCAGGAGTGGCCCGCGGCGCGTGGGAGTACGCGGCTAGGTACGCGCAGGAGCGCAAGCAGTTCGGGAAGCCGATCAGCGACTATCAGGGGATCCAGTTCCAGATCGCGCAGATGGCCACCGAAATCGAGGCGGCGAGGCTGATGGTGTACAACGCGGCGCGCATGAAAGACGCCGGCGTGCCCTTCGTAAAGGAAGCAGCCATGACCAAGCTCTTCTGCTCGCAGGTGGCGGAGCGCGTGACCTCGCTCGCCATCGAAATCTACGGCGGCTACGGTTTTACCAAAGATTATCCGGTGGAGAAGTACTGGCGCGATTCCAAAATCGGCAAAATTTACGAAGGCACCTCTAACATGCAGCTGGCCACCATCGCCAAACTGCTGATGGGCGGAAAGTAGGGTGGGTAGGTTTTCTTTGCGACCTTTGCGTTATCTTGGCGCCCTTAGCGGTAAAAGGCTTTGAAGTGGCTCAACCAATATCCTGACCTGACCTGCTCACAAATTCCGGCCATGCACGTCGAATGGAAGGGTCAGCCTGTCTGCGTGCTCGTGGATACTCAAAGGAAAAACATAATGACAAAGCAATCGATAGCTGCGCTCGTTCTCGTGACAGCTCTGTGTGCCGCATCCCTGGCGCAAACGTCAGCCACCGGAAAGGCTGAGGCGGGAACGCCCCCCGTACGTTTGCCTGGTCTGGACAAGAGGTTGATCGACACCACCGCCGATCCCTGCACCGATTTCTTCAAGTACGCCTGCGGCAATTTTTCCAAGCTGTACCCGATTCCCAACGATCGTTCCGCCTACGGCACCGGCGCCATGATTGCCGACTACACCGAATACATCCTGCACACCATGCTGGAAAAGGCCGCCGCGGGGGGCGCGGGCCGCACTCCGAATGAACAGAAAATCGGCGATACCTATGCTGCCTGCATGGACGTGGACGCGATCAACCAGAAGGGGCTGAAACCGCTGCAGCCCGAGTTCGATCGCATTGCCGCGCTCAAAAGTAAAGATGACTTGCCCGAGCTCCTCGCCCGCTTCCAGTTGATCGCCGCCAACGCCTTCATGAGCTTTGGCGAACAGCAGGATTTCAAGGATGCCCGCAAGCAGATCGCGGTAGCCGATCAGGGTGGCCTGGGCCTGCCGGAACGGGATTATTATTTCCGCACCGGAGACGCCGCCGAGAAGACCCGCACCCAGTACGTGCAGCACATCGCCAACATGCTGAAGCTGGCAGGCGAGCCGGAAGACAAAGCTGTCAGCGACTCCAAAGCCATCATGCAACTGGAGACCGCGCTGGCCAAGGTCTCCATGGACATTACCTCGCGGCGCGATCCCAACAAGGTTTACCACCTGATGCCGGTCTCCGAGTTCGCAGCACTGGCTCCGGGACTGGCTTGGGACCGCTTTCTGGCCGCTTCCGGGGCGCCTCAGATCACCGAACTGAACGTCACCACTCCCGACTTCTTCAAGGGTATGAACGCCCTGCTCGCTTCCACCGATCTGGAGACGATCAAGGCCTATTTACGCTGGCAGCTGATTCTTTCCAATCCCGGCTACGTTTCGCCCAAGGCGCTCGACGATGAACGCTTCGATTTCTACGGTCGTAAGCTGCGAGGCCAGCCGGAACAAAGGGCGCGCTGGAAGCGCTGCGTGCAGGCCACTGATGGAGCCCTGGGTGAGGCCCTGGGCCAGGTCTATGTGGCACAGGAATTTCCTCCTGCCAACAAACAAGCCACGGTGCAAATGGTGAAGGACATTGAGGCCGCGATGGACCAGGACATCGACACCCTGGACTGGATGAGCTCCGCCACCAAAGTCCGCGCCAGGGAAAAGTTGCGCGCCGTAGCCGACAAGATCGGGTATCCCGACCACTGGCGGGATTATTCCACCCTGACCATCGCGCGCGACGACGCCTTCGGGAATGCGCAGCGCGCCACCGAGTTTGAGGCCCGGCGCCAGCTGGCGAAAATCGGCAAGCCGGTCAATCGCGGGGAGTGGTTCATTACGCCGGCAACGGTCGATGCCTACTACAACCCCAGCATGAACGACATTAACTTTACTGCCGCCATCCTGCAGCCTCCGCTGTATGACAGCCATGCCTCGGACGCGACCAACTATGGGCACGTGGGAGGCATCGTGGGACACGAACTGACCCACGGCTTCGACGACGAAGGTCGCCAGTTCGACGCCAACGGAAATCTCGAGGACTGGTGGACTCCCGAAGACGGCAAGAACTTTGACGAGAAAGCGGAGTGCGAAGTAAAGGAATACAGCAACTTTGTCGCGGTCGATGATGCCAAGGTGAATGGCAAGCTGACACTGGGCGAGAACACCGCCGACAATGGCGGCTTGCGCCTCGCTTACATAGCGCTCCTGGCCGATGCGAAACGGAAGAACATCAATCTGACGAAAAAGCAGGACGGCTATACGCCGATCCAGCAGTTCTTCCTGGGGCACGGACAGAGTTGGTGCGGCGACACCCGTCCCGAGCAACTGCGCCTGCAGGTGCAGACCGACCCGCACTCGCCTCGGCAATTCCGCGTGAACGGCGTGGTGCAGAACATGCCGGAATTCGGCAAGGCCTTCGGCTGCAAGCCCGGTCAACCCATGATGCCGGTGAATGCCTGCCGCGTGTGGTGAGCTCTCCCGCCCTGTCTCTCCAAAAAACGGAGAGACGGGGAGGGGGCACCCAGGGCACTATGGAGGACGGGCGTCCCCGTTGCCCGTCCCTCCAGCGCCAGCATCCAGCAGTAAACTTCGGGTAACCGGCTTAGGACTTCATCAGCTTGGAGAAATACCGGTTGTCGTAAAACATCGTGCTGTTGTGCACGAACTCGAGGACCTTGTGCATCTTGTCGCGGTCTTCGCGGTTCATATCGTTGAACTGGATCGCAATGCCTGAACCGGGATCGATGCGCACAACGAAGCCTGAAGCCTGCAGCCTGCCATCATCAATCGAGAAAATAACTTTCAACTTTGACCCCGCCGGCATGAGGGTGCTGGTTTCCACGTAGCAGCCGCCCAGGCTGACGTCGATCAGGTTGCCCAGGACGGGCACGTCGCCTTCGTGCGGCCGCAACTCGATGGTGACCCGGCACTTCATGCGGGGATACAAGCGGCGGTTCTTACGCGAAGGTTGCTTCTGCTTTTCGATGTACATGCGACGGTCGGCTTCGGCCAGCAGCGCTTCCGCATCTTTTCCGTCTTCCGGGTACAGGGCCTGTCCCACGCTCAGCGACAGAATGTCCTCGCTGCACACCTCCTGGCCGGCCCGCCGCGCCAGTTCACGCAGGCTTTCCGCCTTTTTGGCGGAGGCCTCCGCGGTCAAGCCCGGCGCCACCACTACAAATTCGTCTCCGCCCATGCGGGCCACGTAGTCGTACTCGCGACAGCTCTCTTTCAATGCCTGTGCGAACAGGCGAAGCACGCGATTGCCCTCCAGGTGTCCAAAGCGGTCATTGATCTGCTTGAAGCCGTCCATATCGCTGACCATGACGACCAGGGATGTGGTGTCGCGCTTGCAGCGCGCCAGTTCGCGGTCCAGTTGCAGGAACAGCGAGCGGGCGTTGGGCAGCCCGGTAAGGTAATCGGTGACGGCCGAGCTTTCCGCCTGCTCGAACTTTACGGCGTTTTCGATGGCCAGCGCCATCTTCGAGCTGATGGCCAGCAGGATGCGCAAGTGGTCGGAAGTGAAGGCGTCGATTTCCGCGTGGTAGAGCGCGAGCACTCCCACTACGCCCGCGAGTCCTTCCAGAGGAATCGCCAGTGCCGAGCGCAGCGTGCTGAACTTGGTCGGATCGTTGAGATACCCCGGTTCCACCGAGGGATTGCCATTGATGATGGGCTTCCGGTTCTGCGCCACCCAGCCGGAGAGGCCGCTACCCCAGGGAATGCGCAACGACGAGAACAGGCGATGGTTGTCCCCGCTCACATGCTCCGGAACCAGCTCCTCGTCCCGCTTTACATAGATCGCGATGGCATCGTAGGGGACCAGGCGTCGGAGCTTGACCGAGAACACCGAGAGGGTTTCGCCCAGACTGAGTGAGGCGCCCAGGTCCTGGCTCAGTTCGAACAGGGTCTGCGCTTCCTGCCGCGCCGCCGCGATTGACGACAGGAACGTCGCTTCCTGGCCAGGCGCGTCCTTCACCGTGATGTCTTCAAAGCCCGCCGCCGGTGCAGCGCCGGCCTCCACTTTCATTTCGGTGGAGAGCGGCATTATCGGCTCGCGCCTGAAAGTGGACTCCACCAGCTTCTCCAGCTGACGGTAGCGTCTCTCGAGAACGCTCACCACTTTGGGATCGAATGACTTTCCTGACTCCGCCGAGAGCCGCTTCATGACCTCTTCCAACGGCAGTGCCCGCCGGTATTGCCGGTCCGATGCCATGGCATCGAGAAAGTCCACGGAAGAAAGAATCCGCGCTCCAATCGGAATCTCTTCCCCCTTCAGCCCGAAGGGATAGCCTGATCCGTCCCACTTCTCGTGATGGGCCCGCACAATCGGCACCACCGGGTAGGGGAAGCGGACTCGTTCCAGGATCTCCGCTCCCACCAGGGGATGGATCTTCATCTTTTCAAATTCTTCCGGTGTAAGACGTCCCGGCTTCGAGATGATGTGCTCGGGAACGGCCAGTTTCCCAATGTCGTGCAACAGCGCCGCCGCATGCAGCGCTTCCATTTCATCCGCGGTCACGTGCAGTTCCTTGGCTACCTCGATGGCATATACCCGCACCCGTTGCAGGTGATCGTGGGTAGTGTGGTCCTTGGCTTCGATGGCCAGCGCCAGGGCCTCGATGGTGCGCAGGTGAAGAGTGGCCATTTCTTCGACGTGGCGCTTTTCGTCTTCAAGTTTCCCCAGATACAGACGATAGGACCGGTAGATCAGGTAAATGATGGGCACGATCAGCAGCGAGGTTTCCCATCCGAACTCGCGGTTGAACCAGCCGATCATTCCGGCAAAGGCGGCACCCACCAGGTAATAAGGGAACGACCAGAAGTAGCATTCCACCCACAGATTCTTGATCGACCTCTGCTCGGTGAGCGCGATCACGGCAGCGATGGAGCCGGTGTTGGCGGCAAAATAAGAGATAGCGGCCAAGCCCAGCAGCAGGGGATGGCTCTTCACCTGCGCCCCGGAGATTGCCAGGTGGTAAACGCTGTAGGCGATGGCAATCGAAATGGCGCTGGCCGACAGATTGAACGTGACCTGCAGCGGGCTGGGGCGGTCGCGATAGAAGCACTGGACCAGGATGGCGCCGGTCGCCAAAGCCAGGGTCTCGGCAAAGCCCAACTCCAGTATGCCCAGCAAGATGAACAGGAAGTTGACCGACATGGTGCCGGTGATCCCGGGCAAGCGGACCTTGAGCCGGGCGGCCAGAATCGCGATGAGCAGGTAGCAGATGAACTGGGCGATATTCTTGCTGGTAGGCCGTGCCGCGCCGTACACCAGCACACACGTGCCCGCCATCACGACAAGGCTGATAAACACCTTGGCGCCCAAGGTCAGTTCTCTCCACCGCTGAGAGCCGCTACCCACGTCCCTCCGATAGGATTCCCGGTCGAAGTACATGCTGGAATCTGAGCTTATTGATAACAGCTAAGATGTTCTAAAACAACAACTTGCGCTATCTTCGGGGAAACTTTCGTAACCAAAATTGTTTACCGTGGATCGGTGCGGATAAGACACGCGATTTCAGCTACTTGTGCCGTCATGTCAGGCGCGAGCGTCCCGCTCGTGCAATCCTGCCTAGTGCCGTCGTGCCTCTTGTCCATCTCGTAAAAAATCCTTGACAGCAAATACTGTACGGCATACAGTGTATGCCATACACTATGCAGCACACGGTAGAAGGGGCGATGAACACCGAAGTTCTCGAAAACCTGCGGCTTGAACTCAGGCGCGGCTGCCTGATCCTGGCGGTGCTGGCTGAACTGCGGGACGAACGCTATGGCTACACCCTGCGCAAAGCGCTTTCCGAGCAGGGCATGGAGATCGATGAAGGCACTTTGTATCCGCTGCTGCGCCGGCTGGAGAGCCAGGGCCTGCTGGTCAGCGAATGGCGCGAGGAAGAGAAGCGCAATAAGCGTTTCTATCGTTTGTCCGCCGACGGCAAGCTGATCCTGAAGCAACTCTCGGCCGAGTGGAAAAGCATCAACGCGTCGCTCGAGGGGATTCTCTGAAGGTTTGCGGGTTGGTCCCTGAGCGCCACGGGCGCCGGAACCGCATTTTAATAGTTTCCAAGGAGCACGATATGGAATTAATCGAACGCTATCTGCAGGCGGTAAAGTTCGCGCTTCCCCAGGAGCAGCGTGAGGACATCATCAAGGAGCTGCGCGACAACCTCCTTTCCCAGATCGAGGAGAAGGAGGCGGAACTCGGCCACCCCCTCAGCGAGGACGAACAGGTAGAGCTGCTGAAGAAACTGGGCAGCCCCATGCGCCTGGCCAGCCGCTATCGCAAGCAGCAATACATGATTGGAGCGACTATGTTTCCCATCTATTGGAAGGTATTAAAGGCCTCACTGGGGCTCGCGTTCCTGGTGCTGGTGGCGGCCAGTATTGCGACCGCTGCCGCCGGCAAGACTCTCATGGAAAGCCTGGGAGTGCTATTCCGCTATCCCGGCGTCGCCTTGATGACCTTCGCCTGGATTACTCTGGCTTTCTCTGCTCTGGAGTTTTTTGGAGCCCGGCTCCGCTTGAAGGACACATGGGACCCGCGCAAGCTGCCGCCGCTGGTAAAGCACAGCCCGCGCAAGTCGCGCTTCGAGTTGATCACGCAACTTCTGCTGCAAACCATATTTGGTGTCTGGTGGCTGGTCGGATTGCACTATCAGTACCTCATCCTCGGCCCGGGCCTTGCCTTCCTCCGCTTTGGCGTGGTGTGGCAAGCCATCTATCCCCTGTTTGTGGTGATGGTGCTGGCGGATGTTTCGATCACCGCCGCCATGCTGATATGGCCGCAGTGGATCCAGGGTAGAAGCGTGTCGCGGCTGGTCATGAGTGCGCTCGGTCTGGTTGTCCTCTATTTCCTGATCAACGCTCCCGAGTTGTTTGTACCCGCAGACGCGAGCGCGGCACAACTGCAAGCCCTGGCGAAGGGTATTAACACCGGAGTTCACCTGGGTCTGGTGATTGCGGCCATCGTGAATGCCGTCAATATCGTGGTGGAATCTGCACGGTTGATCGGACGGAGGCTTGGCCTGCTGCATCAGGCGACGGTGTCGTAATTTACGGATTGTCGGATTTACGGATTGTCGAATTTGAGGCCCTGCTGATTTTCAATTCGTCAATCCGGCAATTCGAAAATCCGCCAAACTTCTACTTCGTACGGTAGAAACTCAAGGCCGCGTCTCCCTGCTCCAGCTTGCGATAGCGGAACAGGGGCGAAAA
>Ga0268266_10005142_pt1 | contig 12325 bp, 12 predicted proteins | sample KBSS13metaG_FD_190356 | JGI IMG/M metagenome (GOLD analysis project Ga0268266, IMG submission 190356) | Switchgrass rhizosphere microbial communities from Kellogg Biological Station, Michigan, USA - KBS S1-3 metaG (SPAdes) (version 2) | ecosystem: Host-associated > Plants > Roots > Rhizosphere... | reverse complement strand
TTTCCTGGACTTCCGAGTTTGTGGTCGATCGGGAGCGGATGGAGCTCCGCTTTTTACATCTGAGGGCATTCACCCGTGGGATGCGCGTGGTCTGGATGTTTAAGGAAACGCCCGCCGGTGTGCTCGTCGAGATCATGCATGTCTTGCGCTTCCGACTCCCCGCCCTTGCACCAATTGCCGAACCGATCATCGGCGGATTCTTCATTCATAATGTGGCCAACCAGACGCTGCGGGCGATGAAAACGCATGTCGAAAAAAGCGTGGCTCCGGCCTCTCAAAGCGCCTGACCGCTAAACTCACAGGATGAGCCGATCAAAAAGACGCGCAGTTATCACCGGGCTCGGCCCGATCACCTCCGCCGGCATTGGACGGGAGGGTTTTTGGAACGGTCTGCGCGCCGAGCGAAGCGGCATTCGCCAGGTGGAAAGCTTCGACAGCTCGATCTTCAACGCGCATTGCGCGGCGGAAATTCCGGACTGGGCGCCGGAGGAATTCTTTCCGCCCCATCGACTGAAGCGTCTCGATCGTTACGCGCAGTTTGCTGTGGGCTCGACCAAGCTCGCGCTCGCCGACGCCGGCCTCGATTGGTCGCGAGAAAATCCGCAACATCGGGTCGGCGTCAGCTTTGGTACCGCGCTGGGCGGAATCGCCAACGCTGAATCCGAGCATGCGCACTTTTTGAAGAAGGGCAGCCGGGGGGTGAACCAGACCCTCGCGCTCCAGGTCTTTGGCGGCTCCGCCCACACCAACATCGCGATCGAGTTTGGTTTTCGCGGCGCGGGAACGACCAACTCGAACAGTTGCGCCAGCGGCACCATCGCGGTTGGCGAGGCGCTTCGCTACATCCGCGATGATTTTGCCGATGTCATTGTGGCAGGCGGCGCTGAATCGCCATTGAGTCAGCTTACCTTTGGGGCATTCGCCTTCATCAAGACGATGAGCCAATTCACGGACGATCCGGCGCGGGCCTGCCGGCCATTCGATCGGTTGCGCGACGGTTTCGTCATGGGAGAAGGCGCGGCCTCCTTGATCATCGAGGAGCTCGAGCACGCTCGCGCACGTGGTGCGCACATCTACGCCGAGGTGCTCGGTTACAGCCTAAATAACGACGCCTTTCACATGACTTCGCCTCTGCCGAGCGGGGAGTCGTGCATTCGTGCGATGCGGGACGCTCTCTCCGACGCGCGGCTCACACCGGAGCAGATCGATTACATCAACGCTCACGCTAGTTCGACCCAGTTGAACGACAGCACTGAGACGATGTCGATTAAGGAGGTCTTCGGCACGCGCGCCGCGCGCATCCCGGTCAGCGGGACAAAGCCTTACACCGGCCACCCGTTAGGCGCGACCGGTGCGATCGAGGCCGTCGTCTGCGCCCTTGCGCTCGATCGGGGCTGGATCCCGCCGACGCTGAACTGGGAGAACCCCGATCCGGCTTGCGATCTCGACGTTGTCCCGCGACACGGTCGCGACGCGAGCATCGATCACGCGTTGAGCAACTCTTTCGGCTTTGGCGGGATCAACTCCTGCATCGTCCTCGGTCGTGTCCCGACCGGATGATTGACGCCGCCATCGCGCGCTCCTAACATGCGCGCGTGCAAGTCGAATTGGAGCAACTGCTCATTCTGCAGGATCGAGCTCAGAAAATTCGGCAAGTCGAAGCTGAGTTGAGGAGCCTGCCGCTGGAGCGGAAGTCGCTCGATTCGCAGGTGGCCGCCGCTTCTGCCAATCTAGAAGCGACGAAGGATCGTGCCCGTCACGTCGAGGTGGAGAAGAAAAAGTTGGAACTCGATGTCGGCACCCGCAACGACAGCATCACGCGGTTGAAGACGCAGCAGTACGAGACGCGCAAAAACGACGAGTTCTCCGCGATCGGTCGCGAGATCGAGCGTTATCAGAGTGAAATCAGCGCTCTCGAGGATCAGGAACTCGAGTTAATGGTGCAGGCCGATGTGCTTAAAGCGCAAATCGGAGCCGAGGAAAGACAGACCGCTGCGGCGAAGGATTCGATCGCGAAACAAATCGCCAATCTGGAGGCGAAACAGATCACCCTGACTGACCGACTGGAAAACTTGAAAAGGGAGAGAGAAGAGCTCGCGGCCCGGGTGGACGAAGATTTGCTCGACCGATTCAACCGTCTTTTCGCGAGTAAAGGAGACGCAGCGGTTGTTGCCTTGGAGCACGATGTCTGCACCGGCTGTCACATGAAAATTACGACGCAAACGGCAGTGCGCGTAAAAGGCGGCAAAGAGATCGTCAGTTGCGAGCAATGCGGCCGGATTCTCTATTTCGCGGAGTAGGCAGGGGACGGACGGGGAAAAGCAGAAAAAGGGAGGATCGAGGAGATTGGAATTTTCAGGGAGAGCCGGCGCACGCCACATTCTCTTTTTTCCTACATTCCCGATTGTTCTGCCTTCTTTTCCAGATTTCGGGCCTTCCAGAACCGTCCGTTCTCTCCCTGATCAGACGTTGAACCGGAACTCCACTACGTCGCCGTCCTTGACGACGTATTCTTTGCCCTCAATCCGCAGCTTGCCGGCTTCGCGCGCCTTGGCAAATGACCCTAACGATACCAAATCGTCGAAGTGCACTGTCTCCGCGGCGATGAAGCCGCGCTCGAAGTCTGAATGGATCACGCCAGCCGCGGCCGGTGCCTTATCGCCTTCGTGAATCGTCCAGGCCCGCGTTTCTTTTTCCCCGGTCGTCAGGTAGGTGCGCAGTCCGAGCAGGTGATACACCGCGCGAATGAGTACACCCACCCCGCTCCCCTGCACTCCGAGATCGCGCAGATATTCCGCCGCTTCCGCTTCGGAAAGATCGACCAACTCGCTTTCGATCTGCGCGCTTATGGCCACGGCCTCAGTCGCGAAATGATTGCGTGCGTAATCCTCGACCGCCCGTACGTGCTGCTGGGCGCGATGGCCGGGGTCAGCGACCCCAGCTACGAGGGCCGGCAGATCGGACTCGGCGACGTTGCAGGCGAAAAGTGTTGGTTTGGACGTGAGGAGGAAAAATTCGCGTGCGACGACCTTTTCTTCATCCGTTAAGGCGAGCGTGATCGCGGGCTTCCCGGAATCGAGATGCGGGAGCAGCTTCTCGATCACGGCCGTCTCGGTTTTCGCGATCTTCGATCCGGCTCTGAGTTCTTTTTGCAAGCGGTCACGCCGTTTCTGCAAAGAAGCGAGGTCGGCCAAAATCAGCTCCGTGTTAATGATTTCGATGTCGCGCACCGGGTCGATCGTGCCATTGACGTGGTGAATATCGCCACTCTCGAAGCAGCGTACGACCTGCACGATCGCGTTTACTTCGCGGATGTGGCTGAGGAATTGGTTACCCAGGCCTTCGCCTGTACTCGCGCCTTTCACGAGCCCCGCGATATCGACGAACTCAATTGCGGCGGGGATGATTTTCTGTGAATGGGAAAGCTTTGAGAGCACCCCAAGGCGCGGGTCTGGCACCGTCACGACGCCGAGATTCGGATCGATCGTGCAAAATGGATAATTCGCCGCCTGCGCTTTGCGAGTGCGCGTGACGGCATTGAAAAGAGTCGATTTGCCGACGTTAGGCAAACCAACGATCCCGGCGCTTAGCATAAAGAAAAAAGATAAAGGAAGAAGGCGGAAGAATGAAAGCGTCGGGCCGGCGGGATTCGAACCCGCGACCTCTTGAACCCCATTCAAGCGCACTACCAAGCTGTGCTACGGCCCGAAGGGCGAACTATTCGCTGCCCGGTTGCGCTTGCCAAATTTTTTTCCGGCGCGACGGAGGGAAAGGAAACAGAAACATTCGATGGCCCGAATTGTGAATGAAAGACCACCCCTGCCCGGCGAGACTCCGCTCGAGCGCCTCGCCAAGCCCTTTCAGGAATTCGCCAAGCTGGAAGCTTCCGGCGGGATTCTGCTCATCGCCTGCACCGTGGCCGCCCTGATCTGGGCCAATTCGCCTTGGGCAGCGAGCTACTTCAGTCTCTGGCATACCAAACTGACCTTCGGTTTTGCCGGCCAACAGCTCTCCGAGGAGCTGCATTTCTGGATCAACGACGGGTTGATGGCGATCTTCTTTCTCCTGGTTGGTCTCGAGATCAAACGCGAAGCCTTGGTTGGCGAGCTCGCGTCGTTGCAAAAAGCGGCGTTACCAATGGTCGCAGCGCTCGGCGGCATGCTCGTGCCGGCGATCTTTTATTTTCTTTTGAACCACGCGGGACCGGGCTCGGCTGGATGGGGCGTGCCAATGGCAACCGACATCGCCTTCGCCCTCGGCGTGCTCGCGCTCCTCGGCGATCGCGTGCCGGCTTCGCTCAAGATCTTTCTCGCCGCACTCGCCATTGCTGACGACATCGGCGCCGTTTTGGTGATCGCGTTCTTTTACTCCGCCGAGATCTCGTGGATCAGCCTCGCCGTCGCCGGCGGGCTCTTCGTCGCCTTGATTGTGATGAATCGTATCGGGGCCCGGCATCCGCTCATCTACGCCGTTCTTGGTCTCGGTCTATGGCTGGCGTTTCTGCAATCGGGCATTCACGCTACCGTGGCGGGTGTATTGCTCGCCCTGACAATTCCGGCGCGGCAGCGGATCAATGCCGACGGGTTTCTCGCGCGCAGCGAAAAGATTCTCGACGAGTTCCGTCGCGCCGACGAGACGGGCGATCCCATCCAGACTGGTGCAACAAGAAGCACCGCGCTTAGTCTGCTTGCGGAAGATTGTCAGGATGCGGAATCGCCCATGCTGCGCTTCGAGCATGTCCTCGCCCCGTGGACCAAACACGTTATCATGCCGATCTTTGCGCTCGCCAACGCCGGGATAATTTTCGGTGGCGGCGACGCCTTCGCAGCACTCGTTAGTCCGATCAGTGCCGGAGTGATTTGCGGACTGGCGCTTGGGAAACCGATCGGCATTGTCGGCTTCTCCTGGCTTGCCATCAGGCTCCGGTTTGCGAGCCTCCCCGGCGGCGTTGCCTGGCGTCAGATTGTCGGAGTTGGCGTGCTGGCTGGGATCGGTTTTACTATGTCGCTTTTTATCGCCGATCTCGCCTTTGGCAGTACAAACGAGCTCGAAACTGCCAAGGTGGGAATCCTGGCGGCGAGCGTCGCAGCCGGGAGCACCGGAATGTTGATTCTCGTCAAGAAAGGGCGGGTCGAAGAAGCGCCTCGTTAGGCACCGAAGACGCTCGATCGCATTTTTTCGCCTAACGAACGGCGGTTGGTTGTGTCCAAGCGACGAGAAACGCGTCGATCAGTTGCGGCAATTTGTCGCTGTAACCGCCTTCGAGAATTGCGCCCGCGGGAAGCGAGCTCTCCCGCAGCCATTGCCCAAAGAGCGCGAAATCCTCCGGCTCCAAACTCATCTGTGTGATTGGATCTCCGGCATAGGCGTCGAAGCCGGCTGAGACGAGCAAGAGATCGGGCTTGAAATCGAGCAGCACTGTCAGAGCGCGGGCCACCGCGGCGCGATGCTCGGCCCGCGGGGTGAAAGGGGCGATCGGGAAATTATGGACGTTGTCTGACGAACGGGTGCCGGTCCCGGGATAACCAGGAAATTGATGGACCGAGGCGAAGGCGACCTGCGGATTCCCGGCCACAATGGCTTCGGTGCCATTGCCGTGATGCGCGTCGAAATCCCAGATGGCGACGCGCTGGGCGCTGCGGGCCAGTGTATCGAGCGCGGCCACGGCGATGTGATTGAAAAAGCAAAAACCCATCGCCTGGTCGCGGGTGGCGTGATGCCCCGGCGGACGCATCAGGCTAAAGGCGGGTGTTCCGCCTAACGACGCTTGCGCGACTGCGCAGGCCGCTCCGGAAGCACGGGTTGCGTGGGCGAAGATATTTTCGTAGGCCGGAGTATCAGCGTCGAAGTCATGCGTCGCGTCGCGCACTTGCGCGACGTGCGCTTCGCTGTGCGCGCGGAGTAGCACTTCGTTCGAGGCCTCGCGGGGCTCTCGCCATTCCCAGCGGGCGTGCGCCGCCCGCAAATAGGAGGCACTGCGAACCACTCGTTCCGGGCGCTCTGGATGTCCGGTGATGGAATATTCCGCGCAGCGAGGATCGTAAAAGACGATCACCTTGGCTGCCGAACCAGATGTCGGTAATGATCCCAATACATCCCGACCAAAAAGAGTGCGAGGACAGTGACGCCGATGGCCATTGGCAGACCGCTCTTGGCCATCGTGACGTGGAAGAGGACGATGTTAAAGATGATCGGACAAAGAATGACCAGGCCGAGCACCGGGAGGAAGTTAATCAATAGAAGCAGCCCTCCGATGATTTGACACAAAAACACCACCTTCATATATCCTGTGGTCGAGACGGCGGCGAAGAACATTCCGGCGGGGCTCTCCGGCGGTGGCGGCGGGCCCATCGGGATGAAGTGGAAAAAGCCGTTGAAGCCAAAGACGACAAAGACGAGGCCCAGCAGAGTCCGCGCGATGATGGTGGCAATTTTCATGGACAAAGGCTGACGGCTTTGTCCAGAAAAGACAAAACGAAAACAATCAGCGGGGATCTGTGATGCGACCGAGGAAGAGGCACGCGCCGCTCGGGACGTGCTGGATCGCGTAGATGAATGGACGGTCGACCTTAACTTCGATCGGCTTGGGCGGCGTCATTGGTCTCATCGCAGTTGTTCTTACCATCGCCACGGCGGTCGCCGCGGCCGCCTCGGTTCCCTTTTCATCGAGGGTGATAAATGTTTTGTGAAAAACGTCGGAGATCGCCAGGTAGTCGCTAGGTCTGCGGGGCGCCATGCGGTCGAAATTGGCGCTGCCCGGCGGAATATCGAAGGCGGTTTTCATTCCCAAACCCTGCAGCTCCGCCGCCAACTGAATCGTCGGCGGCTCGAATTTGAATTTCGGCAGATGAAGGAGGACTTCGGACGCGTTCATTTTCGCACAGTCGTCCAGGAGATCGGCCGTTAGCTGTTTCTCGAGCCTGCCCAGTCCGTCGACCTCGTCGGGAATCAGAACGACGAATTGCAGGTCGCCGCCGCTGTAGGACAGCGCGACGGCCGAAAATCCTTTGAGCTTTGCGTAACGAAGCTGGGCAAGCTTCTGCATCGTCGGAACGTCGACGGCGTTCTGTCCGCGGATGTGAAACGGCTCCGGCTTGGTTGCGTCAGCGGAAAACTCGTTAGCCCAGGGCGCCTTGAGATAAAGCGCGTTGGCGAGGACCAGACGCGTGGCGGGAACGAGCGGTTGCGGGATTAAATCGCGGATTCGATCACGCGTTTGTTGCGCCACCCAGTCGTTGATTCTTCTTGTCGCCGCGCTGGCGTCTTGCGCGAAGTCGACGATCTCGGGTGCGGCTCCGAAGTTCTCTTTGACCTCGGCGAAAAATTGCGGCCGGAATTCGTAGCCGGCCTGGGCAAACAATCGATTCGCGACCGCGATTGTAATTGATTCACTCGGCCCGCCGTTTTGCTTTGATTCCCCGGCAATCCTGGCTGTTTTTGGGCCGATCTCGCCCAACGACTCCTGCAGCGCGGCAAAGGATGAATCGCTTTCGACTTTCGGATCCAGATGGAGGACGCGTGCCATTTCGCGGCGCGTTTCCCCATCGGCCCCGTCCAGCGTCATCGCCAGCGCGCAACTAATGGAATAGGGCGAAAGGCAGATGTTCTTCTCGCCAGGGGCAATCTTTCGATAAAGATCGATCCCAAATTCATTCGTGGCTTTGGCTGCGGGAGCGAAACTCGCACCGTGAGTCGATGACGTGAAGAGCGCAACTGCCCCAGTCGCAAATACGAGCTTGTTCACGGCATTTTTTGCCTGTCGCGACCGCCACCATTTCCTCTCTGTCGTCCGCGTCCTCATGATCGGAACGCGAATCGAGCACACAGTAACGCGCCTTCCCGTTCGCGCTGTTATTTCCCGAGCAGGATAAAGACGCCCGCGATTAGAGCGAGGATCGGCAACAGGATGCCGGGGCCAATGCCAGTCAAACCGATGATGCCGACAACGATCAAATAAACCGCCAGCAAGAGCATTCCGATGTTTTTCGTGAAGTTCATGAGCGCATGTTGCCTAACGGTGTGAGGCGATGCACGCCTTTAATTAGTCGCTCAGAAACGCGCCCGGAATCGTCAATCCGATGGGATCAGCGTGGAATCGCTCAAGACACCTTTTATTTGTGTCGTCACGGTTGACAAGGCAGAGCGAAAATTACTAGAATCGGGTTCGCGCGAATCTTAAGTCGAACGCCCCCCGGGGCTTGCCAGCTTTTGGGTCGCGAGGAGCCCGCAATGAACAGATGCATCAAACCTCGCTTCGTTAGGCTGACCAAACTCGAAGCAGCAAGGCGCCAGATCGAGTCTGCGATCTGGCTCTGGTTTGTTGGCGATGATCTGGTTTCGGTTCATGCGCTGACCGCGGCCGCTCATCGCCTACTCCTTGAACTGGCGGCCCTTCGAGAGACTGCGGCCTGGCCTTACACCGCCGCCTATCTGCCGAAGCGGACTTACAAAGACCGGCCTGCTAGATCACAAAATCCGGTCACTTTCTTTAAGCACGCAAAGAAGAAAGAAACCTACGAGGTGAGTGAGCAGTGGACCGAATTATATCTGTTTGACGCAGTCATGGCCTATAGCAGCCTGGTCGACGATCGTTCTGCCAGCGCCTTGATGTCCACTTTTGTGCTGCGGCTTGGCGTGCAGAGACAGGATCTCTTTGTGCCCGATGCGTTTTCACTCCTGGAAAGAAGAGTTAGCAAGACCTTCAACCTTGAAAGACTGGAGCGGCTGTCGAAGATAGACTTTCTCAAGGAGTTTATCGGCGTGTTGAGCAGTGCGCCTGGATAGAAGGCGACTACACCCTTTGCATGCATCCCAAGCATTGCTTGGCCGGTGCGTCCGCAGCGGTGACGTTATGTTTTGTTCCTGGTTCGACCGTCGAGTCCCCCGATTAAACTGACCTCACTTTTTTAGAAAAAGTGAAGAACTTCTGTAATCGATGACGGCTTCCTGGATCTCGAGGACGTCAGCGCCAAGAACAACGTCTACTCGACCTTCACCCCGAAGCGCGAGAGCCTGATTAACGTGCGCAAGATCCATCGCCAGCAGCGCGCGCGGCCGCGGTTCGACCTCGCCCAGCATCAGCTTGGCATTGGGTAGATCGTAAATTTCCAGGGACGCACCACCGGCTCCGCCCCCAGTGACCGCCAACTTGTTGACCGTCAACCCAAGATCGTGTGCCGAGCCTAGGTCGACCACGCTGCTGGCAGCGCCGGTATCGATCAGGACAACAACGGGATGTCCATTGAGCGAACCGAGGGTGTGAAAATGCCCCAGACTGCTCCTGGAGAGCGGGACTCGTTGGTAATTTTCCTTGCCCAGGTAAACATCAAGTTTCATGGCAGCGGCACTGATCGGAAAATCCTTTCGGTAAATGCCTCTTCGTGCAAGGCCGGATGTGCATCCGCCAACGGGAGAATCTCACGAACCCTAGTCGGCCTGAGCGGCGATGCACTGATTGCGGCGGCTTGACCGCTTCTCAGCGCCCCTCTAGAATGGCCGCTTAGCGCGCCTGGCGGGACGGCTGCGGCAAACGGCACCGGCTTTGCTCGATTTGTTCAGGACCGAAGCCGCGCATTCAAGAGCCAAAGTAGAAACATATCGCATGGATTTTGCCTGGTCGGAGCAACAACGAGAGCTGCTGAGCGCGGTTGACCGCTTCGCCAGCGAGCAACTCAATTACGACGTGATCGCGAACGATCGCGACGCGGTTTTCAATCACGAAGCCTGGAAGAAATGCGGTGCCTTCGGCATCCAGGGGCTGCCCGTCGCCGAAGAGTACGGCGGGCTCGCGCAAGATCCGCTCACCACCGTAGCGGCGCTCGAGAGGCTCGGCTACGGTTGCAAGGATAACGGCCTGCTTTTCTCAATCAACGCCCATATGTGGACGGCAATTATTCCGCTCTTTTACAATGGCACCGAGGCGCAAAAGAAAAAATTCCTTCCGGGACTTTGCAACGGCTCTCTCATCGGCGGCAATGCGATGAGCGAACCGAACAGCGGTTCCGACGCCTTCCGTCTCGCCACGACCGCGGCCAAGAAAGGCGCCAAATACATCCTGAACGGGAGCAAGATTTTCGTCACCAATGGCCCGATCGCGGACGTAATTCTCGTCTTTGCCGCGACGGACAAAGCGAAGGGTGCGTCTGGCATCAGCGCTTTTCTCGTCGAAAAAGGCGCGCCGGGGCTCGATGTCTCGCGCAAGATCCAGAAGATGGGCGTGCGCACGTCGCCAATGGCGGAGGTGTTTTTCACCGACTGCGAAGTGCCGGAAGAAAATCTACTCGGAAAGGAAGGCGCGGGCAGTTGGCTCTTCACCCGGTCGATGACCTGGGAGCGCGGCTGCATCCTGGCGAGCGCGGTCGGGACGATGCAGCGGTTGCTCGAGACCTGTATTCGTTATGCAAATGAGCGCAAGCAAGGCGGCCAATCGATCGGCAAGTTCCAGCTCGTGGCGACCAAGATTGTGGACATGAAGCTGCGCGTCGAGAGCGCCCGGCACATGCTCTACCATTGCGCTTGGGCGGCCGGTCATCGCAAGGCGGTTTACCTGGAGGCCGCGATGGCCAAACTGCACATCAGCGATTGCTGGGTGAAATGCTGTGAAGACGCGATCCAGATCCACGGTGGCTACGGCTACATGGTGGAATACGAGGTCGAGCGCGAGCTGCGCGATGCGATTGGGAGCAAGCTCTACTCCGGCACGAGCGAAATCCAACGTAACATCATCGCTTCGCTCCTTGGCTTGTGAGGAAGTCGAGCCGCTTGTCGGTTCCCTCCGTATGAAAATCCTCGTCGCGTTCAAGAGCGTGCCCGACCCCTACGCCGGCCCAGGGGATTCCGCGTCCAAGTCGGTCATCAATCCGTTCGACGAAATAGCGATCGAGGAAGCGCTGCGCATCCGGGAACGGAGCGAAGCGACGGAGATCGTGGGCATAACGATCGGCGCACCCGCGGTGGACGAACAAATCCGCGCCGCCCTGGCGATGGGCGTCGATCGCGCGATTCGGATCGATGACGCCCGCGCGCTCGATCCCTATGCGGTCGCACGCATACTTCGCGCGTTGGTCGCGAAAGAAACGCCGCAGGTTGTGCTCATGGGCAAGCAAGCGGTGGATGACGATTCAAACCAGGTCGGTCAAATGCTGGCGGGATTGTTAGGCTGGCCGCAGGCAACCTTTATCTCGAAGATCGAATTTCTCGACAATAAGACCCGCGCACGATGCACGCGCGAGACCGACGGTGGCCTCGAGGTCATCGCAATCAATCTCCCCGCCGTCGTCACAACAGACCTGCGCTTGAACGAACCGCGCTACGTTTCGTTGCCCGGTTTGATGAAGGCGCGCAAGAAGCCGATCGAAGTCCTCACCTGCGATCAACTGGGAGTGACCGTGCAGCCTCTGACCACGACTCTTTCCACTTCGCGTCCGCCGAAGCGTAGCGCGGGCACGCGCGTCGAGTCGATCGAAGAATTGATCGTCAAGTTAAGGCAGGAGGCGAAGGTGCTTTGAGCATGGCGACCACCCTCGTCCTGATCGAAGTGGATCGCCAGCAAGTGAAGCGTCCCTCACTTCACGCGATCACGTTGGCGCGCCGAATCGGCGCCGACTACGCGCTGCTCGTCCTCGGTCACGATCTGGAGAAGATCGCCGCGACGCTCGTTTCCTACGGTGCGTCGACCGTGATTCTGGCCGACGACCCGGTACTGGCGGAGCCGTTGGCCGATCGTTACGCGGCCGTGATCGCGGAAGTGGCTCGCAAGCACGGGGCGACGACTCTCCTTGGCTCATCTTCGACCTTCAGCAAAGACGTTTTGCCGCGTGCCGCCGCGTTGCTCGATGCGCCGATGGTAACCGACGTGCTCGCGATCGAAGAGGTGGACGGTGCGACTGCCTATCGCCGACCGATCAACGCCGGCAGCATGCTGGCCACGGTAAAAGTGGAAGGCGACGTTTGTGTGCTCACGGCGCGCGCCACCGCTTTCGAGGCGCCCGCAGCGGACGCAGCGCCTTGCCCTGTCGAACGGTTTGAGTTCGACGCCGAGTCCTTGCCTAACGGAATGCAATTTATCTCGCGCGAACAACGCGCTTCCGACCGTCCCGACCTAGCCGAAGCCCGCGTCGTGGTGAGCGGCGGCCGGCCGTTGAAGGACCCGGAAACGTTCGAGCGCCTCGTCGGCGGGCTGGCGGATGCGCTGCGCGGGGCGGTCGGGGCGACCCGTGCGGCAGTCGATGCCGGAATGGCGCCTAACGATTACCAGGTCGGACAAACCGGCAAGGTCGTCGCGCCTGATCTTTACATCGCGATTGGTATCTCCGGCGCGATCCAG
>Ga0268266_10005141_pt1 | contig 12326 bp, 11 predicted proteins | sample KBSS13metaG_FD_190356 | JGI IMG/M metagenome (GOLD analysis project Ga0268266, IMG submission 190356) | Switchgrass rhizosphere microbial communities from Kellogg Biological Station, Michigan, USA - KBS S1-3 metaG (SPAdes) (version 2) | ecosystem: Host-associated > Plants > Roots > Rhizosphere... | reverse complement strand
CTGATCGCCGACCTGCACGCGGATCCGCGTCGCGCGCACCCAGCTCGCCTGTGCGAGCGTGATGTCGAGCTGGACCTTGCCGTGATCGGGCACGACGTGCTCGCCCGGGCCCGCGCCGGCTGCGCGGGCATCCAGCCACGGCCCGTCGGTCGCTTCGGTGCGGCGCGCGCGGATCGCGCTCACGAACGCGGCTTGATCGAACGGCCACGGCGCGAACACGTACGTGCGGCCCGAGCCATCCAGGACCCAGTTGAAGTCGTGCGAGTCGCTGCCGCCGACGGGCGCGACGAGCTTGCCGTGATCGATCAGCGTGTAGAAGTCGCGCAGGCCCTCGTCGAGCCGGCGATCGCCCGGCGCGTTGAACGCGGCGTAGCCGGGCACGAGCTCGACGGCGTCGAAGTCGAGCGGAAACGGCGGCGGCCACGACGTGCCGTTCCACTTGGTCGTGTCGAACAGCGACTGGTAGCGAAACCGCGGATGGTTGATCTGGATGATCGGCGGTCCGGGCAGCGCGCGCAGCATCGCCATCAGCTGGGCGGGGCTCGCCGAGATCACCTGCGCGGCCGGCGGCGGCGGTCCGATCGCCGGATAGATGTTCGCGTGCATCGCCTCGGACGTGACCTCGTTCGACGCGATCGACGCGACCGTGCCGTCGAGGTGCAGCGCGTGGATCGCGGCGGTCGCATCGCCGTTGTGGTTGTGGTTCGACAGGCCGATCACCTGGATACCGGCGGCGACCTGCGCGGACACGCGCTGCGTGTCGGGCATCGTCGAATCATCGGAGTCGTGCGCGTGAACGTGGAGGTCGGCGGCGATCGCGCCGGCCGGCTGCCACGCGCGATCGAGCGCGATCGCGAGCTCGACGTCGCCGCGCCCCGCCGATAGATCGACGTCGCCCTGCCACAGGTCGTACTCGATGCCGCGCCACGCCCACACCTTGTATTTGCCGTACGGGATCGCGTCGCCGACGGGCACGTCGCCGGTGCCGTACGCGAGCACGATGCCGTCCCACGTGCCGATCACGCCCGGCGCGAATTCGCGCGCGCCCGCGCTCTGGCGCTGGCCGTATTTGTCGAGCACGCCGATGTGCAGCGCGTTGCCCGCGCCGTCGAGCAGGAGCACGCGCGCGCCGACCGGCACGCCGTGATCGGTGACCTTGATCGACAGCTTCGTCGACGATGGGGCGCGTCCGCACGCGGCCACGACCAGCGCGATCGCGAGCGCTCTCACCAGCAGCGCTCTCACAGCCGGAATTCGACGCCGGCGGTCAGATTCGCGCCGAGCTGCGGCTCGGTGCCGACGCTGTGGCTGAAGAAGCCGATGCCGAGCTCGAGCTCGGCCTGGCCGACGATCGCGAGATCGGGCGTGATCGACACGCGGATGCCGCCGCCGGCGTGGAGCGGGATCACGAGACCACCGACGCCGTCCGCCGCGTAGCGCACGTAGCCCAGGCCGATCCCGCCGTGCAGGAACGGCCAGTACTGACCTTGTCCACCGAGGAAGTGCCGCACGGTCGCGATCGCTTCGAAGCTGTCGCCCTGCGCGACGCCGTGATCGCAGACGTAGTTGTCCTGGCGATCGAAGAAGCACTCGGGGCTGTCGCCGCCGAAGGTGAACGCGGCGGTGCCGTCGAACCAGTCGTGATCCGAGAGCTGATAGAGATAGTGGCCTTCGAAGCGCACGCCGCCGGGCGTGACGCGGCCGCCGAGCGCGAGGCCGATGCTCGCGCCGATCGCCTGATCGCTCATGTCGGCCGGCGCCGCGGCCGTGGCCGTGGTGGCAGCCGGCGGCGGATCGGCGAACGCGCTCGCGCTCGCGAGCACGATGAAAATGCTCAGCCGCCGCGACATACGTTCACGCGTGCGCCGGCTCCCTGGCTATCGGAGGCCTGGCACGTATAGGCCCCGAGAAACGTGCAGTCGCTATCGCTGCCGCACGCGAACACGCAGACGCCGCCGTTGTCCGAGATGCAGTGCGCGTTGTTCGGGCAGTCGGTGTCGCTATCGCAATCGAGCGTGCAGAAACCACCCGGGAAATCGCCGCTCGGCCCGAGGCAACGCCCGTCGCAGTCCGAGTTGAGATCGCAGCGCGCACCGACGTCGCGCGACACGTCGCTCGACACGCACGCGGCGAGCAGCAACGGGGCGAGCAGCGCGATGCGCATGGTGCGACGAAGCTACCGCGCCGTGATCGGCGATGCCAGTTCGTGAAACTTGACACCGCGAAGAATAGATCGATGCTCGCGTGATGGAGCGTCTGAGCTGGGATGAGGTGTGTGCGAAGTATCCGAACCAGTGGGTCGTCCTGGCGGAGGCGGACTGGGTGCAAGACACCGACGAGGAGTTCGGGACCGCGTTGGTGCTCGGCCACTACATGACGCGCAACGACGCGTCGTCGGGCCTCGAGACGCTGTCGGCGGACTTCAGCGAGCTCGCCTGCTTCTACGCCGCGACGAACCGTCGTCACGACCAGCCGCTGCGAGCCGTGCGGCGCGTCGACCGGCGCGCGGGCACGCAGTCGTAGGCTAACGGCGACGGCGCTGGCGCGTCGCACCGGCCGAGTGCGCGAGCGCCGAGACCAGCGCTTCGGCGGCACGCGGCGAGCTGCGCGCTGCATCGACGAGCGGTTGTAACAGCGCGTCGAGCTCGAACGCGCCGCGCAGCGGGCCTGCCGCGATCCACACGAGCTCGAGCGCGCGCTGCGCTGCGACCTCGCCGATGATCACCGCGAACTGCGGCGTCGCGATGCACGCGAGCCGCGCGAGCTCGCCGATCGAGCACGCGGCGAGCCGGCCGCCGCCGAGCAGCCACTCGGTCAGCGCGGTCCACGTGGGCGCATCGACGATGGCCGCGTCGGCCGGCGCCTCCGGCACGCGCACGACGTTCGGCGCGACCGCGCCTTGCTCGGGCGGCGTGATGACCGTGACGCGACCGAGCGAGAGCATCCGCACGAACCTGCGCTGGACGCGGCCGGCGATCGCGCCGGCGGTCACGAAGCCGTCGCTCACGGCCGGCGAAACTCCGTCGAGCACGTGCCTGCGCGTCCAGCCGTCGGGCATTTCCACGACGAGCACGTCGGACTCCAGCTCGACGCGCGCACGCGCCGGACGAAATGGCACCGGATCGCGATACAGGGCGGTTTTGCCCACGATCCGAAGCTTAGCAGGTGCGCGGCTTACTTCGTGCGCTTCGATTTGGACTTGCGGGCGGGCGCCGCCGGGGGCGCCTTGGCGGCCTGGAGCCGGCGAATTGCACGCAGCCGTAAGGTCCGGTCGAGCTTGGGCTTGAACGCCGCGGCCTGGAACTCGGGAACAGTGCCGGAGCGCACGGCCGCGTCTTCCTTGAGCAACAGCGCCCGCACCTGATCCGGCGACGACAGCGCGCGCAGCTTGGCGATCGTGGCGGGATTGCGCAGGGCACGTGCGAGCCGGCCCAGGATCGGCAGGTGAAGCCGGTCGTACTTGAGGCCCAGCAGGAAGAACAGATACGTCGGCTGGCCGTCCGAGGCGCCGAACGGGATGCCTTCCCACGACCGGCCGACCACCATGAAGGGCCTGCCGATCTTGCCCTTGTCCTTCGCACGCGTGTGCAAGAACGCGACGCCGCCCTCCATGGCCGTCGATGCCAGCGATTCGCGCTCGACGACCGCGCCGACGAACCACGGTTTGTCGGTGAGCCACCCGTTCGTGTACGCGCGGGCCGCCAGCTCCTCGATCACGCCGATCGGATTGCCCGACCGCAGGTTCGTGATGATCGCCTGATCAGGCAAGAGATCTTCGAGCGGGAGCTTCATGCCGTCGGGCACGTCGACGAAGCTCTCCTCGTCGCCGACCAGCTGCTCCTCGATCCACTGATCGATGGCCGGGCGCTTGAACCGCCACTGCCGGTCGACTTGGAGCGACGGAATCTTCCCCGCTGCTACGAGCTTGCCGACGGTCTGCTCGTCGAGATGCAGGTAAGTAGCCAGTTCGTGCATCGTGAGCAACTGGCCGTCGGTCCCAGGTTTTTTCGCCATCAGATTCGCTCGCGGGCATCTTAGAAGGCTCGTTCCGCGCGCGCCATCAAACCGTGCCGTAAGATTTCGCGATGGACAGGCGGCGCTGGTCGCTGGAACGAGCTCGTGCCTTCGTCGGCACCAAGTTCCTGCTGATCGCAGGGCTCGTCGGCTTCGTCGTGGTCGCGTGGCTCGCCGAGCTGATCACGGGCCTGCATCGGCCCGTCGATCTCGGTCCGCTGCTCGCCGGGCTCATGGCGACCGTGCCCGCCGTGCTGTGGCTCGGCTTCTTCTACCTGATGGATCGCCACGAGCCCGAGCCCAAGCAGCTCGTCGCTGGCGTGTGCGTGCTCGGCGCGCTGGTCGCCGCACCGCTCGCGCACTTCGTCCAGAACCAGCTCGCACCTGGGCTGGCGCTCGAGGTTCAAGGCATCTCGCCGATCTCGCTCGACCGCGTGATCTACGCGGTGTTCGTGCTCGGTCTCACGCAAGAGGTTTGCAAGTACGCGGTCGTCCGCTACACGATCTACACGTCGCGCGAGTTCGACGAGCCGATGGACGGCATCGTGTACATGATGGCGTGCGGCACCGGCTTCGCGGTGTGGATCAACTACCACCGGCTGTCGGGCCAGGGTCATCACGTGATCCTGTCGACCGGCGCCGCGCAGGCGGTGATCACGACGCTCGCGCACGCGTCGTTTGCCGGGTTCCTCGGCTACGTGATGGGGCGCGCGAAGTTCTCGCAGCGCGCGCCGCTGTCGCGCGGCAGCTTGCTCATGGGCGGCCTGCTCGCGGCGGCCGTGTTCAACGGCGTGTTCACGCTGGTCGCGCGCTGGGTGTTGCCGAGCGGCATGGCGCAAGCGCCGTGGCGCGGCGTGTTCCTCGCGGCGCTGTGCGCGGCCGGCGTGTTCGCGGTGATCTGGTTCGTATCGCAAGGCGCGCTCGCGCGCTCGCCGTTTCGCAAGGGGGGCGCGACGTGACCGACGACGCGCCCGAAGAGAAGCCGGTGGAGCCGGTCGTCGAGGAGCCGGCGAAGACCAGCGACAGCGAATGGCCGCTGTCGCCGGAGACCAGCGGCGATGCACCGGTGCGCGTACCGACGGAGCCGCCGGCGCGGGCGCTGGTGACGCCCGCCGAGGCGGCGCTCGAGGCGGCGCGCATCGTCAGCCAGATCGTCGACATCAACGACGAGCACGGCGCGGTGATCGCGGCGGCGGCTGCGGCCGGCGCGGCGATCGAGGCCGCGGTCGCCGCGCAGAAGATCGAGATGCCCGTCGGCGGCACCGCGTCGGATCCGGTGACGACGGTGAAGCTGTCGCGCGATCGGATCCTGCAGGCGCTGTCGGACGAGCCGGCGCCGGCACAGGAGATCGTGCGCGCGCGCACCGAGCCCGGAGCCGAAGGTCCAGCCGACGACGAAGAGGCCGATCCGGTCGCGCTCGCCGCGGCGGCGATCGCACGGCTGCGCACGCGCGCGGCGACCGACCTCGGCAACCTGCGCGTGCACTACCAGCGCCACGACGGGCTCGTGCTGGTGTTCGCGTTGATCCTGATCGTCGTCGCGGGCCGCGTGCACGACGCGCTCGTCACGCCACCGACGCAGCAGTTCCACGAGCACGGCTTGACGTTCGATCATTCGACGGCGTGGCTCGCCCCCGAGCCGATCGGCGAGCCCGCGCCACGGCTCGTCCACGATCCGATGGGCACGCCGGCGGCGTCGAAAGCGCACGCGCTCTATCACGTGTCGCTCACGTCGACGCGCGACGGCTCGGCGCGCATCGAGGTGCTGATCGATCCGCGGCTCGCGTGGTCGAACGTCGTCACCGCGCTCGATCTCGATCGGCGCACGCGGTGGTGCGAGCTATACACGCTCGACGACAGCTCGGTCCGCTCGATCGCCGGCCACGACTGGCTGCGCACCGCGTATCGCTACGCGCACGCTGAAGCAGGCGACGTGCCGCGCGTCGACCGCGCGATCGAATACGCGACCGTCGATCGCGATCAGCTCTACGTGATCACGCTGTTCGGCGATGAAGACGAGCTCGCGCAGGTCGAGAACGTCGTCGCGCCATCGCTGCGCGTGCAGTCGCAGACCGGCGTGCCGCTGATTCCCCAGACCGGACGGCTCGCATCGCGCGTGTTCCCGTCAGGCGTCGCCCGCGCGTTCGATTCGACGGTGATGATCGTCGTGGCCGACCTCGTCGACGGCCGGCTCAAGGCGCGCGGCGGCGGCTCGGGCGTGATCGTCGGCGGCGACGGCTCGGTCCTCACGAACTATCACGTGATTCACGACAAGGACGCGCGGCTCCACGACGTGTTCGTGATCGCGCGGTTCGCGGCGCCCGACCGCGCGCCCGAGCTGATGTGCGCCGGGCGGCCGAGCCGCAGCAAGCTCCAGCCCGAGGTCGATCTCGCGCTGCTCAAGTGCGACATGGATCTCGACGGCCGCACGTGGAATCCGGCGAGCGGCGCCGGCGTGTGGGCAACGCTGCCCGAAGCGCGCGCGAGCGACGTCAAGATGGGCCAGCGCCTGTGGGTGCTCGGCTATCCCGATGTCGGCGGTGGCGGGCTCACGCTCAGCGAAGGCGAGGTCGAGGGCTGGACCGGTGTCGACGGAACGTCGGGCCGCGACTTCATCAAGACCGACGCATCGATCACGCACGGCAACTCCGGCGGCCCGGTCGTCGACGATCTCGGCCGGCTCGTCGGCATCGCGTCGGCGTTTCGCACGCGGCGCACCGAGACCGGCAGCGTGATCGAGACCGCGCAGGTCGGGCTCGTGCGCCCCCTGCAGGCGGCCAGCATGATCCTCGCGTACGCCGCCGCCGGCTGGACGCCGCGCGAAGGTCACACCGAGGTCGAGCTGACGCCGACGGCGGTCGAGGCCGCCGCCGAGGGCGTGCGGATCTACACGACCGTGGTCGACGACGCCACCGAAGCTCCGGTCCGCGACGCGCTCGTGATGGTGCTCCACAACGGGATCGACGAGAGCTCGATCGATCTCAATCGGCTCGACGACCAGGCGATCGCGTGGGGCAAGACCAACGCGCAGGGCGAGGTCCGGCTCAAGCAGCTCGTGCCGCCCGGCACGTACACCGTGCTCGTGATCGCGCCCGGCTACGAGCAGCTCACCGGCGACGGCCAGCTCACCGTCGACGACAAGACCCCCGCCAATTTCGACCCGTGGGGGAAGATCGGGCTGCACTCGAGATGAGGTCAGGGACGCTCTCCACTAGCTCAACCTGAGCCCACCCAGCCCCTCGAGATCATTGAAGCGTCTGGGGACGGACTAAACCGAGGCTGATTCGAGGAGCGTGCGCGGCCCATTCGGAGTGCAGCTCTGCACCCAAAAGCTCGTCGCTGGATGGAGCAAGTTTAGTCCGTCCCTCGTCGGTCCAATAACATCGCCACGTTAGATCGGCTCAGGTTGAGCTAGTGGAGAGCGTCCCTTGGATTGTGGTCTCGAGGCCCGAGATCGTGAACGGCTTCTCGATGAAGGCGTCGGGCGGCAAGCCTTCCGCCTGCTCGGAGTATCCGCTCATCAAGATGACGGGCACGCCGGGCTGGGTCTCACGCGCGATGGGCAGCAGCTCGTAGCCGGTCTTCTTCGGCATCATCACGTCGAGCAACACGACGTCGAATTTCTGCGAGCGCAACAGCATCTCGGCTTCCGCGCCGTCGCAGGCGACGGTGGGGATGGCCTGGCGCCGGCTCAGCGCGCGTTGCACGGTCGAGCGAACGGTCGGCTCGTCGTCGGCGACGAGGATCTTGAGCCCGGTGAGCTTCTCGATCGGCAGCTGAGCGCTGGTCGTGTTGCGCCGGCGCGGCGGGACCACGCCGGGCACGATCGGCAGATGCACGCGCACGGTGGTGCCGAACCCGAGCTGCGACGTGACGGCGATATCGCCGCCGAGCCGGCGCACGATGCCGAGCACCGCCGACAGCCCGAGCCCGCGATGATCCTTCTTCGTCGAGAAGAACGGGTCGAACATCCGGCCGCGTGTCGCGTCGTCCATGCCGACGCCATCGTCGTGAATCTCGAGCTCCCAGTGATCATCCACGAGCCGCGTGATCACCTCGATCGTGCCCTTGAGGCCGACGGCCTCGACGGCGTTCTCGACGAGATCGAGGATGACCTGGCGGAGCAGGCTGCGATCGGCCTCGATCGCGACGGGACCGGCATGCGCGCCGAGCTCGAGCGCGACGCTCGGCGGCACCATGCGCGCGAGCCGCGGCCTGGTGTCGACGACGAGCGCGTCGGGATCGAGCAGCGCGGTCACGAACCGGCCGCGGCCCGCGAACGCCAGCAGCTGGCGCGTGAGCTGCGTCATCCGCCGCGCGGCGCCGTCGATCCGGCCGATCGCGTCGCGCGTCTCCTGCGACAGCCCCTCTTCTTCGCGAAGCAGGCTCGCCTCGGACACCACGCTCACCAGCTGGTTGTTGAACTCGTGCGCGACGCCGCCCGCGACCAGGCCCAGCGCTTCGAGCCGCTCGTTGCCGGCCTTCTGGAGCATCTGCTCGGCGAGCCGGCCGACGCGCTGCGTGATGTCGACGAAGCACACCAGCACGTGATGGTCGTCCTCGCGCGCCGTCGCGACGCGCATGATCCGCTTGCCGGCGCGCGTCTCGACTTCGACGTCGGTCGCGCCTTGATCGGCGACGAGCTGGTCCCACCACTGCTGGAGCTGCGGCGATGCCGACCACACCCGCGCGCCGACCGCCGGCAACCCGGCGCGTTCCGCCGCGACGTTTCCTGCGATCACCATCCCGGCCCGATCGACGACGACGGCGGCGACCGGCAGACGCTCGAAAAGTCCTTCGACCTTCACGAACAAGCGGTTCGGACAGAACGGGCGGCCCAAGAGTGATCGATCGGCTACTCGTTCGGTGAAGCGTCGGTTAGCGCTTTGAAGTGTGCGTACTTGCTCGTGGTTCGGCCGGCGTGCTACCGCTTCGTACGTAGATGCCCTCTTTGGACCGTGCCGGGATCGACTCAGACGCCGATCGCGTGGTCCGCAAGCTGACCCGTGCGGGCTACAAGGCGTACCTCGTCGGCGGCTGTGTGCGCGACTTGCTCGTCGGGCGCAAGCCGAAAGACTTCGACGTCGCGACCAGCGCGACGCCCAACGAGATCAAGGCGACGTTCCGCAACTCGCGCATCATCGGGCGCCGGTTCCGGCTCGCGCACGTGTTCTTCGGCGCCAAGATCATCGAGACCGCGACGTTCCGCGCCAACCCGCGCGACGACGACGACCACGATCTCCTGATCCGGCGCGACAACGTGTTCGGCACCGAGTCCGAGGACGCCAAGCGCCGCGACTTCACGATCAACGGCCTGTTTTACGACGTCGAGCGCGAAGAAGTGATCGACCACGTCGGCGGGCTCGCCGATCTCGACGCCAAGCTGGTGCGCACGATCGGCGATCCGGACATCCGCTTCCAGGAAGACCCGGTCCGCATGCTGCGCGCGATCAAATTCGCCGCGCGGCTCGACTTCGGCTTCGAACCGGCCACCTGGCGGGCCCTGCTGCGCTGGCGCAGCGAGATCAGCAAGTGCGCGCCGCCCCGCCTGCTCGAAGAGGTCCATCGCCTGCTCCGCGGTGGAGCGGCCCGCCGCTCGTTCGAGCTGATGGTCGAGACCGGCGTGCTCGCCGTGCTCTCGCCCTATCTCGCGGGCTTGCTGGAAGGCTCCGGAGCACCGGCAACGCCGCCGCCGATCGCGATCGCCGTGCCGCATCCCACGGTCCCGCGGCTCGAATACGACGACGAGGATCCGGCCGAGCACGATCCCGACGATCCCGAAGAAGAGCCCGAGTCGGTGCCGGCCGAATCCGACGACGAGCTCGACACGGAAGAGCAAGAGTGGCACCGCGTGTGGGCCGACGATCCGCCGGCGCGTCCGGCGCATGCCGCGTCGGTCAAGCTGTCGTGGCTCGGCGGCGCCGAGCTCGCCGCGCGCCGCACGGTCGTGTGGAACGCGCTCGAGCAGCTCGATACCGCGGTCAAGGCCGGGCGCGATCCGTCGAACGCGGTCGCGTTCGGCATGCTGGTCGCGCCATTCGTGCACTTCGAGCACGAGCCGCGCGGCAACGTGCTCCAGGCCGCGATCCACGAGCTGTCCGAGCCGCTGATCGACCAGCTCCACGTCACGCGGCGCGACAGCGAGCGGCTGCGCTACCTGCTCGTCGCCCAGCGCCGGATCGCCGCCGCGAAGAAGCGCGGGGCCGCGGCCGAGCTCGCCGGCGGCCGCGACCTGCTCGAGGACGCCGTGCTCCTTTACACGCTGATCGACCGGGCGACCGGCGGCGATGCCGAGGCCGCGATCCCGGAGGTCACCTCGGCCGAAGGCTCCGGCGGCATCGAGGTCGACGAGGACGATCCCAACCAGCCGCGCAAGCGTCGCCGGCGTCGCCGCGGCGGCCGCCGCCGGCAGGCCGAGCGTTGAAGCCGACGCCCGGCCGCCTGCCGGCCGAGCTGGTCGATGACCTCGTCGACGCGGGTTCGCGCGAGCACTACGCCGACGCCGCTCTCTACGACTACGAGTACCGGCGCCGGCGCGCCGACGTCACGTTCTATCGCGAGCTCGCGAAGCAGCGCGGTGGCCCGATCCTCGATCTCGGCGCCGGCTCCGGCCGCGTCACCATCGCGCTCGCCCGCGACGGGCACGAGGTCGTCGCCGTCGACCGCTCGCCGGCCATGCTCGCCCGGCTGCGCGAGCGCGTGGCAGCACTCCCCGCCGCGGCGGGCGCGCGCGTCGAGGTCGTCGCCGGCGACCTGTGCACCTTTACCGTCAAGCGCAAGTTCCCGCTCGTCATCGCCGCGTTCAACACGCTCGAGCACCTCTACACGCGCGGCGAGGTCGGCGCGATGCTGGCGCGCGTTGCCGCACACCTGGCACCCGGCGGCGCGTTCGCCTTCGACGTCCAGCTCCCCGACCTCGCCTGGCTGCTCCGCGATCCGACCAAGCGCTGGGCCAAGACCCGGTTTACCGATCCGACGACCGGCCGTGCCACGTTTTACTCGACCAATCACGACTACGATCCGGTCGGTCAGATCGCGCTGATCCGGATCTACTACGACCCCGTCGACGGCAAAGGCCCGACGAAGATCGTCAAACTGTCGCAGCGGAAGTTCTTCCCCGCCGAGCTCGAGGCGCTGGTCGCCCACGCCGGCTTCCGCATGGTGGAGCGCTACGGCGACTTCGCCTGGCAGCCGCTCGACGGTCGCGCCGAGAGCCAGGTCCTGATCTGCGAGCGCGCTCGTCGGAGCGTACCGGCTCGGCGCCATCGATCGCGCTGATCCTCGTCGGAGGATTCTCCTTTTCCGACGAGGATTTGGATCATTTCATCCACAGGATGCGCCCGCGGTCCGGCCGGCTGGGGCGAGATCTCCGACGAGGAATTTCGAAAAAAAAAAGATCTTCGACGAGGATTTGGGTTTCTTTGTCAGCTGGTTCGTGTAGCGTCTCGTTCACCCAATCCTTAGGGAGGATTTCAGAACATGGGTGAGAAGATTGCGAAGACCGGGATCAAGCGCGACAACAATTTGATGTACTACATCAAGGCTGGCGACGTCTGGGCGACGCCGCGCAAGCAGCCGGGTCAGCCGAAGGGCAAGGCCGCGAAGGTTGCTGCCGCTGGCATCGAGATGGACTACAGCAAGTACCTCTACTACCTCGATGGCGACGGCGACGTTGCCCGCAAGGAGCGTCAGGTCGGCGGTAGCAAGCGCAAGTCGTCGAAGGCCAGCAAGGCTGCTGCGCCGAAGAAGGCGAAGGCGCCGAAGAAGGCCGCTGGCAAGAAGGCTGCCGCGAAGAAGGCGCCGGCCAAGAAGGGCGGCGGCAAGAAGGGCAAGCGGAAGTAAAACTTTCGCTCGCTGAGAACGAAGGGCTCGCCTGACGGCGGGCCCTTCGGCGTTTCGGCGGCCCGATCACCGGATCGCGCTTGGCTTTTGCGATAGCATTTCCGTGAGGTGGTGATGCTTCCCTCGTTATCGCGCGGCATGAGGGTCGCGCTCGTGCTGGCGCTCAGCGCCGGGTACATCGGCTGGCATAGCCATGACGCGTTCGCGAAAAAAGGTGGCGGCGGCGACGACGACAGCGCCAGCGGCGATGACGACGACGACGACGACAGCAGCAGCAAGGCGGGCAAGGGCGACGACGACGACGACGATGACAACGGCGACGACAAGGACCAGCCGCCGGTCACCGCCGGCGGCCTGTACACGCTCAAGACCTATCCGCAAAACGAGATCCTGCGCCCGCTGACCATCACGCAGGGCGTCACGCAGCTGAAGCTCGGCATCGGCACCGACATCAGCGCCAAGGGTGCATT
>Ga0268266_10005140_pt1 | contig 12327 bp, 17 predicted proteins | sample KBSS13metaG_FD_190356 | JGI IMG/M metagenome (GOLD analysis project Ga0268266, IMG submission 190356) | Switchgrass rhizosphere microbial communities from Kellogg Biological Station, Michigan, USA - KBS S1-3 metaG (SPAdes) (version 2) | ecosystem: Host-associated > Plants > Roots > Rhizosphere... | reverse complement strand
CGGCGGCCGTCAGCGCGCCAGCGCGCGGCAGCGCTGGACGTTGGCGTCGAAGCGCGCGGCCAGACCCGGTTCGCAGCCGTCGAGCGACGGCGCGATGCGGCACAGCCCGACGATCGTGAAATCGCTCAGCGCCTCGGTGCACATCGAATAGCGCGCCAGCGCCGGGTTGGCACGGGTGCGAAAGCCCCAGGTTTCCGAAAAGTCGAGCGTGCGGGTCATGGCCTGCTCGAAGTAATCGCGGTCGCGCGCGGCGACGGCGGCCTCCATCTGGGGCAGTTCCGCATCGAGGAAGGTCATGGCCGCGGCAGGAAACCGCTCGGCTGCAATCTGCGCGGCACTGCCAAGCGCCATGAGCGCCAACATCGGTGCGACGCACAGGCGCGCGATCGCTCGGGCCAGCGGAGGGCGAAGACGAAAACGTTGCATGCTTCGCATTTTCCACGCGAGCCGAGGCATGCCGGACACTCGGGCCATGAAGAACTCCCCGAACGCCGGCGCGAAGCCCGACCAGATGCTGCTGCGCGGCGCCATCGTCACGTTGATCGGCGTGGTGATCCTGCTCGGCCCCTACATCCTGCGTTCGCAAGACTTGCGCGAACTGCTGCGCGGGGCCTACGTGGTCGGATGGTTCGGACTGGTGCTGGGGCTGGCGATGATTGGCGTCGACCTGGTGCGGCGCTTCAGGCGCTGACTTGCCTGGCGCCGCCGCGCGCCTTCTTCACGAGCTCGACGGCGGCGAGCACGATCACGCCCGCCACGATGCCGACCAGGGCGTCGATCGCCATCGAAGCCAGCGCGCCCCCGATGCCACCGAGGCTCTTGGTCCAAGTCTCGACCGCATGGCCGAAGGCCGGCACGCCGTGCACCAGGATGCTGCCGCCCACCAGGAACATGGCAGCAGTGCCCGCCACCGACAACGCCTTCATCAGCCAGGGCGCAAACGCCAGGATGCCGCGGCCGATCGCGCGGGCCGCGCCGCCCTGGCGCTGGCTCAGGTAAAGGCCGGCATCGTCGAGCTTGACGATGCCCGCGACCAGCCCGTAGACGCCCACCGTCATCAGCAGCGCGATGCCGATCAGCACCGTGAGCTGGGTCGAAAACGGCTGGCCCGCCACCGTGCCCAGCGTGATGACGATGATCTCGGCCGACAGGATGAAATCGGTGCGCACCGCGCCTTTCACCTTCTCTTTTTCGGCTGCGACCACGTCGATCTTCTCGTTGGCGATCACCTGTTCGTGATGCGCGGTGCCCGCTTCATGCTCGGCTTTGTGCAGGAACTTGTGCGCGAGCTTCTCGACGCCTTCGAAGCAGAGAAAGGCCCCGCCGATCATCAGCAGCGGTATCACCGCCCACGGCAGAAAGCTGCCGATCAACAGCGCGGTCGGCACCAGGATCGCCTTGTTGACGAGCGAGCCCTTGGCCACCGCCCACACCACAGGCAGCTCGCGGTCGGCCTTGACGCCGGCCACCTGCTGGGCGTTGAGCGCCAGGTCGTCGCCCAGCACGCCGGCGGTCTTCTTGGCGGCGACCTTGGTCAGGATCGAGACGTCGTCGAGGATCGTCGCGATGTCGTCGAGCAGCAGGAAAAGGCCCGTTGCCATCCCGCTCACACCTCGCGCTTGAGGCGAATCTCCTCGATCTTCACGCTGCCGAGCGAGGTGGTCTTGGCGGTCTTCATCTCGCGCTTGAAACCCGCCAGTTCGAAAAAGCGCATGGCGCGGTCGTTGCGCAGCGGCACCCAGGCGGTGACCAGGATGCAGCCCTCTTCCTCGAGGCCCTCGCGCGCGGCGTCCCACAGCGCAACGCCGACGCCCTTGCCCCAGTGCTCGGGCTTGACGTACAGGGCCCAGATCTCGCCGGTGGTCGAGGGCGTTTTGGGGTCGCGCGAGCGGTCGAAGCCGACGAAGCCGACCACCTCGTCGCCCTGCACCGCCACGTGCACCTGCGGATCGGCGAACTCGATCGCCTGGCGCCATTTGGCTTCGCGCGTGGTAGGGGCCAGCGCATCGAGCTGGTCGTCGGGCACCAGGCCGGCATAGGCGGCGCGCGCGGCGACGGAATGGATTTCGGCGATGGCCTTGGCGTCGCGCATTTCGGCGGGAAGGACTTCGTAAGGGGACATAAAAGCGTGAGGTGCAAAGGTCGAAGAGGTCATTGTCGCCGCGTAAACTGCCCTCCCATCGAAGGAGCACACCATGGCCAAGAGTCAGCAAAGAAGCAACAAGGAAGCCAAGAAGCCGAAGAAGGACAGCGGCGCACCGCCCAAGCCGATCACCGGCGAACCGGTGCGTGCGGTCGTCACCACCGCGGTCATTCCGCGCGGGAAGCTCAAGAACAAGTGAACTGATGTGAGTTTTTCGGTGCGCGTCGAGCCCGCCGGCCTGAAGTTCGAGGCCGAGCCGGGCGAGTCGCTGGTGCTGGCCGCGCAGCACGCCGGCATCGAGCTGCCCACCTCGTGCCGCAACGGCACCTGTCGCACCTGCCTGTGCCAGATCCAGCGTGGCCAGGCGCGCCATTTGATCGACTGGCCCGGCGTCAGCGCCGAAGAAAAGGCCGAGAACTGGATCCTGCCCTGCGTGGCCGAGGCGCTGACCGACCTCACGCTCGAGGTCCCGCTGGCCTATTCGATCTTCTGAGCCGCCGACGCGATCGGCACGGGCGCCGGCGACACGATGCGATCGCGCTGCGCCAGTGAGGGAAACAGCCGAAACCACGTGAGCGACACCAGCAAGGTGCCCACGCCGCCCAGCACCACCGAGCCCACCGGCCCCAGCAGCGCTGCCGTGGCGCCCGATTCGAACTCGCCGAGCTGGTTGCTGGCGCCAATGAAGATCGAGTTGACCGCGCTGACCCGGCCGCGCATCGCATCGGGTGTTTCCAGTTGCACCAGCGTTTGCCGGATCACCACGTTCACCATGTCGGCCGCGCCCGACACCGCCAGGGCGACCAGCGACAGCAGAAAGCTGGTGGACAAGCCGAACACCACCATGCACAGGCCGAACAAAGCCACCGCGCCCAGCAGCGTTCGCCCGACATGCCGCTCGATCGGCCGGCGCGTGAGCGCAATCGACGTGACCAGCGCCCCGACCGCCGGGGCCCCGCGCAGCAAGCCCAGGCCCCAGGGCCCGGTGTGCAGGATGTCCTTGGCGTAGATCGGCAGCAGCGCCACCGCGCCGCCGAGCAGCACCGCGAACAGATCGAGCGACACCGCACCCAGCACCGGCTTGCGGCGCCAGATGAAGTCGACCCCCGCAAACAGCGTGGCCAGCGTGACCGGCGCGCGCACCGGCGCCGTGTGGGCATAGCGCAGCCGCAGCACCAGCCCGCAGCCCAGGCCGAACAGCAACGCGCAGGCCACGTACACCACAGCCATGCCGGCCACGAACAGCAGCCCGCCCAGGGCAGGGCCGCCGATGATCGCGGCCTGCATGCCCGCCGAGCTGAACGCCATCGCGCGCGGCAGCATCACCGGCGGCACCAGCATCGGTGTCAGGGCCTGCTGCGCCGGCATCTGGAACGCGCGCACCGCGCCCAGCACCAGCGACAACGCCAGCAGCAGCGTGCGCGAATCGCCGCCAGTGGCCACGGCGCCGAGCAGGGTCAGCGCCACGCCGCCCTGCACCGCCAGACAGGCCGCGACGATGCGGCCGCGGTGCTGCCGGTCGACGATGTGCCCGGCCCACAACGCCAGCAGCAATGCGGGCATGAACTGGTACAGCCCGACCAGGCCGAGGTCCCAGGCGCTGGATGTCAACTCGTACATGTGCCAGCCGATCGCGACCATCAGCATCTGGCTGCCCGCCGTGCCGGCCAGCCGCGCCGACCACAGCCGCATGAAGGCGTGCTCGCGCCGCAACTCGGTAAAGGACGGGGCAACGGCGACAGACATTGGTTCAAGGATACTGGCCGCGTGAATGCCCCGCTGCCGCTTACCGTCGTTCATGAAGACGCGAATTTGCTGGTGCTGGACAAACCCGCCGGCTTGTTGTGCGTGCCGGGCCGTGGCGAAGACAAGCAGGACTGCTTGAGCGCACGCGTGCAAGCGCGCTGGCACGATGCGCTCGTCGTGCACCGGCTCGACATGGCAACCAGCGGTTTGGTGCTGATGGCGCGCGGCCCCGCGATGCAGCGTGCACTGAGCCAGGCCTTCGAAGCGCGCAGGGTCGACAAGCGCTACGAGGCGATCGTCGATGGCGTGCTACCGGACGGCAGCGACTGGTCGATGATCGATGCGCCGATCGCGGCCGACTGGCCACGCCGGCCGCTGCGCATCATCGACGCGCAAGGCCAGCCGAGCCGCACCCGATGGCGCCCGCTGCGCGCCCTGCCCGATCGGCACGCCAGCCATTTGCTGTTGGAGCCGCTGACCGGCCGCACGCACCAGTTGCGCGTGCACCTGGCATCGATCGGGCATCCGATCCTGGGCGATGCGCTGTATGGCGGCGCAGAGGTCCAGGGGCGTGCTCCACGGTTGTTGCTGCATGCGACCCGATTGGTCTTCGTTCATCCCGCGTCGGGAGACTCGATGCGGTTCAAAAGCGCTGCGCCCTTTTCGAGTGCCGTGCCTTAGCCTTTGACCACCAGCACCGGCATCGGCGAGTCTTGCAGCACCCGCTGCGTCACGCTCCCAAGCAAGAACTTCTCGATGCCCGAACGGCCATGCGAGCCCATCACGATCAAGTCGGCCTGCAACGCCTTGGCGGTGTCGACGATGCCTTCGTGCACCACGTGGCCGTCGATCACGCGCTGGTCGCTGTGCAGGCCCTCGGCCGCCAGCGAGGCCACGCCGCGAGCCAGCGCCTGGTTGGCACTGGCGGTGGCCGCGGCCAGGTATTCGTTCTGACCCAACGCATAGTCGGCGCCGACACCGATGAACGGATAGTTGTCGATCACGTGGATCAGGGTGATGCGGCTGCCGAACGCCAGTGCCAGGCCGCTGGCCTTGCTCACGGCCGCCATCGACGTTTCCGAGCCATCGATCGGAACCAGGATGTGATTGAACATGGCGCGCCTCTCTGTTGTCGGGAATGTGGCACTTTACAGGCGCACGCCGCAAAAAACTGTAGGACGGCCCGCGCGCTTGATGCGTGTCAACCGCCCTGGAACTCGCCGGCCCGGCAGGTGACGACCAAAGTATCACGCCAGCCCGCCGCGCCTTCGACCAGCGGCTGGATCGGCGTCGATTCGTGGATCACACGCGCGTCGTCGAGCAGCAGCAAAGTCCAGGGTTCGGTCATCGTGAAGCGCTCGCCGCGCCGGCCGCCGGCTTCGAACACGCGCGTTTCACCGCCCTTGATGGCATGCCGGCCGACCAGCGCCACCGCCACCAGATCGACCCCGTCGCGGTGTGCGCCTTCGGGTGTGGGCCGTCCGATGCCGCCGGCCGTGTCGATGCGGAACTGGTGCGCTTCGATGAACCACTTCTGCGTGCCGCGCAAGCCGCTGGCCACCTGCGCCAGCCGCCGCATCAGCGCTTGCCAGGCGGGCCGCGCCAACGTGTGCGCCTCCATCGGCGCAAACCAGCGCTGCATGCCGCCGTGCAGCGCGTTGTATTCGACCGGTTGCCAGTGCGCTCGGTGCGGCACCTGTTCCAGTGCGTCGCCGTCGGCCACGAAGCAGGCGTGGCGCCGCGTGCGGTAGCGGCCGCCGTCTTTCAGGTACTCGTCGGGCGGCAACGCGTCCCAGTCGTCGTGCAAGGCTTCCAGCGCCGTCACGGGCGCTTCGAGCCACTCGGCGACACCTGCCGGCGAGAGCACCGCGTAGCCTTGCGATTTCAGCAGCGCGTCGGTGTCGGAGGGCGTTGCGTAAGGGGGTTCGAACGAATCACGCACGGCGCCGCATCCACGCTGTGCCGCATCTCATGCCGCGACCTTCACGCCCTTCCAGAAGGCGATGCGGCCCTTGATCGATTCGGCTTCGGGCTTCGGATCGGCGTAGTACCAGGCGGCGTCGGTGTTGAGCTCGCCATCGACCAGCAGCGAGTAGTAGCTCGCCGTGCCCTTCCACTGGCAGGTGGTCTTGTGGTTGCTGAAGGTCACGTACTCGCGCTTGAGCGAGCTTTCGGGGAAATAGTGGTTGCCCTCGACGAGCACGGTGTCGTCGCTCTCGGCGATGGTGACGCCGTTCCAGGTAGCTTTCATGTTCAGTGTTCTTTCGGTGCCCGCAGGGCGCGGGCGCACCGTCATTTTGCAGCGGGCAACCAGTGCACGCTGAACAGGCGCTCCGGATCTGTCCACACCGGCCCGATGCCAAAGCCCGCTCGCAACGCCAGTGCGCGCAGTCCGTCGATGGTGAACTTGCACGAGTTCTCGGTGTGCAGCGCCTCGCCTTCGTCGATTTCGAAGCGTTCGGCGCCCAGCCGCACCTGCTGCGTGCGCAGGCTCACCAGGTGCATTTCGATGCGCTGCAGCGGTACGTTGTAGAAGGCCGCGTGCTCGAAGCCGGCCAGGTCGAAGTCGGTCCCGATCTCGGCGTTGGCTCGCCGCAGCAAGTTGAGGTTGAAGGCCGCCGTGACGCCCTGCGCATCGTTGTAGGCCGCATGCAGCCGCGCCGGCGACTTGACCAGGTCGACGCCCAGCAACAACCCGCCGCCGCGCAGCAGGCGCGCCGCCATGCGCAGGAACGCCAGTGCCTCGTCGGGATCGAAATTGCCCAGCGTCGAACCGGGGAAAAAACCAACGCGCATGCCGGCACCGGCGGTCTTGGGCGGCAGGCCGAAGGGCCGCGTGTAGTCGGCCACGATCGGCTGCACCGCCAGGCCCGGCCAGTCGGCCGCCAGCCGTGCCGTGGCGCCCGCCAGATGCTCACCCGAGATGTCGATCGGCAGGTAGCGGCTGGGCGACTTCAACGCGTCGAGCAACAGCCGCACCTTGGTCAGCGAGCCGGCACCGAACTCGACGATCTCGGCGCGCGGGCCGATTTGCGCGGCGATCTCGCCGGCACGCTCGCGCAAGATCGACAACTCGGTGCGCGTCGGGTAGTACTCGGGCAGCTCGCAGATGCGGTCGAACAGGCGCGAGCCCTCGGCGTCGTAGAAGTACTTGGGCGAGATGCTGCGCGGGTGCAGTGCCAGCGCGTCGCGCATGGCCCGGCTGAAGTCGGCACGCGCCGAGGCTTCGTTGGCCGCTTCCAGCGTGCCCGTGAATTGAGGATTGCGCATCAGATGTCCTTGGCGAGCCGCAGCCCGGAAAACTGCCAGCGCGCGGCCGGCGGAAAGAAGTTGCGGTAGCTCGGCCGCGCGTGGCCTTCGGGCGTGGCCAGGCTGCTGCCGCGCAGCACCACCTGGCCGACCATGAACTTGCCGTTGTATTCGGCCGCCACGCCGGGGAACGGCCGAAAGCCCGGGTACGGGTCGTACGAAGAGCGGGTCCATTGCCAGGCCCGGCCGGTCATCTGCGTGATGCCGGGCGCGTCGAGCGCGGCCTCCCATTCGAACTCGGTCGGCAGTCGCGCGCCGGCCCATTCGGCGTACGCGGCGGCTTCGTACAGGCTCAGTTGCACCACCGGCGCGCCGGGCTCCAGCGGCCGCACGCCATGGACGCCAAACACCTGCCAGCCCGTGAGATGACCGGCGCCGTGGCCCTGGTGCGCCAGCCGGGCATCGTCGGGCGCGATCCAGTAGGCCGGACAGCGCCAGCCGCCGGCCTGCACCGCGGCCCAGCCGTCGGACAACCACAATTCGGGCCGCTGATAGCCGCCGTCGGCAATGAACTGCGCGTACTCGGCACAGTTCACGAGCCGGTCGGCGATGGCATGGGGGTGGAGCAACGCCGTGTGGCGCGGCGTTTCGTTGTCGAAGGCAAAGCCCTGGCCGTCGTGGCCGATCTGGACCGTGCCGCCGGGCCGAGCCAGCCATTTCATCGGCTCGGGCACCGCCGCCAGCCGCAGTGCCGGCGCGGCGCTGGCGCGATAGGCCGGCCACGTAGGGTTGCACCAGAAGGCATGCAGGATGTCGGTGACGATCAGTTCCTGGTGCTGCTGCTCGTGGTGCAGACCGAGCGTGAGGATCGGCGCGACGATGTGCCACAGCGCCTCGTCGCATTGCGCCAGCAGAGCCAGCACGGCCGCATCGACGTGGGCGCGGTAGGCCAGCACTTCGTCGTGCGACGGTCGTGTCAAGAGCCCGCGTTGCGGCCGCGGATGGCGCGGACCGAGCGCCTCGTAGTACGAATTGAAGAGGTACTGAAAGCGCGGGTCGAAAGCGCGATAACCATCGGCATGCGGCTGCAACAGCACCGTTTCGAAAAACCAGGTGGTGTGCGCCAGATGCCATTTGGTCGGGCTGGCGTCGGGCATCGACTGAATACACTGGTCTTCGGCGGAAAGTGGCGCCGCCAACGCCAGGCTCTCGGCGCGAACCCTGCAAAAGCGTTCACGCGACGCGTCGGCCGCCGCTGCGACCGGCCTGGAAAGGCTCATGCTGTCTCCATCGATGGGCAAACCAAGGTTTTAGCGCAAGCCGGCCAGAGCGTCCCGTAGGACAAGCCCGCGCCGGTTGTGTCAGGGGTTATCGGCCCGTCGTGAGCCGGGCTGCGGACCTTGTTGTAGGCGTTTGGTCGGGCACCATAATCGGCCGCATGAGCCGTCCGCCCACCGATCCCCGGCGCCCGCACATCGTGATCATCGGCTGCGGCTTCGGCGGTCTCGAAGCGGCCCGCAAGCTGCAGGGCGCGGCGGTCGACATCACCATCGTCGACAAGACCAACCACCACCTGTTCCAGCCGCTGCTCTACCAGGTGGCCACCGCCGGCCTGGCCGCCCCGTCGATCGCCGCCCCGGTGCGCAGCATGTTCCGCCACCAGCCCAACATCACCACCCTGCTGGGCGACGTGATGCAGATCGATCCCGACGCCCGCACCGTGTTGCTGGCCGACGGCACCGAGTTGGCGTGGGACCACTTGATCGTGGCCGCCGGCGCCACCCACAGCTACTTCGGCAACAGCGGTTGGGAGCACGTGGCGCCGGGCCTGAAGACGCTGGCCGATGCCTTCGAGATCCGGCGCCGGGTGCTGATGAGCTTCGAGGCCGCCGAGGTCGAAGCCGACCCGGCGCGGCGCCGCGCCCTGCTCACCTTTGCCGTGGTCGGTGCCGGACCGACCGGAGTCGAGATGGCGGGTACGCTGGCCGAGATCGCGCGCCACACGCTCAAGGGCGAGTTCCGCCGCATCGACCCCGGCAGTGCCGAGGTGCTGCTGATCGAAGGCGGCCCGCGCGTGCTGCAGGCCATGCCCGAATCATTGAGCCAGCGCGCGCTGGAACAACTGCAAAAGCTCGGCGTGCAGGTGCGCCTGAACGCCAAGGTGACCGCGATCGACGCCACCGGCATCGAGGTCGAAACCCCGTTCAGCGAAGGCGGCGCCGGCACCGGCAAGCACCGCATCCCGTGCCACTGCGTGATCTGGGCCGCGGGCGTGGCGGCCTCGCCGCTGGGCCGCCTGCTGGCCGCTGCCACCGGGGCCGAAGTCGACCGCGCCGGGCGCGTGAAGGTCGAGCCCGACCTGAGCCTGGCCGGCCATCCGCAGATCAGCGTGGTCGGCGACCTGGCTGCGGCGATGAGCCACGCGCCGGGCAAGCCGCCCAGGCCGGTGCCCGGCGTGTCCCCGGGCGCCAAGCAGATGGGCCGCCAGGCCGCCGCCAATGTGCTGCGCCGCATCGCCGGAGAGCCGACAAAGCCCTTTCGCTACGCCGACTACGGCAACCTGGCCACCATCGGCCGCAACTCGGCGGTGGTCGACCTGGGCACGCCGCTCGGGCCGCTGCGCTTTTCGGGCCGCTTGGCGTGGCTGTTCTGGCTGTTCGCGCACGCTTATTTCCTGATCGGCTTTCGCAACCGCCTCGTCGTGATGATGGACTGGGCCAGCGCGTACTGGAGTTTCCAGCGCCACGCGCGGGTGGTGGCCGAGGTCGACGGCAAGGGCGAGGCGTGAAGGCGCTGCTGCTGCTCGTCTCCCATGCCCTGGTGCTGGCGATCGGCGTGGCGCTTGGGATCTATCTGTTGCCGATCTTGATCGCACCGCCGGCGCCATCGACAGCGCAACTCGCTGCACAGGCCGGGCCGGTGCTGTTCACCGGTCAGTTCAAGCGCGACCTGAAAGACAGCGACGCGCTGCACTGGGGCGAAGGCGCGGTGTCGATTGGCCGCCAGGCCATTTCGATGGCCGGCAAGCTGGCACCGGGTCCGGACTACAAGCTGTACCTGTCCCCCGAGTTCGTCGAGACCGAGGCCGACTTCATCCGGCTCAAGCCCGCCATGGTGCGCGTGGGCGACGTCAAGACTTTCGACAACTTCATCGTGCCCGTGCCCGAGACGATCGACCCCGGCAAGTTCAGCGCGGTGATCGTCTGGTGCGAAACGTTCTCGCAGTTCATCACCGCGGCCCGCTACCGGTAGAGTGCCTCATGACCCGACACATCCTCATGGCGACCGGCGCCTTGTGCCTGACGCTCGGTGCCACCGCGCAGCCGGCCCCCTCCTCTGCCTTCGACGGCGCCTGGCGCGTCAACATGACCTGCCTGCCCTACAGCGCCAAGGACGACGACGCCAAGCCCTACAAGCACGAGTACCCGGCGACCGTCAAAGGCGGCGTGTTCGAAGGCACCTACGGCGTGCCGGGCGAGCCGGGCGTGAACCACCTGCACGGGTCGATCGCCGACGACGGCAGTGCCCGGCTGAAGCTCGAGGGCATCGTGCGGCGGCCGGAATACGCGGTGAACAACCCGGAGATCGGCAAACCGTACTCGTACCGGGTCGACGCGAGCTTCAGCGGCAATGCAGGCACCGGGCGCCGTGTCGGCAAGCGCGCCTGCGACTTCCGCTTCGCGCGGATGTAGGACCGCTCAGGGCGCTGGCCGGGACTCGACCATTTCCACCAGGGCGCGAGCCGCGGCCGACAGCGCCACGCGATCGCGCATCACCAGAAGCAGCCGGCGTCGCGTCGGCATGCCCTCCAGCGCCACCAGCTTCAGGTGCATCGCTTTCACGTGCGGCGCAGCGCCTGCCCGTGGGAGGATCGCCACGCCCAGGCCGGCCGCCACCATGTGGCACATGGCGTCGAAACTGCGCACCTGAATGCGGATCTTCAGCGGCCGCTGCGCCAGTTCGGCGGCCGCCGCGATCTGTCGCACCAGCGAGGTCGCCCGGTTGAGGGTGACGAAGTCCTGCCCCAGCGCCTCGGTCAGCGACACGGCGGCGCGGCCGGCCAGCGCATGGTCTTGCGGCACCAACAGCGCCAGTTCGTCGCTGTCGCAGACCAGCGTCTGCAGCCCCTCCAGCGGCGTGTTCTCGCCGACGATCGCCAGTTCGGCGGCACCGGTCGCAACGGCCCGCGCAGCGTCTTCGCTGAGCGCATCTTCGAGGTCGATCGCCACGCCCGGATGCGCCGCCGAATAATCGGCCAAGAGGCGCGGCAGGAAGCCGGCAAAGGCCGAGGTGTTGGCCCACAGCCGCAGATGGCCGGTGGCGCCGCGCTGAAAGTCGTCCATCGCCAGCGCCAGTTGCTCCAGCCGCGCGACCACCTCGATCGCATGCGCATGCAGCGCCTGGCCGGCCGGCGTAGGCTGCACACCGCGCTTGCTGCGCAGCAGCAGCGGCGAGCCGCAGTGGTGCTCCAGCTCGGCGATGCGCTTGCTGGCCGCCGCCAGCGAAATGCCGAAGCGCTCGGCACCGGCCGTCAGGCTGCCCGCATCCACCACCGCGACATACAGGCGCAGCGTGACGAGGTCGAATCGGTTCAGGCTGATCACAGTCAGGGCCCGTTCACACTATGCAAGGGGATCGCGTTGCCCCGCAAAGGGGCTGGATGCAAGGCGCCTGTGCGCAGCAAGGCTGACGCCTTGCAAGCGCAGGCAACGCCGCAGACGGCCCCATGGCGGGGCACCCGGAGGGAAGGTCGCCACAGCCCGCCCCTCGGCGTTGCGCTCCTTGTGCGTGCCGACGCACGCACGGCGTCGCGCGCCTTGACGGGCGAGCTGTGGTGACCTTCGTGACCCCTTGCATAGTGTGAACAGGCCTGGTGCGCATCCTCAACGGGCGGCGAAGGATATGTCAATCCAATCCGACTGTTCGCCAGAGCACACCCACGCAAGAATCCACCGCAACAACAACCCCAGGAGACAAGCCATGACGATGACCCGCCGCCACGTGTGCACCGCCGCCCTCGCGCTGTGCGCATCCCTTGCCGCGCCCGCCGCGCTGGCACAAGCCTTTCCGTCCAAGCCGATCACGATCGTCGTGCCGAACCCGCCGGGTGGCGTGGTCGATTCGTCGGCGCGGCTGGCCGCCGACCCGCTGGCCCGCCTGCTCAACCAGGCCGTGGTGGTCGACAACCG
>Ga0268266_10005139_pt1 | contig 12327 bp, 8 predicted proteins | sample KBSS13metaG_FD_190356 | JGI IMG/M metagenome (GOLD analysis project Ga0268266, IMG submission 190356) | Switchgrass rhizosphere microbial communities from Kellogg Biological Station, Michigan, USA - KBS S1-3 metaG (SPAdes) (version 2) | ecosystem: Host-associated > Plants > Roots > Rhizosphere >... | reverse complement strand
GGTTTGGCGATCGTCGGTGGTTGGTATGTCATCGTGGACCAGCTCAAGGCGGTTCAGCAGGAGCGCAATCAGTTCCTCTCGGCCGAAATCGCCAAGCTGGACAAGGAAATCAAGGACATAGCGACATTGAAGGCCGAGATCGCTTCGCTGGTCGCGCGCCAGAAGGCGGTGGAGGATCTGCAGATCGATCGCAACCTGCCTGTGCACATCCTCAACGAGTTGGTGAAGCAGACGCCGGAAGGCATGTACTTCACGTTGGTGAAGCAGGACGGGCAGGTCCTGACGGTCAGTGGGATTGCGCAGACCCAGGAGCGAGTCTCCGAGTTCCTGCGCAACACTGCCTACAACTCCGAGTGGCTGGTCAGCCCCGAGCTCGTCGAAAGCAAGGCGGCGACCCTGACGGCGGCGAACAAGGAGCAGAAGCGCCTGTTCGATTTCTCGGTGCGTCTCACGGTGAAACGCCCGCAGGACAAAGTTCCCGCCGCTGCGGATGGCGCGTCTGCGCCGCGCGCCCCGGCCGGTCGAGCGTCTGCTCCTGTCCCGAAGAAGGCGGCCTGACATGGCGACCAAAGCAAAGGCGTTGAACGTCGACCTGAACTCGGTCTTCGAGGGTGCGGCTTCGCAGTTCCGAAGCCTGAACCCGAACGAGCCCGGCCAATGGCCGATGCTGCCCAAGATCGTGACGTGGGCGTTTGTCGCGATCATCATGGTGGTGCTCGGTTGGTTCTTTCTGCTGTCCGCTGCGCACGACGAACTCGATGCCGAGCGCGCGAAGGAGCCGGCGCTGAAGGCCGACTATCGCAACAAGCTGGGCCAGGCGGTCAACCTCGCGGAGCTGCGCAAGCAGAAGCTGCAGGTCGAGGAGTATGTGACGCAGCTCGAAAAGCAACTTCCCGGCAAGGCCGAGATGGATGCGCTCCTGTCCGACATCAACCAGGCCGGACTTGGTCGCGGATTGCAGTTCGAGTTGTTCAAGCCGGGTCAGGTCGCGGTCAAGGACTACTACGCCGAGTTGCCGATTTCGATCAAGGTGTCGGGTCGCTATCACGACATCGGCGCATTCGCGGGTGACGTCGCGAACCTTTCTCGGATCGTCACGCTGCACAACCTGAACATCACGACCGCATCTAAGGATTCGGGCTCGGGAGCACTCGCGATGGAAGCCACGGCGCGCACCTATCGCTACCTGGATGCGAACGAGGTCGAAGAGATCAGGAAAAACAACGAGAAGGCCAAGGCGGGGGCGAAGAAATGATGGCCAGACGACCGATCGATTCTCGTCTGCTGGCGCTCGGCCTGTTCGCCATGCTCGCCTTGCAAGGTTGCGATGGCGATCAGCAGGAACTGAGCCAGTGGATGGAGCAGCAGCGGCGTGAGGTCAAGCCCAACGTGCAGCCTATCTCGCCGCCCAAGAAATTCAATCCTCAGGCGTACACCGCGCTGGGTAGTGTCGAACCGTTCAGCAACCAGAAGCTGACGGTTGCCCTCAAGCAGGAGGCGCGGCAGCCGAATTCGCTGCTGGCGGCCGAATTGAATCGACGCAAGGAACCGCTCGAGGCGTATCCGCTGGACAGCATGTCCATGGTCGGCAGCGTCATCAAGAGCGGTCGCACCTATGCGTTGCTGAGGGTCGATAACTTGCTTTATCAGGTCAAGGCGGGTGACTACCTCGGTCAGAACTACGGAAAGATCACGAAGATCTCCGAGACCGATGTGGCCCTGAGGGAAATTGTTCAGGATGCGGCTGGCGAATGGATCGAGCGCACCAGCGCCCTCCAGCTTCAGGAGAAGGCGCGATGACGAGCAATCAGGAGAATCAGATGACAGCTAAGTGGCGCTCCCGTGCCTTGGCACTCGCGTTGTCGCTCGGCGCTTGCCTGCCCGCGTTCGCGCAGAACGCAATCCAGTCGATCAACAGCAGCCAGCAAGCGGGCGCTGAAGTCGTGCGGGTCGAGATGTCCGAGCAATTGACTGCGGTGCCTGCAGGGTTCTCGATCCAGACGCCGCCGCGTGTCGCGATCGACCTTCCCGGGGTGGTCAATTCGACCGGAAAGAGCAGTGTTGAATTCAACCAGGGCAATCTGCGCTCGGTGAACATTGCGCAAGGCGGTGAACGAACCCGACTCGTGCTGAACTTGAAGAAGGCCGCGAACTACCGCGCCGAAATTCAGGGGAAGGTGCTGCTGATCACCGTGGACAGCGGCTCGAGTGAGACCACGACGACTGCGGCCGCAGCCCCAGCTGCGCAGCCAGTACCTGCTGCGCCAGCGGCATCGGCAGCCGAGACGACGCACTTCGCACCAAGTTTGAACCGCACGGCGCAGACACTGCAAGCGATCGACTTCCGCCGCGGTGCAGACGGTGCGGGCCGCGTGATCGTCGACTTGCCCAGCAATCAAGTCGGCGTCGACATTCGCCAGCAAGGCGCGAGTCTTGTCGTCGAGTTCCTGCGTACGACGGTGCCCGACAGCCTGCGCAAGCGCCTGGATGTGACCGACTTCGGCACGCCAATCCAGGCCGTCACGACGACCCAAAGCGGTGACCGTGTGCGCATGCTGGTCGAACCGCGTGGCAACTGGGAGCACAGTGCCTACCAGAGCGACAACCAGTTCGTGCTTGAAGTTCGTCCGCAGAAGATCGATCCGAACAAGCTGGTGCAAGGACAGGGTTACGCGGGTGAAAAGCTGTCGCTGAACTTCCAGAACATCGAAGTCCGCGCGCTGTTGCAGGTGATCGCCGACTTCACCAACTTCAACGTCGTGACGAGCGACACGGTGACCGGCAACGTGACGCTGCGTTTGAAGGATGTGCCGTGGGACCAGGCGCTGGACATCATTCTCCAAGCCAAAGGCCTGGGATTGCGCAAGTCGGGCAATGTGATCCTGATCGCGCCGAAGGACGAGCTCAACGCGAAGGAGAAGGTCGAGCTCGAGGCGAAGGCGCAGATTGCAGCCCTCGAGCCGCTGCGTACGCAGTCTTTCCAGCTCAACTATGCGAAGGCTTCGGATGTGGCACCGGGGCTCACGGGTCAAGGTTCTGCAGGCGGTAGCGGCTCCGGCGGCGGTACGAATACACGCATCCTCTCCACGCGCGGCAGCGTGATCTTCGAAACTCGGACAAATCAATTGTTCGTAACCGACGTGCCTTCGAAGCTACAGGAGATCCAGGAACTCATCACAAAGATCGACGTGCCGGTCCGGCAGGTGCTCATCGAGGCCCGCGTCGTGATCGCCAACGACACGTGGGGACGATCGCTCGGTGTGAAGCTCGGAGCTACTGACTTGCGTGCTCAGCAGGGCGGAGTGCCGGGCTGGAGCGTCGGCGGCAGCAATCGGGTCGCCATCGGAGGAAACCTCACCGCAATTGGTGGGATCACGAATCAGACGACAGGTACGGTCGACTTCAGCAACAGCAACTTCGTCAACTTGCCAGCGACGGCGCAAGGCGGATCAAATCCGGCGTCGATTGCGCTGTCGCTCTTTAGCGCGGGCGCCAACCGTTTTCTGAACCTCGAACTTTCTGCGCTGGAAGCCGACGGCAAGGGCAAAGTCGTATCGAGCCCCCGCCTCATCACGGCTGACCACGTGAAGGCGACGATTAAGCAGGGCACGCGTATTCCGTATTTGCAAGCGTCGACGGCGGGCAACACCAACATCTCTTTCGTCGATGCCGTGCTCAAGCTGGAAGTGACGCCTCAGATTACACCTGAGGGTAATGTGATCATGGACGTCGAAGTGAACAAGGACGCCGTCGGCACCATCTTCGCTGGTGTGCCGTCGATCGATACCAAGTCGGTTCAGACCCAGGTACTGGTTGAGAATGGCGGCACGGTGGTGATCGGCGGGATCTTCGAGCAAGAGGATCACGATGACGTCACCAAGGTGCCCTGGCTCGGCGACGTGCCGTACCTCGGCAATCTGTTCAAGAGCCGCACCAAGACCAGCACCAAGACGGAAATGCTGATCTTCCTGACGCCCAAGGTCGTCACCGATCGCACGGCGGCGCGCTGAGGCGAGTCCTGGCGCCGCCTTTTTGTTCATTCGATGTTGAGATGACCATGTTCAAACGACTCGCTATGCTGTTGTTAGTTTCCCTGGCTGCTGGCTGCGGGGGGGGCGGAGATGCGGGAACGTCGGTTTTTGGCGGGGGTAATACGCCAGCGCCGGGGTCGACGGCAGCGTCAGTCGATGTAGTGGCCTCCGACGTGAAAGTAGGCAGCGGCGGTGATCAGGTCACCATCACTGCGACCGTGAAGGACGGCGGAAACACCGGTATGCCGGCGGCATCGGTCTCCTTCTCGACGGACTCGGGTACGCTGACGGGTGCATCGACAGCGACCGATCAGAACGGCGTCGCGACGGCCACGCTTTCGGCGGGCTCGAACAAGAGCAATCGCGACATCACGGTAACAGTGACGTCTGGGTCGGCCAGCGGCAAGATTGTTCTTCCAGTCAGTGGTACGACGCTCACCTATTTCGGTGCGACGACAGTGCCGTTGAAGACGACCGCGAAGGTTGGCGTCAAGGCCGTCGACTCGAAAGGCAATGTCATTACGGGGCTGCCCGTGGCCGTTGCCAGCAGCCTTGGCAATGGTGTATCGGCGACGACGCTAACGACCGACTCAGCCGGTTTGGCCAATGTCGATTACACGGCCACTAACTCAGGCACCGACACGCTGAGCTTTAGCGGGGCAGGTGCGCCCATTTCTCAGGCACTGCAGATCAGTTCGGAGAACTTCACGTTCGTCTCGCCAGCGGCGAACACGCAGGTAAGTGTCGGTAGTACCCAGGTGATGACGGTAAGGTATCTGTCGAACGGTACCCCACAAGTCGGCAAGACGGTGCTGTTCACGTCGACTGCCGGGACGATGACCCCCACGAGTACGGTGACGGATGCGAGCGGGACAGCGAGTGCCACCATCACAGGAACCATTTCTGGCCCTGCTCTCGTACAGGCGACGCTGTCCGGCGCAGGCGTCGCGGCGCAGGCGACGTTGCCCATCGACTTCGTTGCGCTGACACCGGCAAAGTTGGTTTTGCAGGCAACTCCGACGGCGATCGGTCCGAATCAAGGGGGAGCGACAAACCAACAGGCCCAGATCGTGGCGACCGTCACCGACGCCGCGGGCAATGTGGTTCCCGGCATCACAGTCAATTTCACGCGAATTTCGGATCCCAGCGGCGGTACCCTCAACCAAGCGTCGTCGGTTACCGACCTCACTGGCCAGGCGACGGCTCAATACATCGCCGGCCCGCTGACGACCGCCAGCAATGGTGTGCAATTGCGTGCAACGGTGTCGGGTTCCACGACGGTACTCGGCGATACCACATTGACGGTCAATCAAAGCGCCTTGTTTATCGCGCTCGGTACCGGAAATACCATCGCCAATATCGACCCACAGACCTATAAGAAGGACTGGGTCGTGTATGTCACCGATGCAAACGGCGTTGCTGTTCCGAACATCAGCGTCACGATCAAGGTTCTTCCTTTGAAGTACGGGAAGGGGTCGTTGTTTTGGACCGGCAAGGTTTGGACATGGGCATTTGCTGATTCGGCGGGACCACCGCCAACCTACGTCTGCCAAAACGAGGACCTGAATTACAACGGCGTGCTGGACCCTACAGAGGACTTCAATGGCAGTGGAGTTCTCGAACCGGGCAACGTCATTTCAGTTAGCACGACGGGGGCGACGAGCGGATCGTCGAGCGGAACGGTGAAGACCGACGCCACGGGACGCGCGACGGTGTCACTGATCTACGCCGAAAGCTATGCGCCGTGGGTGCAAGTGAAGTTGCGCGCCGAGGCGGTAGTGGCGGGCACCGAATCGAGCAAGGAAGCGATCTTCTGGGTCACTGGGACCAGCGAGGACTTCACGAGCGAGACGATTGCGCCGGCCGGTCTAAACAGCCCGTTCGGCAGCAACGCGTGCGGCATCCCAAATTGACGATGATGTAGATGCTTCTGAGCCTAGTCGGCATGCCCGGCGGTGGGAAATCCACGGTCGGGCGCCATCTGGCGCGGCGCTTGGGAGTTGAGTTTGTCGACAGCGACTCTGTCGTCGAACGCCGCGCGGGTGAATCGATACGCTCCTTTTTCGAGCGCGAGGGAGAAGAGCGTTTTCGCGACCTCGAGTCCTCGGTTCTCGCGGACTTGTTGCGATCCTTTCAGGGTGTCGTCGCAACCGGGGGCGGCGTCGTCGTGCGCGAGGTCAATCGACACGCGCTGAAGGATCAGAGCCTTTGCATCTACCTGCGCTCGACGCCTGAGGAGCTCATGCGCCGATTGCGGCACGACACCAAGCGGCCGTTGCTTCAGGTGGCCGATCCGTTGTCCAAGCTCCGCGAGCTCTACGCCAAGCGCGACCCGTGGTATCGCGAAGCAGCTCGCTTTGTGATTGAGACGGGGCGGCCGTCGGTGCCGATGCTTGTCAATATGATCTTGATGCAACTCGAGTTGGCCGGAGCGGTCGATTCGTCGACGGTACCTTCGCCGATCGATGCATCGCGCTTCACCGGCGACGCGCGCTGAGGCTCAGCCCAGCCCCGTACACTGCGGGCATGAACAGCTCTTCACAACGCGTGCGGATCGACCTCGGCGCGCGCAGCTACGATATCGTGATTGGCCGTGATCTGATCGGTCACGCCGAGACATGGAAGGGCCTTCCCCGCGACGATGCAGTCATCGTCACGAATACGACAGTCGGGCCCCTGTTGCTCGAGCGCATGCTCGCAGGTATTGCAGCCGTGCATCGCCAAGCTCGCGTCATCGAATTGCCGGATGGGGAAGCGCACAAAGACTGGTCGAGCTTGGATCGAATCTTCGACGCGCTGCTCGAATGGGGATGTGACCGCAAGACCACGCTGTATGCGCTGGGAGGGGGCGTCGTCGGCGATATCACTGGATTCGCCGCCGCTTGCTACATGCGTGGCGTGCCGTATGTTCAGGTCCCGACGACGCTGCTCGCGCAGGTGGATTCGTCGGTTGGCGGCAAGACAGCGATCAATCATCCGCTGGGCAAGAACATGATCGGCGCGTTCAACCAGCCGCTGCGCGTGGTCGCCGACCTTGATGCCCTGGCGAGCCTGCCCGAACGGGAGATGATTGCGGGGCTGGCGGAGGTCATCAAGTACGGGCCGATCGCAGATCCCGAGTTTCTGAATTGGATCGAAGGCAATCTCGACGCGCTGAAAGCCCGGGATCTGGGCGCCCTGGCGCACGCGGTGCGACGATCCTGTGAAATCAAAGCGTCGGTCGTCGCGCAGGACGAGCGCGAAGCTGGCCTGCGCGAGATCCTCAACTTCGGTCACACCTTCGGTCACGCAATCGAAACTGGTCTCGGCTATGGAACCTGGCTGCACGGTGAGGCCGTTGGCTGCGGCATGGTCATGGCCGCAGATCTGTCTGCTCGGCTGAGATTGATCGATCAGGCGACTGCCGTGCGCATTGCCCGGGTGGTCGCCCGCGCCGGCCTGCCTACCCGCGCTCCGGCCCTGGGTGTGGAGCGCTATCTGGAGCTCATGCGCTTGGACAAGAAAGCCCGAGCCGGGGCCATGCGCCACGTTGTGATCGAGTCGCTCGGCCGAGCAGCGGTGCGCACCGTCGAGGACGACTTGGTGGCTCAGGTTCTGGGCGCACACACCGGCTGAGTCCTGCAGATGGTGCGGTCGAACTCGTGGGCCAGTGACCCGATTCGCTCGCGTGGGCGGCGCCACGTCGAGCCTTCCGCGCCAACGCGTGACGACTTTCAGCGCGATCGGGATCGGGTGGTGCACAGCACGGCATTTCGGCGTCTCGTGTACAAGACCCAGGTCTTTCTCAATCACGAGGGAGACCTGTTTCGAACGAGGCTCACGCATTCGATCGAGGTTGCACAACTTGCTCGGTCGATAGCGCGCGCGTTGGCGCTGAACGAAGATTTGTGCGAGGCCATCGCGCTGGCGCATGACCTCGGGCACACACCTTTCGGTCATGCCGGCCAGGACGCTCTGGATGCCAGCCTGCGCCGCACTGATCCGAGCTCTATTGGATTCGAGCACAATTTCCAGAGCTTGCGCGTCGTCGATTTTCTCGAGCAGCGGTATCCGGCGTTCGACGGTCTGAATCTGACCTTCGAAACCCGCGAAGGCATTCTCAAGCACTGCTCGCGTCGGCGCGCACGCTTGTTGGAGGAGCAAGAGCCGGGTGGCGTCGGGCGTCGTTTCCTAGAGGGTGGGCAACCTAGTCTTGAGGCGCAGATCTGCAATCTGGCGGACGCGATCGCCTACAACGCCCACGACCTAGACGACGGTGTCCGGTCGGGCCTCCTGACCTTTGAGCAACTCCGGACGCTGCCGCTGTTCGCGCGATTCCAACATGACGTTCTCTCCGAGTTCCCGGCGCTGCGGAGCAAGCGACTGCTCTATGAGACCATCAGGCGAATGTTGTCGGCGCAGGTTTACGATGTGATCGACGCATCCAAGGCACTGCTTGCCGAACACGCGCAACCCGATGCCGACACCGCGCGCGGTTTGCAGCCGTTGATCCGTCACAGCAGCCCGCTTCAGTCGGAAGTGGCGCAGGTTCAGATGTTCTTGCGAGAGCAGTTGTACCGTCATCCACGCGTGGTCGCGACGACCGATCTTGGTCGCCAGGTCGTTGGAGATTTGTTCGAAGCGTATCTTGGCGAGCCAAGTCAAATGCCGCGACGTTACAGAACGCGCGAGCCGCTTGCAGAGGCCGTCGCGGATTACATCGCTGGAATGACAGATCGCTTCGCGCTCAAGGAGCACTCGCGACTGACGGGTTCCGTCCTGCCTTGGCCTGTCGATCCTCAGGGCGCTGCCACCGATTCGGAATGAGCGACGTCTGCGTCGAAGGTCACCTCGACGCGCACAAGAGAGCGAACGGGTCGCCCTTCCACTTCTCCGGGGCTGAAACGTGCACGCAAGAATGCCGTGCGAGCGGCTTCCTCCATTGGCGCAGGCAGGATCGGGGAATCGATGCGCACTTGCTGCACCACGCCGGTCTCATCGATGAACAAGGACAGGGCGGCAGTCAGATGGACCTCATTGTCGACTTCAGGAGGGAACGGGATCTCGATCGATGACTGCGGCGCCGGTGCACGGCTGAGCATTCCCCGCGGCAGGTAGTCGAGGAGCAACCCTTCGCTATGGATGGGTAGAGCGGTCGGGGCGTGCGCCGGTACCGCGGGCGATATCGATCGATCGGGTTCCGGCTGCTTGGCGGTCCTGTCAGTGTGCAACGGCGCGCCGACACCTCGCGGTGAGGCAACTGTCAGGGATGCTTCAGCCGAACTGTCGCCAGTCAGAGTGGCCGGGGCAGCGCGCACATCCTCGATCAAACGCGCTTGCAGCGTGGCGGTCGCGCTGCTGCGCCCACCGGCGGGCGCAACTGAATTCGATGCCCACGTCAGCGCGGCGACGTGACCGGTCAGTGCGATCGCGGCCATGAGCGCCACCCGCCGGTAGCGTACCGCCGCTGCGTTGCGCGGGCCTTCGCTGTTGACGATCGGCGGGCCTGCGCTGGTGATCAGTTCGCCAATTCGCGCCACGACGTACGCCTGATGGTTCCACTCGGCGGTGGAGGCGGATTGTTGGACGTGGTCTTTCGTGTGTCACTGAGCGACGTGATCGTCACCGTCTGACCCGACGTGAGCTGTACCACCGTCATACCGACGATGAGCGCCTGGCCCATGGACGTACCCACGACTCCGCTGGCGGTCGGGACTGCTCTGCCCGTGGAGACGTCGAATCGATAGAGCCACGACTGCCCGCCCGCATCACAGGCACTTGGCGTAGGGACGTTGGACGCGACCGTGAGAATGTTGAACGACAGCGACATGTTCACGTTCACGCGTTCGCCGCTCGACAGGCTGAGATCGACCATCCACCCGCTCTTCGAGACCCAGTCAACAGCATTGTCAGATGCCGTTCGCGTACTTGAATCGGCGCCTGCGCTGAGGGTCTGCGTGACCAACTTGCCCGACGCCCTCGCATCGCCGATGGCCGCGGTGGCCGACCAGTCGTCCTTGATGGCGTAGATGCTTTGCAAATCGGTCGACCCGAAATCGGCTCCGCCGAGATAGCGACCCGTGCCGACATAGACCACGTGATATTTGGTCCCGTTCTGGGTCACCTCGCCCAACTGAGGCTTGATCGTGACTGGTTGAGGGGTACTGCCATTGTTCAAGCGCGCCAAGAGGTACGACGCATTTGCGGGAACAGCAACGCCATCGATGTCGAAGCGCCAGAGATTGCCCAGCAGATCGCCGCCGTAGAAGACCTTGGCCGTGTTGTCCAGATCGGAGTCGACCCAGGCGTTGATCTTCGCCAGGCCGCTGGGGGTTGCCGTGGTGCCTGCAGACGCCGTCGTCTCTGTGGTGATTAACTGTCCCGTATTCGCGTTCAGAACGTACAGGCGTCCGTTGCCATCCCCGGGGCTGACATTGTTGTAGCCCGAGCCGAAGGCGACTACCCAGGTTCCGTTCGCCCGCTTGGTGATAACTGGATTGCCGTATGTCAGGCCGAGATTGGTATCGGTGAACTCCCATAGAGCTTGCGGGTTGGCGGGGTCGGTGATGTCGAGGGCGTAGTAGCCTCGGCCACCGCCGCCCAGACCGCCCACCAGAATGGTCTTCCAACCCGTGCTCGTGTAGATATCACCCATCACCGGCGAACCGTCGACGTAGTACTGGTGATTGGCCGGGTAGGCCGTATCGGCGAGTTTGTACAAATTCGGCAGAACCATGCTGGGTACATAGGCCCACAGCTCATTGCCGTCACGATCGAAGGCATGGAGCATGCCGTCGTTGGCGCCGGCATAGATGGCACCCGGCCGATTTATCTTCGCCGCCACAAAGGACTGATAGCCGTTTTCGGTGTACTTGAATGTGGGCTTGCCCACGAACACCGGCGTAGAGTTGACGATGTCACCCAGGGCCGAGTCGCGCGGCCGATAGAACGCGTCGAACTTCGCCCCGGTCAGGTAGCTGACAAGGTTGGAACCGCTGTTGGCGCCGGTGAGTCCAGCGGCGTCGAGCGCGCCGCACTGCAGGGGCGCGAGACTGCCGCCGGCACCGGACTTGGAGCAGAAGCTGTCGAACAGCGTGTTCTTCGCATCCGCCGTCAGATTGGCATAGGTGAATGCGCGCAGCGAGCCACCGGGTCCCGATCCCGCTGGCTGGAAGTAGTAGATCTTGCGCGGATTCGTGCCGGCTTGGATGCGCTGGTCGAGCACCGCCGCAGCGTCCCACTTTGACGTCGTTGAAATAGCGCCCGTCGACGGATCGATGGTGTAGTCGAGCAGGGTACCTGTCCACTTGCCGGACGTGAACTGCGCCGAATAGATGTCGTTGTCTCCGGCGACCGGCTGTTGGCTGCTGGTCGCGGCGGCCGAAGACGAGCCGACAATCGCGGCGATGTCGATCAAAGCCGAGCTCAGGCTGTTCACGACCTCGTTCGGGTCGCCAGCGCTGAAATACCGCCCGCGGCCATTTACCGCAGCGTGCCAGAGGTCATCGATATTGGTCGGGTCACCACCGTTGGTGCTCTCGGTGGGAATCGGCCAGTTCTTCGTCCCCTGAGTCAGATCGAAGTAGTCGCCGGACGCCTGGGTCTTGTAGTTCTTGTCATAAGTCAACGTGCCGCTGGTTCCCAGGCCAATGGTGAACGTGATCATGTTCTGGAGCGTGTTCCCCGTTGTGTTGTCCGGATTGGTGGTTTGGCACACATTGGTGCCGCTGCCCAACGCACCCTGGCAATTGCCGAAAGTGCTGCTGCGCAAGTCGGTCTTGAAGTAGTACTCCGCGACGTCTGCGAGCGAGTTGCTGCTGCCACCCGTGGTCGAATTGGTGCTGGTCGATGTCACCGTGCCCGCGACGGTCGCATCCGACAGGGTCGTGGTCACTGGGACGGTGGTCGGAGCCAAAGTTGTCGGCGTCGTGGACGGCGCCACTGTGGGCACCGGGGCCAGCACCGTAGCCGTCGTCGTGCCGTTGGTCGGGGGCGCGTTGACGCATCCCGTCGTCGTGCCCGTGGCCGTTACCGTCGCCGGTGTCACGGCGACCGTCGACGTGCTCACTGTAGTGGGTGTCGGCCCAGTCGTCGTATTGGCCGGCGCCGTCAAGGCGGTGTTCGTCACGACAGGTGTTCCGGCAACGGTGGTGTCGGAAATCGTCACCCCATTCGAGACCACCTTGGTCTCGGTCATAGGCGTCACCGTAACTCGCTGCGACTGCGTGTATGCGGTGTCGGTACTCACCGAAGCCGTGGTCGTCGTGGTCCTCGACCCGGGGAAGGTGTCGATCTGCGACCAGGCATCTTTTGCGTT
>Ga0268266_10005138_pt1 | contig 12330 bp, 10 predicted proteins | sample KBSS13metaG_FD_190356 | JGI IMG/M metagenome (GOLD analysis project Ga0268266, IMG submission 190356) | Switchgrass rhizosphere microbial communities from Kellogg Biological Station, Michigan, USA - KBS S1-3 metaG (SPAdes) (version 2) | ecosystem: Host-associated > Plants > Roots > Rhizosphere... | reverse complement strand
TGCTCTGCGTCAACATGCAGACGTCGTTCCTGCATCCGCCGTTCGGCTTCGCGCTGTTCTATCTGCGCGGCGTCGCGCCCAAGGAAGTGAAGAGCTCCGACATCTATTGGGGCGCGCTGCCCTGGATCGGCCTGCAGGCGATCATGGTGGCGATCGTGATCGCTTTCCCGATCGTGGTGACAGCGCTGCTCGACAAGCCGCTCGACGTCGACCTCTCCAAGGTCAAGATCGAGGTGCCGCAGATCGAACTGCCACCGCTGGATTTCGGCGGCCCAAAACAGTAGCCGGGCTTCGCGCAACGGTATCCTCCAATGAAAAACCCCGGATCGCTCCGGGGTTTTTTGCTTGTCGAGGCTGTCGCGCGCTGACAATCAGCTCTGCGAGTGACGCGCCATGAAATTGTCGTAGCCAACTTCGGCGACCTGGAACCACTGATAGCCGCTGTTCGAGAACGACATCAGCGATTCATGCAGCTTCTTGAAGGTCGGGTTGGTGGCAGAGACTTCGGCGTGCAATTCCCTGGCAGCCTTGAAGCTCGCTTCCATGATCTCCGGTGAGAAGCCACGCAGCTTGGCCCCGTTAGCCAGCAGCTTCTTCAGCCCGATGGGATTGACCATGTCGTATTTCGCCATCATCCAATTGTTGGCGAGGTGGCCGGCCTGCTCGAGGATGTTCTGATAATACTTCGGCAGCGCATTCCACTTTTCGAGATTGACCATCGCCAGCAGCATCGGGCCACCTTCCCACCAGCCGGGATAGTAATAATACGGCGCGACCTTGTTGAAGCCGAGCTTCTCGTCGTCATAGGGCCCGACCCATTCCGCCGCGTCGATCGTGCCTTTTTCCAGCGCAGGATAGATGTCGCCACCGGCCAATTGCTGCGGCACGCATCCGAGTTTCTGCATCACCCGGCCGGCAAAGCCGCCGATGCGGAATTTGAGACCCTTGAGGTCGTCGACGGTTTTGATTTCCTTGCGGAACCAGCCGCCCATCTGACAGGTGGTGTTGCCCGCCAGCAGCGACGTGACGTTATAGCTCTTGTAGAAATCGTTCAGCAGGTCCTTGCCACCGCCGAGCATGTACCAGGCCTGGTTGAGACGCGCGTTCGGTCCGAACGGCAGCGAGGAGCCGAACGTGAAAGCCGGGTCCTTGCCGAAATAGTAATACGACGCGGTATGGCCCATCTCGACGGTGCCGTTCTGCACGGCGTCGAGAACCTGAAGGCCGGGGACGATTTCGCCGGCCGCGAAGGTCTGGATCTGGAATTTGTTGTCGGTCGCCTCGCCGACCGCCTTGGCCATCATCTCGGCGCCGCCATGGATCGTATCGAGCGACTTCGGCCAGCTCGTCGTCATGCGCCATTTGATCTCCGGCATCGACTGCGCAATTGCCGGCGCCGCGAGCGTTGCCGCGCCGGCAGCACCGATGCCGGTGACTTTCAGAAATTCTCTTCGCTTCATGGATTTCCTGCCTGTTGGTTTTTAATTCGGCCTTCGTTGTGAGGCCTGTGGTCAGCATGGAACATCCGATTCCGGATTGCCATCCCGACATTGGGGGTAAAGGCGCAAATTTGAGCCTGTTGGCGCTGGCGGGCGCCCGGCTCCCCTTGGCGGGCCTTCGTGATCTGCGCTAGTTTGGTCGCGTATTGCTACGAGTGGTTTCAAAACCAGGCAGCGAATGGCAATGGTGATCCAAGGAAGCTGAGAAGCGCAGTACCTGGCGACGCGAACTCTCGTGAACTTTTCCGGTTCGCGGCCATCGATCTGCGCCATTGGTCCCTTCCAGCTTTTCAACGGATTCCGCCCATCATGAAAGACCTCACTCAGGGCTCAGTTTTGAGCCATGCCTTGGCCATGGCCGTCCCGATTTTCGCGGGCCTTATTCTTGTATTGCTCTGCGGATTGATCGATCTCTACTTCGTCGCCGGCTTGGGCGAAGCTGCCATTGCCGGCATCGGCGCTGCCGGAAATGCCGGCTTTGTCACCAATGCTCTGACGCAGATCGTGAGCGTCGGCACGCTCGCGGCGGTATCACAAGCTGTCGGCCGCAGGGATCGGACCGACGCAAATCTGAACTTCAACCAGTCGCTCGTTCTATCGGCCGTGTGCGGCGCATGTACCATGGCCGCTGGCTTCGCTTTGGCGCGGCCTTACATGAACTTGGTCGCGGCAGATGCGGCAACCGTGGCGGCCGGGACGACCTATCTTGTCTGGTTCATGCCCGCTCTCGGCCTGCAGTTTGTGATGTTCGCGATGTCGTCGGCATTGCGTGGCATCGGCATCGTGGCGCCGATGATGTATGTTCAGGCGCTTACGGTGACGATCAATGTCATTCTTGCCCCTGTGCTCATTCTCGGCTGGGGAACGGGTTATGCGCTGGGAGTAACGGGAGCCGGCCTCGCCAGTTCGCTTGCAGTCGCCGGCGGCGTTCTCACGCTTTGGCTGTACGTCCAGAAAGCGGAAAACTATCTTACGCTCGATCCCAAACACTGGCGTCCGCGAATGGCGCCGTGGCGACGCATCCTGAGCGTCGGGCTGCCGGCCGGCGGCGAGTTCGCCATCATGTTCGTGTACATGGCAACGATTTATTATGCGCTCGGGGATTTTGGTCCATCGGCGCAAGCCGGCTTCAGTATCGGTTCGCGTGTGCTCGGACTCATTCAGGTACCCGCCATGGCGATCGCCTTCGCGGCAGCTCCCATCATTGGACAAAATTTCGGTGCGAAGAATGGCGCACGCGTAAAGCAGACGATCAGCCATGTTCTGATGGTCGTTACGATGGTGATGGCTGTTGCAACGCTTGTTACGCAGTGGCGGCCCGAGCTTTTGTTGAGGAGCTTCAGCCAGGACGAAGCCACGATTGCCGACGGCGCGCTGTTCCTGAAGATGGTTTCGCTAAATCTGGTGGCGCAAGGTTTGATCTTTGTGTGCTCGAGTGCGTTCCAAGGCCTGGGCAATACGAAGCCCCAGCTCATCAGTTCGACCCTGCGCTTGATAACGTATGTGGTCCCGACCTTATGGTTGTCGGCACAATCCGGATTCCGCCCAGAGCACATCTGGTACCTGTCCATTGTCACGACCACGATGCAGGCACTGCTGAGCCTCTGGCTCCTGCGCCGCGAGTTGCGGAAACGGCTGGCGTTTCCGTAGCAGCGGCCAATATCCCATTCGTATCAATGCGAGTGGCCAGGCCGGGCACTGAACAAACGAAAAAACCCGGCCTCCTCACGGAGACCGGGTTTCCTTCTTTAACTGACGAGCCGGATCAGCCGCGGGTGCGCGAACGGATCATGAAGCTGTCATAGGTGTATTCGGCAACCTGCCACCAGAGATACTGGTCGGAACGGTAGGCCTGCATCGCGTCGATCGACTTCTTGAAGTCGGCGTTCTTGCCGGAGATTTCGCCCCACAGCTCGTTGGTCGACTTCAGGCAGGCTTCCAGCACTTCATTGGTGAACGGACGCAGTTGCGTGCCGCCGGCCACAAGGCGCTTCAATGCGCCCGGGTTCTGCATGTCGTAACGCGCGTTCATCCAGGTGTTGGCCTGGGCGCACGCGCTGGCGAGGATCGCCTGGTAGTTCTTCGGCAGCGAATTCCACTTTTCGAGATTGGTGAAGGCGTGGACCGTCGGACCGCCTTCCCAGAAGCCCGGATAGTAGTAGTACTTCGCGACCTTGGCGAAGCCGAGCTTTTCGTCGTCATACGGACCGACCCACTCGGCCGCGTCGATGGTGCCCTTTTCGAGCGCCGGGTAGATGTCGCCGCCGGCGAGCTGCTGCGGCACGACGCCGACCTTCTGCAGAACCTGTCCGGCGATGCCGCCGATGCGCATCTTGAGGCCCGAGAGATCGGCAACCGTCTTGATCTCCTTGCGGAACCAGCCGCCCATCTGCGTGCCGGTGTTGCCGCAGGGGAAGCCGATCACGCCGAACTTCTTGAAGAACTCGTTGCCGAGCGCTTCGCCGCCGCCCTGATACCACCAGGAATTCTGCTGGCGTGCATTGAGGCCGAACGGAACCGAGGCATAGATCGCAAAGGTCGGGTCCTTGCCGACGTAGTAGTACGAGACGGTGTGGCACATCTCGACGGTGTTGTTGGAAGTCGCGTCCAGCGCCTGCAGGCCCGGGACGACTTCGCCGGCCGCGAACACCTGGATCTGAAACTTGTTGTCGGTCATCTCGGCGACGTATTTCGACACCTGCTCCGCACCGCCATAGATGGTGTCGAGCGACTTCGGGAAGCTCGACGTCAGGCGCCATTTGATTTCAGGCGATGATTGCGCGATCGCCGGCGAGGCTACGGCTGTCGCGGCAGCACCAGCCGCTGAAACCTTCAAAAAATCACGACGCTTCATTCAAGTCTCCTTAAGACGGACGTTTCCAAATTCCTCGAGCGGGCCCTCCGGCGTGCGAATCCAAGTCATCCGGGGCGCTCTGGCGGGGCGGCTTTACCACGGAAGTTCGCTGTCGAAAACGCGACAAAGGCATGACTGCACTGATTAAACCAAAGTCTTAGGTAAGACGGCTAAGGGCCTCAGGCGGCAGCGATGGCGCCCTGAAGCTGGTCGCGAACCCTGGTTCCGATGGCCCGGTAGATTGCGGCATGCGGTCCGTCTGGCTCACTTGCCACCACCGGATTACCGTCATCGGAAGTGGTCCTGATCGACATGTGCAGCGGGATCTCGCCGAGGAACGGGACACCCAGCCGCTCCGCTTCGTGCCGCGCGCCGCCATGGCCGAAAATGTCCGAGCGCGTGCCGCATTCCGGGCACTGGAAGTAGCTCATGTTCTCGACGATGCCGAGCACCGGCACGTTGACCTTGTTGAACATCGCAAGTCCTCGCCGCGCGTCGATCAGCGACAGATCCTGCGGGGTCGAGATGATCACGGCGCCCTTCAGCGGCACGTTCTGCGCCAGCGTCAATTGCGCATCCCCCGTGCCGGGCGGCATGTCGACAACCAGAATATCGAGCGTGCCCCATGCGACATCGCGCAGCATCTGGGTGATCGCCGACATCACCATCGGCCCGCGCCAGATCATCGCGGTGTCTTCCTCGACCAGGAAGCCGATCGACATGATGGCCAGGCCGAAACGCTGGATCGGAATCATCTTCCTGTTGTCGTCGAGTTTCGGCTTCTCGTTGATGCCGGTCAGCCGCGGCACCGATGGGCCGTAAATGTCGGCATCGAGCAGGCCGACACGCAGACCGAGATCGCGCAGCGCCAACGCGAGGTTGAGTGCGGTGGTCGACTTGCCGACGCCGCCCTTGCCCGAGGCCACCGCGATGACGGCGGCAATGCCCGGAATCTCCGCCTGTTTCGACATCGGCGACGCCGCGCCTTGCGGCGGACGGTGCGCGGAAGCCGGTTGCACGCCCGGAGTATGTGAATGGGCATGCCGATGCGGCGCAGGCCCGGGCGGCGGCGATGCAGGCCCGGGCGAACCCGGCTTGCGCTCGGCCGTCAGCGCGATCATTGCCGCCGTGACGCCGGGAATCGCGCGCACGGCGGTTTCGGCCTGCGCGCGCACGCTTTCCCAGGCGCGGGCTTCCGCCGCGTCGACATTGATGGAGAAGAACACCTTGCCGTCGGTGACCGAGATCGCCGACAGCACGTTGGCATTGGTCAGGGGCACGCCACGCGGCGAAGCCACCTGCTTGAGGGAATCGAGAACCTGTTGCTGCGTAACGCTCACTCGCGCATCTCCTGAAGCCCTTGTCCTGAATGAGACCTGGGCCCTACTCGCATGTATTGACGCGCCTTCTTGACGCGACCCGATCCACCTCGGAGCCAATCCGGGAGCGGGCCTCGTTTCGAAACCGCTACGTCAGTTCGATGCGACCCATAGAGCGGTTCAGCGCAAAAGGCTACCTCGCTCCCACGTCGTCGGTGCGCATGGTCGGCGCCGAAGCGCTCTGCTCCTTGGCAGCCTCATAGTTCAATTCGATCATGACGCCGTTGGGGTCGTCGACGAAGATCTGCCAGAGGTCGCCGCCCGGAACCTGGCGGGCTTCATAGGCCATGCCCTTCGACTCCAGCCGCTGCTTCATGCCGTCGAAGCCGTAGCTCGCAAACGCGACGTGGTGGACGACGCCGGAATCCGGCTTTTGCGGCTCCTCGGTCTTGGAGATATCGACGAGGTGCACCACCGCCTTGCCCTCGCTGTACATCCACGCACCGGGAAACGCAAAGTTCGGCCGGGCGCCCTTTTCCAGGCCCAGAACGTCCTCATAGAACCGGACCGTATCGGCAAGATTCCGGGTCCGGATGTTGAAATGGTCAAGCACGCCCACGCTCATGCCCATGCAATGTCACTCCCTTTTTTGTGAGGTTCTTCAGGCCCTCACCTTAGCACAAATCCGGCGCTGCCCGCCAAACGAAGGCGTTGCCCTCCCATGCGCAGCTTGTATGGTGCGGCTCCCTCAAAAACACCCTCCGGCCAGCCCAATGTCGCCGGCCCAAACTTCAAGGTAGTACACATGGCTAAAGTCGCTTTTCTCGGTCTCGGCGTGATGGGTTTTCCCATGGCAGGCCATCTGGTGAAAAAAGGCGGCCACGAGGTCACCGTGTACAACCGGACCGGAGCCAAGGCGAAGGATTGGGCGGACAAGTTCGGCGGGCGCGCCGCGCCGACACCGAAGGCCGCGGCCGAGGGTCAGGACTTCGTGATGTGCTGCGTCGGCAACGACAATGACCTGCGCGCGGTCACGATCGGCGCGGACGGCGCCTTCTCCGGCATGAAGAAGGGCGCCATATTCGTCGACCACACCACCGCCTCCGCCGAGGTTGCCCGCGAGCTCGACGCCGCTGCCACCAAGGCCGGCTTCAAGTTCGTCGACGCACCGGTGTCGGGCGGCCAGGCGGGCGCGGAAAACGGCGTGCTGACGGTGATGTGCGGCGGCAAGGAAGACGCCTATGCCGCGGCCGAGCCGATCATCGCCGGCTCGTATGCCCGGATGTGCAAACTGCTCGGGCCCGCCGGCGCCGGCCAGCTCACCAAGATGGTCAACCAGATCTGCATCGCGGGCCTGGTCCAGGGCCTGTCCGAGGGCCTTCACTTCGCAAAGAAGTCGGGGCTCGACGTTTCGGCCGTGGTCGAGACCATCTCCAAAGGCGCCGCGCAGTCCTGGCAGATGGACAACCGCTACAAGGCCATGAACGATGGCAAGTTCGATTTCGGCTTTGCGGTCGAATGGATGCGCAAGGACCTCTCGATCTGCATAGCCGAGGCGCGCCGCAACGGCGCCAACCTGCCCGTGACCGCGCTGGTCGATCAGTTCTATGCCGAGGTCGAGAAGATGGGCGGCAAGCGCTGGGATACGTCGAGCCTGATGGCTCGCCTGGAGCGCTAAGCGAAGGAAACGGCGCGCCGTCATGTCCCTGCACGAGCGGGACATGCAGCGCGCTGCGGCTTTGCCTTGTACCTCCACGAAACTCCCATTCCGAACGAGCCAGGATGGTGGCGGCCTGAATCGTTAGCTCGGCGTCGAGCCTGCGCGAGGCGAACTTGGAATATCTTCTCTGGTCGCTATCGTTCATTGTCGTGGCGGCGCTGATCGCTTCGGGACGCGTCTCTTCCACCACAGTGGGCTTTGTCGGCTTCGCTACTTCGATGGCGATCGCGATGGTGGCAGCCCCCAACCGCTTCGAATGGCCGGAAGCGATCAACGCGATGGCGCGCGGCGGATGGCTTGCGCTGCTCGTCGGCGCGGTCATTCTCGGCGGGTTGTTTTTCCGCGAGGTGGTCGAGGTGGACGGCTCGCCACGCGATGCCGCGATGCTTCCAGCCGCACAGCGACGCAAGCAGCTGTACACGACCTGCTTTCTCGTCGGCCCTTTTGCCGAGTCGGCAACCGGCTTCGGCGTTGGCCAGGTGACGATCGCGCCGATGCTTGCAGGCATCGGCCTCGCTCCGATCCATGCCGTGCTACTCGGCCTGTTCAGTCAAATGATGGTTTCCTGGGGCGCGATGGCCAATGGCACGATCGTCGGCTCCCAGCTCTCCGGGCTCAGTCCAGTTGACCTCGGCGTGCACAGCGCGCTGCTCACCGTACCGCTTCTGCTGGGCTGGCTTTGCCTGTTTTGGCGCATCGCCGCCATTGCGAAAGTCCCGGGGACGCTATTCGACTTCGCAAGCGAGGCGATCTGCACATTGGCTGCGGCGGGGTTGCTGATTGCCGCCAACGCCATGTTCGGTCCGGAAGTCGCGGCGCTGGCGGCGCTTGGGCCGCTGATCGTCGCGAGATTTCTCATCGGTGGAAAGCCTAATCACGATCAATGGCGGTCGGCTATTCGCGTTGGATTGCCCTATGCCGCCCTGATCGGGAGTCTGATGGCAACGCGCGCGATAGCACCTGTCAATGAACTGCTGGGTCATGCTGTCGCTGTGCGCCCCTTCGCGGACGGTCCGACCTGGCTTCCGCTGCTGCATCCGAGTTCCTGGTTGCTGGCGATCGGTTTTGCCACGACGCTTGCGATGGGCCGCCCGGCGTCGGCTGCAACCGCCCTCAAACACGCATGGATAAAGGGCCGCAAACCGATACTCACCATCGGGTTCTTTCTTGCCATGGCGCAAGTGATGGCGACGTCCGGCGTTGCCGACGGCCTGGCGAAAGGTTTGAGATCGGCGCTCGGTCCGCTCGCCGTTCTGGCGACACCATTGTTTGCGGGATTGTTCGGGTTTCTGACCGGCAGCAGCAACGCGACCAACGGCCTGCTGATGCCTGCCCAGGTCTCTCTCGCCAGAGAGGCTTCGCTGAGCCTGCCATGGCTCGGGGCGATACAAAATACAACCGCCGCTGCCCTGACCATGCTTTCGCCGGTACGGGTTGCGGTGGGCTGCGCCCTGGTTGGAAAGCCGGATCTCGAGCGCGCGGTCTATTTGCGAGCCTGGCCGCTTGGCGTGGTGCCGCTCGCGATCCTGATGGCCGCCGCAGCGCTTCTGCTCGTTCGGCATTGAGGAGATTCGCCCGCGCCCGTCTAGAACGGCTCCAAGCGCCACGGTCCACCGCAACGGCGGTTAAAAAAGCCGGTTAAGATCGCGGAACAGGCCCTGCTTCCTGTCCCGTCAGAACCGGTGTTCCGGCTGCCCGACAAGTTAATTTTAACTTCCCGTTAACGGGTATTTTTAGCTCTTTAAGTCATCGCTTAATGATTTAGCGGCACAGATAGACAGTGCCAAAAGCCCGCGCGGTTCGCGGGCAGGATTTGTGTTGTTTGATGAGTAACCCCGCAGAAAAGCCTGAGGTTGTCCAGGTTCCGGCAGAAGCGCCGGTAGCAGCGCCGGCCAATACCCGGCGCGTGGCGGCGCAGCGGGTGCGCGAGGCGCGCGACCGGTTAACGTCATCAAGCGGCACCCGCCCGGCCTTCGATACCGAATTGCTCCGGCAATACGCCCAGACCCGGGTATCGGCCTCCTTTGTTGTCATGCTGCTGGTGGTTGCGACCGGCGTGCTGTTCGGCCTCTGGAAGTACGCCGTGCCGGCCGCGGTCTGGACCGTCGGCATGCTCTGCATCCATGCCGCCATCATTCGCAATTGCAGGCGCTTTCTCGGCGAGCAGCCCTCGCTCGCCGCCACGCGCAAATGGCAAACCCGCTTCGTGCTGCTCGACCTGCTCTATGGCTTGTCCTGGACGGTGATCCTGCTGCATCCGGCCGGCCTCGACGCCGTCTCGAACACGATGATGATGTTCCTGATGCTGCTGGTGATCGCGGTGTCGAGCATGCTGGCGGCGACGCTGCCCATCGCGGCGGTGGCGGCGACCGCGCCGGTGACGGCTGCAATCGCGCTCAACTTCATCATGAGCGGAACGTTCGACAATTACGCGCTTGCGCTGCTTGCGGTCGCCGCCGAAGCCTATTTCGCGCTGCTCGCCCATCAGCTCCATTCGACGACGCTGGCGACGCTGGAAGCACGTGCCGAAAAGGACGCGCTGATCGGCGAACTTGAACAGGCCAAGGCGATCTCGGACGAAGCGCGGCACCGCGCCGAATCCGCCAACGTCGCCAAGTCGCGCTTCCTGGCGCAGATGAGCCACGAGTTGCGCACGCCGCTGAACGCGATCCTCGGGTTCTCCGAGGTGATGAAGAGTGAAATCTTCGGCGCGCACACCGTGCCGGTCTACAAGGAATACTCCGCCGACATCCACAATTCGGGCGTCCACCTGCTCAACCTCATCAACGAGATTCTCGATCTGTCGCGGATCGAGGCCGGCCGCTACGAACTGAACGAGGAAGCCGTGTCGCTGGTGCATGTCGTCGCCGACTGCCATCACCTGTTGAAGCTGCGTGCGAGCAGCCGCGGCATCAATATCCACGAGGTGTTCGAGCACGGCATGCCCAGGATCTGGGGTGACGAGCGCGCCACGCGCCAGGTCGTGCTCAATTTGTTGTCCAACTCGATCAAGTTCACCCCGCAGGGCGGCGAGATCTGGCTCAAAGTCGGCTGGACCGCTTCCGGCGGGCAATATCTCAGCGTCAAGGACACCGGCTCCGGCATCGCCGAGGACGAAATCCCGATCGTGCTGGCCTCGTTCGGCCAGGGCTCCAACTCGATCAAATCGGCCGAACAGGGCGCAGGCCTCGGCCTTCCGATCGCCAAGAGCCTGATCGACATGCATGGCGGCACCTTCACGCTGAAATCGAAATTGCGTATCGGCACCGAAGTCATTGTCACTTTCCCGCCGGAGCGCGTAATGAGCGCGCTGGCGCCGATGATCGACGAGGAAGCGCCGCCGCTGCAGCCGGAAGCCACCGGCCCCGTGGCGGCCGACGACAAGCGGCGGGCCCGCCACAAACCGATCATGAGTGCAGGAACCGGGTTATGACCGCCTTGTAGCTGGAACGCTTGCGCTGGCCACGCAAACCATTTCACTATCGCTGGATGAGCAAAGAAACGCCGTGTATCGCAGTCTGTATGATGGACCCCAAAACCAAGCTCTGCCTTGGCTGCGGACGAACGCTGCCGGAGATCGCGCGCTGGCACCGCATGGAGACCGCGGAGCGATTGGCCGTGATGGAAGGGCTTGCGGCGCGCATGGCGGAAGCCGGTCTTGCGCCAATGACGCCGCGCGCCGGGCGCAGCTGATCCCGGGACTAATCTTTAGCCAAACCGGCGGAGGCGCGCTGTGATCCGCGTCATGCTCGTTCTGGCAATGCTCGCCGCCACCGCCGGCGCCGTCGTCGCCTATGGTGATCCCGACCAGATCGCGCGCGCCAGCAACTCGGTGACGAAAATGCTGCAGTACCGCAGCCTGGAGCCGGCGCCCGCCGTGCAGATCGCCCGCGGCAAGGCCGGCGAATTCGCACTGCATGCCAAGATCAACGGCGTCAAGGCGCCGATGGTGATCGACACCGGCGCGACCTCGGTGGTGCTGACCTGGGAGACGGCGAAGGCGATCGGGCTGCCGATCGAGATGCTTGAATACAATGTCGACGTCGAAACCGCCGGCGGCCACACCAAGGCGGCGCGGCTGACGCTCGATCGACTAGCAGTGGGAGGGCTCGTCGAGAAATCGGTGCCGGCACTGATCGTGCCGCGCGGCCAGATGAAGACCAACCTGCTCGGCATGAGCTTTCTCGACCGGCTGGAAAGCTGGGGCGTACAGGCCGACAAGGTGATGCTGCACGGCTATCCCGACGTCGCCGGCAAGCAGAAACGACGCGCCGCGGCGAACTAGAGCGGGATGGCTCCGGGCCTAGCTAAATGCTTCCGTTAGGCCCGGACACAAAATATCGAAAACAACCCCATGCAAAGTAGGATCGGCGCCGGCTCGCAGCAGTCACGCCGCCTGCGTCCGGGGTACGGGATGGTCTTCACGCCGCAGCCAACGCCGCCGCACGGTCCTCGACCCGCGCGATGGCGTCGCGCAACACGTCGACGCCGGCACCCGGTTTGACACCGTTCTCCGCCAGATGACGGCGAAAGGCGCGCGCACCGGGAACGCCGTGAAACGCACCGACAAAGTGCCGCGTCATTGAGTGCAGCCTTGCGCCTTGCGCGAGCTGGTCCTCGATGTAGGGCAACATCGCTTCGAAGACGTCCTTCATTGTGGCGCATGGCGCCGCCTCGCCGAACAATTCCGGATCGACGTCGAGCAATCGCCACGGATCCTGGTAGGCTGCCCGCCCCAGCATGACGCCATCGACATGGTCGAGGTGCCGCTTCGCCTCCGCAATGCTGCCGATGCCGCCATTGATGATGATTGGCACATCGGGTAGCGCCGCCTTCAGCCGGTAGACCCTGTCGTAATCGAGCGGCGGGATGTCGCGGTTTTCCTTTGGCGACAAGCCGTTGAGCCAGGCTTTCCGGGCATGCACGATCAATGCATCA